>Ga0208044_1000012_pt1 | contig 301623 bp, 281 predicted proteins | sample Sb_taG_8_FD_187712 | JGI IMG/M metagenome (GOLD analysis project Ga0208044, IMG submission 187712) | Peat soil microbial communities from Weissenstadt, Germany - Sb_50d_c_BC metaG (SPAdes) (version 2) | ecosystem: Environmental > Terrestrial > Soil > Wetlands > Peat | place: Germany...
CACGCCGATCTGCACACGCACAATGTGCTGCTGGAGGGAAACGAGCAGTTTTGGGTTGTTGACTGGGACGAGACGATTCTTGCGCCGAAGGAGCGCGATCTGATGTTCTTTGTCGGCGGCATCAGGCGCCGCCTGCTCGAACCGCACCACACAGAATACTTTTTTCGCGGCTATGGCGACACGGCAATCGATCCGGACGCGCTGGTCTATTATCGCAATGCCTGGGCGGTGCAGGACATAGGCGCGTGTGGTGAGGAGGTCTTTTTTCTACCCGATCTCGGCGAAGAGTCAAGGCGCTACGCGGTCGGCAAGTTCATGGAACTCTTCGAGCCAGGGAACATCGTCTCGATTGCCTTTGCGGGAGACAGCGCCGCGTGAATCTAATTGACTGATCTCCTCGCCCGCCTCTAGTAAGCGGTTAGGAACTTCCCCTCGTCTGCGATCGACCGATAGTGGCGTGCTCCCCGATTTCCAGGCAATCTTAACTAGATTCCGCCGGTTGTTTCGCCCTCCTGGGGCGGTTGCGGTTCCTGTTCTTTAAGCGCTGCGAACTCGGCCGGTGTCAAGGCGCCGAGACTGCCGTGCGGTCGCAGGTGATTGTAGTCGTGACGCCATGCCTCGATCGTTTCGCGCGGCTCGGCGAGCGTGAGGAAAACGTGCTCAACTGAAGCGTCACCGCTGTGAGGTCCGGAGGCAGGCTAGCCATCAGGGCCGCGCCGGTGGCGGAATCAAGCGTCGCCGCCAAAAGGCCGCCCTGAACCGAGCCATGGCGGTTAGCGAACTCCGGCTTGGCGAGAAACTCCAGCGAGGCCATGCCACTCTCTGAGTCAAAGCGCAACAGCCGTCGGCCGAGCATGTCTGCAGCTGGCGGGAGCTGTCCTAATGGCGATTGCGGCGGATAAGTCACGCGTCAGTTTTCCAAGGGCCGAAACGACGGCCAGTAATGGCCCCGGCGACTCTACTATCAAAGCGTCGCATACCCGTCGAGCTTACATGCGGAGAAGCTTAAGCAAGCGCTTCATCGCGATTCGCACCTCGATGGCGAAAGGTACAGTCGCGACAAGGTATATGAACAGCGCCATCCCGAGCAGCAACATTCGGGCGCCAAACGGCCCGGCCAGGCGTGAATCGACGTTCACGGAACTCCACGCCAGGAAAAGTATTATGCCGATCCAGAAGGGTACGACAGGCCACACCAACCGCATGTTCAGAGTCACCATGGTTCCCAAGCCGTTGCGCCGGAAGTTCCCTTCAATTATCGGGAGGAATGAGTTCCGGTAATTGATGACTCGATGTATTTTGAAGCGGCTCCCTGCGACCCTGCCCTCAAAATATCCTCGCTTGGTGGAAGTCGGCCATCCCCACTTCCTGGGCGGTTCGACAATCTCTTGAAGAACCCGCGTGGCATGGGCAGGGCTGATTGGTGTCGAGAATTCGAATTTGCGAAATGGTAGCCGAAGAAAATCAGTCACGGTCGGTTCGAAATCAGTCCCGGTGATCCATTCGGCTTCAAACATTGCGCGAGCGACGACGCAACAATCGTAACGGATGCATCGCGCTAAAGCACGAAGGCCCGACCGCGGTGCCTGCTGAAAATCCCGCGCGCGTTGAAAACGCTGGAGTTTTTTGTTGGGCCGCCATAACGTCGCGGGCATGATCGCGCTTCTGTCTGCGCTCTCTACCACGATCGCATGCCGGTTCCGCAGCCGCGTCGATCTTGAGCTTGAGGTCATTGCCCTCCGCCATCAGTTGGCTGTGTGTGGCGTGTCGATCTCTTCCGAACTGAATCAATTTTGCTCAAGAGTTATTGGGTCATGGTGGTGATGGACGTATACAACCGTCGGATCGTCGGCTTCGGCGTCGCGCCTGCCAATCTCGATGGCATCGGAGTCTGCCGGATGTTCAATCGCGCGATCGCGCGGCAGACTCTGCCGAGGCATCTATCCTCCGACCATGATCCGCGGTTTCGCTTTCATCGCTGGCGAGCGAACCTTCGGATACTCGAAGTCGATGAGATCAAGACCATTCCCGCAACGCCCCGTTCGCATGCTTTCGTCGAGCGGCTGATCGGAACCATCCGGCGCGAGTATCTGGATCGGATCTGGTTTTTGAACCAGAGCGACCTCGAACGCAAGCTCGAGGACTACAAGGTGTTCTACAACCAATATCGCTGTCACACCGGACTGACAGGGGCGACACCGGCGCAGCGCAGCGGCGCACTCGCGCTATCGCACGCGTGCTTCGACTCCTGCCGGTGGCAACAGCATTGCCATGGATTATTTCAGACCCCAGCCGCCGCGTGAGTTGGAATTCGCCGCAGACAGGCCTCCAATCTGGTGTCGGCACCACGATGTCGTGGAAATGACGGTGCGGATTCAACTTGAGCAAACGAGCCAGAAACAGTCCAATTCCAGCAGAACCGTCCGCGAAGGAAGTGCTAAATCTCGTGAGTGTCCGGTCGGGAAAGCAGATTCCCTTGGGCGTCGGAACGGCGTAGGTCAGAATCGTGTCAGCTAGTTCGCTGGCGCGATCCAAATATTCGCGCTGCCCTGTGATCAACCACATGTCGAGCATCGCCTCCCCGATTCCAGCCAGCCCCCCACTGGCCCGGTAAAACCGTGTAACGACAGAATGCGCTTCTCGCTGTTAGGGTTGCGCTCTCCAGAGCTTACTCGTTGACCGAATAGAGCGATAATGATAATCATTCTCATTATTTGCCGCAACCGGAACGGTGATCAGATGAAAGAAGTCTTAATCGGCTCCCTGTGGGTCTTGCTGCTGGCTGGCTCATGTGGATGCGAGGGACGTACCAGCCGAGCCGGCATTGCGCCGCAAGCGGAGCAAATCGTCCGCCAGGGAACCTCGATTTCGATTCCCGCGCAGTCGCCGCTCCGCCAGAGCCTCAAGCTCTACGTGGCCCAGACCAGGGAACTCCGGCCCCACTTCGTCGCGCCGGCCTCGGTGGAGGCAGATCCTGCGCGCTTCGTGCATATTTTCCCGCCGCTTTCCGGCCGCGTCTCCAAACTTCACGTGCGGCTTGGCGAGTCGGTGCGACAAGGGCAATTGCTTCTCACACTGGATTCCCCGGACTTTAGCTGCGCGCAGAGCGATTTCATAAAGGCGAAAAGCGCCGCCGAACTCGCCGAGCGGAGTCTCCATCGCCAGCAGGATCTCTACGAGCATCACATTGCTGCCAAGCGTGAGCTCGAACAGGCAGAGAGCGACTGGTCTGTTGCCAGGAGCGAACTGGAGCGGGCCGAGAGTCGCTTGCGGTCTCTGGCCGTGAATCCCGGCGCAATGAGGTTTGGCGAGCCGCTGGCCATCTACTCGCCGATCGACGGACAGGTCATCGATCTGACGGTGGGTCAGGGTGAGTTCCGTGGCGACAGCACTGCACCGCTGATGACGGTGGCCGACCTTTCGACCGTGTGGCTGAGCGCAGATGTGCAGGAAAAAGACCTGCCTAACGCGCTCAAGGGTCAGCCCGTGGACGCGGTCCTTTCCGCCTACCCCGAGGAGAGATTCCTCGGTACCGTGTTGTTTGTCGGAAATGTGGTGGACCCGGTTACCCGTACGGCAAAGGTCCGAGTGGCATTTCAAAACCTCGGCGGGCGCCTCAAGCCGGGCATGTTTGGAAAAGTCAGCTTCAGCGAACCCGTCAGCGAGGCCCTCCTGGTTCCGACTTCCGCGATCTTCCTGCAAGGCGAGAAGCCGATGGTGCTGGTGGAGGTGAAGCCTTGGAGGTTTGAGCCGCGCGCGGTGACGCTCGGTTCCGAACAGGACGGTTTTACCGCAATCAGAAGCGGCCTGAAAACGGGAACGGCGATCATGGCACGGGACGGAATACTGCTCGAATGATAAACCGCTTCGTCTCATTTTGTCTTGACAATCGGTGGCCGGTGCTGGCCGCTTTCGTCTTCATTTCGTGTTGGGGCTATTACTCGTGGATTCAGCTGCCGGTCGAGGCCTACCCGGATATTGGCGATGTGACATCGCAGGTAATTACTCAATACCCCGGCCGCGCTGCCGAGGAGGTTGAGCAGCAGATCACGATTCCGCTGGAGCGAGAGCTCGCCGGGACTCCCGGCTTGGCGGTGATGCGGTCGGAGAGCACGTTCGCATTGTCCCTGATCACATTGGTGTTCCGCGACGGCGTCGAAGACTACTGGTCGCGCCAGCGAATTCAGGAGCGAATGGCGACTGCGGAGATGCCCCCAGGTGTGCAGCCCGTTCTTGATACGCTGAAATCCCCGATCGGTGAGATCTACCGCTACACGCTTGAGTCGCCCCTGCGCGGACAGCGTGAGTTGCGGGATCTCCAAGAATGGGCGGTGATTCCCAGGCTCAAGCAAATCTCCGGCGTTTCCGAGGTCGAGAGCTTCGGGGGCGAGACCACCCAGTTTCAGCTTCTCCTCGACCCGGCGAAGCTGGCCAAGTACAACGTCGCCATTCAGCAGATCAGCAGCGCGATCCAAGCCAACAATGGCAACGCCGGAGGCAGCATGCTGCTCCACGGCGAGCAGAGCTTCGTCGTGCGCGGCATCGGCCAGGTAACGTCGCTGAGCGACCTTGGAAACATTGTAGTTACAGAGCAGCGCGGAACACCGATATTTCTGCGTGATCTGGGCGAGGTCCGTTTCGGAGCGCCGCAGAGGGTAGGCATCCTCGGCAAGGACGACGACCCTGATGGAGTATCGGGCATCGTGGACCTGCTCAGGGGAGACAATCCCTCGATCGTGCTGAGGAGCACCCACGATGCCGTACGCGAGTTGAACTCAAAAGTACTGCCGCCGGATGTCAAGGTCGTACCGTACCTCGACCGGACCACTCTGATCGATACCACGCTTCACACCGTGGGCCGCACGTTGACCGAGGGCGTCATACTGGTGGTCGTGGTACTCCTGCTGTTCTTGGGCAATCTGCGAAGCGCGCTGCTGATTGCTGCCACGATCCCGCTGGCGATGTTGACCGCGTTCATACTCATGCATCTGACCAACATCCCGGCCAACCTGTTGTCGCTCGGCGCCATCGACTTCGGAATCATCGTGGACGGTGGAATCGTGCTGATGGAGGCGATTCTGAGGCGCCGAGAGGAAAAACCCGATAGAGAGATCTCCATCGCCGAGGTCAAGGAAGTGACCGGTCAAGTCGCGCGGCCCATCTTCTTCGCGACCCTCATTATAATAACCGCCTACCTGCCTCTGTTCAGCTTCGAGCGGATCGAGAAGAAGCTCTTCACACCGATGGCCTATACCGTGGGCTACGCCCTGGCAGGCGCGGTCCTGGCGGCCTTGGCCCTGATACCGGGACTGGCGTACCTTGCCTTCCGAAAGCCGCAAAGGCCGTTCCACAACCCGGTACTGATCCGGCTCACGGCCTGGTACGAACGGACACTCGGACGAATCCTCGATCGGCCGTCGCTGGCACTCATGCCCGGCGGTGCTTTGGCGATGCTGGCCATTGTGCTTGCCGTCAGCCTGGGACGCGACTTTCTACCGTACCTTGACGAAGGCTCGCTGTGGCTGCAAATCCAGTTGCCCGCAGGAATTTCGCTTCCCAAGGCGAGCGAGGTGTCAGGTGAGATACGCGCGATCATTGGTTCATGCCCGGAAGTGGCCCACGTGGTAACCCAACTTGGGCGCACAGACGACGGCACCGATCCCTGGACGCCTTCCCACATCGAGGCCGCGGTCGTCCTCAAGCCGTACGGCGAATGGGGTGGCGACAAACAGGCGCTGATCCGGCGCATGAGCGCGGCGCTTGAGCAGATTCCGGGCATCGATGTCGGCTTTTCACAACCGATAATCGATATGGTGAACGACAAGATCGCAGGCGCTCACAGCGAGTTGGCGGTCAAAGTTTTCGGCAGCGACTTCGTCAAGACCAGGCGCCTGGCGGAGCAGGTAAGATATGTGCTCAAGGGGATTGCGGGCGCGGCAGATGTCGCAATCGCGCAGGAGCCCCCGCTGCCGCAGCTCCAGATCGCTGTCAATCGGGATGCGGCGGCACGCTACGGAATAAACGTTTCCGACATCACCGATCTCGTTCAGATGGCGATCGGCGGCGGGGCGGTCTCCCAGGTCTTCGTCGGACAGCGCCGCTACGACGTTGCCGCGCGCTACATCGAGGCGGTACGTGATACGCCCCAGGCGATTTCGGAGCTTACGCTGACCACCCCGTCGGGATCACGCATCCCGCTCTCGCAAGTGGCAGACGTGAGAATCGGCTCCGGTGAAAGCACGATCACGCGCGAGATGGGTAGGCGGCATTTGACCGTTACCCTGAACCTCCGCGGGCGCTCTCTCTCTTCCTTTCTCGCGGAGGCCCGGCAAAAGCTCGACGAGAACGTCAGGTACGACCAAACCGCTTATCAGATCGCATGGGGCGGACAATTCGAGAACCAGCACCGCGCGCAAGCCCGGCTGGCCGTGATCATGCCAATGGTGCTCGGAATCATGTTCCTCATCCTGTACCTGAGTTTCGGCAACGCCCACCAAGCTGGATTGATAATGCTCAATCTTCCGCTGGCGTTGCTCGGTGGAGTGATCGCGCTGCACATTCGTGCAATGACACTTAACGTATCGAGCGCAGTGGGCTTCATCGCGCTTTTCGGTGTTGCGGTCCAAAACGGCGTGATCATGGTCTCCAACCTTAACCGCTGGCGCGCCGAGGGTGCAGCCTTGAAGGAGGCGGTCATAGGCGGCGCCAGCGAACGGCTGCGTCCGGTCTTGATGACGGCGACGGTTGCCGCTTTCGGGCTGATGCCCGCAGCGCTGGCGCGAGGAATCGGCAGCGACGTTCAGCGGCCACTGGCTACTGTAGTCGTTGGCGGTGTGATCTCGGCGACGCTGCTGACCCTCATTGTCCTTCCAGTCCTATACTACGTGGTTGAGAAGCGACGCCTGAACCTTAACCCCACGAAAGAGGGATGACCATGCGCCGATTCGCCATGAATTTCGCGTCGTGCGTACTTTTAAGCTTCATTCCTATTGCGGCCTTCGCCCAAGGGCGCCTCACCCCCGACCAGACACAAATCTTCCAACGTTCGATCGGAGAACAGGCGCTGCCGTCGGAGCACGCTGGGCGACTGCCAATGCCTTCGATGCCCCAGGAGCCGCTCGCGATCGTCAATCAACTTCAAACGCAAGACATCTCTTTCAGGGATTTCTTGCAGGAGGTGGAGCGGTCGAATCTCGACTACGCGGCTCAACGTTACAACGTATCTATCGCCGAGGCACAGGTGGCCGCAGCCAGGGTTTTCCCCGATCCTGCCTTTCAATCCGGCTACGGCGGCGATGTCTCCCGCCAAAAGCAACCCAGCGGCTACACCGGTAGTATCAGCGAGACCATTCCGCTTGGCGGAAAGATCGGCGCTCGCACTGAAGTGGCGCAGAGCAATCTGAAGGCAGCCGAAGCACAACTGCAGGACTTCTTCCGTAATTTGCGCGCCACCGCCACAAGCTCATACATCGACGGTGTCGCGGGCAGGCTCGGCTTCGAGCGCAAGCAACGCTCGCTTAAAACGCTGGAACAACTCGTCGCGTTAAACCAGGAGCGTCTGAGAGCGGGTGATATTGGCGAAGTTGATCTGTTGCAGTCGCGCGTCGCCGCTTTGCAGGCGAGAAGCGACCTCCTGGCGGCAGAATCAACCTGGCGGCAAACGTTAGTGGGGCTTGCGGTAATGCTGGGGCGACGCCGGCAGGACGCGTTTCTGGGCCCCACCGGAAATCTTGAAATCAGCCCGCGCCCTCTGGTCTTGAACGATTTAATCGCGCACGCTGTCGCACAACGCAGTGACGTGGTGGCCGCGCGCCGGGCGGACGATACCGCCCGCGCTCAATACCGCCTCGCGGAAGTCAGCCGGATTCCGGACTTGACCGTCGGCCTGAATTATCAGCATGCCACCAGGTCTACTGCGTTTATAAATCCGTCGCCGGCGTGGGACTCGCTCGCTGTCGTTGTTTCGATGCCTATTCCGATCTCCAACCTCAATTACGGCGCACTTAACGCAGCAAGATTTACACAATTGCAAGCCGAACGAGCCGTGCAAGCTGCTGAATTGAGAGCCGAAACGGACGTTCGGCAGGCCTATGCGCGTTACATGCTTGCAGTCGACGCGATCGCGCAGTACTCGGGTGAGCTACTGAAGGACGCCGACAAGGTCTATGAGGCAAAGCTCTACAGCTATCAGCGGGGTGGCGCGTCGTTGCTGGAAGTTCTCGATGCCGAGCGCGCAACGAACGACATTTACCTGGCGTACTACGGCGCGCTCAGTGAACAGGCGAAATCGCTGGTCGCGCTCGAACAGGCTGCCGGCATCTGGGACATTGAATTCTGAACCCGCAGGACGTGTTGTGGGCAGATCAAGGATCTCGGCCGGCTTTCGGTGAGTTCCAGTGGGCTATCGCTTCTCAAAACTTGGTCCGGCCAGAATTTTCACAAAAGTCTGGACGGCCTCGCGTAGCAGGTGGGGCGTGGTGAACTGGTTCCGACAGACGGCTGCCGCGGAGTAAATCAGGTTTTGAGAAGTTGACATAGGCCTTCGGCCCACCCGCGCATGATGAAAATCAGATAGAACGCTCGGGCATCTCGTTGCATCCCAAAGCACACATTACCGCCAACTATTTCAGGACAGCGATAAGTCGGCTCCATTCGTCAAAGATTCGCCGATCTTGTCTGGATGGCTAGCAGGCCCTTTGGAACTACCCATGTCCGCGACGTCACGGGGTAGATATCAAAACTCTAGACTTTTCGACGCTTTCGGAGTTTTTGGTAGCCACAACTCAACCACCCGCACAGTCAGCAGCGCCCCAAGCACGAGCCCATATGTGACCGGCTCGCGTATGTCCCGTTTGACCCTCCACGTGAAGTGAAGGACCGCGAGTACTGGCGCCAGATACGCGAGGCGATGGAGCTGCTTCCACCGGACGTAACCTAGGCGCCTGAGCGCCGAGTTTGTCGATGTAGCGGCCAACGGAATCAATAGCACAAAGGTAGAAAACCCGAAAAGGATGAACTTCCGCTTCACGATATCGTCGATGATCGCGCGCCAGTCCAATCCCTGATCGAGTGCCGTGTAGGTGATGACGTGCAGCGAGGCGTAGAAGAACGCGAGCACGCCGAGCATCCGCCGCAGACGCAGCGGCCACGTCCAACCGACGATGTCCTTGAGCGGCGTGCAGGCGAGAGCCGCAATCAGGAAGACAAGGGCGATCAGGCCTAGCTGGTTCAATGCCTGTGCGATCGGATCCGGACCGAGAGCATTGGCCGACGCCCGCATGAGAATGGCCGCGATCGGAACGAGCGAACCGGTCAGCACGGCCGGCTTCAGCCACGGCAGCGGCGCGTTCCTGGTAGCGGATCCCATGACTAGAAGAACCTGCGCAGATCCATTCCAGCGTAAAGCCCTGCGACCTGGTCCGCGTAGCCGTTGAATGGCAGAGTCGGCCGGCGGCGATAGTCGCCGATCCGTCTTTCGGTCGCCTGGCTCCAACGCGGATGATCAACTGCGGGGTTGACGTTTGCGTAAAAGCCGTACTCTTCAGGCCCCGCCAGATTCCAAGTAGTAGGCGGTTGTCGCTCGGACAGACGAATGTTCACGATCGATTTGATGCCCTTGAACCCATATTTCCACGGAACCACGAGTCTCAGCGGAGCGCCGTTCTGATTCGGAAGCGGGCGGCCGTAAAGACCGACTGCCAGCATGGCGAGCGGATGCATCGCTTCATCGATTCGCAGGCCTTCGACATACGGCCATGGCAGAAGATCGCGGCGCTGTCCCGGCATTTGCTCGGGATCGAGCAGCGTGGTGAACGCTACGTATTTCGCGCGTGAAGTGAGCCCGACACGCCGCAGCAGGTCCCCGAGTGGGAAACCAACCCAAGGAATGACCATCGACCAGGCCTCGACGCAGCGCATTCGGTATACGCGTTCCTCGAGCGGAAACCATTTGAGGAGTTGATCGATGTCAAGGACCTGCGGTCTCGCCACCTCACCCTCGATCGTCACCGTCCAAGGACGCGGTCTTAGGGTGTGAGCATTTTCTGCCGGGTCGCTCTTGTCGGTGCCAAACTCATAGAAGTTATTGTAGGTAGTCACACTTTCAAACGGAGTCTTCACCTCGCCCGGAGCGTAATCGGTGCGCCGCGCGATTGTCAGAACGCCGGGCTCGGGCGGTCCATCGGCATGGGGCGACCCCACGCTGGATGACGGCTTCTTGTGATCCGGTGCCCGCAGGCCCTTCATCAGCCATAACAGGGTGCTGCCGACGCCGGTGCTGGTTGCGGTGAAGAGCAATGCGTTGCGAATAAATTCGCGCCGGCGGAGGTACAATCTTTCCGGAGTGATCTCGCGCCCAGTCGGTGCGTTGAGTTTGTTCATTGGTCAGCTCTGGCTGGCAAGTGGTAGCCAACCGATTGCCTCAACAGGAGATTCGTTGCGGCCGGCGAGAAGTTACAGACCTGGCCGGTTCCTCGGCTACGGTTGCGCGCCTACCAAGACCCCATCGGCGATCCATCTGAGGAGCATTCGGCTCATCGCGGCCATGGTCGCGGAATCACCTCTTTCGGCGGCAATCGCTTCGCACATTGCGCCGAAAAGGCAGCCACGACGAATCATGCCGAGCGCGCTCCGCTCGAGGTCGTCGAGCGCGCGATAGTTCACGGCGTAGTTCTTGCGCCACACCATGATCGCTCCCGGCTCGCACCTTGGTTCCGAAAGCGGCTGACCGCTTTCGACGGCGCGTATAATCTCGTCAACCCGCCATTCGCTATTGATCACTTGAACTCCTGGGTGGACGCTAATCTGGAGCGACTGCCATTTTGCCGCAGGAACCGCGCTCATCGATTCGACGCCAAGGGGCTCGGCATCAGGGCCCAGGAAGACTTCTACCAGCATGCGCTCGAGCCGAATCAGATCAGCCAGGAACGGCCAATTCTCGAGCGACGGCGCTTTGCGGGCGAACTCCGCGAGATGCCGAGACGCCTCGTTGATCGAGGGATCGCCTGGCGGATACTCAACCAGGTAGCCAGTAATGAGATTGTGGAAGTTAACTTCGCCGAGAACTATGAAAGTCGCTGGAAAGTCTTCTTTGATGGCGTCGAGCAGCCGGTAGAAGTACATATTGGCGTAAATCTCGACGCGTTCGGTGGCGGACGTGCGAGCGTCGCCGCGGACCAGCGCGCTGATGCCCGCAGGCGGAAGATTCTTCTCAGCCACAAGGCCCTCTTCGACGCCGTTGGGCGCCGTGATGAGGCGGTAAAGCAGGCGTTGCGTGGCAGCTAAGCTGAACTGCATACGCCTTGCGCGGCCGCAAGTTTCGCGGCGGACTCCGACTCGTACTTTACGCGAGCTTCGTTCGCGGTCGCTTCCAGTGTCGGAAACTCGGGAATGTTGTCATCCCATTCCACCAAGGCGGAGACTGCGCCGAATCGCCGCACCGCCGTCTCGTAAAGCGACCAGACTTCGGGGCACACGGGATGGTCGTGGGTGTCCAGCAAGTACGAGCCGTGATCGCTATGACCGGCCAGGTGATATTGCACCACCCGCTCAATGGGTACCGACTCGATGTAGCGCTGAGCTTCGAATCCGTGGTTGAAAGCGCTGACATAGATGTTGTTGATATCGAGCAGGATGCCGCAATCGGCTTCCTCTGCAACGGCGCTCAAGAACTCCCATTCGTTCATCGTCGAGTCCACGAAGTTCATGTAGCTCGATACGTTTTCGATCGCGATCGGACGTTCGAGCGTCTCCTGCACTTGCTGGATTCGCTTCGCTACCCAAAGCACCGCTTCGTCTGTGTAGGGTAGGGGAAGGAGATCATGCAGATTCTTTCCGCCGACTCTGGTCCAGCAGAGATGGTCGGAAACCCAAGCTGGCTCGAACCGGCGCGCCAGATCACGCAAGCGCGTGAGGTACTGCGGGTTGAGCGGATCGACTGAGCCAAGCGACATCGAGACGCCGTGCAGCACAATCGGATAGCGTTCGCGCACCTTTTCGAGCACCTGCAGCGGGCGGCCGCCCTGCACCATGAAATTCTCGGTGACTACTTCAAACCAGTCGACCGCGGGATTCTCGCCGATAACGTGAGAATAGTGCGGCCTTCGCAGTCCCACGCCGAAGCCCAGGAACGGGAACTCTGATCGATTCATAGCTGGTGCGAAGCCCTCTGATGATCGGATTCTGTGGGCGAGCGCGCCGGCAGCCCGGCGCGCTCCTCCCGAGACCGTTTCTACGACTCCAGATGCCCGCCTTTCTGCGTGCACTCGTCCGGGCTGGAAGTCATCACAAAGCCCTTGCCCTTGCAGGCGTTCTTGCCCTTGCAATCGTTCTGCGCGCTCTTGCAGGAGCTCTTGCCCTTACAGGCGTTGGCCCCGATGCATTTCATGTTGGCGTTCTGCGCACCGCCCGACGGCGCTGCTCCCGGCTCCTGCGCCATTGCCGCGGAAGCGAAAAACAGCGCCGCTACCGCGGAGGCAAGAATTGCACCCTTCGTTCCCTTGTTCATCGTTTTCTCCTGTTCCGCTGAGCGGAATCGTTTTAGTCGTCGGCCTTGCGCGCGATCCGCCGAATCACGGCCGAGCATCACTTCCGGCCAACGGTTAGGTATTCCGTCACTCCGATCAAAAGTTACAGAGCCATTCGTCCGGAACAGAGCGCGAAGTCCGGTAACTTTTCGCTCGTCATAAGGTAGTTATCTTCAGCCACAAGGAGGCTCCTTCAAATGTTCAGTCTCAAATCGTTAGCAGCGTTGGCGGAAGAAATACTGCGACGCCTTTCATCATTTCAATGGCTCGCGGCGCTGCTGGTCCGTCTGTTCGTGGGATACTTCTTTTTCGAGACCGGGTGGGGCAAGTTGCACAACCTCGACGCCTTTGCCGCGCGCTTCACACAATGGGGCATTCCCCATCCGGCTTTCAACGCGGCGCTCTCCGCTTACACCGAATGCATCGGCGGAGCGCTCACCATCGCGGGCCTTGGTACTCGCCTCGTTTCTGTCCCGATGATGATCAACATGGCCGTCGCGATAATCACGGTGAAAATGAAAAACGTCACCGGCCTCAATGACTTCGTCGAGTTGGATGAGCCCTTGTACGCATTGGCCTATTTCTGGCTGCTGGTTTCGAGCGCGGGATGGATGAGCGTCGACTACCTGATCCGTTCCGCGCTGGGCGCCTCTGCGAATATCTCCGATGCTGGGACAGCGAAGGTTCGCGACGCGTCGAATGCGGGCTGAGAGCGAGCGCGGCCTGTTAGCGAGGTGCGCGCCTCCTCAACAGCACGACTCCAACGCACGCCGACAGTCCGATCCCTGCCAGTGCCGGGAGAAAATGCCACATGAACAGATGCAGGCACTCGTCGATCGGGCAAAACACTCGCATTAGCGCGAAACTGAACAGGAACGCCCCCGCGCCGACTAGCGCCCCGCCGGTTCCGGCCGCAAGCGGCGCACCGCGCTTTACCGCCCAGAACAGCGCCAGCAACGGAAGAGAAGCGAACATCGCGATTCCGCACGCGCATGGCAGCCCCTCCCTAATGAAGCTCCCGACCGGCACGATTGCGTTGATCGGTTCATGCAAGAGCAGAAGAACAGATGCGACCGTCAGAACCAACAGCAAGCCTTCTTCCCGCCTGCGCGGCTCGCGTCCCGGGATAGCACTACGCAGCGCAAGCGCGGTGCCGATCGCGCCCGCCACTGCAAAGCCTGCCACATCGAAGAGGAACCACGGATTTCTGAACTGCTGCGGGAGATCCGTCCGGTGACTGTTGCGAATGGCCAGGAGCAGCACGCCGGCTTCGAGCGCTATCCATAGCGCCAGCCGGACCTTTACCGGCCACAATCGCCGAACGGGGCGCAGTTCGCCGACCATGTGTTCGACCAACGCGTGATGGCGCGCGTCGTGGTCAATCCGGGAAGGGTTTACGATCTCACTCACTTATCATTTTCCTCAATGCCTTATAGGCGCGATGCGCTCTCACTCGGAGAGCTCCGACGCTGATGCCTGCCCGGACCGCAGCCTGCTCGATCGAAAGGCCTTCGAGTTTCAACATTGAAAATGCCTGACGTTGCTGCTCGGGCAATTGCGCCATCGCGTCTTCGAGACTCGAATCGGAACGCGGCTCTGCGTCAGCGGGCCGCTCCGGCAACCTGTCCGTCAATTGTTCGACGCTTGCGCGCGTCCAGAAATGGCGAGCATGATCCGCCGCGATGTTACGCGCGATCGCGAACAGCCATGGCTCGAGTGGACGCGTGGGGTCGTAGGTGTGACGCGCCTGGAAAAACGCCATCAGGGTTTCCTGGTAAACGTCCTCGAGCGCATCGCGATCGGCAATCCGGCGTCGCAGGAAGTTCATCAGCATCGGGCCGATGTCATCCAGGAGAGTGCGGCAAGATTCACCGTCACCATCCTGCATCCGCGCCATCAACCGGGCACGCACCCGGCTTCGCTCTTCAGAGGCGCTGTCGATCTTCTTCATCACAAAACGGAGCGCCGATCGCCCTCCGACAGACCGAATCGTCCAGACGGCATTGTTTACAGGATTACCGGTGCTTAGGCCACATACCGAAACATCACGGGAGACAGAAACTTGGGGAAGCGAGGGCCGGACAGCGGATCGGCGCGACCGGACAGCGCAAGCAGGTCGTTCCAGGTGGAGGAGTTCGCCGATCGGTCTCCCTGCCTCTTTTCGGATCAGACTTCTCATTCCATGCACTCTTAGGGGGATTGCCATCCTAGAAACGCGCCCGGTCGCAATCATCGATTCCGCTGCAAGCCCAAATTGTTACAAACCGTAGTCGCGGTAACATTTGGACCGCCGGAAGGAAGCCTTGACAGCGGCCTCTTCAAGGCCATTTTGGGCGGCGGAGCCGCTTTGAAGAGCGAGAGGTCGAATCGGTTGAACCAACTCGAAAACGAAGCCGGATGCGCTGGTGAATCGGCAACCGAAACCGGTGCCGCTCCTGCCTGCCGGGTCCTCATACTCGGTGGCGGTTTCAGCGGAATATACGCCGCGTTGGAGCTTGAACGTGCCCTGCGGGAGCGCACCGGCGTCGAGGTCACGCTCGTGACGCGCGACAACTATTTCCTTTTCACGCCGATGCTGCACGAGGTCGCGGCGAGCGATCTCGACATCAATGCGATAGTGAATCCGCTGCGCAAGCTGCTCCGGCGGGTGAGAACCTTCAACGGATCGATCGAAATGATAGACCTGGAAAGGAAGTGCGTCGCGGTCTCCCATGGCTTTGATACCCACGGCCACGAGCTCCAATACGACCATCTGATACTCGCGCTCGGTTCGAGCACTAATTTCCTAGGTATACCGGGGCTGCAGGAGTGTGCGCTGACGATCAAGACCCTCAACGACGCTATAGAATTGAGGAACCGGCTGATCACTCACCTTGAGGAGGCGAATTCCGAATGCGCGGCCGATGAACGTCAGCCGCTGCTGACGTTTGTGGTGGCGGGAGCTGGATTCGCCGGGGTCGAAACGCTTGGCGCGATCAATGACTTCGTCCGCGAGTCCGTCCGGTTTTATCCAAATCTCAATCCGAATCTTGTCCGGACCGTGCTGATATCGTCCGAAGAGTTCGTCCTGCCCGAGCTCGGCCCCAAACTCGGAGCTTATGCGCAAAGAAAGTTGGCGGCGCGTGGCGTCGAAGTGATCACGCGCGCTAGAGTCACTGCCATGCACAAGGGGCTGGTGGAGCTCTCGGATGGGCGGAAGATTCGCGCCGACACGCTGGTCTGGGCGGCCGGGAGCGCACCGAATCCCCTCATTGCCGCGCTGCCGATGCCCAAGAGCAGCGGTCGCATCGAGGTGAACGAATATCTGGAAGTTCAGAACTTTCGCGGAGTATGGGCCTTGGGTGACTGCGCACTCGTACCCGACAGCAAGACGGGAGGATTCCATCCGCCGACGGCGCAGCATGCACTTCGCGAAGGCCGATGTGTCGCACGCAACGTCGCGGCCGAGATCCTTGGGCGAAGGAAGAGACCGTTTCGGTTCGCGACTCTGGGCCGGCTCGCCGCCATCGGCCATCGCGCCGGAGTGGCGAATGTTTTCGGAATCAATTTTTCGGATTTTTCGGCATGGTGGCTTTGGCGAACCATCTATCTGTCGAAGCTGCCCCGCTTCGAAAAAAAGGTGCGGGTCGCTCTTGATTGGACCCTGGACCTGTTTTTCTCGAAAGACTTCGCGTGTGTGACCCCCCGGACCGTCCTGCTGGCCGCGCCGGTCACAGGGACACACAACGAAACCAACACGAACGAACCGCCTGACGATGCCGCGAGTTCGTTGGGCTAGGTCCCTCTGGTGCTCGTGGGAGGACTGTTCGACGCGGAGAGAACTGTGCCCTTGAAGAAGTTACGGCCGCAGTCACGTCCGTACTCCAGAAGTTCGCGCCCACCCGAGAACGACATTATACTCTGCATGAACAGCTGCATCTCATCCCGGCTCGGTTCGAGGTGCAGCAGTGAAACCTGCGGGTTGGCCCGCCGCATAGTGTCGATCGCCGAGTCCAGCGAATGTGCCCGCATCAGCCGCATCGCCTGATCCCCGATCCATGCCACGCCCTTCTCGGAAAGCCGCGCGCAGTGTCCTTCGGAGGTGGGGATGCAGATGCGTGAGCGATCGTTGCGAATCGGCACCATTGGGTTCAGGAACACAATCACGCTCGCGCCGCGTTCGACCGCTATCTCGATCGGGCTGACTTCGGAGACCCCGCCGTCGACGACGTCCCGGTCGCCGATGCGAATTGGACGGAAGAAGACGGGGATCGCGCATGAGGCCGCCACCATCCGGCAGATGTGCGCATCGTGGAATTCCCCGGTGCCGAAAACCAGATGCTCGCCGGTATCGATGTCAGTTCCGGTTATAAGAAGCTCATGGGCAAGCTCGTCAAACTTGTGGCAGTATCCAAGCGCCGCAAATCTTTCGCACAGCGTCTTCTGGAGAGCCTCGGTAGAATAGAAGCCGGGCGGATGATGCTCCTGGAAGTCCGCAAACATCTGCGCAAATCCCGGCCACTGCTTGGCCCGAAGCGCGCGTCCGAGAGCACCGAACATTGCGCGCGCGAATTGGGCGATCATCCGCAGTGCCCCGCCTGACCCAACGCCGAGGATGTCGTGCGACTGAAAATAGAACGGGCTATCGAGCTTCTCCCGGCTCACCGCCTCGAAGATCTCGGCCGGGCGAGTGCCATTGGCGAGCAAGGCGGCGAGTATCGCTCCAGCGCTGGTGCCGACATACAAATCGAATTGATTGGATGCAGCGCGGCCAGCCACTTCGTCGAGAGCCGTCAGGACTCCGACTTCGTAGAGAAAGCCGGTGATCCCGCCGCCTGCGAGCACCAGGGCGGTCTTGTCGCCGCCACCGTGCGTCGAATCCTTAAGCACTGGCGATACAGATGATCCTGCCCGCTCCTCACTCGCGGCGCGACTAAAGTCCTGAGGCGAGTGCTCAGTCACCGATTGGCTGGAACAGATGGCATCGTGAGGGCTGTCGGAAAGACGCGGTTCAGGGACCGTTGACTTTTCACCCTCGTGGAGATTCTCACTTGTGCTTTCCGCTTGTCGGCTAATCGCCATTTTCAAGACCGTCCTCTCGCAGTTGTTACTTCTCATGTCGGGCTCGATTGTTACCGACAACTCCTGCGTAACTTTTCGAAACGCCAGGAGAAGAACTCAGTGATGAAGATGCAGATGCTGCGCGAGCGATTGGGGTTAGCTCCCTGGATTGTAAGTACGGCGGTCGCTATCGCAATCGGCTCGGGGCTTTTTCGTTGGTCGGCCGCATCTTCAATGACAGAGGTAACTGGTGACGGTGGCCCGGTCGTGCTGGAACTATTTACGTCACAAGGATGCTCAGATTGCCCGCCCGCGGATGCGCTGCTGAGCGAACTGGGCGCCTCGACCAAGGGTGTGATTCCGCTCGCGTATCATGTCGATTACTGGAACCATCTGGGCTGGTCGGACGCGTTCTCGTCGCGGCAATTTTCCGAGCGGCAAAGCGACTACGCGCGGGCGATGAACCTCGCTGGCGAGTACACGCCTCAGATGGTGGTTGGCGGCGCGTCGCAGTTCGTCGGCTCGGACGGCCGAGGCATCGCGCGCGCGATTGCAGCTGAACGCTCGGCGTCGGCCTCCGGCCGCGTCAGTCTCAACACCGCCCTCGGTGCTCAATCGCCTCGATCGCTTCAGATCAAACTGAGGGCGCAGATCGAGCCGGCGTCGGCGCGCGGATCGTTTGTCGTGATGGTTGCGCTCTACGAAAACGGCCTCGTCATTAGGATCGGAGCCGGTGAGAACGGAGGCCGCGAGATCACCTACGACTACACGGTGAGAAAATTGGTACCGGCGTTTGAACTTGACGGCACCCAGGCGGTTGAGAAAGAAGTCAGTGTGGACCTCGACCCTTCCTGGTCGGCGAACCATCTCGGTGCGGCAGCGTTCATACAGAACACGTCATCGCTCAAAATTGTCGGCGCTGCCTCGGAATATCCGATCGTCAAGGACTGAGCGGGGTATCGTTGACAATAGCGCGTTCGAGGCTCTCGGACTGCGCCTTTGCGACGGCATCTAAGATAGAACCGCTCAGGAAAAATGGCACCATTCGATAAATCCAACTCGTGGTTCGCAGCAAAACGAAGACCATGTCTTGCCGCCGCAAGTCCTCATGCCGGTGCAGTACTATGCGCCTCGTGCTGCTTCTCCGTACCACCGGCTGCTTTTCGCGATCCTCGAAGACGCGATCCGGTGTTTCCAGAACAACTTCGACGCAAAAGCGCTGCAGCGGCGGTTCCTGTTCCGGGAAACGGAACATTCGCGTGCTTGAAACCGAACAAGAAAAAACCGCCGCCCGCGACTTCCGGATAACCGCGAGCCACCACATCGGCGAAGGCGGCCTCCGGGGAAAAGCCCTCACTAACATCGAAGCCATCCGTACACTCAATCAGATCGAAACAGAAAACCGCGACGCGACCGAAGCGGGAAAATCCATCCTCGTCCGCTACGCGGGATTGGGCGCGATGCCAAGCGCCTTCCGCGCCTGTGTGTGGCGAATTGCTGATTTCCCCAGAATCAGCAATTCGCCACACACAGGCCGTCAAGAATCCGCAATCGTCGGGAAGGGCTATCACACCGAAGAGGATGTCACGGGGCCGGTCAGCCCAGTATCTTCAGCAAGGCAAAATAAATGCTCAGCATGGCGATTCCCATCGGCACGCCGATCTTCGCCCATTCGTGGCTGCCGATTCGAAGGCGACTCGCGGCAACGATGTTGGCGATGTTGCCAGGGACAAGCATTCCCCCGCTGATTAGTAAGCCGAGCAATGCCGCCCGCTGCTGATTCACGCTGAGCGTCGGCCCGATCTCCGCTACTGCCAGCGTCGAATTGTTGACGACTGCGGAAATCGTATTGAGCCAAAATAGCGATCCACTTGGGAGCCGGGGGACGTATGCATCGAACCAAGGCCTAAGGCCTCCCGATAGTGCGACTAGTCCGGCGATAAAGACATACACCTTGCCTGGTCGAGCGAGGAGGACCACCCACCACGAATCCCGCGGTGCGATTACCACGGTTTGATCCAAGTCGATTGAGCCAATCCGCAAAAGCAACGTCGGTAGCGCACTGAGCACGATTCCGACCACAACGAAGGGACCAAGCAGCCGGGTCAGGTACCAAAAGTCCGCATGCAGGGCGTGCAGAACCACCGCGATTCCGGGCATGCCCACAGGCGTGACGCCTGCGCCAAGACCGATAGCGAAACATGCAGATACGGTCACGAAAATCTCAGCCGGCCGCTCAAGACGAAGCACAGAAATCGCCTCCACGAATACCAAGGCAGAAACAACCGGAGTTATGATGGCCGCGAGAAACCCAAGAATTATCGTTAGCAAAAAACAGACCGCCTTTGGGTCGAGCACTTGAACTACAGAGGCAAACAGCTCATCGAGAACGTCGCGCAGAAGGCGAAACCCTGCGCCAAACACCAGAACGGAAAGCGTGAATGACAAGGGCTCGCGCAGGGCTGCCCAGACGAGCGCTGAGCTGAATTGTCCCATGAGACAGGCGGTCGCCACTCCGGCCACCAGAAAAAAAAGCTCAACGTTGCGTTTGATCGGCCCGATTCGGACGGGGCCGACCAGAACTGCGAAGACCATTAGCGCGGCAAGGACCATCGTCAGCATCTTCCCGCAACTAGTGCATTAATTCGGCGTTCGTGTAATCCGGAATTTTCATACTGAATCCTGATTCAGGCCCGCACCAAGACGAGGTGATTTGCAAACGCGAAATTCGAGCCAAATTTTGACTCCAAAGAGCTCTCCACGGCGCCGCAACCAGCCAGTTCTGCTACGCGTTGACATGAAACACGCGAAACCAGCGCTTTCCTTCCCTATCTGATCACCGGAATCTGCTCCACCCTGCACACTGCGCCACCGCAGGTATCCGAGGTCGGCGTGCAGAGCGGCCAGGCCCAGGATACTGGCTGGCATCCCCAGGGGCGTCGTGACCGCGAATGGGCGCGCACGGCCTCCGCACCGGAATGCTGCTTCTCATTTGTGTTTCGGAGTTTTGGGCCTCATGGCTGCTTTCTTAGAGCCTTTTCCAGCGATCGTTCGCTCAAAGATGAATGTATTCAGTTTTACTTGCCATGGTAGTGGATCGGCGCTATAAAATAATGAATGGATTCATCTTTAGAGAATCGGCCAGTCAGACTTCGCGACCGGCAGAAGCAGGAGCGTGGGCAGCGTATCGTTAAGGCGGCCGAGAAATTGTTCGCCAAGAAGGGCTACGTCGAAGTCGCTATGGAAGATGTAGCGGCCCGAGCAGGCCTCGCGGTCGGCACGATCTACAACTATTTCCCGTCCAAATCCGCGCTGTTGCTCGCGATCGTCAGGCGTGAAACAGAATCGCTGCTCGCGAGCGGACGCAAGATCCTCGAAGACCCGCCGCGCGACCCGGTCGCGGGGGTTGCCGCGTTCACCGAGATTTTTCTCGACGATTTCACACGTGACGACCGGCGGCTGTGGCGAGAACTTTTCGGCGCTGCGATCGCGGAGCCGGCCACGGTGGGGCGGCGCTTGTTCGAAGGTGACACGCAGCTGGTGACGCAGCTCGCCGCTCTGCTCGAGCGATACCGCTGCGACGGGATTCTCGCATCCGACATAGAACCAATGCCCGCGGCGACGGTGCTTTACGGCGTCTGCTTCACCTGGATGACCGCTTATCTGATGAACGACGCGATCAGCGCCGAGATGGTGCGCAACGAGATTCGCCGCGGCACCGCGATCGCAATCCGCGGGTTGTTTCGCGACGCCGACGCAATCTCAACTATTACCAGTGGTGCCGAACTATGATCGAGATTATCGAAGGCCTTCCCGACAATGTAGTGGGAATCCTGGCAAAGGGCGAAGTGACGAGAAAGGACTACCTTGAGGTGGTGATACCGGCAATAGAAAAGTCGCTGAAGCGAAATGCCAAGCTACGGCTTTACTACGATCTGGGTTCGCAATTCACCGGAATCGATTTCGGCGCCGAATGGGAAGATTTCAAACTCGGAATTGAGCATCTTTCCCGTTGGGAACGGGCGGCCGTCGTAACCGACGTCGCCTGGATCAGGCATCTGGTCGGCGCTTTTCGCTTTCTGATGCCCGGAGAACTGCGAGTCTTCACCACCGCCCAGATATCAGAGGCCCGGAAATGGATCGTCGCGGCGTGAGAGAGAGCCATCCATGAGAATCTTCGGGGATCCTTTCTTTTGGGCGCTGGTCAGCATGTTCGGATTGGCAGGCGCCACGGCCGGGGTGGGCAGCACGAGGCTGGGGAAATTCAGATCACTGGGATTGGTAACCGTGGGACTGTTCACCTTGGGGCGAGTGGTGCTGGTCCTGCCCGCGGTAACTCAGCCGAGACTCGTGGCGGGTGACTGGAGCTGGGTTGTCGGAGGCGTGATCTTTGCCGCAGGAATGGTTTTCGCGCTTCCTGCGTTCGCGATCAGGCCGTTCACGGGGCCCGAGGCTGGTGTGAGCCTGAGGACCGGAGGATTTTACCGGATCGTCAGGAATCCCCTCTATCTTTCAGATGTGTTGTGGTGCCTCGGTTGGGCAGTAATGTTCCGCTCGGAGATCGGCATCGCTCTCGTTCCCGTGTGGTGGGCGGGTCTGTGGCTGCTAACGATAATCGAGGAGGAGAGCCTCGAGCGGAACCTCGGCCAGCCGTACATCGAGTACAGGCGACGAATCCGTGGACGTATCCTCCCCGGCCTGCCGCTATGATCGATCAAACCTCGCACCGCTGCCGCCGAGTGATACGGTCGGTTACGCAATGGTGAAGTTTGCGATGTTGGTGTGGAGGAATCTACGCCGCAGTCCGCGGCGCACGATCCTTACCATGCTGGCGATTGCGCTAGCGGCGTTCACGTACTCGTCGCTGTCGAGCCTTCCAAATGTCGCCCGCCGGATGCTGAACACGCCCGATTCCGCGCGTCGCATCGTGGTGATGAGCGACTCGGGATTTTTCAATCGTTTGCCCGATTCGTACAAGCCCAAAATTCTTGCGGCGCCACACGTCGTCGCAGCGTCGGGATTGGTGTACTTCGGCGGAGTCTACCATAGCCCCAGCGACCAGCTCGGAATCGCGGTCGACGCCGACCAGGCAGAGTTGATGTGGCCCGATTGGGGCTTCACCCCGGTGCGAGCTGGCGAGTTCCGCGCCAGCGCCACGGCGTGCCTCGTGCCGGTTGCGATGATGCGAAAGTACGGCTGGCACGTTGGCGAGCAGATCATCCTCAAAGGCACCATTGTGCCGGTGGACGTTACCCTGCGCATTGCCGACACGCTGGGAGCCGGTGCGCCACCCGACTCCCTGCTATTTCGCCGCGACTACCTGGAACGGTCGCTGGGTGGGAGCCCGACCGTGAATGCGTATCACGTCATGCTCGATCGCGCCGATTCGGTGCCCTCGGCGATCGCAGCAATCGATGAAATATTCTCGAACTCGGCGGCCGAGACTCGCAGCGAATCCGAGGCGGAGTGGTTTTCAACCTTCATCAACCTCGACACGCTCTTCGCGATGCTCCGTGCGATGGCAATCCTCGTAGTAGCCGCGGTCGCCCTGGTAGCGCTCAACAGCGTGGTGATCGCGGTGCGCGAGAGGCGTACAGAAATCGCGGTCATGCGCGCGATAGGTTTCAATCCGGCATTGATCCTGTACCTGACGGTTGCTGAATCTGCACTCCTGGGTGTTGTGGGAGGGGCGCTTGGGTGCGCGGCCACTCTTCTTATTACGAAGGTTCTGCCGTTCGCATTTCTGCCGTTGGGACCCATAGATCTGCTCGCGATCGTTTCGCCAGGAGTGATCGTGCAGGCCTTTGTCTTATCGGTTGCGATTGGGGCGGCGGCCGGATTGATCCCGGCGCTTGGTTCCGTGCGCCGATCGGTGGTCGAATCGATCCGCGCGATAGCCTAGTCCGCGACGTTTGAGGCTTCACGTCCGCCGCGCACCGCGACACCGCAGCGCGATAATCCCGTTTCGTCATCCGCGTGTCCCAGTGCGTGAAGACCAACTGGAGGTCGCACTTCGGAGCAGCCGCCGAGTGACGCTCAACTTGGTGGCGCGGTCATCGCGGCATCGACTGGGCAATGCTGCGAGGCAGAGTGATGATGCTCCCGACCCATCGGCCGCGCGTGCTGCCGCCGATCCAGGCAGTCAGATATGGTGCGGTGGGTATCGCTATTGCAAGCAAAAAACGGACCGGTGAACAGGCCGTGAACTCCCCGGCAGCGAGTGCTGTTCCACACGTACATGGTCGCAAGCCGCGTCGGGAAAATAACACGTTTTGAGAAGCGAGCCGCGCGTCAACCGCTGCTTGTCAACCACCCCATTGTGTCAACCGCCTTGTCAACCGGTTGACAGGTTGACAGGAGAGCAGTACGCATCGGACTGGGTCATCCACACCTCAGTCTCTAAGGTCTCCGACATGTCGGAGAATCGTGCAAAATCGGCGCGTGTGCGCGCGATTCGCGATCACGCATGGACCGGGAGAACGCCTCAGGCAGCGCGAATTGCGAAAATTCGGCCAAACCTATCCGGGCGCTAATTTGCCAGCTCCGTGGGCATTCGCCGCAAATTCGCCTATCTTCGTCCTGGTGTTTGAACTACCGGATCCGTAGCGACTGTTCGTGCGCACCCCAGATCGGACTTCCAGGTTGTTGCGATCGCCGGCGGACACGGAGAGACCTCCGGCGGCGTCGCAGGCGTCCTTAGTCTGGCGAGTCGGAGTCGCGAATCACGTCACTTCGGGACTCTGTCCGCGCCGAAGTAATCTCCGCCTTTGGCCTGGACGTCGTTGGTTCCCCAACTCACTTCGTGGTCGGCCTTCTTCATCAGCGGGATATGTTCGGAACAGTGCATGTAGGCTTCCTCGACTGAAACAATCACCCAGCGTTCGAGGTTACCGGGGTCCTTGCTTATCAGGTCCGTGAGCATCGAGTCCCCGAGCACGACGTCCGCGGCCGAACGATCCTGCATAAATCGCACGAACTCATCGTGCTCGACGATGCGCGCGCTTCCGTTCACGTGAAGACCGATCCGGTCCTTCCCAAAGTCGATGAACATCAGTCCGATGTGCGGATTTTCCGAAATGTTGCCCATGCTCGACATCACCCCATTGCCACGGAACTCCGGGTACGCGATGGTTCGTTCATCGAGCACTTTGACAAAGTTGGCGTATCCGGCCCGGAACGAGGCGTCCGCGTTTCCATTTCTATCCGCGGTTCCCACGAACATCATTTCCCGAAGGGCGATGAATTCCTGCATCGCGGAATTGAGATGGTCGAGCACCCGATGCTTATAGAAGGTGAGCGCCTGGAAGCTCGTACCGTACTTGCCCTGCAACTCATGCTCGCCGTCCGAGCCCGGCAAAGCCTCATCCTCTGATTCTCTCGAGGACGTCCCGTTTTGACCGCCGCACGCCTATTCGACGATCTCGCGGACCATCGCGTCGCAGGAGCCGCATGAACGGCCGGCGCGCGTCGCCTCTCTTACCGCTTCGATAGTGCGCCGTCCGCTCTTGACGCATTCGACGATGGCGCCTTTGTTGACGTGCTCGCAGTTGCAGATCTGAGCGTCAAGCGGGATCTGCTCGAGCGTCACCCGTTTGGGCGGCGCGCCAATGTCGAACAACAGGTGGATTCGCTCCTCGGGCAGCGTCGCGTTGCTCTCGAAGGCATGCAGCAGGTAGGCAGCCTTGCTGCTTTCGCCAAGCAGGATACCGCCCATCAGCCGGCCGTCGCGGATAATCAGCTTCTTGTAAGTCCCGTGTCTCGGTTCGGAAAACTGCACTATCTCGTCGCGCTGCTCGATGGGCTCAGTCAGTCCCATCGAGGCCAGTTCGACTCCCGCCACCTTGAGTCGGGTCGCGACCTTTGAGCCGTGGTAGGCTGCGCTGGAATTGGTTCCGGTTATATGATCGGCGAGCACCTTGGCTTGTTCCCATATCGGCGCCGCCGCGGGCGAGAATCTCCTCCACGGTCCGCGCGCCCGCCATGCCATTGCCGATCACGACCAGATTGCGTTTGCTGCTCTTCATTCGAACTCCACGAAGCCGACGTCGATCATCACCTTGGTCGCGAGCCCCTCGGGCGCCGCGATCTTCAGATCGACCATGCTGCCGGGCAGGCAGTCATCGATGATCGCAAGCGGTACGGTGATCCCGCTCTTCGGACCGCACGGGAACAAACGGACCGATTTGCCGTCGCGCTGGAGCGCCACATAAAGAAACTCTGTCGTCGGGTTGCCGATCCGTCCGTAGATGAATTGCGCGCGCTTGTTCGGCGGCACCGTATAGACCGCCTTGGACTCCAAGCTAACCGGCTCTTCCAGCCCGCGCTCTTCGAAGGCAAACATCCCGGTGAAGAATTTGTGCTCTTCGAGCATAAGCGTTCTTCTCAACTTTGCGGCGTCGAATCCGTTGCGGCGTCGAGCAGTCTATCAAATTGGTAGTTCGCACATAAACTGAGAGGTAAGCATTCGCACTTCATCGCGGATCTTGGCGGTCCAATCCTTGTCGCCGCGTTGCTTTTGCAAACCGATGGTGTCGGACCACCATTTTTCCTCTCATAAACAAGATTTTTCCGGGCTTTTGCGGTCGGGGGGGGGCAGACATCAAGTCCAAAATGAATCATGCAGCCGATCGAGTCACCCAGTGGTGCCGTTGGCGTCATGATTCAGCGGCCTCTCTCCCGTGCGCCGTATGATTGCTGAAAAGACGCAAAGAGAGCCTAATGAGCTTTGGTATAACCGTGACTTCAAGTGAGCACTGAAAGGACTCCGCACAATGATAGGCCGAGATGATCGCGTCGCGAATCCGCTCTTAAGCAGAGTACTCACCATAACGGCGCAGGCGTCGACCGCGTTTCTGTTGCTGATCCTAGTGTTCGCGGCTACCGCCCGGAGCGCCGCGGCGCAGTCTGGAATACGGGATTACCAAAATTACTGCGCTGAGTGCCATGGGCTTCGCGGTAAGGGTGACGGCCCCTCGCGCTTGACCATTCCGATGAACCCGCCGCCGAACGACCTGACTCTGATGGCAAAGAAAAATGGCGGAACATTTCCCTTCGACGAGGTGGTGGACTCGATCGACGGGCGCAAGAATATACCGTCGCACGCGCGGCTCCAGATGCCTTTTTGGGGGACGACGCTTCAGCAACCGGGCAAGGAGTTCACGCCAGAAAGCGATGCCGAAGTGAAGAAAAGAATCGAATCGATGGCACGATACGTCGAGAGCATCCAGCAGAAGTGACGCGACCCGCGAGCGTTTTTCGGTTAGCGGTTTCGCCCGCGGCGCCAGGCAAAGCGGCTAGTTGGCGGGCTAGTGAGCCGCTTGCTCGAACGAATGCAAAACCTTGAGCGTGCGTTCTCGATCCACCGGCTTCGAGGTGTAGTACTGGACGCTATATGCACGCGCGCGCCGTTCGGTCTCGGGATTGTGAGTCGCGGCGATGTAGGCAACCAGTGCGTGGAGCGCGTACCTTCGCACCTGGTCAAGAAGCCAGCCGCGCATCGATTCCTCGATAGCCTCGTCGTCGATTACTACTATCCTGACATCCGGCTTCACCAGCAACGGGGGAGCCTGATGCGGATCGGTAAATTTTTCAATGACCCACGAATCGCTCATGGCCTCGGCGATCATCTTCACCACCGACTCGTCGCGCGAAAGGACCGCTATCGCCCGACGCCTTTCGGCCGCGGTTGCGGCAGGGTCCGCCTGCGAGGCAGGCGCACCCTGGGGCTCAGACTTGCCGCTTGCCTTGCGCTGCGAGGAGGTTGATTCGAGTTTCAATTGATTAACGCTGCCGGAGCATCGATGTCTCACACTAGCAATCCGGCAACTCATCCCTAGCTTGAAGTATGCCAGCGCCTTGCTCGGGCAAAACGCCGCTGAAATCCGACGCTTTTGGTTTTTGGAGGGACATATGTTAAAAAGATTCGTCCCCATTGAGCGCAGTTTTCGACCGGTTTGACGCCTTTCGAGACAGTTCACCCGGAAAGCCAACGAATGAAGACAAACACCAACCCGCCGGTTCCTGCATCTCTGCCCAGCGGGGGACCGCGCTATTTTCACTTGCTATGGGACACGGAACTCGACGAGCTCCGCCCGGTCCTGGAGTCCATCCAGAAAAATCGCAACCGCGTGCTGGAACACTGGTACCAGCTCTACATGCTGCACTTTGCCGACACCCGCGCACTGACGAAGGCGGAATTCATGGAGATCTTCGGCGACGAACTCGATGCCACGATGAAGGATCTTCTCAATAAAGACATGGACACCTTCGCCGCTGACATCGCACGAACCGGGGAACAGCTCGCCGAACGCGGGGTGCCATTCTCGGAACTGATCGTCTCGATCCACCTTTTCGAGGAGAGCGCGGCCACCGCGTTTCCGACGTTCCCGCCATTAACGGGGCGGACGTACCAGTCGTTCGACAAGCTGAGCCATATCCGAATCGTCGTGCTCGCGGATACCTACTTCCGGTCGAAGACCGCCGTCTCCGGAGCGCGAATGCTGGCGCTCGAACGCGAGGCCGGAGTGGTGCCAAACCATTCTCGCAGCCGGTTTCACGGGATGGTCGGCGCCAGTGCGGCGATGCGGCAACTGTACGACCGGGTGGAAGCGGCCGGCGTCACGCGCGGTACGATTCTAATCGTCGGCGAGAGCGGCACGGGCAAGGAGCTGGTAGCGCACGCGATTCATGAATGCGGCCCGCAGCCGGGGGCGCCGTTCGTCGCGCTCAACTGCGCGGCTATACCCAAGGACCTGATCGAAAGCGAGCTGTTTGGATACAAGCGCGGCGCGTTCAGCGGAGCAAACGCCGAGTACCTGGGGCTGTTCCGCGCGGCTGACGGCGGAACTCTGTTCCTGGACGAAGTCACGGAGATGAGTGCCGACACGCAGAGCAAGCTGCTGCGCGCTATTCAGGAGCGCGCGGTGCGCCCGGTAGGCTCGACCAGAGAGGTTGCAGTGGACGTGCGGCTGATCGCGTCGACCAACCGCGATCCCCAGGAGGAGGTGAAGGCGGGGCGCCTTCGCGACGACCTCTACTACCGTCTTCAGGCGGGCGTCATTCACATACCGCCGCTGCGGGACCGGCTTGAGGATGTTGCGCTGCTGGTCGAACATTTCATTGAGCTGTTCAACGCAAGGCAGATGCGGGGAGTTCCGGTCACTGGGGCCGAGGACGAAGCGATCGAGGCCATGCGACGGCATTCGTGGCCGGGCAACGTGCGCGAACTTGCCAACGCGATCGAGACCGCATTCACGTTCAGCCGCTGGCCGGTGATCCGATTGCAGGACCTGCCGGCATCGATCGCCGGTTCGAACGCCGCCGAACGCGCGCCCATCGCCAGGAAAAATCCGGTCGGCAGTTTCGCCGATGCCGAGCACGCCCTTATCCGCCGCGCGCTCGAGGCGACTGAAGGCAACAAGGTGCAGGCTGCCAAGCTGCTGAAGATCTCGCGTAAGAAGCTCTACGCCAAGATCGTGAAGTACGGGATCGAATGATCAGGCGCGCGGCCGGCGCGTTTCACCCTCCCAGACGGCCGTGAGGGCGCCGTCCTGGTCAGACCACGTGTAACGCGCGCGTCCGCCGAAAGCTTTCTGCAGTTCGCGGGCGATACGATGCGCGAGCTTCTGCGACGTGGTCAGCACCTCGAGCGTCGCGCCGTCCCATTTGCTGGAGACAATTCGCCGCTCGGGCTGAGTGAATTCGGCACGCCGTTCGACGTTGACAATCCGCGCGCGGATCGCTTCCAGGTTCGAGATTGCGTTCGAGCCGCGCACCAACACGCGGCCGAAGTACTCGCCACTCTTCGCCTGCTTGCACGCCGGGCAGATAGTCCATGCCGCCGCGTTGATCAGTTTCGCCGGGAGCGGCCGATCGCGCCGCCAGGTTTTGGCCGTGTAAATGCTCCCACAGACGTCGCAAACGGAGGGATCTTCGGGTGCGCGCCCCTTCAGTGCGACGGGCGGGCTCATGTCGGAACGCGTGCCGCGGCGGTCCAGCCCGCGGGTGAGTCCCTTGACGGGGGTGTTGCCAGTGATCCGTTGCTTCATTCGATTCCCCTTCGCGAGTCGTTTCTCCTTAGAGCGCCCTCAGCCGTTCATGATCTTGCTGGTTCCGGCAACGACCAGTAAGAACGCCCTTAGCAGATCACTCGTGGTGACGATGCCGACCAGCTTGCCGTCGGCGACAATCGGCAGTCCACCGATCTTGTGCTTCAGCATCAGGCGAGCCGCGTCTTCCACCGTGTTAGACGGCGTGACGGTGACGAGCCCGGTGCGCATCGCCGCATTCACGCGCGTGGATCCCAGGTAGCCCGTGTGCTCGCGTATATCGCGCTCGGTGAGGATCCCGACCAGCCGCCCGTCCTCCACCACCGGCAAACGCCTGAACCGGCCGTCGTCCATAACTGCCTTTGCGTTCGCCAGTGTGTCATCAGGGTTGATTACGATGGGGTCCGAGGTCATCAGGTTGACAATCTGCATGGTTGTCCTCCAGGGCAGTCACTGAGTGAGCGTGCAATTCGCTTGCCATCGGCGGCTGAGCGTCGATGCTGCCGGCCGCGATGAAGGTGAAGACTTTTGTGAGCTGCGGGGTGAACTCCCGCTATCTCACTTGGCTGTCAGCAGCATCGAAATTTGCGAAATGACGCGATCCGATACAACTTCGCGATCGATGCAGAGCTTCTCCAGACTGAGTGCCTGCGAGTACAGCGAGGCGCTTGAGGGAAGATTCGGCGCTATTGCGGTTTTGGTTCCGGTTTCGAGCCAAACATCTTTTGAACTTGCTTTTCGGCCTTGTCTTTCATCTTATTCATGAAGGAGGATTTTTTCTTCTTGGGATGGGCAGTCTTGTGAGCTGCCGCCTTCGTGGTCGCGGCCGCCGCCGGTTTAGCTGTTTCGGCCCCGGACGGAGCGCTCCGGGTTTTGCCGTTAGCGGACGGCGCTGCTACTGAATTCGGTTGAGCTGAATTCGCTTGAGCCTGCGCCGGCAGAGTCGGCGCCAGCATTAGCAGGGCCGCAGCAACCGATACAGCCAAGGTGGGATTGACACGCCTAATTGAGAACTTCATGTCGTTCCTCCCGGTTTTGGCGCCCTCGATCGCAAAGACAAAACACGGATCAGCCGGATCTCCGCTAATCGGACTGGCGCGCAAGCCACGACTCTCGCAAATATCAGGACGATTCGGACCGATAAAGGTTACACGGTGATAGAACGTGAGTTCCTAGTCCGTTAGCTGCATCGAAAATTGTAAGTGCTGCGATCGGACACAGGTCAACGAGGCAAGCAATCGAATCGCTAGTTGCGAGCCGCAAAAAATAAATCCCGGGCGATGGCATAGCATTGTGCTAGTATAGTCAGTGCGGCGGCGGCACGTCTGACGAGGGAGAGGACATTCTTATGGCATATCCATTCCGCAGGATTCTTTGCCCGGTGGATTTCGACGATAACTCGATGCAAGCGCTCGACACTGCCGCGAATTTCGCCCGCGAGAACAACGGCACTGTATTTGTCTTGCACGTGGTCCCGATGATCCTCGCGCCGACGGGAATGCCGGTCTATGTTGATCTCTACAAGGGGCAGGAAGAGACTGCTCACGCCAAGCTGCTCGAGATCGCACACAAGCGGCTGGCCGGGATCAAGTACGAACTCCTGACCCATACGGGCGAGCCGGCCGGCACCATCTTAAGCGCCGAAAGGAAGACCAGCGCCGACGTGGTCGTAATGGCCACGCACGGGCGGCGAGGCTTCAAGCGCTTCTTCCTGGGCAGCATCGCCGAAATCGTCTTGCGCGAATCCACCTGCCCGGTGCTGACCGTGCGCTGCACTCCGGCGCAAAACGACCTGGTCGGCACCTGGATGACGAAAAATCCGGTCACCGCGACTGCGCACGAGAAGCTCGCCTCCATCGCGGCAAAGATGCACGCAGGAGGCTTTCGATGCGTGCCGATCCTTAATGACGGCGGCGCCCCGGTCGGAATTGTGACCGACCGTGACATCCGCGAGCACACGGGCTCGCTGGATCAAACCGAGGCGGGCAAGGCGATGAGCGAAGCGCTGATAACTGTAACGCCGTCGACCGATATTCGGGAGGCTGCGCGCTTGCTGCGCGAGCGGAAGATCGGAGGGCTGCCGGTGCTGGAAGATGGCAAGCTCGTCGGCGTGATAACCACCGACGACGTGCTCGAGGCGCTGACCACTCGAGTCTGAGCACGGCGAGTAGTCGGGAGCGATGCGCGGACCCGGGTGAAATGATGGAAACATGCCCGACGCCGAGGCCTGACGGACATTGCGCCGGCGGCGTCTCGACGCTGGTCGAGGCAATGATGCGGCCGGGGTTCTACCCGGATTCGCCCGCTCGGGTCGAACTCAAGCAGACACACATATCTTACGTCTTCGTCGCCGGAGAAACGGTCTTCAAGGTCAAAAAGCCGGTCCATTTTGCATTTCTGGACTGTTCCAAGCTCGCGAATCGGTTCCACTACTGCACCGAGGAGGTGCGTCTAAACGCGCGCCTTTCGCCGCGTGTGTACCTCGGCGTGTTCGCGATTCTTAAGCGTGCGGACTCCTTCGTGCTCGGACCCGAGGTTCGCGTGGAGCATCCCGAAGCCGTCGAGTATGCGGTCAAGATGCGCCGGCTGCCCGAAGACCGAATACTCGATCGGCTCCTCGCCGCGGGCCAGGCGGACAGCGTCACGATTCGCGCTATTGCGGCGCGTATCGCGCAATTTCACGCCAGTGCGCCCTCGAATCGTGGATGGAACTACGGTTCAGCCGCGGCAATCTGGCGCGGCGTGATCGAGGACATCGCGCAGAACGAGGGATTTATCGGTCATACGCTTCGCAAAGACCAATTCACGGCGATCGACGGCTTCTGCCGCGCCTTTATCACGGCTCATTGGCGGCCGTTGAACGAGCGGGCGCGCGAGGGCCGCGTGCGCGAAGGCCACGGCGACTTGCGCGCCGAGCACATCTGCCTGCTGGGCAACGACAACGAAATTGATGTAATCGATTGCGTCGAGTTCAGCGAGCAGCTGCGCTACGGCGACGTCGCTTCGGAGATCGCATTCCTGGCGATGGACCTCGAGCGGCTCGGCGCCCCTCGGCTCGCCGAGGAGTTGGTCGAGGCCTACGCCGAGATCACCGGCGACGAAGAGCTTGCGGTGTTCGTCCCGTTCTACAAGTGCTATCGCGCATGCGTGCGCGGCAAGGTCGAGAGCCTGAGAAGCCTCGAGCGTGAAGTCGGCGCGGCGGAGAGCGAGCGCGCCCGCCAGCTCGCGCGTAGTTACTTCGAGCTTGCGTGGCGCTATGCGCGTGGCGCGTCGCCGGCTCTGATCGTAGTGTGCGGGCTTTCGGGCACGGGCAAATCGACCGTCGCCCGCATGCTTCAGCATCGCAAAGGCTTCAAAATTATCAACTCGGACCGCGTCCGCAAGCGCCTGGCAGCGGTCTGTGCGCACGAGCACATCCGTGCGGATTACGCAACGGACATATATTCCGATCGATTTTCGAGAATCACCTATGACGCGATGCTCGGCGAAGTGGAGAGCCTCCTCAGCGACGGCCGCGGAGCAATTCTTGACGCGACGTTCAAGGCGTCTGCAGATCGGCAGCTCGCGCTGGCGATAGCGGCACGGTGCGGCGTGCCGGTGCTCTTCGTCGAATGCGTAGTCAGCGAAGACGAAGCGATTCGCCGGCTGGAGCGGCGCGGATCGATGCACGGTGAAGTGTCAGACGCTACACCAGAGGTGTACGAGCGGCAGCGCGCCGAGTTCGAGCCGATTGGCGAGATTGCGCCGCAAAACCACGTGCGCATCGACACCAACCGGCAGCGCGAATATCTTGTCACCGAAATCGACGATGCGCTCGAGCGCCTGCTGCATCGTGTCCCCTGCGAGCATCGCAGCTCAGGCGCCCAGTGAGACCGCGCGTGCGCAGCGTTATCGCGCCGCCATTCGGCGATCCTGAATCGTGTTGAGGTACGCGATTATTTTGCCGATCACCTCGCCGATCCCGTATTCACCCCTTTCACCCTGACCAAGCTCGTAAAGGCGCTCGCCCCATACGGGCATCTCGTGAGTCCCATGCGCTCTTGGGGTATCTCGACCGTCTATCAGGTCGGCTATGCGATGCGCCGGCAGTGGCACGCCATATTTGTCGCCGAGCTTGCGGAGACTCGTCGGCGGCGTGGACAGGGACTTCGCCACCGGACCGTCGCCGAGACCGTCTATGCCATGGCATGACGCGCAGTAGCGAACGAAATAGCGGTGGCCGTCACTCACGTCATTGCCCACAGATAGCGCGGGCTGCGAGACGGACAGCGCGACGCTTAGCGCAAACATTGATGCCAACACTTTTAGCTTCATCGATTCACCAGGGAATATTTAACCCGGTATGCTCAACGCGCGATAGGCGTCGCGGCCGGAGTCGGAGTCGCGGTTGATGTAGGCGACGGTTGCATCGCCGCCGCGGCCATTTCGGGATCCGGGATGTATTCCGGGGGATACGGAAGCCGCCGCCAGCTCAACAGCAGGAGGGTCAGCGCTCTCGATTCCTCGGGCTTCATGTTGAAATCGGGCATCTGCGTGCGCGGCGAAACTACGCTCGCCTGCGTCAGATGTTGCACGTTCCAATTGAACATCGTGCGTTCGCCGTGCACGTACGCGAAGTTCAGCAACTCGGGGTTTCGGTCGCCCTCGTAGGTCAGCTCGGGTCCGGTGGTGCCGCCGGTCCCTTCTACGACATGGCAGAGCATGCACTTTCTCTTTTTGACGAGCTGCTTGGCGAGATTGATCTCCTCCATCGCGGGCGTGGCGGCATCATGGCGATGGCAAAAGTTGCATCGCATCTGCATCATCTCGTTCATCGTGAGCCCGTTTTGTCCCGCCAGTGCGCGCGAGAGCATGGGATCGTCCCATCCCCGCCCGCCTTGATGAGCCCCCGCGACAGTCGTTGCCGATCCGTCGCCGCCGTGGCATGGCGTGCATCCGAACCTTGAGAATTCATGCTTCGCGAGCCAATCGTTCATCGGATGCGGTTTGAGCGGCTCGGCGATCGTGGCCGGAAGAACCGAAGACCATTCGTAGCCGAGATGGCACGTGATGCAGCGATCGGTGACGCCAATCTTGGGTATCCAGATCTGTTTGATGCCCGCGCGGAAGTCGCGCGCGTCTTCGACTTTACCGTAGTGGCCGAGCAGTTGAGGAAACTCCTGCTGATACGGTCCCCAATCGGTGCTGAACTCAAACCAGAAGCCCACCACGACGAGCGCGAAGAACAGGACCGACATCGCAACCAGCCAGCCGAAGTCCTTCGCCTCGAACGATTCGCTTTTTTCCGCCATTTCAGTAAAGCCGCGGCATCTCGGGACGCGGCTGGCCGGGCCAGTAGATCCGCCAGTAGGGACCGCGCAGGTAAACCCCGACCATGATCAGCACGATGATCAAGAGCGTCGCGACGGCGAAGCTAACGTTCTGCCGCTTGCGTTCGGGTGCGAGCCATCGCCCTTCGGTCCGAAGTGGAGAACGATCGAGCCATGGCCACAGCGTGAGCACGGCGAGAAGAAATCCGGGCAGCAGGATTCCGCCCAGCAACGCGCCGCTGATTGTAAACCCGCCCATGCGAACAGTCGTTGAAGCGACCAACTCCTGCAGCCAGACGAAATACCACGGCGCTTTCGCGGGATTCGGCGTCACCGACGGATTGGCGAGACCCTCCAGCGGTGCGTTGAACAGCAACGCGGCCAGCAGGGTGATGTTGAAGACGATCAGGAAGACCAGCGCGATTCGCCGCGATATATTCGGCGACGAGAAAACCTGATCGGACTCTTCGAGTTCGGTCGAACTCATCACCTGCACGGAAGTACCCGGCGTAATTCCGAACAGCGAGTAACTTTTGGTCTTCGGGGTCGCCTTCGGCGCCATTGCGCGCTCATTGCGAACGCGCTCGATTACCGCGAGACCGCCGTCCTTGCGCACGCGCCACATGTGATAGGCGAACAGCACCAGCGCGAAGACCGGCAGGAAGAAGACGTGCAGCACGTAAAAGCGCAGCAGGGTCTGCTGCCCAATTTCATGGCCGCCAAGCAGTATGAATTGAATCGTCGGCCCGACCAGCGGCGCCTGCTTCGCGATACTGGTCCCGACCGTGATTGCCCAGAATGCGAGCTGATCCCACGGCAGCAGGTAGCCGGTGAAAGACAGGAGCAAAGTCGCGAGGAAAAGAATTACCCCGACCAGCCAGTTGATCGCGCGGGTGCCGCGGTACGCGCCGGTGAAGAACACCCGCGCCATGTGGATGTACACGACGGCAACCATCCCTTCCGCCGCCCATCGATGCTGATTTCTGAGCAGGCGGCCGAAGCTGACGGCGTACTCCAGGTCCTTGATGCTGCCGTAGGCGCGCTCGGTGGAGGGCACGTAGAAGAACATCAGCATCACGCCCGTGACGGTCAGGATCAGCAGCAGCGCTGCCGACGCGGTGCCGAGCCAGAACGAGTAGTTCCAGTCCATGCTGGCGCGCGCGACCTTGGCCGGAAACCAGTGGAGCCAGAGGTTCTTGACGATCGCTTCCGACGATTCGCGCTCGCTCTCGGGCGACCATGCCCAGGAAATCTTGCGCCAGAGCGCCTTGAACTTGTCGCCCACCGATCAGGCCTTGCCTTTTCCGCCGATGACCAGCCTGAAGTCGCGCGCGACGTCGGTTGCGCTATCGACTTCGAGGAACCCATCGGGCGAAACGGTCGTCGCAAACCAATCGAGCGGACGCGGTGCAGGGCCCGAAATCACCGTGCCGTCGGGATTAAAGCGGCTGCCGTGGCACGGACAATCGAACTCGGTGTCTTTCCACTGCACGTTGCATCCGAGATGCGTGCATATGGCGGAGATCACGTGGAACGCATCCTTCTGACGAATCACAAAGAGCCGGTGCGCTACGTCAAGGGTGTAGCCGCCCGGATAATCGGCGGGGCGCTTGAGCTTGAAGCGGCTCGGCGGCTCGTAGAGCACGTTGGGAAAGAATGCCCTGCCGGCCGCGCCGATCTGGCCAAGGAAGGCGGCGAACACCGAGCCTTTGCCGATGAATTTCAGAATTCTTCGCCGATCGTGGTCCATCAGACGGCCGTCTCTTCGAACTGAAAGCGTTCCATGGTAATCGCCGAGGTCGGGCACCTGATCGCGCACAAGCCGCAACGGATGCATTTGGCCTCGTCGTAGAGAAAAGCGCTGCGCGTCGGCGCATCCGTCATCACACCGGCAACCCGCTCTTGATCGGCGATTTCTCCCGAGGGCGCGAAATGCAGGCAATGCTCCGGGCAAATGTCAACGCATCGATTGCACAGAATGCATTTCGACCCGTCGTAGATCGGATGGATATGGCAGTAGAGGCATCGCTCCGCCTGCTCGCGCGCATCGCCCGCAGTCAACACGGACTCGACTTCCGTGATGCCGGTGCGGCGCGAGAGCGGAACCAGCGGCACCTCGCGGCGCTTCTGCTCGTAGCGTTCGACCATCGTGTAGGTGTCGGTCGGCAGCTCCTCGATCGTGACGTGCATCCGCGGCTGGCCGAGCGGCTTGCCGCGGAGATAGGCGTCGATGCCGCGCGCGGCGACCTTGCCGTGCTGCGCGCAGGTGATCAGCAGCCCAGGTGGAAAGGCCGCATCGCCGCCCGCGAATACGCCGGCGATGCCAGTCTCGAGAGTGACCGGGTCGATCTTGAGCGTTCCGGCGGGCGTGATGGTAACTCCGTCTTCGGGCTTGATAAACGACAGGTCAGGCGCCTGCCCGATGGCGAGGATCACTCCGTCGGCTTCAACGACACGGCGATCGTTCTCGTCAAATTGCGGCCGGAAGCGGCCCGCGTCATCGAATACCCTGACGCATTTGACCAATTCGATTCCGACCGCGTGGCCGTCGCGGCTGACGATTCGGTTGGGGCCCCAACCGGGCAGAAAAGTGACTCCCTCGTCGCGCGCGATATCGAGTTCCTCGCGACCCTGCGCGGATTTCATCGCCGGCATCTCGGGCTCGGACTCAAGACTGGCGACCGTAACTTCGAGCGCGCCGCGCCGCGCCGCCTCGCGCGCCGCATCGAGCGCCACGCGCATCGTGCCGACGGCGACGCTCTGCTCTTCCTCCTGCGACATGACGAGTCCGGGCAGGAGGGTGCGCACCGCGGTTCGGGCCGCATCGATCGCGACCAGGCCGCCGCCGATCACGACAACCTTGCCGCCCAGTGGAACGCGGAAGCCGCGATGGATATTGAGCAAGTAGTCGATCGCCTTGATCACCCCGTCGGCATCGCTCCCCTCGATCGGCACGGCGCGGCCGCGCGACGCTCCAACGGCGAGAAAGATAGCTTCGTAGCCCTGCTCTTTCAGTTCTTGAACTCCGGAGCCGGGCCGAAGCGGCGTCGAGTAGCGAAACTCGACACCCAGCGCTTCGATCTCGCCGACCTGGCAGTCGATCACGTCGCGTGGAAGCCGGTAGGCGGGAATTCCGTATCGAAGCATCCCGCCCGGATGCGGCATCGCCTCGAATACTGTCACGCTGTAGCCCATCACGGCCAGATCGTGTGCGCACGCCAGCCCGGCCGGCCCCGCGCCGACGACTGCGACCTTGCGCCTGGACGCCGCGGCATCGGGCCGCACGCCAAGAATATCGAGATGACCCGGAGTGACGCTGCCGCCGCCCGATGGTCCGGCGATCATGTCGCGGATTCCCCTGGCTGAGAGCGCTTCGGGGCCGAACTGCTCGGTGAGAAAGCGCTTGAGTGCGCGAATCGTCACGGGCGCATCGATCTTGCCGCGGCGGCACGCGTCTTCGCATGGCGCGCCGCAAGCGCGGCCGCATATGGACGCGATCGGATTGGGCGATCGCGCAACACGATATGCTTCGGCCAGGCGTCCTTCGGCGACCAGTTGAACGTAGCGGCCCGCGTCGGTCTTGACCGGGCACGCATCAAGGCACGGCACGTTCTTGCGGAACCACCACAAATCGCGCGGGACCGCGTCGATCGAATTCCCCTCGGGCATCGAGGTCGCGCTTACTTCTTGCAGAAGGTCTTGACGTAGGCGACGAGGTCGTGGATCTCGTCGTCCGAGAACCCCGTGCTCCACGCCTGCATGTCTTTGCTGAGACCTACGGAGGCGCCGCCGTTCTTGATCACGTTGAACAGGGTAGCGTCGTCAATCTTGCCCATCGTGCCGCAATCAGTGAAATTGCGAGGGTTGGTGGCAAGGGTAGCCGCGGCGGGACCGTCGCCCTTGCCCTCGGCGCCGTGACACTTCATACAAAACGTATCGTAGCTCTGCTTGGCGGCAGCCAGGTCGGCCGCCTTAACACTCGCAGCTGCGGTGACGGTCAGCGCCACCGCGGCGAACGCTCCGAAGACACTTTTTGTTCTGCTCAATTTTCGCTCCTTGCACTTACTCCGCGGGCAATTGTCAGTTGCTCGACGCGCGATGGGTCGCGGGCGCCTTTCAGCTTCCGCCTTTCAGAAACGCCATGATAGCATTCGCATCGCTCGCCGGAATATTCCCGAGCGTTCGCATGTGCGCCAGCAGGATATCCCACTGATACGAAGCATAGTCGCCAGGCGGCCGCGGACTATGGCATTGAGCGCAGTATACGGGCCATAGCTGAGCGCCTTTGCGGAACAGTTGGGCTTTTTCTTTCTGGCTCGCCGCCTCCTGCGCGAAGCAGGTTCCGGCAACCATTGGCATAATGACAGCGACCAGTATCAATGCGTTTGCAAGTTTCTTCATTTGTGCACCACCCTCAGAATCCGACCGTCAACTGGGTAATGAACGTCCGGTCATTGTGCACAGTGCCGAAGGGGGTGTACAGCGGGGCGCCACCCGGACCCCCGAAGGTCACCAGGCTTCCGCCGTCCTGCGGCAATTCGAAATCGAGCTCGTTCTGCCATACGATCGAAGGGCTGAAGTAGTAGTCAAGTAGCGTCGCCACTTCGCGCGCATGCGGCGAGAATATCGACAGCGAACCGTTGAAGCCAGGCGCCGGTGTAGTGTTGATCTCGGAGGCCACGATAGCGCGCTGATTGACGCCTGAGTAACGGACACCCGCCAACATCCGGCCCACGAACTGCTCCACCGGATTGGGCAGCATCGTCATCTTTGCGGCCAGCTGATTGAGTGCGTAATCGACCTCGAGGTACCAACCCTGCCTATTGTCATGCCCGACGGGCGTACCCTCGGGCATCTGCCGGTAGGCCGAAAGCCACGAGCCGTAAACGGCCAGTGCGTCCTTCTGATACTCGAGATTTACACCCCACGCGTTGTACCAGAGATTGTTCTGCCATTTGCCGTTAAGCGTAGTCGCGGCCAGCTGCAGACGGCCCCATTCGGCGCTGAGGGGAATCGGATATAAGCGGAAGCGAGCACCCCCCGCCTTGCCGTTGGTGTTGAGTGTGACGCCGTTGAACGCGTTGAGAGTCTGACCGATGACTGCCTGAGGCAACGAGGCATCGTAGCTCGGTCCATTGCTGGCCCATACCGTGTAGTCAACATCCTGACCGAGGTCGCCCCATTGATACCCTCCGCGAAGCTGAGCGCCCACATCGGTTGGCGGGCCAACTGGCTCGCCATCAAACGGCAACGGTGCGGTAGCGAACCGGTTCACCCACGACGCGCTGCGGTCTTCGTACCAATTGCCGAACGGGTTGTCGAAGATACCGGCATAAAGTTCCATGTAGTCGTTTAGGAACATCATGACGCTTGCGACCGGCATCGAGAAGGTCGAAGCGCCGTTGGCGCCTATCGAGCCACTGAGCTGACCAACGAAATAGGTCCACTTGTTCAATTCGTAATTTATTTGCGGCGTCCAATTGAGCGTGAAGGTGTTGGTGGCGGTGGCCTTATCGTATTGGAACGAGCCCTGGAAGGTGCCGGTGACGACGAACCGGCGCGCACCGAGATAGCTTTCGAAGGCGTCGCCAAACTGTGAAGACGCGATCGGCGCATCGACCTTGGTCTGCAAAGTCTTCACCTGAGCGTTGGTCTGCTGAAGCTCGAGGGTCGTCTCCTTCAGCTTTTGATCGGTGCTCTGCAGTTGCTGTGTGGTGGTCTCGACCCTTGAATCTTTCGTCTCGAGTTGCTGAACCTTGACCTCGAGCGAGCGAATTACTTCGCGGTCACGCTTGCGCTCCTCGCGCAGCTGGCGCATCTCGCTTCTGATTTCCTTCAGCGCGGCGGCGTCGCTGCCGTCGCTGTCGGCCGCGCGCGCGAGGCCGCCCAGTGATAACGCCATGGCGCCACATGCGAACAGAAATATCGAGAAAATTCGTCTGGTTGGCATAATTCCCCCAATCGGCGCCCAGTATTCGGCGCACTCGTCGCGGAGCAAAATTTGTGCCCGGAAGATCAACTGTGCCGCGCTGAACCTCATGGAGCATCAGACCGGCACTTTCGGCATCTCTGCCATAAGCGATCGGATGGCGACAAGTATCGCTGCAAGCGATTATCAGACGATCTTATGTTCTTACTTATGTCCTTATATCCCTCGAAAGCACCAAACACTGTGCCGATGCGTCTCGATACCGAAATCGCGAAATCCGGCAGCTTAATCCGACAGTGTTGCCAACGGAGGCAACCGTGTGTTGGAAGGATACAACGCCCTGGATGACGATCGAATTCAGCCAAGCAGGAGGCGTCGCATCACGGGCACCGTTCGGCACAAAGAATGAATTGGCAATCTGGAGTCCGCATGCAATTGTGAGTACGAGGACGATGAAGAATATGACTAACGCCAAGAAGCCGTCAGCAATCCGGACCGAAAAGTTCTCCGAGACGCGCAAGATCAAAAAGCTGACGGAAAAACTGAGCCGCGAAGAATACAGCCTCGGGTTGCCGCTGCTCGACGCGGCAGTGGCCGGCGCCATTCTCGGCTTCAAGCCGTCGGATCGCGAGATGCGGGCGCAGGCGAAGCGCAGTTGGGAAATTCTGAAGCCGCAACTCAATCAGCATCTGTTGAGCGAAGATGAAACAGTGCTGCCCTGGGCGGAAATCGCGGGCGGTCTTCCTCCCGCGGTCATGGATCGAATCAAGCAGAGCCACCTCGAAATCCGCTCGCTTGCGAGCAAGCTCAACGGAGTGTCGTTCCCGGAAGATCCGGACAAAGTTGTCGCCGTGGCCGGCAAGGCTCTGTGTGTACTCGCGGTGAAGCTCGACGATTTGATCGCTAGCGAGGAAATGCGCCTGCTGCCGGCGCTCAGAAAGATGTTGTTCGCGTAGGTTCAGGAGCAACTGCGCGCGGGTCTGCTGACAAACGTCTATTTCGATGGACTTCGACTACACACCAGAGCAGGAGCAATTCCGCAGGCGGGTTCGCGCATGGATGGAGGCGACGGCGTCGGAACTATTTGGCGATCTGATCGACTCGGCGAGCGTAACTGTCGAAAGCCTGCTCTACGGCCGCGACGATCAACTCTGGCAGAAGATACTCAGCTACCATCGGCGGCTCCACGAGGCCGGGTACCTCGCTCTTCACTGGCCGAAGAAATGGGGCGGGAGCGAAGCCGGGGTCGTCGAGCAATCGATCTACCAGGACGAGGCTTTGCGCCTGGGGCTGCCGCTGTACGGCGCGAACAATTTTGCGATCGATCGGATCGGTCCAACGATTATGCTGCTCGGCACCGAGGAGCAAAAGAAGCGGTACCTGGCGCCGATGCTCAGCGGCGAAGAAATCTGGTGCCAGGGATACTCCGAACCCAACGCAGGTTCCGATCTGGCGGGACTTCAGACGCGGGCGGTGCTCGACGGCGACTGGTTTGTGCTCGACGGGCAGAAGGTATGGACCAGCAACGCGCATCGCGCGGATTACCAGGTGCTGCTGGTCCGCACCGATCCGGCAGCGCCCAGGCACAGAGGAATTTCGTACCTGCTGGTTGACCTGCGCAGTCCGGGAATCACGGTGCGGCCGCTCATGCAGATTACCGGCGAGATGGGATTCAACGAGGTTTTTTACGACGCAGTGCGAGTGCCGAAGCAGAACCTGGTCGGCAAGCTGAACGAGGGTTGGCAAGTGTCGATCGCGACGCTGATGTTTCAGCGGGCGTCAGGCGGCGTGCGCCATCCGGTGGAACGCACGATCGGCGAATTGATCGCGCTGGCAAAGACCGTCGCTTTCGACAGGATGCCCGCGTCGAGCAGTCCGTACATCCGCCAGAAGCTGGCGCAATTTGCGGCGGAGGCGCGATGTATCCGGCTTGGCCGTTATCGTGCGATGAGCGCGCAGCTCAAGGGGCGGGTGCCCGGACCGGAGAGTTCGATCGGAAAACTGTGCGCGACGGAACTCAGCCTGCGGCTGGCAATGTTCGCGGATGAGATGCTCGGTCCTTACGCGAATCTCGAGAGCGGGTCGCGTGGAACTGTCGAGGGTGGCAAATGGACCAGCCGCATAATCGCCGCCCGGGAGTCGACGATCGCCGGCGGTACCAGCGAAATCCAGCGCAACATCATCGGCGAGCGCGTGCTGGGCTTACCGAAGGGCTGACACGGCGCGTGCCGGAGGCGCGCCAACCGACGGCGATCGCCGCCGCCAATATCGCGATCCCCCAATCGGCGGGAGCAATCGGGCGGATCATCAGCAGCGTGGCCAGCGGCGGCGTCAGCATGAATGCCGGCAGACTGGCGGCTACGGCAAAGATCACAACCCAGAATCGCCGGTGCTCGGGCGCGCGAACCCGCCACCATCGACGGGTCCCTGCGTACTCCGCCCAGACGAGAAACAGGCTTCCCACCACGGCGACAACCATCGCGACGCTGCGCGCATAGTTCTCGCCCTCGCGGAGTCGAAGCGCGAAGAGCGCAAGCGCCATCGCCGTCAGCAGCGCCCCGGATAGAGCCGCGCGGTAAGCCGCAGGTCTCTCGACAATCGGCGATGCGGGCGAACGCGGCGGCCGTCGCATCACATCATCGACCGCGGGCTGGCCCTCGAAAGCGAGCGCGGAGACAGGATGTACGATCATCTCGAGCCACACCAAATTCACCGGCAACAGCAGCAGCGGAAGGCCGAAGACCGGGGCCAGCAGCGTGAGCGACACCAGCATTACCTTGAAGCCGACCAGATAAAGGAATGCGCGCTGAATGTTGTCGAGCAGCACGCGGCCTTCGCGAATCGTTGCGACCATCGCGGAGAAATCGTCCTCGAGCAGCACGATGTCCGCAGCCGCGCGTGCGACCTCGGTTCCGCGCCGGCCCATCGCCACGCCAATGTCCGCCCGGCGGAGCGCAGGCGCGTCGTTAATCCCGTCGCCCGTCATCGCCACGACTTCGCCCGCCCGCCGCAGCGCCTCGACGATCGCATACTTTTGTTCGGGGCGGATGCGCGCGAAGATGCTGCAGCGGCGGACCAGCCGGTCGAAGGCCGGCTGGTCAACGCTGTCGAGTTGCGCGCCGGTGACGATACCGTCGTCGCTGTGCGCGATTCCGGCGGCGTCGGCGATCGCATGCGCGGTGAGCGCGTGGTCCCCGGTAATCAGCTTGAGTTCCACCCCGGCGCGCTGGCATTGCGCCACCGCGTCCGGAACCGCGGCTCTCAGAGGATCGCGAAACCCGAGCAGGCCGAACAGACGAAAACCGCGCTCGTCCGACGCGCGCACCCCGGTGAATCCGCCCGCCCGCGCATCGCGACCGGCCACCGCAAGCACGCGCATTCCGCGCCCCGCCATCTCGGCATTGGCACTCTCGGCGCGAGCGAAATCCGGCGGCGCCAGATCGCAATGCTCGATTATCCCCTCCAGAGCGCCCTTCGCTACGATTCGCTGTGTGCTCCCGGCGCCGTCGCCTTGTGCGCTGCTCCAGACGTGCGACATGTGTTTGCCAACCGCGTCGAACGCGTAGTCGTGCACCAGACGCCATCGCGAGTGAAGCGCATCGACGTTGATCCCGTGCTCCGTGCAATGGGCAAGAATCTTTCGCTCCATCGTGTCGGCGGCTTGGGGCTCACACGCGAGCGCGGCCGCCTCGAGCAGCGCGTCGTCCGACATCTCCGGCCCCAGCGGCAGATGCTCCTCAAGCACGAACTCGCCGGCCGTCAGAGTGCCTGTCTTGTCGAGGCAGATGACGGTAGTTGAGCCGAGCGTCTCGACGCTGGCCAACCGGCGTACCAGGACTCCGTGCTGGCTAAGGCGATACGCTCCGATGCTCAGGAACATCGTCAGCACCAGCAAGAACTCTTCGCCAACGGCGGACATCGCCAGACTGACCGCATACAGAAACGCATTGCCCGCCGGCGCACCGCCGAGCATGCGCACGACAAACAGCAGAGCCGAAACGGTAATCGCCACGCCGACCATCCAGCGCACCATCCGCGCCGTCTTGCGCTCAAGCGGTGTCGGACGCGGGCCTACCTCGGCGACCAGTCGCGCCAAATCGCCATAGCGGGTGCGCTCCCCGGTCGCCGTTACTTCGGCAAACCCGTGGCCTTCGAGCACCCGCGAACCCGCATACACGCGGCTGGCCTCCGGTGCATCCGCCATGGCTCCAGGTATCTCGCATGGCCGCTTCGAGACGGGCTCTGCTTCGCCAGTGAGCTGCGATTCGTCGAGCGCGAGATTGGAACTCGAACGCACAACCGCGTCGGCGTGAACGATGTCGCCCTCTTTCAGGAGCAGCAGATCGCCGGGGACAAGGTCCGCAGTCGGAGTCTCGGTCCGGACGCCACTTCGAACCACTCGCGCACGCGGCGCGACGACGCCGACAAGCTTCTTGAGGGCGGTGCGCGATCGCGCCTCGAGGATTACATCGACGGCCAGGACAGGAACGATCGCTGCGAACAGAACGTAAGCGTCGGTCCGCTCGCCCAGCGCGTAGTAAACCGCGCCGGCCGCGGCCAGCATTACTGCCATCGGGTCCGCCGCGGTTCTGACAAATGCCAGGATTGCAGCACCGCGAGATGCGCGTACAAGGCGGTTCGGCCCGTAGCTCTTCAGGCGCCGCGCCGCCTCGTCGCAACTCAGGCCGCTGAACGGGTCAGGGGCCTCGCCTGGCAGTTTTATCGCCCCTTTCAATGCAACCCCGATCGTCTTTTCGAATTCTCTTAGCATTGCAATCCGCCGGCCAAAAAAGTTCTCTTTGGAACCGCAGTCAGATGGCGCAATCTGGTACACTTCAGCGCCGCGACGCTGACGGAGACAGTCTCCAACGCCCTGCGCGTCAGACTTTTGATGAAAACTTTCGCCAAGTTGCCAATCTCCCGTCGCACGAGAATCGCTGGTCATCAACCAGTTGTATGTGTATTCCCATTTGCCAGCAGCACAAATAAATATCGCCTCATAGCGGCCGCCACCGGAGAGTCATAATGGTGCTGATCCAGGAACTGAGCAGGGAGGAGAGTCTGGAGCTGCTGGCCCGTGCGCATCTCGGGAGACTGGCGTGCGCCCACAAGAGTCAGCCATACGTCGTGCCAATCTATTTCGCCTACGACAATGAATACCTGTATAGCTTCTCCACCGTCGGGCAAAAGATCGAGTGGATGCGCGCTAACCCCAAGGTTTGCGTCGAAGCAGACGAGGTGGCAAGTCCGCAGCAGTGGGCGAGCGTCATCGTCTTCGGTCACTACGAGGAACTGCCGAATGTCCCCGAATGGCACGACGCTCGCGAATACGCCCGCAAAATACTGCTGGAACGCAACGCCATCTGGTGGGAGCCCGGTTACGCGAAAACGATACTGCACAAGGCCGAACGCCCACTGGCGGCGTTCTTCTACCGAATTCACGTCGAGCAGATTACCGGCCGCCGTGCCACCCCTGAGCCTGTGACGTCACCTGGCGCAAGGCCGTCGATGACCGGCGCGATCGGCGGCGAATGGCTGCAAAAGATTCTGCGCCCGGTTCGTAAGTAAACCCAGGCGATCGTCCTTCGCCCTGGCGGGTTGCCTCGCAGCTCGAGCCCCGCCTGGTCCGTCGTTGCGTGCCGGCATCGCGTTTGAATCCGAGATGCGTTCGAGGTATGAAATAAGCATGAAATCTAATACCGCGCGGAAATCGTCTTTCACCTTGGCAGCGGCGGAGCACGCACAAGTCCTGCGACTGCGCCGGCTGCTCAAGGCCCCGTCCAATACAGAAGTTATTCGCCGCTCGCTCAGGCTGCTGGAAGAATCCATTTCTCGAGAGGAACTTCGCCGCCAATTCCGGGTGGCTTCGGCGCGCGTGCGATCTTCCGCTCTCGAGGAGGTGCGGGAACTGGATCCGTTGGCGGGCGACGGCCTCGAAGATGCCTGATCGCTCACCGCGCAGAGGCGAGCTCTGGGCGGCCGACCTCAATCCTCGCCGCGGTAGCGAGCCTGGAAAGGTCCGGCCCGTGGTCGTGGTCCAGTCGGATCTCCTGAACGAGACGGACCATCCGAGCACGTGGATCCTTTCCTGCACAACCCGGCTGGCCGGAGAGAACATCCTGCGTGTTGAGCTGCCGAAAAGGATGGCTGGCAACGCTCGCGCCTGCGAGGTCATGATCGATCAGTCGCGCGCGATTGATCGCCGGCGGTTGCTTCGGCCGCTCGGCCGCCTGCCTCAGACAGTGATGAAGGAAGTTTCCGAAAAGTTGCGTCGCGTCGGCGATCTTTGATCTCCCTCGAGCACCGCCGCTCAAGTCATGATTGGCCGAGATGCCATATCTCGCGAGCGTATTCCGCAACTGCCCGATCGCTCGAAAACGCGCCAATCCGCGCGAGATTGAGTATAGCCTTGCGCGTCCAGTCCTCGGGATGTTGATACTCAATCGATACCTCTGACTGGATATCGATGTATGCGCCGAAGTCCGCCATCAGGAAATAGTCGTCGCGGTTGACCAGCGCGTCGCGAACCCACCTGAACAGTCCCGCCTCGCCGGGAGAAAAGCGATCGGACGCCAACTCATCGAGCACCCGCTTCAGTCGCGGGTCAGCCTCGTAGTAATCGCGCGGCCGATATTCACCCTTCAACGTGAGTTCCTCGATCTGGCCGGAGGTCAGGCCAAAAATGAATATATTTTCCGCGCCGACGGCTTCTCGAATCTCGATATTCGCGCCATCGAGAGTCCCCACCGTCAGCGCACCATTCATCGCGAACTTCATGTTGCCGGTGCCCGATGCTTCGCGGCCGGCGGTGGAAATCTGTTCGGAAACGTCGGCCGCCGGAATGATTTTTTCCGCGAGCGAGACCCGGTAGTCCGGCAGGAAGGCGACCTTGATCAATTCGCGTGTCCTCGGATCGTTGTTGATCACTTGACCGAGGCTGTTGATCAACTTGATGATCATCTTCGCCGCCCAATAGCCGGGCGCCGCCTTGCCCGCGAGCAGGTAGGTCCGCGGCACCGGCGGTTCGACCCCGTCATCCACGAGCCGCAGGTACTGATGCACGATTCCGAGCGCCATCAGGAGCTGACGTTTGTATTCGTGGATACGTTTGGCCTGTATATCGAACATCCCGGCCGGATCGACGTCCACGGCGGCGAGCCGATTCACGATTCTGCCCAACCGCTCCTTGTTGGCGCGCTTGATTTCCCTGAAGCGGCGCCGAAATTCGGCGTCGTCCGCGAACTTCTCGACCGCGCTCAACTGCGCGAGGTCGGTCGCCCATCCCGGACCGATGGCCGCGTCGAGCAGGCTTGCAAGACCCGGATTCGCCATCAACAGCCATCGCCGCTGCGTCACGCCGTTGGTCTTGTTGCTGAACCGCTCGGGCCAGAGTTGATAAAAGTCGGGCACCAGGCGCGTCTTGACGAGTTCGGTGTGCAACTTTGACACGCCGTTCACCGAATGGCTGCCTACGATCGCCAGATGCGCCATGCGGACCTGGACTTCGTAGCCCTCCTGGACTATCGATACGCGCTCGAGCCGTTCGGGCTCGTCGCGCCAGACCGACCTCGCGTCCGCCAGGAAGCGCCGATTGATCTCGTAAATGATCTGCAGATGGCGCGGCACGACTCGTTCAAGCAGGCTCACCGGCCATTTTTCCAGCGCTTCAGGCAGAAGCGTGTGATTGGTATATGCGACGGTGTCGCGCGTAATCTCCCACGCCGTTGACCACTGCAGATCGTAGTGGTCGATGAAGACGCGCATCAACTCCGCAATAGTCAATGCGGGATGAGTATCATTCAGCTGAATAGCCACTTGCGATGAGAAGGCACTGAAGTCTTCACCACGAGCGACGAATCCCCGTATTATATCGTGCACCGCGCAGGCCACAAAGAAATATTCCTGCAGCAGCCTGAGCTCGCGGCCCGCAGCCACCGAATCGGACGGGTACAGCACTTTCGAGATGGTCTCGGAAAGCATCTTCTGCTCGACGGCCTTCATATAATCGCCGGCGTTGAAGATCTGCATATCGAATTCATCTGACGCGCCGGCTGAATACAGACGGACAAAGTTCACCGTGCGCCCGCCGAATCCGGCGATCGGCAGATCGGACGGCACGCCGACCAGCATACGCTGATCCACCCAGGCCGGAATGTATTCGCCGTTGCGATCGATGCGGTGCTCGATTCGCCCGTAAACCGGAATCCGGCATGACTGCTCGGGGCGCGGCACCAGCCACGGCGAGTTTTCGCGCTGCCATGAGTCGGGTCGCTCGACCTGGTAACCACCGCGAATCTCCTGGCGGAACAGCCCGTACTCGTAGTTGATGCCATACGCGTAGCCGGGCAGATCGAGCGTAGCCAGCGAATCGAGAAAGCATGCAGCCAGCCGGCCCAGGCCGCCGTTGCCCAGCGCCGCGTCGGGCTCCTCATCGAACAGGACCTGCAGGTCGGTTCCGTTATCGGCCAGAAAATCGCGGCACGTGTCGATGATGCCGAGGTTGAAGAGATTGTTTTCCAGCGAGCGGCCGATCAGAAATTCGAGCGACAGATAATAGAGCTTCTTGGAATTGTTGCGATCGAAACGCAGGCGCGTCGCCAGCATTTTTTCGACCAGCATGTCGCGGACCACCAGCGCCGTCGCGCGATACCAGTCATGCTTCGACAACTCGCTCCGCCGCTTGGCCAGCGAGAAACGGATGTGATGATCGACCAGCTGGTTGAACAGGTTGCGGTTGATTTCGGAAAGTGGAGGAACAGCCATTCTTGCATCGGTCCTGGAGGATTCTCGGAGCGGCCCCCTTGATGATCAATCAGGTTTGCAAACTTGTCGCCAATCAGATCGTGGAACCGGGATCGGTAACCCATCTACATAATGCCGATTCGCGGCGCCGTTCTCCAGACGGTCATCGACATTGAAGCGAACTGACGCTTGACGATTGCGCCTACGCGGTCACGCGATCGAGGAATGCGCGCACCGCGGCATTGAACGCGGCGGGCTGATCGATATTGGCGGCGTGACCCGCCCGCGCGAGGATCACTTTTTCCGCGCCGGGAATTTTTGCCGCCATGTAATCGGCCGACGGCCGGAACTGCTTGTCGTTTTCGCCGACCAGCACCAGCGTCGGCACCGTGATTGCCGGCATCGACTCGATCACGCGGCCGTCCTTCTGCGCCAGCATCCCGCGCGCCGCATGCGCAAGCCCCTGCGCGGTGCGATGGCGGGCGACGCTCACTTCGGCGCCGGCGCCGGCCGCCGCGAGTCCTTTTTTCTCGTACGCCACTGCCATGCTTTCCGCGAGCCGGTTCCATCCCTCGCGCCCGTCGTCTTTCCTGTAGCCCGGGCCGGTGTCGAACAGCATCAGCGCTAAAGTGCGCGCGGGATTCGCCAGATGAAACGCCAGCGACATGAAGCCGCCCAGCGACAGGCCGGCGATGACGGCGCGATCGGCGCCGCATGCGTCGAGCACCGCGGCCATATCGGCGATCGTGGCTTCGTGCGAATAGAGCGCCGGATCGTCGGGCGAATCAGAGCGGTCGTGGCCGCGCATATCCCAGGCGATCAGATCGTAGCGGTCCGACAGCGCATCCATCTGACCTTGCCACATGCGCGCGCTGGCGCTGTAGCCGTGCGAGAGCAACACGGCGGGCCCGGCGCCGCGTTGTTCGTAGTAGATGCGCACGCCATCGCGATCGAGATAAGCCATACTCAGTTCATCCTCGTTGCCGTAACGAAAGCGGGAGCATCGCGGCGGATGCCCCAGCTTCTTTTTAGCGCTGAAAAATCGCCGGACGAATCCTTAGTTGCCGCCGCGCTGCATCGCAGCCAGCGCTTCGCCCATCTCGGCGAGGCCCTTCTTTACCGACGGGCGGGTCTGGACGTGGGTCCACCATGCCGCGAGTTTCGGATGTCCGTCGAGCGCGATGACCCCGAAGATGGGCATCAGGTTGGTCACGAAGAACATCGTCGGCGCGAGCGCACAATCGGCGAGCGTGAAGTTTGCGCCGCACGCGAAGCCGCCATCGGCGAGCATCTTTTCGAGCTGGTCGACGCGGTTTTTGAACTCCGCCACCTTCTCGCCGACGAGCTTTTCGTCGCGAGTTTTCGGATCCATCTGGTAGAACAGCGCACGCAGCGGAGGCTCGAGGTAGAGGTCGTGGAATCGGGTCAGGATTCGCACTTTGGCGCGGCCCTCGGGACTCTTGGGAAGGAGCGGCGGAGTCGGGTACTTGTCCTCGAGGTACTCGTTGATAACCTCGGACTCCGGGATCAGCAGGCCGTCGACGTCGAGCGCCGGGGTTTTGCCGAGCGGATTGACCTTCGCGTATTCGGCGGAGTGGAGATCGCCGCCCGGAATCGGCGCCATCTCGATGTTGAGTCCCTTTTCGTAGATGGCGAGCCGGCACTTGGTCGCAAAGTTGGAAAGATTCATGTTGTAGAGCTTCATCGTCGTCGATTCCTCGCGAGCTTAAGATTCAAACTGGCTTATCGCAGACGACCGCGCGCCACGCAAGCCGCGCTCCACAGACCGCGCTGCGGGGAAAAGCGGATCTTGCGGGATGAGACTGTCCGGGCGTATGTGAAATACCTTCCATTGGAGATTCAAAACGGATGAAGAACAGCGAGAATGCGAACGAGCGGCTCGAGCACTGTGGGCTTCCTTCCAAACTTGTCCTCGAATTAGCCGCTATCTGCGCATTCACGCTTGGCCCGGTTGCTACGGTATCGGCCAAGACGGCGTCATACCCGGAACCGTTTGCTATTACTCAAAGCGGAGTGGTGCTTGGCTCAACGGTCAATGGCGTCGACGAATTTCTCGGCATCCCGTACGCCAAGCCTCCCGTGGGGTTTATGCGCTGGCTGCCGCCGAAGCCTTTCGGGAGGTTTCCTGGAGGAACCTTCGAGGCGACTCATTTCGGTAGTGAGTGCACGCAACCTGGACCCATTGGCAGCGAGGATTGCCTGTTCCTTAATCTTTATGTGCCGACCGGTTCCGAACCTGGCAACGCGGTAGAACGAAACGACGAGACGGCCGCCGCAAGCAAGCAGACGAGCAGCCTGCCTGTGATGGTTTTTATTCATGGAGGGGGACTTACGAGCGGCAGCGGCGAGATCTATGACCCTTCACTGCTCGTGAACCAGGGAGTGATCGCTGTCACGATGAACTACCGCCTGGGCGTGTTGGGATTCCTTGCCCAGTCCGGGCTGGACGCCGAAGCCCATGAAAGTGGCAACTATGGGTTGATGGATCAGCAATTCGTGCTCAAGTGGGTTCGGAATAACATCAAGGCCTTTGGCGGCAATCCGAAAGAAGTAACTATATTCGGTGAGTCGGCGGGCGGGCAGAGCATCTATTGCAATCTTGCGTCTCCGACCGCGGCGCATCTGTTCCGCGGCGCGATAGCGGAGAGCGGATCGTATGTGGAATTCCAGGGCTACTTTGATTCTATCGTGCCATTAGCGACTGCGGAGACAACTAATGGCTTCGCTCCGTCAGGCAACTCCGTTGCTACAAGTGTGGGATGCGCCAGCCAAACGGCCGCGTGCCTGCGCGCAGTGCCAGCCGCGGACTTGGTGGCAGCACAGGCAGGCGTATTGTACCCGTTCGTGGATGGACAACTGCTTACTCAGACGCCGACGGCGGCGTTTACCAGCGGCAATTTCAATCAAGTGCCGGTGATAGCTGGCACCAATCATGATGAATGGAGGTACTTCGTAGCTGGTGAGTACGACTTAGCCGGGAATCCTATACTGACCGACGCCGAATACGTGACTGCGGTCACTGCGCTGTGGACAGCGGAGTTAGAACCGGCCGTAGTGAACCTCTATCCCTATGCCAGCTACCCTAGCGGCGATCTGGCATTGGCTGCCTCCGGTACTGACGGAGTCTTCAGTTGTCCGGCGCGCAATGCGGATCAGCTATTGTCGAAATTCGTGATGACCTATGCATACGAGTTCAATGACGAGAACGCGCCCCCGGGTACTATAGCAGGGGTAACCTTTCCGCTGGGTGCCTTTCACGCCGCTGAGCTTCAATACCTCTTCATCATAACCGGCGACAGCTTCACATTTACTGCCGACCAGCAGCTGCTCTCCGACGCCATGATCAGCTACTGGACGCAGTTCGCGAAGACTGGCAACCCGAACTCGGCTGGCGAGCCGGCGTGGCCGGCGTACAGCACGTCAGGCGATGAGTTCCAATCGTTGGTCCCGCCGACGCCAATGCCCGAGACCAATTTTAACACCTTTCACAAGTGTTCTGCGTTCTGGGACAATCTCTGAGCACTTCGACTACGCTCAGGCTAAACTCCGTTTAAGGGGCCTGTTAGAACAGCTAGCGGCCGCCTTCTTCCTGCTTGATTACGAAGATCAACGACTCGACGAAATCGTCGGGATGCTCGAGTTGAGGGTAGGCGCCGGAAGTTTTGAATATGACGCTGGCCGAACCGGGCATCGCGGCGTGCAGCGCCTCGCCTTCGGCGGCCGAGAAGAACGGATTCTTCGCGCCCCACATTATGATCGTGAGCGTGTTGAAGACCTGGCCTAGTTTGGAGCGGATGTGTGCCTCGTCGCGAGTCACGGAATTGATCATGTCGGTCTCGGCCTGAAGGTCGTTGCTCAACTCGGCCATCATGCGCTGGTAAATGAAGTCGGGCATCGGGGGCAAATCGAAGAAGCTCGCCTCGACCTGCGCGCGGATCGCCTCGGGCGTCGTCGGCAGCATCCCCTTGCGAAGTTTTTCAGCGCCGCGCGCACCCACCAGCCCGCCCGACACCAGCACCATCCGTTCGACTTTGTCGGGGTGCTCGACGGCGTAGTAGAGCGCGACGTCGGCGCCGAGATCGTTGCCGACCAGGTTGACGTGATCGAGCTTCATCTCGTCGATCATCTGCGCGACCGCCGCAGCTTCGTACGCGATCGAATATTTGACCTGCTGGTGATCGGATGAGGCGAAGCCGGGCAGGTTGGGCGCGATCACTTTGTAGTGCGCGTCGGCAACCGGCGGCATGATCCCGCGCCACACGAGCGCGGCATTCGGACCGACCCCGTGAATCATCACGACCGGCTCCATCTCCGAAAAGCCGCCGGTGATCTCGTAAGTGATGAGGCCGTCCTTGAGCGCAAGTTCATTCTGCGTTACTCCAGACCATCCCAGGCGCGAGATCTGAATCCAGCGGAGCACGCCGATGGGCCGCAGGTACATCGCCGCCGCAAAAGTTCCGAGAAAGACGGCGGCGAGCGGACCCGCGATATTGATCCAGGTATGGCGCCGGACTTGCGGAGTGAGATTCTCGGCGCGAATGTCGGCTTCGGTCAGCGGGCGGGCCGGTTGCGATTTGATTGGCTCAGCCACTGCGCTCGACCGTTGCGCGTTATTTCCTGGACGGCGGCGCTATCGCCCCCGGCGCGGGCGCCACGGCCGATGTGGTGACGCCGTCGGAGCTCGCGGATGCGGCGGCGGACCCGCCCGGCGACGCCGAGGCTTCCGCCGCTGGGGCGCCGCTCGAAGTCGCAGACGCGGACGCCGACGCGGCCTCTTTGGCCGGCTTCGTCACGTGCGAGGCCCGACGCCTGTGAATTGCCGCTTCACGGTCTCGTTCCATTTGATCGAGATGGTCGGCGACGCGGTTGATTTCGCGGGTCGCCTCTTCGACGGCCCTGGTCGCGCGATCGGCGGCCTCGATCGCTTTGGTTGAGGCGTCGAGCGCCTTGGTTGCGGACTCTTCGGCGCGCGCGGCGGCTTCCTGAGCCTTGTTGGCAGCGGCTTCGGCCTGCTCGGCCTGCTGCTCGCCTCGCGACGCGCATCCGGCGACAGCGATCGCGAGGACAAGGACCGCCAATTTGGAAAAAAGTTGGCGCATCGACGACACTCCTCAGCGCTGAGCGAACGCCTGAACAGCGCGAAGGTCGGGCTGCGGCGTGCTGTCGGAGCGAATCGGCAGGATGCAGACGTGAGAGGCGCCGGCCTTCAGGTGCGCGTCGATACGATCGCGAATCTTGTCCTCGGCGCCCCACGCCACGATGGCGTCAACCAGCCGATCGGAGCATCCGTTTTCGAATTCCTTGTCAGCCCAGCCGAGCGCTTTCAGGTTGTTGGTGTAGTTGGGCAGGCGTGGAACGTAGGTCTTCATGTACTCGCGCGCCGCGGTGCGCGCTTTGGCGGCGTCGGTTTCCAGGATGACGGCCTGCGCCGCGCATAGCATCGCGGTCGGTCCGATTTGCGCGCGTGCTTTTGCGGTATGCTCGGGCGGAACGAAGTAGGTGTGCGTGCCGTTGGCTTCGGCGGCCGACAACGCGAGCATCTTGGGATGCAGCGCGGCGAGCACCACGGGCACCGGCTCTTTGGGCGCCGGCGCCAGGTAGAGCGCGTTCTTCATCTTGGGCAGATACTCTTTCATGTAGCTGTAGGGCTTGTCGTAGTCGTGGCCGCGCAGGTTGGCGACCAGAGGCTTGTGACTGACGCCGATGCCGAGCACGAAGCGGCCGCCGGAAAGTTCGGCGACGGTTTTCGACGCGGCTGCCATCGTAAACGCGTCGCGGGCCCAGATGTTCGCGATGCCGGTTGCGATGGCGAGGCGATCGGTATGGCTGAGCAGGTACGCGGCGTGCGCGAACGGCTCGCGGCCGACGGCCTCGGGGATCCAGAGCGCCTTGTAACCGAGCTTCTCGACCAGTTTGGCGAATTCGGCGGTGTCCGCCGCGGCCATCGCGTCGAGGAAGAACCAGATTCCAACTTTTCCAATATCCATGACTCTAGTAAGTAACGCGCCTGCGAAATTTGAACAAGGAGCAGAGAACGAAGAACTTAATTTTTCGCGAATCCCGCTGCGGGCTTCATTTTTCACTGCTTCCTTGGGCAGAGGCCAACCCCCGCATCTTATTCAGGAGAAATAGGCGGGCTTCGCCCTGTCAGAACAGGTCGGGGACACGGGGCATCCTCGTTTTGTGTGATTTCGATGCGAGAAGGGGAACCGTCGCTGGCGGAATTAATCTGAGCGCGGTTTCAGTGTTTCACTTTTCACTTTTCACTCTTCGCCGGTGTCGCTGGGCGGCGTGCTCGGAACCGGCACGAGAAGCTTTACATAAATAAGCTCCGGGTCGCCCTCGTCGAGATTCTCGATGTAGCCGCATTTGACGAAGCCCAATCGATCGCACAGCCGCTGCATCGGGAGGTTCGACTGATTAGTCGAAGTGAAGAGCTTTTCAGTCTGACAATCGAGCTCGGCCGCGCGCATCAGGGCGCTCGCGAGTCCGCGGCGGCGGAAATCGGGATGCACGAGCAGCAGACGCACGAAACATCGCTCGAAGAAGCTCTCATCCGCGATGACGAAGCCGCGCACGATTCCGTCGACGCGCGCCACTGCGACGCGGCCGCGGGCGCAGGCCTCGCCGATGAATCTGCGCCGTGGGCCGCCTGCATGGACGGTTTCGTCCAGCGCGCAAATGTGCTCAAAATCCTGACTGGAAGCCCGCTCGATTATCGTCATAAGTCTCGCCAGAGGTACGAATATCCGTGAAGGATGAAATTTCAGCCGATCCGTTGATAGTTCGCCACGACGAGGCGCCGATTGGATGGCTGGTGCTGAACCGGCCGCAAGTTCGTAACGCGCTTAATCTTAGGACCTGGCAGCGGATTGCGGAAGGTGTCGCGGAACTGGCGAGCGACGACGCGGTTCGTGTGATCGTCATACGCGGCGCGACGCCACAGGCGTTTATCGCGGGCGCGGATATCTCGGAGTTCCCGGCCCTGCGGGCCGATGCGGCGCAGGCGCATGCGTATCGCGACGCGCCCAACAGTGCAATCGCGGCGCTGGTCGAATGCCGCAAACCGATCGTCGCGATGATTTCCGGAGTATGCATCGGGGGCGGCGTACAGGTCGCGCTCGCATGCGACATCCGGATAGCTGCGCGCGGGACGCGCTTTGGGGTTCCAGCCGCGCAGCTTGGACTGGCGTATCCCCTGGAAGGCGTCAACCTGCTCGCGCAAACCGTGGGTCCCGCCAACGCGCGCGACATCCTGCTGTCGGCGCGGCTGTTCGACGCAGAAGAGGCTCTGCAGATGGGGCTAATCAACCGCGTGGTCGATCCCGAAAAGCTCGAGGGAAACGTGCGCGACTACGTGCTCAAGATGGCTGGCAACGCGCCGCTGACGATGGCGGCGGCCAAGCTGGCGATTGGCGAGATCCTGAAAGATCGCGAGGAGCGCGACGTGAAGGCGGTTTCGACGATGGTCGCGCGATGCTTCGACAGCGAGGACTATCGCGAGGGCGTGCGCGCATTTCTGGAAAAGCGCCGGCCTGATTTCAAGGGCCGCTGAGCGGCTGGATTCATCGGATCGAATTGAGACGCGGGAGGTGACCTGACGATGAGCGAAGTAATCGCGCCTGGTGCGGCGCAGGATTTCTACTTCAATCCGTGGGACGAGAACTTCCGCGCCAATCCGTATCCGCATTACAAGCCGTTGCTCGCCGGTCCGCCGCGGATTCTCGATTTGTTCGGACCGACCGCGATGGTCACTCGTTACGCCGACGTGATGGCGGTGCTGCGCGACCATGCCCATTTCTCGAGCGAGCGGCCGCGCGATCCCTCCGAACCTCCCAACGAGGGACCGTTTGCCGGCGCGCGCACAATGCTGTTTTCCGATCCGCCGACGCATACCCGGCTGCGCCGCCTGGTGTCGCGTGATTTCACGCCGCGCCGAATCCGCGATCTCGAACCCCGAATCCGCGAGATCGCGAAAAATCTCATCGACCATGCAGTGCGCAAGTGCGAGCTCGAAGTGATGAGCGGGTTTGCGAACGCGCTGCCGGTGATGGTTATCGCGGAGATGCTCGGCGTGCCGCCGGACCATTACGAACAGTTCAAGCACTGGTCCGACACGGTGGTCTCGGGCGACAACACTCTGCCCGGGACTCCGCTGCCCCAGGAATTTCATAGCGCGACCAAGGCGCTGCGCAGTTATTTCGCCGAGGAGATTGAGCGGCGGCGCAAGAAACCCGGCGCCGACCTGATAAGCGCGCTGGTCGCCGCGCACGACGACGCCGAAGCGATGAACGCCGACGAACTGCTGGCGTTCGTGCTGCTCCTGCTGCTGGCCGGCAACGAGACCACGACCAATTTGATCGGCAACGGGATGTTCGCGCTCGGCCGCAATCCCGCGCAGATGAATTTACTTAGGCAAAGGCCGGAGCTGATGGCCAGGGCGATCGAAGAGATCCTGCGCTACGACGGACCGGTGCAGTCCACCGTTCGCTTCACGAAGAAGGATACGAGACTCGGCGGGACCGAGCTGCCGGCCAATCTCGGATGCTTCATAATCCTTGCCGCGGCGAATCGCGATCCGGCGCAGTTCGAAGATCCCGATCGTTTCGACATCACGCGCGAGCCTCGCGACCACGTCGCGTTCGGCGAGGGAATTCACTTCTGCATCGGCGCGCCACTGGCGCGGATGGAGGGTGCGATCGCGATCGGCGCGATGCTCGAGCGCTTCCCGCGGCTGCGGTTGAAAGATCCCGCGATGAAGCCGGCTTACAAGGGATCGTACTTTTTGCGCGGTCTCGAGTCATTGCCGTTCGCGATCGATTGAATCCAGATGATCGATCCCGCCGGCGCGCCCGATTTGAAACCTGAACCCGAGCCTGCGGCTGAGGATGCAGGCCGCCGCAGTGTCCACCTTGGACTGTTTGGCAGGACGCCGCCGTTCACCAAGCGGCAGCGCCGGGTATTCTGGATCGCGTCCACCGCGGGATTTTTCGATCAATACGATCGGGCGCTGCTAAGTCTCGCGCTCAAGCAGATCCAGGCGGGGCTCAAGATCGCGGAGTCGCACCTTGGCGCGGTGCTCTCGGTGATCCGGCTCGGCTACCTGCTGACGTTGCTGATAACGCCGTTTGCCGACGTGTTCGGGCGCCGCCGCCTGCTGCTCTACACGGTCTTGGGCTACACGATTTTCACCGGCCTTGTTGCGATCGCGCCGGGTGAGCGGACCTTCGTTGTGTTTGAAATAATCGCGCGCGCGTTCGCGGGCGCCGAAGCCGCGGTCGCGATGGTGATCGTGGCGGAGGAAGTTGACGCTGCCCATCGCGGATGGGCGATCGGGCTGCTTGGCGGGATTTCATCGTCAGGCTACGGCCTGGCCGCGATCGTGTTCGCGTTCATCAATGTAATTCCTTACGGATGGCGCGGGCTGTATGCGATCGCGCTGGTGCCGCTGGTGCTGATCATTCCACTGCGCCGCGTGCTGCCTGAGAGCGCGCGCTTCGAGAAGGAGAAACTCGAAGGGTTGCGCCCGCTGAAGGTCTGGCAGCCGCTCGTGCAGTTATACAGCGCCTACCCGGGACGGCTCATGCTGATGGTGTCGATCGCGTTTCTTGGCTCGATGGGTGGCAACGCGGCGGGCATTCTGTTTCCGAAGTTTCTGCAGGAGACGCATCATTGGTCGCCCGCCAACGTCTCGTCGCTGTTTCTGTTCGGCGGTGCGTTCGGAATATTGGGCTCGATCGTCGCGGGCCGCCTGAGCGACCGCTATGGCCGGCGCGTGATGGGCGCGGCGTTCATGTTCATCGCGCCGATCCTGACTATCTGGATGTACACGGCGCCGGGCTGGTCGATTGTTCCGGCATGGATATTGGAATTATTTTCCGACGTCGCGGCGGGCACCATTCTTGGTGCGTACAGCGCGGAGTTGTTTCCCACCTCCTATCGTTCGACGGCGTTAAGCGCGCTTGGGGTCGCGGGCACCACGGGCGGCGCACTGGGGTTGTTCTTCGAGGGCGTGCTGTTCAACATCACCGGCTCGCACGCGCGCGCGGTCTGCTACCTGACGGTCTTCTGGATAATCGCGCCGGCGATCATATTGTTCTTTCCGGAGACCTCGGGACGCGAGCTCGAGGAGATCTCGCCGGAAGCGAATCTGATTTGATTTCCCGCGATTCATCGAGGCTGGATTTGCGCCGAAGCATGGGAGGAACGTTGCATCGTCGCTTGCGCATCCGATTGGGCCGGTTTGCGCCCGGGGTCATCTTGCTCGTGTTGCTCGGATGCGCGCGCGGCCCACGCGTCACGATAGTCGGCGCTGACGGCAGGCCGCGCGCCACAGTTGCGGTCGAAGTGGCGAACACGGAGGCGCAGCGCGAATTCGGCCTCATGTATCGCAAGCATCTCGACCAGTATGCGGGGATGATCTTCGTTTTCCCGGATGCGGCACGCCGGAATTACTGGATGCACAATACGCCGATTCCGCTCGACATGATTTTCGCGGATGCGGCGGGCCGGGTGATTGGAATCGTCGTGAACGCGGAGCCGTTTTCCGACAAGGTGGTCGGCGTCGAAGGCGACTCGCAGTATGTGCTCGAAGTGAACGGCGGTTTCTGCGCACAGAACGGGATCAAAGCCGGCGACCGATTCGATTTCTCCGGGTTCTCACCCCACACCTCGCAATAATCGGACGCTTTAACCGGCCGCGAACATGCGGTAGCGTTAGCTTATGCGCAAGCGAGTTGTAATCCGGACGCCTTTCCCGACTGCGCAAGATTTCGCCGAAACCTATGGCATCTCGAAAGCCAGAATGCGCAAGTTGACCGCCCTTGCGGAGCAAATCACTGGAAACGGCGCAGCGAAATCTCGGCAAACACCTTCCATTCAAGTGAAGCGGAAGCGGAAGGCTGGTTGACGAGTGTGAAGCGAGACGTTCCGATTTAAGGCTGGTCGCGCAATGCGCAAGCGCGCTCGCCAAGAATCCGCATTCCTTAATATCCCATACGACCGGCGCTACGAGACCCTCTACCTGGCATTCATCGCCGGTCTGTGCGCATTCGGCCTGACACCTCGCGCGACCATCGAGATTCCCGGTGGGAAAAGACGGCTTGAGCGAATCATCGAGCTGATTCGAGGATGCGAGTATTCGTTTCACGATTTGTCGCGCGTCCAGCTTGATCGTAAGCCGCCCGCAACGCCGCGATTCAATATGCCCTTCGAGCCGGGCTTGGCAGTCAACTGGGCGCTCGGCGCCAACCCTAAGCACGAATGGTTTGTGTTCGAATCCAGAGCCCACCGACTCGAAAAATCACTGAGCGATCTCAACGGAACCGATCCGCACGTCCACGACGGTAAAGCACGCGGAGTTCTTCGAGAATTGACGAACGCTCTGACTCGAAAAATTCATCCTCCCACTTTCACAGAACTCGATGCGATTTATTGCGATCTGAGCAAAGAGGCTCGCAAGATTAAAGAATCGAGAGGTGGCAGCCTGTTCGAGGCCCGCCCCTTTCAGGATCTGGCCGTTCTGGCTCGGCAACTGGCTGAGGACCGAATCTCGTCGCTCCGCTCGTAGGGAAGCCGCTGCAGCGAACCCGGATCGGGCGCTTTAACCGGCCGCGAACATGCGGTATCTATGCTTGCCGGTGGCGCGTGACGGGCGCCTTTTTGTTCGGCGTCTATCTCGCTTGATCGCGGTTGTGACAAATGGGCCTTAAAGAAAATCTCGAACGACTTCAGCAACTCACGCGCGAGGCGGAGGCCGCCGGCGGGAAGGAGCGGCTCAAGAAGCAGCGCGCACAGGGCCGTATGACCGCGCGCGAGCGCGTCGAGTTCATCCTCGACCGTGACTCGTTCGTCGAGATCGACAAGTTCAAGACGCATCGAATCACCGACTTCGACATGGCGGAGAAAAAAATCCCCGGCGACGGCGTCGTGACCGGCTACGGCACGATCGACGGGCGCCAGGTCTGCATCTTCAGCCACGATTTCACGGTCTTCGGCGGCAGCCTGTCGGGCGCGTTCGCGGAGAAGGTCTGCAAGGTGATGGACCTCGCGATGAAGACCGGATGCCCGGTGATCGGGCTCAACGACGGCAGCGGCGCGCGAATCCAGGAGGGCGTCGTGTCGCTGGCGGGCTACGCGGATATTTTTCTGCGCAACGTGATGTCGTCGGGAGTGATCCCGCAAATTTCCGCGATCATGGGACCGTGCGCAGGCGGCGCGGTGTATTCGCCGGCGATGACGGACTTCGTCGTGATGGTGCGCGATACCTCGTACATGTTCATCACCGGACCCGACGTGATCCGAGCGACCACGCACGAAGAGGTCACGATGCAGGAACTCGGCGGTGCCGATACGCACAGCCAGAAGTCGGGCGTGTGCCATCTCGAGGCCGACGACGACGCGGGCGCGCTCGCGATGATCCGCGAACTGCTTTCATATATTCCGTCGAACAATGTCGAAGACCCGCCATTCGTCGCCGGCGGTGACGATCCCGGCCGGTGCGATGCCGCGCTCGATTCGATCGTCCCCGAGAATCCCAACAAGGCTTACGACATGGGCGAGATCATCCGGCGCGTGGTCGATGACGGCCACTTCCTGGAGGTGCAGAAGGACTACGCGCACAACATGCTGATCGGGTTTGCGCGGCTCGGCGGCTACTCGGTCGGCGTGGTCGCGAATCAGCCGGCCTTTCTGGCGGGATGCCTCGATATCGACTCGTCGGTGAAGGCGGCGCGATTTGTGCGCTTCTGCGACGCGTTCAACATTCCGCTCGTCACGTTCGTGGATGTGCCCGGCTTTCTGCCCGGTACCTCGCAGGAGTTCGCCGGAATTATCCGGCATGGTGCGAAACTGCTCTACGCGTTCTGCGAGGCCACCGTGCCCAAGGTGACGGTGATAACGCGCAAGGCTTACGGCGGTGCGTACGACGTCATGTCGTCGAAGCATATTCGCGGCGATTTCAACTTTGCGTATCCGAGCGCCGAGATCGCGGTGATGGGACCCGAGCAGGCGATCAACATTGTCTTTCGCAACGAGCTCGCCAAGGCCAAAGACGCGGTCGCCGAGCGCGCGCGGCTGGCCGAGGACTATCGCAAAACTTTTGCGAATCCGTTCAAGGCGGCTGAGCTTGGCTATATCGATGAAGTGATCATGCCGCGCGATACGCGTCCCAGGCTGATCGGCTCGCTGAAGGCGCTCGCGAACAAGCGCGACAAGAATCCGCCGCGCAAGCACGGCAACATTCCACTTTGAGAGAGCAGCGCCTAACCCGCTCGGCCTTTCTGTCTCCTCTCCCTGTAGGAGACTGTTGCATAACTGCTCGCCCGATGATCAACTTGTTGGCAACTCGTTTCATTGCGCCGCCGTCGCAACGGCCAATTTGGAGAGCGTGAGCCCGGTCTGAAAGATGGCCGGAGCCAGGGAAGATTGATGTTCAAGCGGATTCTAATCGCCAACCGCGGAGAGATCGCCGTGCGGATCATCCGCGCATGCCGCGATTTGGGAATCGAATCGATCGCCGTCTACTCGGATGCCGATCGCGCCGCGCTGCACGTGCGCGAAGCCGATCATGCCTACCCGGTCGGTCCCGCGCCCGCCGCCGAGAGCTACCTCAACACCGCGAAAATTCTTGAAGCCGCGAAATCTTCCAAGGCCGACGCGGTTCATCCCGGTTACGGCTTTTTCTCCGAGCGCGCCGCGTTTGCGCGCGCGGTGCAGCGCGCCGGCCTGACCTGGATCGGGCCGCCGGCCGATGCGATCGAGCGGATGGGCGACAAGGTCGAGGCGCGCAAATTAATGTCGGCGGCCGGAGTGCCGGTCGTGCCCGGCTCGCCGGGGACGTTGGAGACCGAAGCGGAAGTAGCCGCGATCGCGAAAAAGATCGGGTTTCCAATCATGGTTAAGGCGGCCGCGGGCGGCGGCGGCAAGGGGCTGCGCTTCGTCGAGAACGGCAAAGACCTCGCGTCAGTGGTGCGCACAGTCTCGAGCGAGGCCAAGTCGTCATTCGGCGACGGGCGCTTTTACGTCGAGAAATTTTTGAAGCGCCCGCGCCATATCGAAGTGCAGGTGCTCGCCGACGCGCACGGCAACATTGTCCATGTCTTCGAGCGCGAATGCTCGATTCAGCGGCGCCATCAGAAGGTCGTCGAGGAATCGCCGTCGCCGTTTATCACCGCGAAGATGCGGGCGGAGATGGGCGAGGTCGCGGTGCGCGCGGCCAAGGCGGTGAAGTACGTCAGCGCGGGAACGATCGAGTTCCTGGTCGACGCGGAGCGCAACTTTTATTTCCTCGAGATGAACACGCGCATCCAGGTCGAGCATCCGGTGACCGAGATGGTGACAGGCGTGGACCTGGTGCGCGCGCAGATCGAAATCGCCGCGGGTGCGAAGCTGCCGTTCAAACAAAAGGACCTCACGCAGCGCGGCTGGGCGATCGAGTGCCGAATCTATGCGGAAGATCCGGCCGCCGGCTTCGCACCGGCGCCGGGAAAGATCGAGACGCTCAGACTTCCCGACGGTCCCGGCGTGCGCAACGACACGGGTGTTTATCCGGGCGCCGAAGTGCCGGTATTTTACGACCCGATGATCTCGAAGCTGGCGGTGTGGGGCGCCAGTCGCGAGCAGGCGATCGACCGGATGCGGCGCGCGCTCGGCGAATTCGTAATTTCCGGCGGTCTGCGCACCAACCTCGGCTTCCATCGCTGGATTATGACCCATCCCATGTTTTTGAAAGGTGATTTCGATACCTATTTTATCGACCGCGAGTACCATCCGAATGAAAACGGAGCCGCGCCGCGCGGTGCGGAACTGGCGGCGATTTTTCTCGCCGCGATCGCAGCGGATAAAAACGCCAACCACGGCAATGGCGCCGGCGCACAGCCTGCTGCCGCGCCGAATGCGTCCGCATGGCGGATGATCGGCCGGCTTGACACGCTGCGGAAATAGCCGGGACTCTTATCGATGAGATACCTCGCGACGCTTGGCGGTCAGGAACACGAAATCGAGATTGAAGAACTCGCTGCCGGCTCGTTCGCGATTCGTTTCGGTGAGAATCGTTACGAAGCCGATTTGCGCAAGCTCGGGCCGCTGTCCTTTTCCGTGATCGTCAACCATCGCTCGTTCGATTTTGACGTTGCGCGCGACGGCGAGGAAACTGTCGTTACATCGCGGAGCCGGTCGACCCGGCTCACGGTCGCCGACGCCGCGCGACGGACGGCGCGCGCGGCCGGCAAGCGCCGCGAGGTCAGCGGCCGCGTCGAAATAAAATCCGCGATGCCGGGCCGGATCGTCAGTGTGCTGGTCGCGCTGGGAGACGAAGTCAAAGCGGAACAGGGAATCATCGTCGTCGAAGCGATGAAGATGGAAAACGAAGTCAAAGCGCCCAAGGCCGGCAAAGTCGTGGAAGTGAAGGTGGTCGCGGGCCAGGCGGTCGAGAAGGGCCAACTGATGATTGTCATCGAGTAGCACAGCCGGCCGGATTCGACCGGTAGAGGCAAGTCACGATGCCTGAAGACGATCGCAAAATCGCGTCCGCGCGCAAGACCTGGGAGGAACGCAATCTCAATCCTTCTTTGAAGCGCGGCGCCGAGCGCAAGCCGAAGTTCGTCACCAGCTCGGGAATCGAAATCAAGCGAGCGTACGATCCCGAAGATTTGAACGACTTCGACTTTGTCAACGACCTCGGCTTTCCAGGCGAGTATCCGTTTACGCGCGGCGTGCAGCCGACGATGTATCGCGGACGGCTGTGGACGATGCGCCAGTACGCGGGCTTCGGCAGCGCGGAGGAATCGAACCGCCGCTACCGCTACCTGTTCGAGCAGGGTCAGACGGGGCTCTCGGTCGCGTTCGACCTGCCCACCCAGATGGGCCGCGACTCGGATCATCCGCTGGCCGAGGGTGAAGTCGGACGCGTCGGCGTGCCGATATGCTCACTGGCCGACATGGAGACGCTGGTCGCTGGGCTGCCGCTCGACAAGATTTCGACCTCGATGACGATCAACGCGACCGCATCGATCCTGCTTGCGTTGTACCTGGTCGTGGCGGAGCGCCGGGGCGTCAGCTGGGACAAGGTCAACGGCACCATCCAGAACGACGTCCTGAAGGAATACGTCGCGCGCGGGACGTACATCTATCCGCCGCGCGGCTCGATGCGGATCATCACCGACATTTTCAGTTTTGCGACGAAGGAAGTTCCGAACTGGAACACGATATCGATCTCGGGCTACCACATCCGCGAGGCCGGCTCGACCGCGGCGCAGGAACTCGCGTTCACCCTCGCCGACGGGATCGCATACGTTGACGCCGCGCTGAAAGCGGGCTTGCAGATCGACGCGTTTGCGAGCCGGCTGTCGTTCTTCTTCAACGTGCACAACAACTTCTTCGAGGAAGTCGCGAAGTTTCGGGCGGCGCGGCGGCTGTGGGCGAAAATAATGAAGCAGCGCTTTGCAGCGAAGGATGAACGCTCGATGATGATGCGGTTCCATGCGCAAACCGCGGGCTCAACGCTGACCGCGCAGCAGGTGGACAACAACGTCGTGCGCGTGACGATGCAGGCGTTGGCGGCGGTGCTGGGCGGAGCGCAATCGCTGCACACCAACTCCAAAGATGAGGCGCTCGCGCTGCCGACGGAATCCTCGGTGCTGCTCGCGCTGCGCACGCAGCAGCTTATCGCGCACGAGTCGGACGTCGCGGACACGATCGATCCGCTCGGCGGTTCGTACTACGTCGAACGGCTGACGACCGAATTGGAAGAAAAAGCGGTCGAATACCTGTCAAAGATCGACGACTTCGGCGGCGCAGTCGCCGCAATCGAGCGCGGCTACATGCAGCGCGAAATTCAGAACGCCGCATTTATTTACCAGCGCGAGATTGAAACCAGGCAGCGAATTATCGTAGGCGTCAACCAGTTCACCGGGGGCGGCGAACCGCCGGGGGAAATTCTGCGGGTCAAGCCGGAGCTCGAGGAGAAACAGAAGGCAGGCGTTGCGCGCGTGCGGGCGGAAAGAAATGCTGAGACGGCGAAGAAGGCGCTCGCGCGGGTTGAGGCGGCGGCCGGCGATGGGCAAAATCTGATGCCGCCGATTATCGATGCAGTGCGCGGATGGTGCACGCTTGGAGAAATCTCGGACGCGATGCGCAAGGTGTTCGGCGAGTACCGGCCGGTCAATACGGTGTAGCATGGCGTCCGGCAGGCGGACTCATATCAAGCAGACCGGAATCGGAAAGGAGCGGCGCGTGACGGATTTCGCCAGCGTCGCAAACCAACTGGAATTGTGACAACTAACCGCGGCGACTTGCGCGATCGATCGGAGAGAAAATAAATGGGGCCGATCCCGAAGGGGACATTTTTGACCAAGGGCGTGGGCCGGCATCGCGAGAAGCTGACTTCTTTCGAGCTGGCGCTGCGTTCGGCGGGAATCGCCGAGTTCAACCTCGTGCGCGTCAAATCGATTTTCCCGCCCAACTGCAAACTGCTCAGCCAGCAGGAAGGCTTGAAGTACCTGACGCCTGGGCAGATCGTTTTTGCCGTGATGAGCGATAACGCGACCAACGAACCGCATCGGCTCATAGCGGCGTCGGTGGGCGTCGCGCTTCCCAGCAATCCGGCGCAGTACGGATACCTGTCCGAGCATCACAGTACGGGCGAGACGGATCAGAAGGCGGGCGACTACGCGGAGGATCTGGCGGCAATGATGCTGGCGACAATTCTTGGCGTCGATTTCGATCCGAACCTGAGCTACGACGAGCGCAAGGACCTGTGGCGGATGTCGGACAAAATCGTAACGACGCGCAACGTCACGCAGTCGGCGATCGGCGATCGCGACGGGCTGTGGTCGTCGGTGGTCGCCGCGGCGGTGTTCGTCGATATCCCCAACGGCAAGTAGCTCGCGAGCGAACCACAACGCGCGTTTGAACGGCGCGAGACCGGCGGGTAGGCTTTGATCATGGCTACGGAAATTCTCTACTGCGCTGCTTGAGGCTATAAGCCGCGCGCGGCCAGTCTGGCCGCGTCATTAAATTCAAGGTTCGGCGAGAAGACGGAAATCACGGCCGGCAAATCTGGTCAGTTCGACGTGATCGTGAACGGGCGGCTGGTTTTCTCGAAATCGAGTACCGGCCGATTCCCGGTTGAGGGCGAAGTAGAAGAGATCTTCGCGGCTCTCAAAGAAGGCCGCGGGCCTCGGCCGGTAGAAGAAAAGAAACCGGAAGGGTTCGTCGGGCGCATGCTCGGAAAGCTCAGGAAGTGAGCAAAGCGGGGTAGTGATCTACCAGGAAACTGCCGCGGCAGTATTCGTCGATATCGCCGACGGCAAGTAGCTGTCTGCGTCGCGAGCAGGAAGGGAAATTTTCGCCGGGAAATCAGCGCGAAAGCTGATTCACTGAAAAAACTACGGATGCATGTCGAGCAAATCCTTGAAGCCGCTCGGAGTGTGCGGACCCAGGATTAACATCTCGAGAATTGCCATCCCCTCCCGCGAACCCATTTTCGCCTGGCATACAGCCTCGATGTGCTGATGAAAGAAATCGCGCTGGTCGACGTCGGCGGTTTTGACCGAGTCGTAGGTCGAGACGTCGGGGCCGACGTACATTGCGTGCCCCCACTTCGGATGAAAGTAGCCGATGCCCTGCATGTAGAAGTTGTACAGAATGTTCAACTCGATGCGGCTTTCGCCGGCTTGCGGGGTGCGCAAAATTATTTCGGCGCTTTTGGCGTGGCGCGTTCCGGAAGCATAGTTGATTTTGAAGTCGAGGCCGCCGGTTGAGAGATCGAGCGGGGCGCCGGGCTGTGCGCGGGTGATGGCGCCGTGCTCGTGCCATCGTGAGCCGTCGGCGTTTTCATTGACGTCCCAAAGCGTGCAGACATCCTCGAAATTGGCCGGCGACCAGAGCCAGTAGTACTGGCCCATCGCGGACGAGGGCACTCCGGCCGGGTCCTGCGGTCCGATTCCGCGCACGCCCCAGGAGCGATCGCGCGCACCCCACACTCGCGACGGTTTTGCCTCGTAGGTCTTGCCGGCGACCGTCAGGCTTCCACTATAACCGCCGTGCTGCGTGAACCGCGTCACGTCCATTACGATCCGCGGACCGGCGCGGCGGGTAAAGCGCGGCTCCTCTATTACCGCGGCGCGCGCCTCGAACATCAGGTCGGCCTTCACGGCTTCATGGTCGACGCGAACGCGCATCGATTGCATCGGGCGCAGGACCTCGATTGAGATCGGGCCGACGCGCGTGTCCATCCGCTCGGCGCCGAGCACCCGCGACGCGCGCACGCTATGCTGCACGCCGCCGACGGTTACGCCGAATGCGCAATCGATGATTCCGAGGTTCGGATAGATTCCCATCGCGACGGCGAAGTACGGCTCGCCCTCGGGAAAGCAGCCGTTGAAAAAAAATCGATCGTAAAAATTCCGGTCGCTGGTGAAGACCTGCTGGACCGGCTCCGGCGTCTGATGAATCGGATATTCGTCGCCCTGCGTGATCATCGTTGCCTCCTGGCATGAATTGAAATGCGTTGGTCGATCAGATTGAAAACAGTTTGCCGAGTTCGGCCGCCTCGAGGCGGATGCAGACGTAAAAGGGGCCGAACTTCGCATACGACGAGCTGGCCTCATCGAAGCGCATCTCGTAAACGAGTTTCTTGAAGACGAGCGGATCGTCGGCGAAAAGATCGACGCCCCACTCCCAATCGTCGAATCCAATCGAGCCCGAGATGATCTGCGTCACTTCGCCGGCGAAACGGCGCCCGACCATGCCGTGTTCGTGCATGAGACGCTGGCGATCCTCGATCGGCAGGCGATACCAGTTGTCGGCGCCTTCGCGCTTCTTGTCCATCGGATAAAAGCACAAGTAGGGCCGCGCGGGGATTTTCGGAAACAAGCGCGCCGAGATTTTCTGGCGCTGTCGGGCAATCTCGGAGTCGATTTCAGACATCCATTGCGGCGAGCGCGGTCCGACGCCATTCTCGACGAGCCGGCGATAGAGCGCGACCGTCGCTTCGTAGAGGCCGATTTCGATCACCGACAGATACGACGTAGTCGGCTCCAGGTAGTCGCTGAGTGCAAGCCCGGCGACGGCGAGTTCAGCCTGGCTGAGTTCCTCGAAGCTGCGGCGGAAGTGGACGATCATCAGATCGCCCTTGTGGCCGAGCGCGGAGAAGAGCGCGGTTTCACCGTCTTCGCGCCGGGACATCCCGCCGAACAGCTGCGACGCGTCCTTGAGAGCCGCGTTGCGTTTCGCGGCGTCGAGCGCGCGCAATTCGCGCCGCCGCACGCGGAACAGCTGATGGAGAATGCTGTAACCTTCGAGCGTAAGAGGTGCGGCGGGAAAATCGCCGGGAATCTTCGACGTGTGCCTGCCTCGATTTTGCTCAGTGCGGTCGATACTCATGGCGGCAATTCTAGACGCTACGCAGCCGGTTGTCTTGATACGCGCGAACGCAGGCACGAACGGATGAAAGCCTCCGCGACGGCGGGATTCGATGCCCAGTGCGCGTGAACGTATGAAGCGAGCACATTTCCAATGCGATAGCCTTCGGCGAAAGGCGCGCCGCCCCATCGCGGCGCCACGTTGTAGATGGTATCGAATCGATTCCCGCTCCGAGCACCCTCGAGAGTCGAGTAGCGAAACTGATGGCCTCGAAATCGCGTCTGTGCAGGACCGAGGATCGAGTCAGCGTTGGTCTCGACCTCGACGTAGCCCAGCGCCTGGAGCCCAGCGGACATCACAGCGACGCCGGGAACGATCGCAGCCATCGGCCAGATCGCGCCATCAAGCGTGCGGATGGCGTCAGTCAGGTACATGAGGCCACCGCATTCAGCGTAAATCACGCCGCCGCGAGCCGCGAAGTCGCCGATGGCCGCGAGCATCGAGCCGTTCGAAGACAGTTCGCGCGCAAACACCTCGGGATATCCGCCGCCGAAGTAGAGTCCGTCGCTTTCGGGCAACTCGCGATCGCAGATTGGCGAGAAGTTGATGAGCTGCGCGCCGAGCGCGCGGAGCCGATTCAAATTGTCTTCATAGTAGAAATGAAACGCGGCGTCGTATGCGATCCCGATTCGGGATTGCGGCCGCGAAGCTAAATCAATTTTGCTCGCGCTGGATACGCGGCCGTGTTCAAGTGCGGGCGCCGAGCGCGCAATCTCGACAATCGCGTCGAGGTCCAGCCAATCGGCTGCAAGCCGGCTCCATCCGTCGATCAACCGTTGCGGCACACTCGATTCATCGGCCATCAGCAGGCCGAGATGGCGCTCGGGAAAAGCGAGATCGGAACTGGCCGGAAATCCGCCGACAACGGGAATCTCGGGGCGTGCGGCGCGCAATAGATCGAGATGCCCGCGCGAACCGACGCGGTTGCAGATCATGCCGGTTACCGCAACGGCGGGATCGAAGCGCGCGAAACCCGCGGCCACTGCGGCGATCGTGCGCGCGATGCCCGAAGCGTCAATGACGAGAATAACCGGCGCCCCGAGCCATTTCGCAATCTGGGCGCTCGAGCCTTCATCGCCGGTTGGCGTCGCCGAATCGAACAGACCCATCATTCCCTCGATCACAGCGACGTCGGCGCCGGCGGAGGCGCGCGTAAAAGTCTCGATCACCGCATCGCGATCCATCATCCAGCCGTCGAGGTTGTGCGAGCGAACGCCCGCGGCGCGTTCGTGATAGGTGGGATCGAGATAGTCAGGGCCGCACTTGAACGCCGCGACCTTGAGGCCACGCGCGCGCATCGCACCGATCAGTGCGACGGTCGCGGTAGTCTTGCCCACGCCACTCGCGGTCGCAGCGATGACCAGGCGAGGAATTTTGCGTAAGGGAACCATCACGTCAACGGGAAATGCGATGGCGCCCGGGGCCGAATTCGCCGCCGGTAAGAGGCGCGTCGTCGAACCGCACGAGCGCCGCCACATCGTCTGGAATCACGACCTCGCCGCCGCCTTCGCGATCCAGATTCACCTCGATAAGCCCGTGCGGGGTTGGGACGCGGCCTTCGAGATGCCTGAGCGATCCGAATCGCGGTGCGATTTCCGCGCGCGAGTAGCCGGGAGCGGCCGGCCTCACGCCGAGAACCCAGGTGGTCAAATCGTAGCTCGGCGTCGCGGACCATGCGTGACATCTGCTGCCGGTGCCGGCGCGTGCGTCCCAGTATTCCTCGAACGCGGTGCCGCCTCGTTCGATCTGCGGCCACCATTTCATGCATCGCGCGGGAATCAGATCGCGACGGCCGGCGCGGACCATCGCATCGTGAAGGAAATGGGAAAAAAATGGTTGCGCCGCGACGACGTTGTGGCCGGCGTCGAAGGTCATGTGCTCGCCGGGGTTCATTCGTTGGCTCAAGTACGCGGCGAGGTTGTCGGAAATCGTGGGCGTGACGACGACGCGCGATTCATCGAGGATGTAGTCGAGCATCCGGGACCACCGGTGTCGCGAAGCGCATACCGCTACGATCGCCATCGCGTTGGTATGCTGACTGACTCGCCTGCCGACGCCGCGCCGATCGGCGGCGTCCACGTAGACGCCGGCGGCCTCGTTCCACAGCAATTCGAATGCCCGCCGGGTCCGCTGAGCGCGTGCATGAGCATCGGCGGCAGCACGCGAATCCGCCATGACCGTCTCGGCGAGCGACGCGAAATCATCGAGGGCCGCCGCGTAAAGCGCATCGAGCGCGCCGGTTACTTCCGATCGCTCGGTCATGGCCCAGTCGATGAAAATCCAGCCCGGCATCCCGCGAATCAGTCCGTCGGGTGCGCGATAACGCTCGAACGCCTGCAGCACCCCGGCCCCGATCGGCATCAGTTCGCGAACCGTCGTGGCGTCACCGGAATATTCGAAGTAGCGGGCGAGCGCGCGTATCCAGTGCAATGAGTAGTCGGGGATGGTGGTCGAAGATATCGAGAAGTCGCACGCCGCGGCCATCGCCAGCAGACCGTCGCCGCGGCGCGAATGCGCGCAGATTCGCAGATGGCGGCGCACCAGGCGCCAATCGGTGTTGGTCGCGTATGTCAGCAGGGCATGGATGTAGGAATCGCCGAGCCACGCGCGTTGTTCGCGTCCGGGACAGTCGATGAAGGCGTCGGTCGAACATAGTTCCAACGTGCGCGCACCAACGCGCCAGATTTTGTTGAGCGCCGGATCGTCGCATTCGAAGTACGCCTCGTCACCGCGCGGATAACGCCGCTCGATCGCGCCTGCCGATTCGATCTGCGCACCGCCGCGTGCAACGATCGACAGATACCGAAAGCCGACCGACTCGTAGGACTCGAGCCGTTCTGCCGCACCGCCGCGCAGGACATAGCGCATCGCAAATTGGCGTGGGTTCGTTTCCGCGCTGCCGTCGGCACGCAGGTCCTCGCCGGAGTACAAGTCGATGATTGAACCTGCAGGACCGCGAACGACGGCCCAAGGCGTCGCGAGCGTGATCATTCCCGCGTCGAAATTAACGATGGTGTCGGGACCATCGGTGGACTGCTCCGCCGTTGGATATGCGCTGCGCGGGTCATCGCTATTGAGAGTCGCGACGCCACGGCGGGAGAGTTCATTCAGTGCGATCGGAATCGAAGTCAGCCGCGCTATTTCCTCGGGCTCGGGCGCGGTGAAAGGCTCGACCGGGATTCGCGTGCGATTGGGCGAAAGAGTGCCGGCCGACAATTCGACAGCAGGCTGCCAATCGGAATCATCAAAAGCGGCGTCGGTCCATCCAACAGGAATTGCGGCGCCATCGAGGATTTCGATCGGCGGCACCGGCAGAGCCGCGCTCCGGACCACATCCTGGCGATACGGCGCGGCGCGTCCTTTCCACGTGCCATCCGAAATCACACCGATGGCCGGCGATTCGAACGCGAATGATCCAAAACCGAGAAGGAAGCTCGGCGTGGCGGGCCGCCACCACGGTCCCGGCAAGCCGTAGAAGCGCGCCAGTGACGCAATTGCGTTTCGCCCCGCGTGAAGATACGGCGCGAGATCGATCTCCGTCCATGGCAGGCGCTCGGGGATCGAACGCGCCGGTCCGCGAGCAACCTCGACGCCGTTGACGAACATCACGAAGCGCGAGTCGGCCGTCACTCGTGCGGGAACTGACGCAGGGATCGATTCGAGGTAAACCGTCCGGCGCAAGTAACAAAATCGGTTCCAGGTTTCTTTCGGCGGAAGTCCGGCCGGTTCGATCGGCGAAGCCGGGAACGGCGCGGGCCCGGCCCAAATCCATCGCGCGTCCCAGGTAATCGGCCATTTCGATTCAGCCAGCAAGACGCCACCATCTAGTACGGGCGAGCAGTCTTGCCGATAATCTCGCGCGCGACAATCGTCTTCATAATCTGCGCGGTGCCGTCGCCGATCTCGAGTCCGATTACGTCGCGCATTCGCTGCTGATGCGGCAGGTCGAGGCTGAAACCCAGATGCCCGTGGAGCAGAAGGCATTGATGCAAAACGTCGGCGGCCAGCTCGGGCGCGAGCCACTTGGCGCCGGCCGCGAGCCATCCGTGCGGTTCTCCGCGATCCTTGAGCCATAGCGCTTCGTAGCAGAGCAGACGCGCGGCGCGCAGCCGAACTGCCGCCTCTGCGAGCGGAAACGATACCCCCTCGAACCGGGCGAGCGGGGCGCCGAACGCCTGGCGCTCGGCCACGTAGGCGCAAGTCTCATCGACGCTCTGCTCGGCCGCGCCGATGCACATCAGGCCAATCAAGGAGCGGCTGAAATCGAATCCCTGCATCACCTCGACGAAGCCCGCGCCTTCCGCGCCGATGCGAGCGGCAGCGGGCACGCGCACGCCGTCAAAAAAGAGCTGACCGCGGCCGATTGCGCGCGAGCCCATATCGCGAAAGCGCGTGCGCGATACGCCCGGTGAATTGAGGTCGATGTAAAATGCGCTCACACCTCGAGCGGACTGTTCCGCCGTGCCGGTTCGGGCCAGGACCAGGGCAGCGCCGGCCGATGATGAGAATGAGATGGACGTTTTCTCGCCGCTCAAGACGTAGTTGTCGCCCTCACGACGCGCTTGCATCGTGACATGTGCGGCGTCGGAACCGCCGCCGGGTTCGGTCACAGCCAGCGCCGCGATAATTTCGCCTCGGCAAATCGGAGGAAGAAGCGCGGCCTGCTGACGCGGGTCCCCGCTGCGGGCGACTATTGCGGCGACGAGCGCCGCAAGCAGCAGCACGTACGCCGCGTTGAAATCGCCGCGCGCGATTTCCTCGTGCGCGATTCCAAGCGACACATAATCGAGGCTGGAACCGCCGAGTTGCGCACCGACCATCGGCGCAAGCACTCCCAGCTCGCCGAGTTTCCTCACCAGCGCCGGCGGCAGATCTCTATCCGCGTCGCGCGACGCGTAATTGGGAAGCAGCTCACGGCGCGCGAAGTCACGCAGCGTTTCCTGCAGCAACTTCTGCTCGGCGGTGAGCGCAAACTCCATCGTCGCAAGCCTCAGTTGGACGGCGCGTTCTGTGTCGGCACCGCCACGGACTGCGGCGCGGCGCCCGACGGGCCGAGATACTCGGGAAGACTCTGCAGCCCGCCGGGATGGACGTTGGAGATCGGCCGTTCGATCGATTCCTCGCTGTCGTCGGCGCCCATTTTGTCCTGGTAGTGTTGCATCACTTGTTTCTGCACTTCATCGGGCGACAAGTTCGGCTGCATTCCCTGGCCGTGCGCAAAGTCGGCGCGGCTCTTGGCGTCCATGTTGAGCCAGATCTGGCTGGCCTGCGCGCCATTGCCGTGATTCATCGCTTCTATGAACTTTTGCTGCTGCGTTTCCTGATTGGAATGGAACGGCCAGCATCCCGCGAGCGCAATTGCACACGTAGCAATTGACAACGCGATCGCGGGTTTGATTTTTGCTGGCATCAGCGCTGGCGCTGCGCCGCCCGAAGCGTCGCGAGCCTTCGCTACTGTGTACGCGACGCGACTGCGCACGTCCACCTGCCACGCGAGTCGAACCCACGCTAGCTCCTAGAGCCCACCGGCGGGTGCGTTGAATTCCCTCTTGGCATGCGGCGAACCGGTTGGATCGTTAAGCGGGGGCGTCGACGGTCAGCCGCGGAGTCCGCTCGGGCGGAAGGTGGCCGTAGAGGTCGGCGATGAGATCGGATTTGAGCCTGGCGTGGCCAGCGTCATTCCAGAGATTGCGCCATTGCAGGGGATCCTCGCGCAAATCGTAGAGCTCGCCCTCGGTACCGTCGTAGCGGATGTCGGGGAGAGGAGTCTCGATGCGAAGCGCCTGGTACGCGCGCGCGAGGTCAAAGCCGATGTCACGGGTCGAAGGCTCGTACACGGTGCAGACGAAACCGTCGCGATAGATGCTCCGCAGATGCATCCCGAGCTGCGCGAATTGGCTATCCCACTGGGTGATTGCGCGCTGCCGCGGCGAGCCGGGGGCGGTTGGCAGAGCGGAACCCTGCATCCAATCGGGGATTGGCGCGCCGGCGATGGCGCAAAACGTCGGCGCCAGATCGAGGTGTCCGACGGGCTCGGAGACTTCGGCGGCGGATAATTTTGCCGACGGTGCGGGACGCCAGATGAGAGGCACGCGCATCAGCGCCTCCACGTGATAGGGGCCCTTGAACAGCAGGCCGAAGTCGCCCTGCAGCTCGCCGTGATCGGTGGTGAAAAAGACGTCGGTGTCAGCATCCCAGCCGCGCGCGGCGACGGCGGCGAGCACGCGGCCGCAGGCCTGGTCGATCAGTTCATTCTTGACGTGGACGAGCGCGTTGATCTCGCGCACCTGGTCGTGAGTCATCTGGCACGGCACGAAGTTCCACGCGCCGCCCTCCTCGTTGCGGAAGCGGCCCTGGTACCAATCGAGCCAATGGCGCGGCTTCTGTGCGAGGATTTTTTCGATTTTCTCGCGCGACCCGGGATGGCCGGGCGGGAGATCGAGATCGCGCCAGTTGATTCGACGCGCCTCAGAAGCCGGCGGATCCCATGGATGATGCGGATCGGGAAAACTCATCCACACGAACCAGTCGTCGTCGGGCGAGAGCGTATGCAGATAGGCGATGGTGCGGTCGGCAACCCAATCGGTGTGATAGTGCTCGCGCGGAATCGGATTGTACGCGACCTCGGGCGCGCCGCTGTCGCCGCCGGCGGTGCCGGACAACATCGTGACGAAGCCGCCGACCTCCGCGGGATAGTTCTCCCGCAACCACATCGAGTAGTGGAAGAAGGCCATCGGCCCGTGCATCGCAAGTTCCATCCAATCAAATCCGCGATACGGTCCATGAGAGCGGTCGCGGCCCATGCGGTTCTCAGCCCATCGCCCGGCAGGATCGAACATCGGCTCGAAGTGCGCCTTGCCCATGAGGGCGGTGCGATAGCCAGCCCGGTCGTGAAGCCACGCGGCGACGCTGGGCGCGTCGACGGGAAGAGGGACGCCGTTGGAGAACACGCCGTGAGTGCGGACGTACTGGCCGGTGATCATGGTTGAGCGCGCGGGCATGCAGACGGTGTTCTGATTGTAGGCGCGGCGATAATTTATTCCGGCGGCGGCGAGCGAGTCGGCGACTGGCGTGCGCGCGATACGGCCGCCGTTGCATCCGAGCGCGTCGTAACGCTGCTGATCGGTCGTGATGAATAGAATCTTGCGGCCCATCGCTCTATCCCCGCAGCGACATGTTACAGTCGCGGTGCAAATACGATCAACAGAAAGTAAAATCGCGCGAGCGGGGAGTTTACGAGCCACGGAGCAACCCTGCTAGAGTAGCGATAGCTGAAGGAGAAGAATTATGCGCGCTGCCGTAATGCGAGGCAAAAGGCTCGTCGTCGATAACATTTCCACGCCGGTTCCTGGAGCAGGCGAGGCGCTGGTTAAAACGCTCGCGTGCGGAATATGCGGGTCCGATCTGCACACGCTCAAGCATGCCCAGAAGCTCGTCGAGGCGTCGCGAAAACACGGAGCGCCGTTCGTGATGGATCTCACTCGCGACGTCGTGATGGGTCACGAGTTCTGCGCGGAGGTGGTCGATTACGGGCCGCAGACGCAAAAGCGATTGAAGCCGGGGACGCGCGTGTGTGCGATGCCGGTGCTGATCAAGGCTGGCGGCGTCGAGGCGGTTGGCTACTCGAACGACAATCCGGGTGGCTACGGCGAACTGATGCGGCTGACGGAGTTTCTGCTGCTCGAGGTCCCCAACGGGCTTTCCACCGAGCGCGCGGCGCTGACGGAACCGATGGCGGTGGGCTATCACGCGGTGCAGAAAGCGCGGATGGCCAAAGATGACGCGCCGCTGGTGATCGGATGCGGGCCGGTGGGTCTGGCGGTGATTGCGGCGCTCACACTTGGCGGAGTGCATCCGATCGTGGCGGCGGATTTTTCGCCGCGACGGCGCGAACTGGCGCAGCAGATGGGCGCAGACTTCGTCGTCGATCCAAAAGAGAAGTCGCCGTACGAGAGCTGGCGGCAGATGGCTACGTACAGCGATCCCGCGAAGGCGCCGATGTTGCCGCCGTGGATGCCGGGACCGGCGCTCAGGCCCGCGGTGATCTTCGAATGCGTGGGGGTGCCGGGCGTGATCGAATCGATCATGTCGGCGGCGCCAGGCAATGCACGGATCGTGGTGGTGGGAGTATGCATCGAGCGCGACCAGATCGAGCCGCTCGCAGGAATCAGCAAAGAGCTGAATATTCAGTTCGTGCTCGGCTATTCGCCCGAAGAGTTCGCGGCGACGCTGAGCCATCTCGCCGAGGGACGAGTCAACGGCGACCCGATGATCACGGGTAAAGTTGGTGTGGAAGGAGTGGCGAAGGCGTTCGAGGACCTCGCATCACCGGAGACGCACGCGAAAATCCTGGTCGAGCCGTGGCATAGCTGAGAAGCCATGGGCGGCGGGCGCGCGCTTCAATGAAACAGGCGGTGCGAGGCTAGATCGGCGCCCGCGCGCATCGCGCGCAACTTTTCCCACACGATTTCCTCCGCGACTTCGCCGAGTCCGGCGGAAGTCTCGAAGCCGCAGTCGGTCCCCGCCATCACGCGGCGCGGATCACCGATTGCATTGGCCGCGCGCTCGAGGCGCTCGGCGACAACCTCGTGGTGTTCGACGTAGTTGGTCTTGGTATCGATGACGCCGCTGACCAGGTTCATGCGATCGGGAAGCGGGAATTCCTTGAAGCAGCGATATTCGTGCTGATGGCGCGGGTTGGCGCCTTCCAAAACCAGCGCGCCGACGTTGGCGCGGTAGAGCATTGGAAGAATCTGGGCAAGCGGGACATCAAGGTCATGCGGCGCCTGGTAGTTTCCCCAGCATACGTGCATGCGGACGCGATCGGGCGCGATTCCATCCAGAGCGCGATTCATCGCGGCGATATTCAGTTCGACGTACTCGAGGAAATCAGCGAGCGGACGGTCGGCGTACGACGTGTGCCGCTCCATCGCCAGGTCCGGGCAATCGACCTGCAGAACGAATCCTTTCGATACTATGTACTCGTACTCAGTATGTAGTGCTTTGGCGACCGCGATTACATACTTTTCATAGTTCTCGTAATACTCATTGAGCATCGCCGACGCGATTATTCCCGGCGACGGCGCAGTCATAAACGGCTCGGCGAATTTCCCGGGCTGATCGGCGAGGATACGCAAGGTATCGGCGCATTCGAGATCGACGGCGGCGCAGTCGCGGTACTCGATCTCGCCAATTGCCTTCGGCGCGTGCAGCAGATCGACCATCGAGCGCTGAAACATCGGCGCTATCAGCTTGCGGAAGCTCTGGTAGCGGACGAGATCGCGCATGATGGGCCGCTCGCTTCGTCCACCAAAGCCGGTCATTCGATGCTGCACGTAGGTGAAAAAGCTCTCGCGTGATTGCTCGCCGTTGTTGCCGACGTCGATTCCCGCTTCGAGCTGTTTCTGGACAACGTAGCGGGTGGATATCTCGATCTCACGGAGCATCGCGGCGCGATCCACGTCTTCACCGCGACTACTCTTCACGAGCATCGCGATCAGACTTTCCCGCCGCGGCAGGCTGCCGGCGTGCGTGGTTAGAATACGGCCCTCACTCCGAAGCATCGTAGTTCCTCCCGGACTCTTTCACTCTTTCACTGGTTCGCGCTGCCAACATAGCACGCCTCGCGCCGACTTCAGGAGTAAACCACAGGCGTGGACGACTCGATGGAAGATCACGGGGGACGGTGCCACATTCGCGGCGAAGTCGTGGGATAGCGGCGATATCTGCCACCACTCACGATTGGATCGATCCGATCGTGCGCGAGATGTAGGATGTCGGTCTCAACGGTGATTGATCCGTGCGTGGAGAATCATTCTAAGCATTTGCAAGGAGCCTGAAGATGCCAACGTTCAAGCGCGCCGATGTATCGATTTACTACGAGGAGTACGGCACAGGATATCCGATTCTGCTATTTGCGCCGGGCGGGATGCGCTCGAGTATCGAGTTCTGGGCCAACAGCCCGTTTGATCCGACCAAGGAATTCGCGGCCAACTTCCGCGTGATCGCGATGGACCAGCGCAACGCCGGCAAGTCGGCCGGGCCGATCAGCGCTGATGATGGTTGGGACACTTACACGGGCGACCATATTGCGCTGCTCGATCACCTTGGGATCAAGCAATGCCACGTGATGGGCGGATGCATCGGATCGTCGTACTGCCTGGGAATGATCAAATTTGCACCGCTACGGGTCAGTGCCGCGATTCTGCAGAATCCAATCGGACTCAGCCAGCGCAATCGCGAAATGTTCTTCGCGATGTTCGACGGATGGGCGCAGGCGCTGAAGGCCCAACGTCCGAAGCTTGACGACTCCGCGCTGCGGCAGTTCCGCGATCGGATGTACGGCGGGGACTTCGTGTTCAACGTCTCGCGCGAATTTGTGCGCTCGTGCAAAACGCCGATGCTGATTCTTTGCGGAAACGACGACTATCATCCGGCGGAAACCTCGAAGGAAATCGCCGCGCTCGCACCAAACTCCGAACTTATCGACAACTGGAAGACGCCCGACGTAATTGTTGCGACCGTGAAGCGCGCAAAGGAATTCCTGGTCTCGCACACGCCGAAGAGCTAGCCGGCAAGCGCCAGTTTAATCCGATCGGCGAGTCCGCAGAATCGCTCGACGCGAGAGGCGATTGCATGGTTGAGCGTCGATTCGTCGCCGACGATGACGACCGAGGTTCGACTGCGGCTGACGGCGGTGTAGATCAGCTCGCGGGTCAAAACTGCGATGGGTTTCTCGGGAAGAACGATGGCGATCGAATCGAACTCGGAGCCCTGCGCCTTGTGCACGGTCATCGCGTAGCTGAGCTCGACGAATTCGTGTAGCGCCTCGAATCGGAATGCGACGAAGTTGTCGCCAAGCGGAAATATCGCCATCGGGACTTGCGAGCCGTTGCGGCGCCGGACCCACAGTCTGATTCCATTGTCGCCGTTGAAGAGTCTGCGTTCGTAGTCGTTGCGCAGCACTATCAGCGGCTCGCCAACCACGAATGGGGCGCGCTCCGCCGCGACGCCGGCGGATTCGGCGGCGCGCGAATGAAGGCGCGCGTTTATTCGCTCGGCGCCGGTTTCGAAGACACGCGTCACGCACAAGATGCGTGATTTTCCGGCGTGCGCGAACAGGTGCCGCAATCGCTCGCACTCGGCGTCATCGAAACGGCCATCGCGTTCCACGTATTCATGCGAAACCAATTCTTCCATTTCCGCCCCGCCGCGCACTCGATCGACGTACCAGCGATCCAGAAACGCGCCGAGTTCGCGCGACGCGGTTGCAATAAATTCGACGCCGGCGAACGTGAGTTCGTCCGGTGATGAGCGCCGGGCCACAATCGGAGTATTCGATTCGTCGACCGAATTCAGGAACTCGGCATCGCCGTCGTTAATCGACCGGGCCGCGAGCAAAATGGATCGGCCAGCGCTGCTTTCGCTCTTCATCCGATGATTCACTTCGAGCCGCATCGATGCCGCGGTGAGCGGACCCGCATCGTTCCCGGCGGAGGGGACGAGATCGCGAAACACGGAACCCGCAGCGACCGACGGCAATTGGTCCGCATCGCCGAGCAGGATCAGCCGCGCTCCGGGCTGAATCGCGTTCGTCAGTCGTTCCATCAAGGTGACGTCGAGCATCGATCCTTCGTCGACGATCACCACCTTTGCGGAGAGCGGGTTGTTGCGATGATGGCGGAAGCGCCCGGAATCGGGCGAGTAACCGAGCAGGCGATGAATCGTCGCCGGCTCGAGATGCGCATCCAGGAGTGCCTGGTCCACACTGTCGAGCCGTTCTATTCGCGTCAGCGACTCGCCGATGCACTCGCCCATCCGATAGGCGGCTTTTCCAGTCGGGGCCGCCAGGGCAATCTCGGAGGGAGCGATTCCGAGCCGCACCATCAGACGCATGATCGCGACGATAATCGAAGTCTTACCGGTGCCCGGGCCACCTGAAACAACTGTCAGTCCCGTGCGCGCCGAAGCGGCAACGACGTTGCACTGTTCATCAGACATCACAATCTGTTTGCCTTGCACGATAACGGGGCGAGCAATCACACTTTGAAGCGCGCGACGAAGGTTTTCCGCGTCCGCCTGTTCCTGCGTACCGGTAGTCAATAGTCCGGCGAGTCGAATAGCCAGTTCACGCTCGCAGTGATAAATGCGGTGATGAATAATGTAAGGCGCAATATATAGTAAAGGTTTGTATTCATCCTCACGCCGACCAACTACCGCCGACGCGCGGTCGGACTGTATAAGGCCTTCGATCGAAGTGGCGATCGCAGCGATGGCGTCGTCGCCAAAGCCATTGGCACAGAGCGAACCGAGCACGCTTCGCATAGGCCCTCGCGAAAGCGGGCCAGCTACCGGAAAGCGGGTACTCCCATCCTGAAGCGCTACCAGCGAGACGAGGATGAGCACGATGAGTGCGATTCGCTCATCGTCTTTCAGAGCCGGTTCAAGCGCCGCGAGCTCGGCCGCCAGGTGAACCGACTCAGGCGCAAGATTAAGTCCGGACACCGAGACTTCGAGCGCGCGCATGCGGGCGTTGAACGCGGAACGGCCACCGCCGCTGGCTGTATCAAAGCGCCGCCACGCGGTATCCATTCCGAGTAATGAGTATTTCTCTTTCAAGCGCGGACCTCGGAATCGGGTTCGAGGGCCGATAAATCGGATTCATAAGTGACTATTTCATTCCACGATGGTCTGGCGAAGTAAAATGCAGATTTTCCGTCACCGGCCTGCGAAACGCCACGAAGAAAGACGTATAAAATACCGCCAAACCTCGAGTCGTAGTCGCGCTCGTTGTGGATTGCGAGCAGGCGCACGACACCGACTGAGTATATTCGCGCCTGCAACCGATAGTGGCGTTCGACGTGCTGCGCGACTGCGGCAGGCTCATACGATGGCAGAAGATCGCCCTTCCAGTCGGCGAAGTAAATCAGCTTGTCGCGCCGGAATACCAAGTCGATGAAACCCTTTATGTAGCCCCGCCCGACGATCCACGCGCCATCCGGGCCGTCGCCGAGCAAGGAGTGATGTTTCTCGGGAATTGGATACGCGAATTCCATTTCGCGGACGGCGGGCAGCCGGTACAGTGCGCTCTCGCGTACCGTTTCGCCCAGTGCGACCGGCGAGGTGAGCGCGTTGAAAACTATCTCGCGTCCGCGGGCCAGCCATCGCGGATCATTCACGCCGTGGCGGCGCATGGCGCGCGCGAACAAATCGCGCACGTCGTCCCGCGCCATCCAGGATTCCAAATCCGGCGCATCGCCAAAGGATTTGAAATCGAGCTTCTCGATCGCCTCATGCAGGAAAATGCCGACGTGGCGTCCGCCGGGCAAATCGACGTTGTCGGCACGCGCATCGATGGCGTCGACGCTGGTTTTGAATTCATCGGGATCGAAAGCGGTGGCCACCCCGGTTTCGCGCGCCGTCTGAAGCGAGGTGTAAGATTCGACGATCAAGCCGCGATGCCCAATGCCCAGCTCGGTGAATTCGCGCTCAAAGCCGGCGGTCTCTGACGTCGATGCGAGCCAGTCACGCAAGACATTCTCGTCGGGCGCCGTTTCATCGACCTCTTTTTCACCTGGTGGATCGATCGACGCGGGAGCGACCACGGTTTCGCTCGTGAAGAGCGTCCCCAATCGAGCTTCGCGATCGAGGGTCCGCAGCCGATTGTTCAGTTGCGCATAGGAGCCCGACAGGTCTCGCTTCAGCGTTCCATCCGGGACGTAGGGCAGTATCAGCTTGGCGCGCGCGCGGGTCAGCGCGACGTAGAGCAATCGCTGATCCTCCTGCGCCTGCTCTTGCTTGAGCGCCGTCCTTTCCACGTCCCGCGCCGGTTTGCCAATCGCAAGGCGCCGTTGGTTTCCGTCGTGGTAGATGCTGACCCAATCGCGCCGGTTGCTTGCGAAAAATCCTCCGTAGAGAGCTACGACGTCGGCTTCGAGTCCTTTGCTTTTGTGGATCGTCATGATTTGCACGGCGTCGCGATCGTCCTCGGAGCGTTGCACATCCGGATCGTCGCCCGCCGGCGCCGCTCGCCCCGCGATGTAGCCGTCGAGGAGTTCGATTATTTCCGCGAGCGAGATTCCGTGCCGCGATGCCTGCTGAGTCAGAATCTCGAAAATGTGTTCGTAGTTGGTGAGTTCGCGGCGGCCGTCCGACAGCAGCAATTCACGTTCAACCAATCCGCTTTGATGGAGCAAGGCGTCGAACAAGTCGGCGAAACGCCCGGCCTCGGCAAGTGCGCGCCATTCGAACAGTCTTTCGAGCATCGGGTGCGAGTTGCGCTCGTCGTCAAGCCGCGAAAGGTCTGCGTATTCGACCGCGAAGAACGGCGAAGCCCACGCCTTGAGCCGGCGCGAGCGGCGGCCGGGTTCGTCAATTCCTCTGAGCAGGTCGAGAATGTCGGTGGCCTCGCACGTCTGGAACAGCCCGTCCTGCTTGTAAAAGGCAAACGGGACTCCCGCCTGACGCAGGTACGCGCCAATTTCCGCGCTGTCGCGGTTGGTCCGAGTAAGGACGTAAACGTCCCTGGCTGTAATCTTGCGCGGCGCCCGCTCGTCGCCGCAAATTTCTATCGCGTGATCCGGTTCCGCGATAATCCGCCGTATCGCTTGCGCGATTCGCGGGCCTATCGCTTCGCGCATCGGCCGCGAAGACTTGTATCGATCGTCGCGCGGGCGGAACTTCATGAGCGTCACGGGTGCGATCGGTTGGCTGTTCGCCGCGACGGCTCGCAGAGCGGGACGCCCGCATGTGACCGGATGGCTGTAGGTGATCTCACCACCGGTGAACAATGGCGCCGCAGCATTCTGATCGAACATCAGGTTGCACGCCTCGATCACGGCGGCGGTCGAACGGAAATTTTCGCGCAAGTGAACAATCGTCGCTCCTGATTTGGAGAGTTGCTCGCGCGCTTCCAGGTAGGCGTGCACGTCGGCGCCGCGAAACCCGTAAATCGCCTGCTTGGGATCCCCGATTACGAAGACGGTGCTGCCGGCGCCGCCTTCGATGAACACCTGGCGAAAGATTTTCCACTGAAGTTCGTCCGTATCCTGGAATTCGTCGATCAGCGTCACCCGATAGCGCTCGCGCAGGGTCGCCGCGAGCGATTTGCCGCGAGGACCGTCAAGTGCGTCCGCCAGCCACGCCAGCATATCCTCGTATTCCAGCGTCCCGCGCTCGCGTTTTCGCGCGTCCATTCGCGCAGCGATAGCGGGCAGCAGTTCGTCAACCACGCGTTGCTCGATAGCCAGCGCTGCCTGAACCCGATCCCCCGCGTCGACAATCGCACGCACGCGGTCCGGCATCTGGTCGGGGAATCTTCGCTCGGCGGTCTGCTTTCCTGTTTTTTTGGGACGGCAGATGCGATCGAGATCAAAGCCGCACAAGCCTTCGGCCAGGATCGCGGTCGATCCATTGGCACGATTGACGAGCAGCTCGATTTCACGCGTCGCGGCGATCGCATCGCGGCGAGCATCATCTGTGATCGCCAAGAGCCGGAAGGCGTCGATCAACGTGTTCGCATCGAACGCGTTCGCCAAATCGGTCAATGCCTGTTGATTGAGTTCGCGCCCGGCAGTTCGCAAGTAGCGTTGCGAGTGAGCCTGCCAGAGCAGTTCCTCGAGTTCATCTGAAGTGCGTTTCTCATCCGAGAGCCACTCGCCAATGAGCCGCGCGACACGATCGTCCGACTTCAGCCGCTCGCGCAATTCAGCGCGCAGGGCCTCGTGGAACTCGAGACGGCCGCTGGTGAGGTCAATCCCAAAACGCACTCCGCTGTCAAAAGCGAGCTCCGTGAGCATTCGACGGCAAAAGCTGTGAATCGTGTGGATGGGCGAATGATGAAACGAAAACAACGCGGTCGTCAGTCGTTGCCGTTCGTCGCCACCCAGCCGCTTGCGCTGCGATGGGTGCGGGGCGTCCGCACTATGCCCGGACAGGACGCCTTCGATCGTCGCGCGGATGCGCGAGCGCAGCTCGGCCGTCGCCTTTTCGGTAAAAGTCACGACCAGGATCTGATCGAGCAGCGCCGCGCCGGTGAGGAGAAGGTCGACGACGATATGCTCGATCGTAAACGTCTTGCCGGTACCGGCGCACGCGTCGATAACCTTGTGCCCGCCGTCGAGAATTTCATCGAGGATAGCGGGCCGATAGTAGTCGATGTTTGGCGGAGATGCGGTCGCGCTCATCTGAATATCCCGATTATTGGTTTGAAGTGGCGCTCGACGATTTTCGCGATCTCTTCTTCGTCCGGCGGATCGAAACTGGTCGCGTTTCGCACTGGTCCGTATGCGGAGCTGCTCTTCGAGAACTCATTGAAGCGGATGCGATCGACAGCTTCGACCAGGTCGCGACGATTCGCAGGCTTGTCCAATTCCTCGATGACTTCCGCAACCGCCTCGATCGGCAGAAAGTATTCATTGCCCGTCGAAAGCAGATCGCCGACGACCGTGTTCAGGAAGGCCAGCGCCGAGTCGCGGTCCATCGGCCGGAACTCGCGAATAAATTCGCTCGGCTTCGTTGACTGCGTTCCGATCACGATCGCGCGAAATCCCTCGGGCAGGGTCGCTCCCGTGGCGGCAAGAACAATTGCGTTCAGAAAGGCCGGAAGAAAATCTTTCGGCCTGACGTTCTTATGAAGCACGCAATTGATCGCGGCTCCCGACTCTGGCGACACAGTCCGAAGCGTGCCGTAAAGACTCACACGCTGGGTCACTATCGTTCCGTCGTGGCGGCGGAGGCTGGCGTTCAGCGCGATTGGGGCAAGAATCTCGCCGGCGTCGGCGAATTCGTCAGCGCGTCCAATCCGCACGTCCTTCCATTTGTCGAAGCCGGTTACGCCGGCTTGGGAAGCCTGCGCGATCCATTGACGAAGCGCCGCAGCGTCAGCCATTTCAGCGATCTCCGCAAACAGCCCCGCGGGTGCGTGCCCATTGGCCTGTTCAATCCGAACCTGGCGCGCGTACTCATCGTCGAGCAGGTTGAGGTTGGCGCGAGCGCGCCAGAAGACCTCGCGCAGCATCACAGTACGATCGAGCCGCGACTGCTGGACCGGCTCGTCTTCCGCCTGCTCAAGCGCATCTTCGTCCTCCAGCATTCCGAGCGAATAACGCGCGGCGCCCTGCAAAGGACATTCCAGATATTTTCGAATCGCGGCTATCGGAAGCGCGAACTCTTCCATCGGCGTGCGGTGAGCAGTGGCCGGCGCTGTTTCGAATTCGGCAAATTGCAAATCCTCTTGCAGGCGCTCGCGCAACTTCCCGCCCAGACGATCCAGCAAGCGCTCACGCTGCGGCTCTGCTTGATGCGTCGCAACAGCATCGAGCTTTTGCCGGAGCGCGAGCATCCGTGCGCCGCGGCGCGCGTCAGGATCGAAGCTCGCGAATTCATGATCGCCGTCCGGAGTGGCGCGATCGGCGAATTCAGGAAAATATTTCAAATCATAACGGCTGACCGGATGCTTCACCGTCAGCTTCGCGAGCGTCTTTTCATCGATGAATCCGCGCAGCATGTATTGCAGTTCGCGAATGACGGACGAGGGTTCGAGGGCGTCACCAGTTTTCGCATCGCGAGCAATGTAAGAGAAAAAAATCCGCTCGCGCGCGGCCAGGACCGTCTCAAGAAATAGATAACGGTCCCGCTCGGCCGGAGTGACATCGCCCGCGCCGCGCTTGAGCATCCGCAAATCAAGCGGGTCGCGGCGTTCGCGCTCAGGAAAGACAGCTTCGTTCAGCCCGAGCGCAAAGATGACTTTGAACGGGATCGACCGCAGCGAGGAAAACGATCCAACCGCAATACCCCGCCCCGAAAATTGTCCCCGGCGCGATTCGAGATCGGTGATTCGCGTTGCGATCATCTCGCGCGCCGATTCGTACGACATTGGATCAATGTTCAGCTTTGAGTCGCCGATAGACTCGATCGCCTCGAGGAAACTATCCCTAACCCGTTCATCGAGCGCGCTCGCCGGGCGGAGGTATGTGTTCAAAAATTCGATGAGCATCCGCGACCATTGCCGGGGCGTGAGCCGCGCATTGCGCATCGAGAGCGCATCGGCAATGAGCGAGCGTGCCCCGCGCATGAATCGCGCCGCGGTCTCGAGTTCATCCTGCGCCACTTCAAAGGGCAGGTAGCCGGGGGCGGTTGCTCCAGTCTCATAGAATGCGGGAATCCCGCCGCGCTGACCGGTCATCATGGCGCCCAGCGCGAGGCGTTTGATCGCCTGATCCCAGTGATAGAGGCCGTGGGGAATGTACGTCTCCTCCAATTCGGCATCGTCGGCGCCGAAGAAGATGCCCAGCGCCTCGCTCCATCGAGGCCATAGGTCGGCGTCGATTCGGGTTACGGTTTCGCGGTTCAACGCGGGATGCGTCAGCAGCCGGATCATTTCCGCGCGCGAGAAACGGCCGCCCGGCAGATTGAGAAGCAACTCGACGGCCTCGGCGACGCGGCTCGCGCCAGCCATGCTGCGGCCGACGAGATCGATCGGGATTCGGTGCTGCTTTCGGAAAACGCTCTCGATGTGCGCCATGTAGTCGTCAAGCGACGCGTCAGGAATCAGCAGCGCGATTTCGTGAAAGCGAATGCGCTCGGCGCTGCCGCTGGCGGCGAGTTTCTCGTTGTTCCGAACAATCGACCAGATCTCGTTCGCGACGATTTCGGCCTCGCGTCTAATTCCCGGACAGGCAAGAAACCGGATTCGCGCTTCGTATGGCTTGCCCTCGCCATCCTGGACGTCGGCGGGCTGCGCTTGGCGATCGAGGATGCTTTGCTGAAGAGCCTCGAGCAGCGTCGGTGGTTGGCGAGAAACCGGATTGGCAAAAAGTGGCGCGAAATCGCATTGCGACAGTTCGTTGAGCAGCCGGATGTATTCACGGCCCGGCCGCCCCCAGAGCCTCAGAGCAGGCGGGTCGGACGATTCATTCAACGCGAACGGGTCTTCGGACTCAGCGAGTTTTCCGCCGACTTTGTCCTGACGATGAGCCCATGCGGTGAGCGCGCCGCGACGGGAACTGTCCACATCGTCCCAAAACTCGCGGCACGGATTGAGCGCGTAGATCCGAATATCGCCGAGCGCGCCGAGTCTTGCGAAAATTTCCGCATAAGCATTTCCCGCGTACGAGGAACCGAACACGTGAAGCGTCGCCGGCAGGGCAGATTTGAGGTGGTGGCTGTCGGCCGCCTCGAACGCATCGGGCAGCATCATCAATCGAGTCTCGCGCTCCAACAGCCATTGCTCGCGCACGCGGCCGAGCGAATCGAACACCGACTGCCACAAATGCCGCTGCCATCGCTCAGTCTCGCCCATCGCTTCAACGTCCGATCGCCGGGCAGCGCGCCATTTCACGATCATGCGCCGCCTCGAAATCGAATACTCGCGAAACAGGCGCGCCAACTGTGCGGCAAGCAGGATCGTTCTGAGCTCGACGTCGGCAACGGTTTTGGATCCCGCCTGTATGTAGTCGCGCGCCGGCTTCAAGTTGGAGTCGTCGCGATGGCTCGGACTGCGAAGGCATTCGAACAGGATCAGTTGGAGATCATCGGCGTCCAGGATCTTCAGGTTCTTATCCGCCGATTGGACAAGTTCGGCCAGATAATTTCGCAGGAACGGGAAATTCAGATTTGCCGCGACGCCGATCGATTCGGCCAGCCGATAGCGGACGAATTGTTCGACGATGCGGTTGGGTACGACAATTTCGACCTGCTCGAGCGGCTCGCGCCTCTGATGCGCGGCTACCGCGCCGGCCAGCGGCGCGATCAGATTTTCGAGGCGATTGGAATAGTAAAGACGAATCATCACGGCACAACTATGGATCGCGGATCAGCTTTTAGGAACATATATTCTGGTGCTGACAACCGCTGTCATCGGAGAGGCGGGATGATTTGATCGGCAAACTTTCGGAGAGGATGCGATCATGAAGAAACCCGGCCGCAAACCCACCTACGGCGCGGCGATTCGGCTGGCACGAATCGCCGCCGGGTTGTTCTCGAGACCATACGGCTGGAGTTTCAGGGCGATCGAAGAGAGCCTGGAAATTTCCGAGCGCACACTTGCCCGTTACGTGTCGGTGATCCGCAGCGACCTGCTCGACTGGCGCGGCGGTCCGCTGGTTGAAGTAGTCGGCACGGGCGGCGAGCGCAGACTTCGGCTGGTCAGTTCGATGAAGGCCGCGGAGGCATCTTCGTACCAGGTCGCGCTGCTGTATTTCTCGCTGACCGTGCTCAAGTTCCTGGAGGGCACGGTGTTGGAAGAAGGCGTCGAAGGATTGTGGGAGCGGATTTACCAGAACCTGAGCCTTACGCAGCAGACGCGGCTGTCCGACCTCGAGCGCAAGTTCTACGCGGTCCCTTACGCGCCCAAGGACTACGGTGAGTTCAGCGAACAACTCGACGTAATTTTGCGGGCGCTGCTGGATCAGATTCGGCTCAAAGTCGATTACGCCGGGCTGACCGGCGAGGGCCGGCAACACGACTTCGATCCATACTCGCTGATCGCCTACCGCGGCGGCCTCTACATTCTCGGTTACAGCCATCGAAGCAGCGCAATCATCTATCTCGCGGTGGAGCGAATACGCTCGGTCGAATTCATCCATCAACCCGACGGGACTCCGGCACGGTTCGTCTATCCGCGCGGCTTCGACCCGGCGGCGCACACCGAAGGGACTTTCGGAATCGTCGAAGGCCCCGAGACCAAAGTCGAACTGAAGATTCACAGCGAACAAACCGAAGCGTACGTCCGTTCGCGCACGATTCATCGCAGCCAGCGTTTCTCGCGTCGCCGCGACGGTGCGACGATCATGACGATGACGGTCAGGGGCACGACGGAACTGGCGAACTGGATAATGAGCATGGGGCCGTGGATCGAGGTGCTCAAGCCCGCCTCTTTGCGCAAGGAAATCGCGCAACGCCATGCCGGAGCAGCGCGTCTTTACCGCGCCGGTTAGTGTAGTGGCGAAATCCATTATATGCTTGCGGGCGGGCAACCCATGATCATACTAACCGGCGGTGCGGGCTTCATCGGCAGCAACCTGCTACACGCGCTGAATGCCAAGAGCATCACCGACGTCCTGGTAGTCGATCGGCTGGGCGATAATTTCCGCAACCTGTGCGATCTGCGGTTTTCGGACTTCATGCAGCCCGGGGAATTCGTCAGGGCAATCGAGCGCAACATTCTCCCTGACCGAATCGAAGCGATTTTTCACCAGGGCGCATGCGCCGACACCACCTGCGACGACGGCCGCTACATGATCGAAAACAATTTCACGTTTTCGAAGTCGATTCTGCACTTCGCGCTCTCGAGCAAAATTCCATTGGTGTACGCGTCAAGCGCGGCCGTGTACGGCTCGTCGACCGCATTCGCGCCGTCACGCGAAAACGAACGCCCGCTCAACCTCTACGGGCTGTCCAAACTCGCTTTCGACAATCATGTCCGCAGCGTTGCCGCGAGGTCCGAGAGTACAGTGGCCGGGCTGCGATACTTCAACGTCTATGGTCCACGCGAATCCCACAAGGGCAAAATGGCGTCGATGGTGTATCAGCTCTACCGGCAGTTGAAGACGAGCGGATGCGCGCGGCTGTTCAAGGGCACCGATGGATACGCCGACGGAGAGCAACGGCGCGATTTTACTTTTGTCGGCGACATCGTTCACGTAAACCTGGCGATTGCCGAAGGTCCCGTGCGCAACGGCATCTTCAACGCCGGCACCGGACAGTCGCGCAGCTTCAACGACGCCGCCAGGATATTAATCGCGCAGATCGGAGCGGGTGAGATCGCGTATATCCCGCTCCCCGAGAACCTGGCGGACAGGTATCAAAGCTTCACGCAAGCCGAGCTCTCGACGCTGAGGAATGCCGGCTACACCAATCCTTTTTCGACCCTGGAAGATGGAATCGCGCAGTCGATCGGTGCCTGGAAGCGCGATGGCGAGTCAGCCTAAGGCGGAGTCTTGAGCGGATGCTGCCTGAAAAAGTCCAGCATCGCAGTCGTCCATTCTTTGGGCCATCGCATGTGATTACCAAGCCCAATCAGAGACCCCGTAAAACTGGCGGTTGATTTATCGGGTGCCTTTGGATCGGTGCCGCACGAATCGGTGCACCACTGAACCCGGCGATGGTGATTGTCGAGGATCACGTCATCGACAACTACTCCGGCGGCGTTTAATTCGGTCGCCAGTTGCTCGCCATTGGGACAGATGCCGCCAATGTCGCAAGCGTAGTGGACGTGCATGGTTCGTGCGGCGGGATTGAAGATCTGAATCTGCTGGTTATTTTGGGGCGGTCCGGCGACCGGCCGCTGGCGACAAGGATCGTCGAACGCGCCGAACGGATCGGGTCCCGAGTAAACCGCGGCCGCCGCTATGTTCGGACGATTCACCGCGTACAGATAACCCATCGCGGCTCCGTTGGACCATCCGGAGACGTAAATCCGGGCGGTATCGACCTTCCCGGTCGCGACTTCGGCCGCAATGAAATGATCGATCGCGGCCGCGTCCGCATTTTCCCGCCAGGTCGTGTCTGCGATCTTTACGTCACCCGCCGGGTTCAACTGGCGATACCAATTATCCCATCCAACGCCCTTGTTGTCCGGAAATGGGTAGTAGTGCGCCGTTTTGCGTCCCTCAGGAGCCAACACGATGTATCCGGCATTCTTCGGATCGTCGCTGATTGAGACGGAATCCTGGAGGTCAAGTATATTGGTCTCAGTAATCCATCCGGCCGGAAACAGCGACGGATGCAAGTAAACGATCATTGGCAACTTGCGATTTGCGCCGGTGGATTTGGGCTCGTAGAGGCAAGCGAAGCGATCGATGCGGTCCGCGTCTTGCCACGGACCGATCAACTTGCCCTTGCCGCAATTGGGTTTGACTGCCGAAAAAACCGCCGCTGACGGATCGCCAAATGGCCCGCATGCAGCCGGCGCGACGCTCTCCGCTGGCGCGCTGCCGCACGAGAACAAGCAGGCGATCATCGCCAGGCAAATGGTTCTCTTCACGACTCTGGTTTAACATATCAAGCGGCTCGACGGATAAACCCGTCACGACGTGAGGAAGGGAGAAGTGTATCCGGACTGAACACCCTGCCGCGCGCTTGAAAAGAGAGGCGACTGGGCCTAGACCCATCGAGTAACCGTGAGGCAAAACGGAAATTCCGGTTCAGGCTATCGCGGGGGTATCAGCTATTGTCCGGGCGCGACAGCAGAGCAGACTTAGAGTTCGATGTCGTCGCGACGAGCACTCTCGGAGAGCCGGCCCGCGCGCGCATCCTGGCGCTGTTCCGCGCGTCGTATCGGGAAGCCAACGAGGCGTATCTCGAGCGCTCACTTTCGCGGCTGCGCTTCATCGCGACCGCAACGTCGGCCGACACACTAGCCGGTTTTGCGTTAGGCGAGATGCGCATCATGGATCTGCCGCGCGCGGCGCAGCAGGCGGTCGCGCTGGCGGGCATGTGTTGCGTCGATGCCAGCTTGCGCCGCCACGGCCTGTTCCGTGAACTCGAGCGGCGTGCGTTTATGGCCGCGGGCGTCGCGTCCGGGGCACGCGTGTTGAGCTGCGGACGCGTGGCGCATCCTGCAAGCTTTCGCACCATGACCGGTAATCCGACGCACGTCCCGAAGCGTCACATTCGGCCGACGCCCTGGCAGCAGGAAATAGGCGCGATCATCGCCCAAGCGTACGGCGTCGATGGCTTCGATCCGGAGACTTTCGTTTGCGCCGGCAGTGGCACACCAATCGGCTATCCAAGAATCGACATGGATGTCCGAGCGGAAGAGTGGGACATTTTCGCCCCGGTCAACCGCAACCGGGGCGACTCCCTGCTCGGTCTGTGCTGGTTCCCGGACGCTCCAGAGGGATGGTGACTCTTCACTCTGTCGTGGGCACGGCAATCCGAGCGCGGCCGATCGCGGCTTGCGCTCGAAAATTGCGCCGAACTATATGCCTGCATGCGGCCGGCTCGAGCCCGTGGTCCTTTTCTTATTTTGACTCGGCAACGGTCGCTTTGTTCGCTGGCTGCCACGTCGCATCCGGATCGTACGCCACCATCGCGCCGGCTATCTGGCCGGTATTGGGACCCAGGTCCTTTTGATAGACCTGACCGTCCTGATTGACGATGAAGGTCATCACTCCGGAGTCGCGATAGCTGGCAGGATAGGCGACCAGCGCGAATCCTCCGGTCATCTTGCCCGCGACGATATAGCTTTTGGCGCCGCCCGGCGCGTTGGCTCCTTGACTGGTCAGCAAGCGGTAGAAGTAGCCGTGGAAGGGATGCGGTTGGGCGGTGTGCTGATAGCCTTCGCTCGCCGCTTCAGCGACCAGGGGACCGAGAGGACTTTGTGGTTGCGCGCCCTCCTTGACCTCCCAGTATAAGCCGTCCTGCGTTCCGGCCGTGCTATGGAACCGCTGAGCGTATTGATGGTCCGACGCACCGTCGTGCAGCGCGCCGAAATAGTCTCGCTGGGCATCGGCGATTGCACCACAGACTTTGATCACGTCGAGTTCATTGGCGCCGATTCGCCGAAATAAAATCTCCTGCTTGCCGTAATCGGTGTCGAAGTACCACTGCGATCCATTTTGCCGCAGCGGTATCGGAGTCGGCCAATTCTCAGCGCCTATGTAGAGGAAGGTTCGTCCATCGGCAGCGCCAGCAAACTGATGCGACGCACGATACTTGGCGGAAAAGGTATCGTGTCTTTCCTTGTCGGCGACCGGATCGCCGGAGGAAATCAGGTCCCGTGCGGACGGGCCCAGAATCGCCAGCATCGCCGCCTCATCGTTATTCTGTACGGCTGCGGCGAAAGCGTCCGCCGCCTCCGCAGCCGAACTGAAGGTCTTCTGGCCGGACTCTTGTGCCAAGGCTGCCCGGGCGGTGCATAACCCAAGTACGAAACAGACCGACAAGACCGACAGAGCCAGCCAAGCCGTCGTGCTTCTTCGATTACCATCTATTTGTTGACGCATTGCTTTTTCCCGCCATCGACGATTAGTGCCCATGACCGCCGCCTCCACCGCCGCCACTGTGTCCACCGCCGCCTCCGCCGCTGGCATGTCCGGCGCCTCTGCCGCCGCCGGCATGTTCGCTGCCCCCGCCGCCTCCGCCGCCATAGCTGGTCCGCCCGCGACTGCTCGCCGCCCAAGTGTCGTGAGCGGAAGGATAGCCGCCGAACCAACCAGGGTGCGAATAGCCGCCGTAGCCCCGATAGACGTCGGTCGTGTAGTAGCTCGGTCCCCCACCCCAATAACCGCCACCGCCTCCCCAGCCTGGGCCGTAACAACCCGCCGACAGAGTTGCGAAGAGCAGCGCTGCGAGGATCGTCATTTTTCGACTACCGATAAATCGTATTTTCATTTTGATAAGCCGTTCTCTGCCTGGAGGTTGACTAACGATACCAAGATTCCAGTATTCAATTCTGAAGCGGTCGGAGACTGCGCTGCTTCAGGGCATCTCGAGCAAACAATCGGCGCAGAGCGCCCATCGCGCGTGCCCGCCGGCCGGGACAACCAGGATTGCCGCGATCGACAGCTTCGCATCTCCACAGCGGCGGCAAATCAAGTCGTCGCCGTCGCAGCGGGCTTCAAACCCCAACTCAGCAATCGCGGCTGGATCGTCAATCAACTCGACGCGTACAAAGTTGAGGCCGGTTTCCAAAGCTTCCCCCGTAAACGCGCGGATCACACGGAGCCAAATCTTGCGATTCCTTTTGCGACGCGCCCGGTCAGCGATTTCGGACCGTGCGCCTTCAGGCCGCCACCTGCTTATCGGCGGGCGTCAATCAATTCAGAGGCGCACCAGTCAGATGCGCGCCGGCTTGCGCATTCATGGAATCGAAGAGCTTGGCGACCTGCACGACCATCTGTCGTCCCTGGCGAATCACGAACTTTTCGCGCTCCAATCGCGCCAGATGCTCGGTCACTCTTGGCCGCGAGGCGCCGACCAGGTTGGCGATGTCCTTATGGCTGAAAGATACGCGCAGCAGCGTGCCGCGCGATTCCTCGATTCCGAAGTCCGAACATAGTTCCAGCAGCGCAATCGCAATTCGTTCGTGCAGGCCAAGGTTGAGGAAACTCGAGCTGCGCAGCAGGAGGCGATACCATTGCTTCAAATCGTTGCGATGGAATTGCTTGAAGGCGGACTCGCGAGCATTTACGGTAATGCCGTCGAAATCGTCCCAACTCACAGTGCCGACGCGGCAATCGTTGTAAGCCTCGCACTGAAAACTGGACTGGCTGATCGGCAGCGCGGGGAATTCGGGAATCGGTCCCGGCGCAAGCATCGCCACCGTGACGCGTTCACTGCGCGCGTTTAGGCAGGTGATGCGCGCAATTCCCGCTAACAAAATGTGAGCATCCTGGGCGAGCGCGACCTCGCGCAGAATTACGGCGTGCCGTTTATAATTGGCCAACGCAAGTGCGCTGACCAGAAGCGCAAGCTCAGCCGGCGAGAGCCAGGATAGAGCCTTGAGCCTGCTCAGCCGGTCGAGATCGGTTTCTCGGGAAGTGTTACGTTCATTCAAAATCGCACCTCGTCCAGAATTGCACCCCGGTGAACTGAAAGCATACTCCGTTGGCGCGGATAAAGAAAACGGAATGTCACCTTGATAACATATGTCTCGTGCTCTAGAGAACCTAGAAAAACAACAAGATAAAAGCCTGCGCATAATAATCAATCGCCAAATATACGATAGCGCAAGCTACCGCACGACGACTTTCGGGAATTCGTGACTGCCAGCAGAAAGATGAGTTTGCGCCAGAAAACTTTCCAATCGATCGCGATTGACGAGGAGTTGACGATTGTCGCGCGAAATCAAATGCTTTCGCTCGAACAAATTCAAATGTTCGGTAATTCGGGGCCGCGAGGCGCCGACTAGTTCAGCCAAATCCCGGTGCCGGGCGGGCAATGTCAGGCGCATCCCTTTTCCATCGCGGACGCCGAAATTTTCACTCAATTCCAGCAGAATCAGAGCCAAGCGCTCTTCCAAAGTGCAGCTCATGAAATTTGCGCAGCGCAATTGAACCAAATCCCAGCGGCCCATATAGCTCGATGCCAATCGCTTGAAGTCTGCCGAAGCGATTCCCAGCGATATTTCGACGAACGACTCAAGGTCAACCGTCCCGATCTGACAAGGGGTGACCGCTTCGCAGCGAAAGTTGTAACTGATGCCGGGTACCGGAGGCGGGAAGCCGGGGATCATGCCGGGCGCGACCATGATCACCAATGTGCGCTGACCCTTGCGATTGCGGCACGTGATTCGCGCCACTCCTGCCAGCAAGATATATGCGGAATCGGGTGAATGTTTCTCGTCGAAAATGATCGTGCGTTTTTCGACCGTGCTGATCGTCAACGCATTGGAGAGCTTTTCGAGCTGGCGCGCAGTGAGCCAGGAGATATTCTTGAGGCCCCGCAGTTTTCGGATGCCGGATACTTGAGCAGGGCGCATCTGTTTAGTGTAGCAGGCGGATTGGTGCGCGAGCATAATAACGCCCGCGAGATAAAGTTCATTCGACGAATTTTGTTATCTATGTGACAAATCCGCGCTGACGCTCACTCGCTCCGCAGATCACACGAATTTACGGTTCCGGCTCGCAGGCAAGGGCTCGGTGTCGCGCCGCGCGATCCAGATCAGCAGCACCAGCGCCGGGATCGTCGCGACTGTCGTGAGGATGAAGAACGGCACCCAACCGAGCCTGTCTGCCAGCACGCCCCCAGAAGACGCGACCATCGTGCGTCCCACCGCCGCCAGTGAAGACAGCAGCGCGTACTGAGTCGCGGTGAACGCGGGAGAGCACAGGCCGGAGAGATAGGCCACCAGGGCAGTGCCCGCCATCGCGCCCGTCAGATTCTCGGCAGCGACGCACAGCGCGAGATAGTCGAGCCGATGGCCGCCCACCGCCTGCAGCACGTAGAACAAATTACCGGCCGACTGGAGGGCCCCGCACAATATGAGGGCGCGCATCACACCGAGCTTCGAGGTCACCACGCCACCGACCAGCGCGCCGACAACAGTCGCGACGAATCCGACCAGCTTGGAGACGGCGGCGATCTCGTTGAGTGAGAAACCGAGCGAGATGTACAGCGGCATCGCCATCACGCCCGCCATCGCTTCGCCGAGCTTGTAACCGACGATGAATAGGACGATCGCGGGCCACATCGGCCGCCGCATGAAGTCGGCGAACGGCCCTGTAACAGCGGTCGCGAGCCAATCGCGGAGCGCATCCCATCCTCCCGTTGCGGTATGCGGCTTGGCCTCCGGCGGCGTCGTTGGCTCGGGCCCGAAGATGAACACGAGTATCCCCACGCCCAGCAGCGCCGCCATCGTGGCGTAGGCCGCGAACCAACCGTAGCGGGCCGCAACGATCAGCGCGCCGGCGCCCGAGGCCAGCATGGCAATCCGATACCCGGTCTGGATCATGGCGGCGCCGGGGCCCTGCTGCTCGGGAGTGAGGATCTCGACCCGATACGCGTCGATAACGACGTCCTGGCTCGCCGAAAGGAATGCGACCAGCAGCGCCAGCGCTCCCATCAGCGCGAGATCGACTTTCGGGTTGCATGATCCCAGGGCGAGCGTCGCGGCAATGAGTGCGAGCTGAATGGCGATGCCCCAGCCGCGCCGTCGCCCGAGCGGAATCGGCGGCGGCAGCCGATCGATCAGCGGCGACCACAGGAACTTGAAGGCGTATGGCGTGCCGACCAGGGCGAAGGCGCCGATGGCGGCACGGCTCACGCCGGCGGTGGCGAACCATGCCGACAGGGTCGAAAAGGTCAGCAGCAGCGGAATGCCGCTGGCGAAGCCGAGCAGCAGGATCAGCAGCACGCGCCGATCGGTGTAATCCGCCAATGAACGCCGCCAGGGATTCATGCCCTTCGCTTCTCTGGTCACACCCTGTAATCCCGGCATGCTGACTTCATATCACCTGAAATGCCGAGATCTCACGTAAAATCGCGATTTCCGGTCGGTTGCGATTGTCGCCGCGAAAGCGGGAAGGAAGATCAAGGGAAAGAATTCTCAGGGGTGTCTTTGACTGAAACCGTTATTGGCGAAAGCTTTGCCGCGGCCGAGTTGTCACGGGCGAACAGGACACAGGAGTCGTCGCGATAGATCTGCCTCCACCCGGGTTGCGCGATGACCAGTTTGTACGGGGGATCGTTCTTTGGCCCAACGAGGACGAAATCGTGCGGATAGTTGAGCAGGGTTTCTTTGCCGACGACGTCCCCATGGGCGAATGCCAGGTAGTCGTCAACAACCTTGGGCGGATACACGGTGTCGTAGCGCCCGTCAATGAAGACCTTGCTCGCGGGCGCCGTGTGCCAGATGACGTAGTCGCCCCATTGGAAGTCGGCCAGGATATTGCCGCTCAAGCGATGCTCCTTCATGTAAGCGATTGCGCCGACCGGATAAGGATCGCCTGCCGGCATCTTTTTCGAGAAAAGCCCGGTCAGGATCAGCAACTCAAACGCCGCAACCGCGACCATCAACTGATTTATCGTTGGAGAGCGCTCTTTCGCAGGCGCCACCGGGAACCTCAAGCGCTCGCGACGAGCCTCGAGCGCCAGCGTCGTATGCCGCGCGAGCGGAGCAACCGTCGCGATCACTGCAAGCGGAAGATTTCTGACCGCAAGGAACGCGGTTGCGATCATCAGAGCGGCGATAGAAATCAACGCAATGTCGCCACCGCGCGGCGTCTGAATGAAGGTCACACCGAGCGCCACGAACATCGCTAACGCCAGGATCTTGACGGCGACGCCCCACCCGCGGCTCTGTCCCCAGTGGTAAAGCAATGACTGCGGGAGCGGCAGCCAATCGACGATGGCGGTGCGCGTGTGAGGGTTCTCAAGTGCATGGATGACGGCCTGCCAGGTACCGACGCCGTACGGATTCGCGAGCGTGGCGATCGTGGAAGCGGCGGTGATCGCCAACAGCCACATCGCGCGACGCATCCCGCGGCCAAGGACCAGGTCCTGAGCGAATACCACGGCGGTGAACGTGCCGAGGGCGGCCAGACCCATGATGAAGCCGCCATGCAAATTCGCCCACATCGCGAGAATCGGAATCGCGAGCCACAGCGGGGCGCGGCCACGGTAGTTGTAGCGCGAAAGAATCGCGAGCAGGGCACTCATCAGGGCGAATGTGAAGATCTGAGGTCTAAACTGGAGGTGCGTGGCTAACGGCGCGCTTGCGGCGATAAGGATAGCGAACTGGACGCGCGCCGGCGATTCGGTTTCCTCCATTGCCAGCGCGAGGAAAAGGATCGTCGCCGCGGAGCAGGCAAACTTCATCAGGTTGAGTCCGACCGTCCCGAAAGCGTGGTATATCGCGGCCATCAGGACGTCGGTCAGCCATTCATGGTCGAGGAACAGATGCCCCGGCGCCGAATACGAATAGTGATCGTAATAGATCAGGCGCCGCTGCGCGAGCAGGTCCTGTCCGAATCGCACGTGCCCCCAAAGGTCCGGGTCTGCCAGCCGCGTCGTATCCGCAACGACGATGGCGATGAAGATTAAGGCGGGTGAGTAACGGAGAAGTGAGACCCTGTTGCGCCGCGACGGCGCCGCCGTTTCGACGTTTATCGATCCGGCAGCCGGCGCACCAACCCCCCGACTTGCGCTCATTGCGGAGGTCCCGCAGAGCTATACGGCTTCGCCACCCCGCTCTCCATCCTCGTTCGGCGATGACCGTATCACAACAACTGTCCATTTGCCGATGCTTTCCGCATCTGCGTCGGATTTCCACCGCGTCGTGCGACGCTGACTTCAAATCGCCTGAAATGCCGATGTGGCGCATAAGGGTCTTCACGCTCCGTTCGGCTCGGACAGAGCTTCCTTGATCGTGATTCCCGGTCTGCTACGATGGTCGCCGCTATGGGCGCCTCTTCACCAACCAGAGATAGTTTCAGGCCGCGGCTGACGCAGGACGAGAAAACCGCGGAAACGCGGCGGCGCCTTCTCGACGCGGCGATTGTGTGTCTGATCGATCGCGGCTACGCGAACACGACGACTTCCGAAATCGCGGAGTGCGCCGGCCTTTCCCGCGGCGCGCAGCTCTACCATTTTCCCAAGAAAGAGGAATTGCTAACCAGCGCGGTCGAGCACCTTTTCGGGTTGATGTTCGGCGAGATGAAGGAGAAAGTCAGCCGGCTGACCAATGAGAATGATCGGCGCGCCGTGGCGATCGATTTGTTGTGGGAGATTGCCAACGGCCGGCTGGCGAGCGCATGGATCGAGCTGGTGGTCGCGAGCCGCACCGATTCATATCTGCGCGAGTCGGTGAGCGCAGCGAACGATCGGATGGCGGAATTCATCGATCAATCCTTCAAGGAACTCTTCCCGCGTCCCGACGCGGCCGGCGCCGACTACGAGCTGATCCCGCACATCGTGTTCCTGATCCTCGAAGCGATGGCTCTCCAGGGCAAGACGATGAACCCAAAGCGGACGGCGAGCGTCCTGGACGCGCTCAAAACTGCGAAGCCGTAGCCGCGCCGCCCGGGCGCCGTACTGTTTCTCCGCCGGACGAATTTTCATCGCGACCATCTCGCTTGCCGGCTTCGCCCGCGCTTACAGGAAAGCGAAATCCCTTAGCCGGTAACCGCCGGGCTTGCGCCGTCGGCCTGGTAGCCGTATCGCGCGAGGTAGCGAGGCGGAAAACGACTGTTGAAGACGAAGCCGACAATCAACAATGCCGTCGGCAGCGCAAATCCGGGTACCAGCTTGCCGAAGTTGCCGCCGATGATGACACCTGTCACAGCGAAGCCGACGTTGACGGTCAGCAGTCCGCACCAGATAAGAGTCATCACCAGGTTAAGCCGGATGAAGATCGGATGAACCCAGAACTCGGGCGGCGTGCTTTCGCGGGCGTAGGCGGCGGTGAACGGATGGCCGATCACGACCGAGCTCCACGCGGCAACGGCGAAGCATGACCAGATGACGACCACGTTGTAGGCCGGAAACAAGGACGAGCGCAGGCCGATCATCAGGACTGAGCCGATCACGAAGAAGGTCAGCGTGGTCCCGTCCATCAATCTGGTCGGGATGCCGCGGCGCAGCCGCACCGCCAGAAATATCAGACAGAGGATTAACCCGCCGCCGGTCGCCACGCGCCAGTGATTGGCGCCGGAAGCGACGCCGTAGAGAACAAAGGGCCCGAACGCCATCAGGGCCGTTGCAACGCCCGAAAGTTTCTTCTGTTCCGCCACGCGCGTGCACTCCTTGAGTTCAGTCTCCAGCCGATTATCGGAATCCCGACCACATAAGGATAGAGAGGCGCCGCTTCGTCGCCCAAGGACCGTGGTGCGTTGCAAGGTCCAGGGTCAACGGCCAGCGACGTTTCCGTTGACGCGTCAGCGGCGCGCGTCGGCGCCGCGGGATACCTCCATCCAGGCGTTGATCAGGTCGTCGGCCTCGTCGGGCTCGAGGCGGCCATCTTTCACGGCGGCGAGAATCTCAAGGATCGCATCGTCGCGACTCAGTTTCTCAGTTGCACCTGCCGTAGATTGCGCCGACTGACTATCGGAGGCCGGCATTTCAGTATCCGACTGAGTAGTTGACTGAGTAGTGGCACCGGCCCGATCATGCGAACGGTCGCGCACGTTGCGCGCGGCTTCGCGGATCTTGTCGCGCATCTCGCGCGCGGCGTGGCGCACCCGCTCGCGCATCTCGTGGCGCGCGTCGCGCGAACCGCCGCGCACGGCATCCGCCACCAGGTCGCCTATTTCCTTGCCCAGCTTCGAGAGCCGGTCGCCGACATCGCCGGGAACCGCCGCTTCGATTTCGGCGATCGCGCACTCGACTTCGCGGAGTCCCTCGCTGACGCTGCGTTTCACGTCGCGGGTAACTTCACGCACGATCGTGCTGGACATCCCGCCGCTCTCGGATACGAACTGGCCGGCGGCGTCGAGCACGCTGCGCATAAAAGCGGGAATCTCGCCGCCAAGCTCGTCGGCGAGATCCTCGAACGGGGCCGAGAATGCGCCGCTCATGCGCGAGCGGTAGCCGCGGCCGGAGAAATCGCGCTCGCGCGCGTCGGCGCTCGCGACGATCACGTCGGCGCCGCGAGTCTCGACGGCGAGTTTCAGGCGCGCACCCGAGGCCGGGTCGGGACCGATCGGACCGTGAACATGATTGCGGCCGAGCCACTTGAGTCCCGCGGCGTCGACGCCGTAGGTGCGGATTCGGCCCCATCCCGCGGAGGCGTCGAGCTCGAGCGAGGCGTTCGCGTCCACTTCCACGTTGACCCGTCCGCTGCTTCTGACGCTCCAGGCTTTATCGGCCGGAAAGGGACCGGCGAGATGGACCGCGCCGCCCACGTCTTCGAGGTTGAGCGCACCGCCGACGCGGCCGATACGCGCGCTGCCGCCGACAAAGCCCACTGCGATTTCGCCGGCGACAGCGTCGGCGGCGAGCTTGCCGCCTATTTTGCCGATCCGGATTGCACCAGACAGGTTCGAAGCGCGCACTTTGCCGCCGACGACGCCGGCTTCGACGTGGGCGGCGTCTTCGATCTCGAGACGTCCACCGACGATGCGGGCGATGAACGGCCCGTGCAGGCCAAGCAGGCGGGCGGCGCCGGCGATTTTTTCGATCGCCACTTCGCCGTCGATGGTGCGGCATTCGAATTCGCCGGCGACCAGGCTGAAGGTGATCGCGTGGGCGGATTCAACCGAGAGCGCACCGCGGACCTGGAGGCCTTCAACCAAACCGGCTTCCTTGATGGAGACGTTGCCGCTGACGGTGTCGCGAATGGAGATGGCGCCGAGGCGGCGCGCGTGGAGATTGCCACGAACGCGCTTGACGACGAAGGGGGTGGCGAGATCGGAGACGTCGAGGTTACCGGCAAGATCTTCGACTTCGACGGTGACACCGGCGGGGACTGCGATCGTGGCGTTGTCGCGCAGCGTCACTTCGGCGACGCCGGCGTCGCGCGTGAGTTGCGGCTCGGTGTTCGTGTCGATCTCGACGACGGAACGGTCTGCGCCGGAGATTTTCAGATTTCCGGCGGCGCGCAGGATACGGATCGATTCAACTCCTTCAAGCGTCGTGATCGCCATTGCGAACTTCCTCCGTTGATTTTGCCTGATTGATTGTTCAGTCGTCTTTTGAGCGGGGCTCGTTAAGCGCGGCGAGTGCTTCCGCTGGCGTGAGCTTGCCGCCCTTCAGATCGGCCAGGACCGAGCGGCGCCGCGAGCCGTCATCGGGGGAAGCCGCGGCCTCGGGAGCGGACTTGGCGGAGTAGCCGAGCGCGGTGATGACTTCGTCGAGGCGCGCGCGCACGGTCGGGTATGAGACGCCGAGTTCGCGCTCGACATCGCGGATTACACCGCGGTTCTTGATGAAGACCTCGACGAAATCGATCTGCGCACCGCTGAGCTTAAGCAGCGCGGGCGGGGCGAATTCGCCGTCGATCGAGATCGAGCAGTTGGGGCATCGCAGGCGCGCGACGGTGAGATTTCCGTCGCATGATGGACATTTAAGAATTATTGGCCGCATGGGCAATAATATCGGTCTAAATATTAAGATTGTCAAGTCCAGATTAAGGTTCTTAATTTTTCAGCGAAACCACGGATCGTTAGCGGGCTTGCTTGAATCGCTGTTGTAGCCGATCACTTGAAATGGTCCCGGTGATCGCTTGGAATGGCCCCGGTTTGAGCCCCGGCGGCCCCAAAAGCCCCGATTTCCATCAGGGCGGCTAATATATCGGCGGGATTCACAGCACGTTTTAAGGCCACCTGAGCGCCAGTCAAACCCTCTTCGAACGCGTGAGTGTTCCGACCGATCCGGGCGCAACACTTTTCGGACAAGGCATATATGCGCCGCCGAAGCGGCGCGACAATGCGACTGCCGCCTGGATTCCGATGGCGCGAGCGATCGCGTGATTCTGTGACGCGACCAGCGGCACATACAGGTGCCGGCCGCCGAATGATTTCGCGAGTGCCGCCGCGGCCTGGTCGCCGACGGCCTCCCGGATGCTATCTATCAGGGCCATTTTTGGGTCGTGCGCGCCCGCGAGCGGCTTCCTACCTACGGAATAGCCCGCGAGCGCACGCTGCTGCCCAAGCTGCCTCGATATCCTTCGCGCTCACCCGATGCGGCAGGAGCAAGCATCCTCGCGCTTCGTCGAGCAGCTCGAATGCGACGTCGAGTTCGACCCCATCGAGGGCCTTGACGATGGCTCTCCTTCGCCTCTCGGCGTCGCGGACGCCGATACGGACGCCGATACCCGCAATGTGGTTCATTTTTTCCTCTTCCCCCGTTAGAACTCGCGGCGCGCGCGATGCGCCAGGCGCCGATCGATAATATCGGCCAGCTCTTCGCCATGCTGGCGCAACGTCGTGAGTAATTTCTGAGCATCGCCAGCGACCGCGCCGTCGATATGAATTTCCTGCTTTATCTGAATCACGATTCCGCCGCCGGCGCCGCCTGATGCGCGCGCCATCGCGGGCAACCCTATCGCCGGCCCGATCGTCATCGGCGCCGCGATTGCGATCGCCGTGGCGGTGCGCCGGATCGCCGCCAGCGCGGGCCCCGGCCGAATCGTATCCGCCATCGTCTCGACGAGTCGCATCCGGTTCAAATTGCGCAGTGGCCCCTCATGCGCCGGCGAAAACGGCAGGTACGCGCGGATCTTCGTGACTACGGCCTCCATCGCGTGCTGCGGAAAAGTAATCGCCGACCAGATGCCGCCGGCGATCGCCTTGACCAGGTTCGCGCCCGCCGTGTACGCCCAACTGCCCCAATCCATGAAAAATGCTTTGACCGTCGCCCAGTGCTCATAGACTTCATATGCGGCTACGGCCAGCGCCGCGGCGGCGATAATTGCCAGCGCGATCGGATTTGCGTCCATCGCCGCGTTGAGCAGCCATTGCGCGGCCGTCCAGGCCTTGGTTGCGAGAGCGCAAAGCCGCGTGACCTGAGCGAACTTAATCACCGCGGGGATAAAACTGGCGAAGCCCATAAGTCCGGCGGACGCGAGCGCGAGGCCGCCGCCTATCAGTAGAACCGCCGAGGCGACGCCAGCTGCGACCATGGCAAATTTAGTAAAGCCCGGCGCCCAATTGGCAAATGCGATCATCGCGTCGAGCACGCCGCCCATCGCGATACCGATGCTCTCGATCGGTCCGAGCAGCTTCTTGCCGAGAGTTTCCTTGAGAATGTCCCACTTTTGGCTGACGACGCCCATCTTCTCGGAGAACGCGCCCATCATCGTCGTCGCGCCCGCCATCGCGGCACCCTTGACGAGACTCGGGTCGTTAAGCGCATTTCGGAATTTCAGCAGGTCATCGACGTTGACCGCGAGCGCGCGCTCGCCGCGGATTCCGAGAGCCGACGTGGCCCGCTTGTATTGCTCAACCGTGATAATGCCGGAGCCATACTCCTTTCGCAGGTTGACCAGCGTCCCGATCAGATCGAGACCGCCTGCTTTGGTCACCGCCAGCGCGACGCCGAGCTGGCTTTGCAGCTTGCCTTTTGAGAACGCCTGCAACGTCTCCATCAGCGCCGTGCCGGCCTCGGGGCCGACCATGCCAACGCGCGAGTACGCTTGAAGCATCGCCATCGCGTCTTCCGGTCCGAGTCCAGCCGCCTTTACCGATCCGATCGCAACCGACATTCCGCTCATAAGCTCGTTGACACTTGAGAAAGCACCGTGGCGGCTCGTGTATGCCACCAGGTCCGCCAGATACTGCATCTGCTCGTTGGTATGGCCGACCTTGCCCGGCCAGTCATTCAGCATGATCGAGAGACTCTGACCGATCGTCGAGGCGTCGCCCAGGTTGCCTTTCGCGACGGCCAGCGAGTTCGTCGTCACTGCCAAGGCGCTGTTCCAGTCTCCGGTATAGCTCATCGATTTGTACAAATTATCGACGATCTCTTTTTGCGAATAATTGAATTTAACCGCCAGCGCAGCGACGAGCTTATGCGCCTGGGCCATCTCGCTAACGCCCGCGGCCCCCGAATCGAGCGCGGTGCTCAAATGCTGCCAGTGCTCGTCCATTTCCGCCGCACTGCCGACCATGCCCTTCAGCACGAGGCCGACGGCCCCGCCGATCGCTATCGCGCCGGTTCCGATCATCGCCGCGTTCCCGGCGTACTCGCGCCAGTTCGCGGTTGCCTTTACCTGCCGGTTGACCGCCTCCATCCGGGTCTCAATATTTTTGAGAATCGGACTGACGTAATCAGTCGCGAGAAACTTGAACCCGAAAAGGAAATCTCTGCCCGGCATCTACTCGCCCCGCATCGCCTTTTCCATCGCGGCCGCGGCTTCAACCATCTGCCGTAGTGCCGGCCGACAGTTTGCGGCGAGCGATCGCAGTTTCTTTAGGCGTCGATCTGTCCTGAAGTCGCCGGCCATCTTGTACAGACTTCGTGCGCCCTGCTGATTGAGTGTTCTCACATCCACATCCGAGCCGGCGATCTGCGTTGTACTCAGCCGGCGAAGCGCCTTGGTCAGCTCTTCAAACGGCTCGGTAATCGCGGACAGCTCATCGGCTGCCGCCGCCGCGCCGGCTGCTATGGTTTCCTCGTTCATAGGTCTCATCGGCTCATTACCTCAAATCGCAAAGCGGACGCGCCCCGCGTCTGGCGATTCAGCGCACCAGGGGGATGAAATACGTTGCCGAACTGAGAAGGCGTTACGTACCAGAGCGATACGCGGTGGCTTCCTCTGCCGGGAACTCGCGCGTCCCGGCAGTAGGGACAAAATTCGGCGTCGAAGGAAAACATCTTGCCGCATCTTGGGCATAGCGACCGGCCTTTCATTTCGCTCCAACGGGATTGGATGCGGGACCGCGCCGCCGGTTGAGGAGACCGACGGCGCGGCGCACCGTGCGCGCCGACCGCACTTTCATGATAGGCGCCCCGCATCCGGTCGAACGCGCCGCGGCACGGCCGCAACCTGGCGGGTTCGCCGTCCGCTGCGCAGCGCGCGTGAGCGGGCACGCGCGCCTCTCGACCAATTCTGTTCGCGTCTTCAAACTCTTCGCGTCGAGGCTATGCAGCCAGCCCGCGCCCGCTGCTAATCCTCGATACGCTTTGATTGTCGCGCGCGCACCGTGAAAGCGCCGCCGACATCATCGCGCTCGCGCGTGCGAGATGCTCATGCGCGTCTCTTTCATCCGGAGCCGCAAGATACTTTTCGAGATGGCCCTTCCCGACTTTCGCGATGTCTGCGGCCGTCGCGCTGTCGTCGATTGCATCGAAGAGCCCGGTATCGTGGTCGTCATCTTCGAGGCGCGCGCCACCAGGTGCTACCTGCGCCATGACGACATTGCGCCCCAAGAACCTGTTACGGTTGCGGGCGACCGCCGCGTCAAACTTGCCTGGATCGCGGCCGAATGTCATCAGGCGTCTCTGGTCTGGTGTTAGTGTTAGTTCCATTTTGCTACCTCTTGGTTTTGGATTTTTGACACTCACGCCGCGAGCGCGGGCATGTTGAGAGCCGGATCGTTCACGAGCCCAGCGCCGCGGACGTATAGGATGCGGCCGGCCTGTTTTTCTCGCGGGGCCTGAGGATCGTCAGGATCGATCTCGAAGACGGGCGAGACGAAGCGGTATTCTTTCGCCGCAATCGCCGCCGCGCCTTTCTGCGTCCATTCGACGCGCGCCAGTAGCTTGCCGCCAGCAATCTTGAGCGCGTGAATCCAGCCGGCGGCGCGCGAATCGTCGCGGAGATAGGTGGCGTGGTCGTAGTCGATCGGCAATCCGCGATCGAGTCCGTTTTCACTGGTCGCGGCGATTATCTCTTCGCCGTCGGCGCGGAACGGCCCGCGCCCATCGACGGCCATGAACGTGCCGAGCGGCAGCAGCTCGATCCATTCCGGCGCAACCCCGTCCTCGGGCAGGGGGATCGAACGCCCGGAAATCGAATGCAAGCAAATTCGATTGTGCGGCTGCATCAGCCGGGCACACAGGGCAAAATCCGTCGCCGGCCGCGGATGCGATAATGCCGCCGCAAATTGGCCGCCTAATCCGAGAAGTCGATCGATGTATCGGTCCGCTTCGCTTTCTGTCCTCACCGCAAATCCACCACACGGCCGTCGCGGGCGTTTTCAAATTCCGGGCGCGTAAACCTCTGCGAGAGCAAGCGCGGCGTCGCCGCTATCAGCACCGCCGGTTACCAATATGCGGCCGTCCGGCAACAGCTCCGCTGCCATGTTTGCACGAGCCGTTGAAAGGCCGTTTGCAGCCGTCGTGAACGCACCTGTAACGGCAGGGTTTGCGCCGCCCGGCGTGAAGACTTCCACACTCGCCAGGTACACAGCGCCAGCGCCCTGGCCACCGATGATAAGCACCGAGCCGGCAGCGGTCATGATCGCCGCGTGTCCATAGCGCGCGGTATTTAGCGCGCCGGCGAGCGTCGTGAAAACGCCCGTCGCCGGATCGTATAGCTCCGCGCTCGCGAGCGGGTTGCCGGTCTGATCGAGACCACCGGTGATCAGGATAAGTCCCGAGCCGCCGAGCCGCGTCGCCGAATGCAGCGTGCGCAGCGTGTTCATCGGACCAGGTGAGCTGATGAGGTTCATGATTAGCGCCCCGCCTGGCTCGCGGGCCTGCACGCCGCGATGATTGCGCTTTTCGAGAGGACAAGGCCGCTGGAAAGCGTTGCGCTGGCTTCATCAATCGACGTGACCCTATCTCCCTTCTTCGCGCCGAGCATCCCGCCCTCGTAGAACAGCACGGTCTGCAAACATTGCCGGTCCTCGCTCGACCAGCCGAAATGACGAAAGGTCTCACCAGCGGGCATCAACGCCGGCTGCGGCGGCCTGGTCTGCGCCGCCCTGGTGACGGCGCGCGCGAACTCGCCGAGGATCTGTTCCAAGCCGCTATCGTCGCCGCGCTCGAGGAACTCCGGGGCTCTGCGGCCGAAGCCAACAATCTGGTTCGCCAGATCGATTCGCCCCAATTCACTCGCGCATTCGATTAACGCAGCGCGCTCGATCGCGCCTTTGGCCCGCAGTTGCGGGCTCGCGTTCATGATCTTTTCGATGGCCTCGCCGGCCGCGTTCACAATTCCCAGCTCGCCGGGCGTGAGCTCCATCTTGCTCAGCGCCTGAGCATCGCTCCCGCCACCTGGTTCTTCCGTTTTCATCAGTTCACCTTTCTCCTGAATCGCGGCCGTCGCGGTCGTGACTTATCGAGCACCTTTTTGAGTTTGGGGCCGACCGCACAATTGCTCGTGACAGTCGGCCCGCGATCCCCTACCTTCGAAGTCGCCAAACGAACGAAGGAAGGAGGACTTTTGCTTTCATGCCGAAGAAAAAGACCGATCCTCTTGATGAGCGTCTCAAGCTGACGTGCCTGGGATGCGATCGCGTGATCGAGGTTTCTATCCGTGAGGCCAGAGCCGCGCGCGGAGTCGCTCTCGTATGCCCGAATTGCGGTGAGAAGCACGACGCCAGAAAGGCGATCGCGGAGATTACTCGCCGCACTAAGGAAAAGCTGGCGCCGCTCCAGAAAGTCATCGCTGACCTGCGCGCTCAGAAAAAGAAAAAGGTATAAGTCGGCGATCTCGGTCAAGTGATCCTGCACGGCGGCCATCATTCCCAGGACGTCGACCGCGCGCGGCGCAGCCTTGCTCCCCAACCGGAGCTGAGACGCCCGCAAGCGTTTAGATTTCCTCACCCACAAGTTGTGCTCCTTCAGCATCGCGCCGGCGACGCGGGACATTTCCTTTAGGGCCGCCAGCGGCCGGCCTTCCTTGATCGCGAGACGAATCAACCGCGCGCCCGATCGCTCACGATTCTGCTCTAGGAGCGCCGCGCTTTCCGCCAGTAGTGCTTTATAGAACTCCGAGCCGTGCTTCGCCCGCGAGTCCCGCCGCGCCTTTTTTCGCGCAAATGTTCCCATCGGGGAACATTTCCTATATGGCGATATGACCGACTTCTTCATGCTGCCTTGCGATATGTCGAGCACAGTTTTCAAGATTCGCCTCGGTGATCTTGAAATGCCGCATCGCCGCCGATCATTATTCCAACCGGGAATAATGGTTCCCTCCGGGAAGTATTTTTGTAGGTCGCTATGGCCGATTTTCTCACGATGCCGCCTTCGGCCCCTCGCCGCCGGGGCCAGTGGTTTCCTTCGCTACCGGCGGCTTGAACGCGACTACATTATTCGGCCGTTTGCGCCGCCGGCGCCGCTGCGGTGTCGCCGCCGCCTTGATTTCTTTTTCGGCCTCGCGCGCCGCCGCCTCGCGAGAGATGGCGAGCTTCGCCAACTCGGAAAGGTTTACCCGGATAGGGACACCCTTCGCTTTGATTTCCTCTTCAGACAGTTTTGTTGATTCATCGCCTTGCGCCAGCGCGAATGGCTGCATCGCGATAAATATTTCGGGGATCAGCTTCAGGCGTTTAGCATCGAGCCGCGCGAGCAGCTCCAGCATCTCGAATGCGCCGCCCGATTTTTTTGGCCTCACGTTGTCTCGGATCAATTGCGCCAGTCGTTTCTTACGATTATCTTCGTCGTTGCGGTCCACGTTTTTCATCCTCCCGGTCGAGGCCATAAGAGCGCCGCGACATGCAGCGCGCTGTAATTCCATTCTCATCGTCGCTCGGCCGCCTCTGATTTCGCGAGCACGCGATCGCGCCACGCCTTCAAGCCTTCGATGACCTTCACCGCCTCTTCTGGCGCAAGCCATTCGGCCCGTTCGATTCCGGTCATCTTCTTTACGAATGCCGAAAGATGGCGCTCGCTCGCGTCCTTGAGCGCGCCAGCGTAGCGAAGCTGTTTCCAGATTCCGTAAATCAGCGCGAGCTGCGTATTGTCCGCCATCCTTCGCGCGCGTTTCTCGGCCGCCGGCGTGCGCTTGAAGCCGAACTGCCGCAGCTCCTCGATGACGCGCGTGCGCCCGGCCTGGTCGAGCTCGGCGGCCGAGCGGCGGCCAGTGATACGAAAGAGGAAGGCCCGATAAGCGTCATCGTCGAAGCCGAGCCGCTTCGCGCCCACATGGATCGCCGCCAGCTCGGCATTGCGCCTGCCGCGCTCGATTGCCGGGGATGATTTCAATTCGCTCTTCATCAATCGTCAAATCTGCGCACAACAAATTGTGTCCGGTCCGGCCGCCTCACTACGAATGCGCCGATTCCATGCTTTACGACGCGGTCACCTGTCACCATTTTTTCGCGGCAGCGCAGGCGGAAAGTGTCCGCATCCCAGCCGCTCGCCTGCGCGATCCGCACGTTCTTCTCAATTTCAGCCGCGAGATCTGTTGGCGGCGGCCAGATTTCCGCGCCGCAGCGCCAGCAAGCCACTTCGGTGCAGCCCGGCGCGGCTTTGCTCGCCAGCTCCAGATCGCGGAGCAGAACCTGGCCCTGTGCCTCGATCAGCTCGGCTTGCCGCGTGCAGCCGGCCTCGCGCACCAATCGGGAGAACATCTCCGCGATACCGAGAACAAGCGTTCCCTTGAGATCCTCGATCGCTCGCGCATCTCCCTGTTTGATGCTATCCCAAAACGCCTAGCGCGCAGCGACGAAGTTCCGCACGATCCGCTCGACGCGGGCGGCGTCGCCGTCGAACTCCCCGCTATGCCAGGCCGCCAGGGTTTCCGGCGCGAGATTCATTGAACGAGCGAGACCGGCGACGGTGTAATGCTCGTCCCGAAGAATCTCGGTCAATTTCTCGCGTAGTGTGTTCGTGTCTTCGGCCATGTTTTCCATCATCGGGCCGCCGCCTTTTTTCGCCGGCGCCTGGCTGCCGGCTTCGGATTGTCGTTGATAACGTCCGCGGCGACCTTCGCCAGCACTTCAGGCCGATCGCCAAGTTCTCGCTTCAGGACTCGCAGCCGGCGCCCAAGCCGCCCATCTTCGGCCATATTCGGCCGCAGCGTTTTGTTGATGTAGTCCGCGAGCCAAGTCTTCCCACGTCGGATCCCGAATTGTTCAAACAGGAGATCCGAGATCTCCTTCACCGTCGCCGCGTCGCGGCGAATCGCGTTCTCCATGAACGCCTCGACGTCAGCCGGGAGTGCTTGAAATCGTCGCATCGACTACGCGACCGCCTTTTTTGGGCGCTCCGCTTCCGGTGCGCTGGATTTAGCGCGGCGCGCAGGCGCTGGCGCGGGCAGGCCGGCGAAGCTGCGGAGCTGCTCGTACTTTCGCAATCCGATTTTGTCAATTCCCGCGGTCTTTGCGAGCTGCTCAATTTCCGCATATAAACCGAGCAGCGGCCGGAATGAACCGCCCGATACGGTGAGGCAATGTGCGATTAACTCGCCGGCGAATTTCACTCCTTCAAGCAACCGTTCCGCGAGCAGCTCGCAGTCTTCGAGCGACGCGCGCTCAAATTTAATTTGCATCGCGACGCGTGAAGAAAATGCTTCCGCATAATCGCCGCCGGTCGGATTTGCGAGCCGCCGCGCGAGATGGGCAATCGAAAAAAGCACGATTGGCGAGTGCGCGCGATCGTGAATGTCGCGGACGACTTCGAGCAGATTAACCTGGTTGCGCGTCACATCGAGTCTGTCCGCCTCGTCGAGCAGCAGCGGCGGCCAATGGCGGTGCTCCAGCTCCCCCAGGAGATAATCGCGGAGCTGGCGCGCGGGCATATTTTCAGCCCAGCCGTTCAGCGGATCGAGCAGGCCCGACAATAACGATCGCGCGGTTTCGCCTTCCGCCACAGAGTAATAAACGCCGCGGCGTTGTTTTGCCAGCATACGCGCTGCCGAACTTTTCCCCGTGCCTGCCGGCCCTGAGACAAGCACGAACATAGCCGAATCGGCGCCCATCGCGCTTATCTGCTCGACCGCTTGGCTCAGCAGCAGAACGTTTCGCGTTGGGACAAGGATATTTTGTTTCATCCGACCGCTTCCATTTTCACGCGCGCGCGGTAGCTCGCCCCGGCTTCGAAAAGTCGGATGTGCATGCGGTCATCGGCGCTTAATTTCTCGGCGGGTAATCGCTTCAGCGCTAAATACTTTTGCCATTCGGCATCGGCCGCTGTAGCTGTCTGCACCGGCGGCCCAGCCGATCGCCGCCCTGTGTTGCCGGCGCCGACGGCATCGCTCGCGGCCGTAAGCGTCGCAACATCAGCAAGCTCGACCGGCGTCAGCGGCGCTGCGCCGGCGGCTTGATTTGATATAACGGCTTCGAGCAGCTCGCGCGGATATTTCCGGGCGCGGGCGCGATCCTGCTTGCGCGCCGCGCGGAGAAAAATGCGCTGCCCCGCTCGCGCCGCGATCGCCATCTCTCGCCGAGAGATTCCGCTCCGCTCCGGATTTTTCGCGATGCAAAGAAATTCTCCGCCTCGCGCAAAGACATAAATCGCGCCCAGGTCATCGCTCAAGGCGACGCGGACGGATGACCCGAGATGCTGGAGCAGCGCGTCATCCCAAAAATCGGCCCGGTCGATTCGGATTCCTTTTTTTGAAACGCGGTGCGCGCCGGCGTCGGCGAGTAGAACGTCCAGTTCTCGCTCCGGAAGCCGCCGCGCAATCCAGCCGGCCGCGACCGCGTCGCGCCAGACCTGATTTGGAGTTTTGCCGCCAAGCCCAGCGTGCGGCGCGTTCGAATAAATTTCAGCGATCCAGGTGTCGAGTTTTTGCTGCAACTCGCTCGCCGATAATCTTACTTCGAACCGCGCATTTCGGTCCTCGCCGAGCCGCTTCGCAAAAGATTTTCGCGATTCGATGGCGGCGCGCTCGCCGACGTTTCGACCGATAAATCCGGGCAGCGCGGGAAAGAACTGATCGGCGAGCGTCCGGAAAAAGCGTTCGATGGCCGGCTTCAAATCGCCGCGATATGGCGGTTTGGGATCGGAGACACTTCCACAGTGCTCAAAGCTGCTCTGAACGCGGGCGTTCATGTATTCCGCACCTCGATCGTGCGATACGATTTCGGGCAGGCCGCCTGTTAGGGCGAGTTTTCGATAACAGAGAAGCGTTGCAGTCGCGGTTGGCGTCTTCGAAACGATCGCCCACGGCCGCCGCGAGAAAATGTCGATCGCGGCGGTCAAGTTATATCGGCCGTCGAGGCAATAGACATTTGTCGGGCTGCCGTCGATTTCTGTATTTTGGAGTGGGCGGACAACGTCGTCGTACTTGTGCCCGAATGAAATGAGATATTTTCCGCGGTGCGAATCGGGATTGGACAGCCGCTCAAAGTGCTCACGATGCGTCAATTTCCACCGCCGCATCCATCGACGAAAATTTCCGCACGCCGGCAGGGCCGCCGCTTCGAGCATCCGCCGGGCTTCGGCCTTGCTATTCGCGTCAAAAATCTCTCCCAGCCGCTCTTTCACGAAGTACTTGGCGAGTGCGAGCCAGATCATCTTCGCCGAGGCAAGATGATTATGCGCAAGCATGGCTTTCACAAACTCACGCAGCTCAACGTCGCAATCCATGACGCCAGACCCCGCGCGATTTCCGGGCGGCGGAAGAAGCCCTGTCAGTTTTTGATTTTTGAATTTTCTCGACCACCGCTTAAAGGTCGTGGCAGTGACCCGCGGGATCGCTCGGTAGGTTTCTTCCGAGACTTCCAGCTCGCGCTTCTTATATGCGTCGCGTGCTTTCGCCAGCGAGACGCCGGCCGTCCGTGCGAATAATTTGACAGCGCGTAGCGCGGCGGCGCGATGTTCCGCGATCTCGCGCGGATCGCGCCGCTTGCGTATCGTCGGGCACGCCGGTTCTTGACATTCAATCCGGCCGCGAGTGATATGTTCGTCATCGGTGGCGTTCATACGTCCGCGTTCGTCCGCATGGGAATGAGTAACATATTAGCCGCGGCATCGCAACAGCGGCACAATACCCGAACTCGTGAACAAGCAGCAAAAATCGGCTAGTGAAAGACCGCCGGGCGCCGTACAGAGCGACAGTCACGCCGCATTTGCTGCCCGATTGAAGGAACTGATTGAGAAGGTGGGAAGCGCGCGAGCCTTCGCCGCCCAGGCCGGCGTTTCCGAAGGCGCTGTCGGCACCTGGTTGTCGCGTGTCGAGCCGACGCGAGAGAAGCTCGCCGCGATCGCGAAGGCGACCGGCGTATCGCTCGATTGGCTAGTCACCGGCCGCGCCGCATGTCCGCCTGGATATATCGCGATGCGATTCGCTGACCTTAGGAACTCGAAGGGCATTGCGACCCGTCCATTCTTTTCGGTCGAGCAATTTATATTCCTGCCGCTCTCGCTGCTCGACATCGCCGAGAGCGAACGCGAAAGTATCGATCCGATGGCGCTTTTGTTGCCGCCGGAAAATCTAGGCTCAGACGCGGCCGATTTTGTCGTATTCCATTTGACGCAAGAAGATGAGTCGCCGCCGGCCCTCGGATCCCTCTGCGCGATCCTCGACGAGGGGAAGGTCAAGATTCGCGCCGCGCGCAGCTCGGCCGGCGTCACCGATATGTCGGGGCCGATTCTTGGCCCGGTGATTTTCCGCGGCAGTATCGTCCGTTCGAGCGTCGTTCAAAAGGCAAAAAAACGAGGAACAAAACCGCAATGAACGCACTTCAAGGTGCTCGATGAGGTTAGCGAAGCTTTCGGCGGTTCAGATTATCGGACTGGGTTCTGATCGAAAGAACTAGTCCTCGGTCTCCTCACCCAATAGTCAAATGATCGAGCCATGCGGCCCGCGCGGCGGGAAGATGACAAAACCATGGCACTGCTATAGAATGAGGCTCTAACAAAATGGCGAAAAGCAAACTGATGGTGGTGCCCCGGCTGCGACCTGGCGAGGGCAGGGAAATCGAGGTAATCAGGCGCACTGTACCTCAAGCCAACGGGACGACACTCTATGAGTTTGACATTGACATTTCGCATGCCCCCGTACCGGATCGGCGGTATCTCGCTGACGCCGCTGCGATCTTGTTTAAGGGCGATGCGTTGCGGTTGGTGTTGGGACAAAAACGCCTTCTCGCCCCAGACTCATTGCGTTCAGCGGTGGTCGTGTTTCTGAGCGCACAGGCCGTCACTCAGTTTTTGCGGAGCTGCAAGGATTTCCATCCGAGCGTCCGCAAGTACGCCGAGCAACACCAAATGGTTGAATCGCTTATAGAAATTCAGGAGGAACCGGAACACATCACGTCAATAACCGGTAACGTAATTCTTACGGCATTCTCAGGGCGCGAGGCCTGTTTGGATTTTTACAACTCCTCGCCCTTCGTGCTAGCCGTCGCCCAGCGAGGCGGAAAATTTGCGGTTGACCCCATCCTGAGGGTAGACCTGAGCACTGGACTGCTGGTCGGGATACTGGACAGAATAGAGGTCTTGAAACCCACCCTCCCTACGTACTAAAGGATAGGCGCGTGGGGGCGCACCCAATATGAACGAACTGGATCGATACCAGCCCGATGATTGGTCTCGCGACGGCGTAACAACCGTCCGACGCTCGTCAGAACGGCGCTTTCGGAAACGGGCCAAAGAGAATTGGCTTGCGGTCGCGGCAAAAGCCACCATAATCGGTTTCGCCTTTGCTGCTCTAACGCCAGCGGCGCCGCCGGCGTCCGCCTCCGACCTCGTCCAACATGCCGCATTTGCAGACGTTGGCCGACAGGCCAAACCACACTCGGAGCTTCAGAACATAGAGCCGAACTATTGGCCGAAGCTAGTCAAATTTCTTGATCAGTTCCCGCGAGACGAGTCGGTCAAGGCAAACTTCGATCCTGACCCCTTTACATAGCCACGCCTGGCCGACGCAATGGCCGGTTGGTGGCGTCCCGAACTAAATCCGCAGGGTCTGTCTCAAGGCGATGTGATTCGGCTTCTCATCTCTGGGACTGCCGTTGTGCCAGTTCGACCACTGCGCAGTAGACAATTACAGAAAGGCAAAGCAGGCTGGGAGGAATTGCCCGCATGGGCGCCGGGGAATAACGACGTCGGTCATTATCTCGCGACGGGGAAAATGACAGCTTGTTTGGTCGTTTCGCATAGTTGCGATCTGGAGAAGCCGAAAGACACGGCGCGGGTGCTTATTGCTCCGATGCGGCCTCTCGCACCGTTTAAGGACGAAGATCGCGAGATCATCCTACGGCAGGAAAACCGGAATCTGTTCCCGTTGCCGGAGATTCCCGGTCTAGAGGATCACTGCGCTGATCTTCGATGTATTTCCTACGTGGGGCGCGAGCTGGTTGACGCGGGCGAGCGAATCACGTCAATGACAGAAGAGGCCACGAAGATTTTGCAGGCGCGGCTGGTTCACTTCTTTACGCGTATCGTGATACCCGAGGAACAGTTCACCAAAAGCAGCTGATGACGCCGCACGCCGTAATTCCTCGAGTGGCCCCGCTTATCATCACCAACGATCGTTTTGATCCGACGCTCGCGCCGAACCGCCGGGCGCGCGCCGCCGTCATCCGGACGCGCCCTCGCTTGAAGCCGGGTTAAATTGCGCTTTGAAAAGCGGTTATTAGCCGGTCTGATTTTTCTCCAATTTTCCGCCAGTGCCAGAATCGCGAATACCGCGATCACTTAGGATGGCCCCACGGCGCGAGCAGGCACGCCATAGCACGTTAAAGAATATGAAGACGACGCGATTGGGGCCGTCCTAAACGATCACGGTCGCCGCCGCCGAGCGCCACGAAAACGGCCACCGGCAATTGCCTTGGCAGCGATTTCCCCGCGCCGTTAAAGGCTTGCCGCCCGGCCGCCATCCGCCCTGTTCCGCAGTCTTCCGCACTCTTCCGGGTTGCCGCCAAGCCCATTCCAAGCGATCGTTCACAGAATCGCAGGCGACGGACATCCGATGCGCGCCGCAAGCCGCCTTTCTCACCTATTGAGTTCAAGGTAAAACGAGCAATTCATACCACCCATTGTGGTTCTAGGACGGCTAGGCTCTATCGGTAGCTTCGTTCCGTCAAAATTAATTTTCACTGGACACCGGGGTCGCGGCGAAAGCTCGGGTGGACCGCTTTCTTGCGAGGGGTGCAGGATCGTGACTTTGTGCATGCTAAACGCGTAGCACAACGAATCCGCCGCGGGCAGGCTGAACAGTTCATCCCTAGAGGCGGAACCCCTACCCCTCTGACCTCTTCCCGATTCTCTCAGCAGGGGGCGCGGGGTGCTGCTGGCTCAAGCAATGAACGGAGCCGAGGCCCCAGACCAGGTCCGTCGAGGGGACGGCGACGACGTGGCGGCCGGGAAAGAGTCGGGAGAGCGTCGAGGCCGCGACAGAATCCCGCGGGGATTCGAAGGTCGGCATCAGGACTGCGCGGTTGGCTATATAGAAGTTCGCGTAGGAGGCGGGCAGGCGCGTGCCGTCGTAGATGACGGCCGGGGGCATCGGAAGAGTCTCGATGTTGAAGGGGCGACCGTCCTGATCGCGCATCGCGCGGAGGCGGTTAAGGTTGTCGCGCAGGGCCGGGTAGTTCACGTCGGCGGGATCGTCCTCCAGGACAGTGACGATAGTGTCGGGGGCGACGAAGCGCGCGAGGTCGTCGATGTGTCCGTCGGTGTCGTCGCCGGCGATTCCGTCGCCGAGCCACAGCACGTTGGTCACGCCGAGATATGTGCGCAGGTAATCCTCGATGTCGGCGCGGCTGAGCGCGGGATTTCGATTCGGGTTGAGCAGGCATGACTCGGTGGTGAGCACGGAGCCGGCGCCGTTCAAGTCGATCGAGCCGCCTTCGAGCACGATTCCCGGTTCGATCACTTCGAAGCCGTAGCGGAGCCCTAGCTTTTGCGGGACGACGTCGTCGAGATCGAATGCGCCGTACTTCTGACCCCACGAGTTGAAGCGCCAGTCGAGCGCGATCTGATTTGGGCCGGCGGGCGAATCGGTTGTGAGGCGGTTGACAAAAATGGGACCGTGGTCGCGCGCCCATGCGTCGTTGGTGGGCAGATAAAATATATCGACAGCCGCAATCGCCGCGCCGTCGTTGTCGCCCTGGCGGCGGGCGGCGTCGCGAATCATCGCACGCACTTCATCGATCTGCGTTTCATTTTCGTTGTTGACCATCAGGCGGACGGGCTCGAATCGCGCGATCGCCGCGACCATATCCGCATAGATCGGCGGGATAACGTCGAACTTGCCGGGCCAGGTATCGAGATTGTGCGGCCATGCGAGATAACAGGCGAGATGCGGCGCCCATTCGGGCGGCATCCGGTAGGCCGCGAGCAGGCGGCGATGCTCAGGTGAAATGGCAGTCACGGCTACGATCGAAAGCGGCGCGTCAGGTCGGCGTAGGCGTCGATTCGGCGATCGCGCAGGAAGGGCCAGTTGCGGCGGACTTGCTCGATCCTGGCGAGGTCGCATTCGACGACCAGCGTCTCCTCGTCGGTGGTGCTGGCGCACGCGATGACCTCGCCCGATGGATCGGCGACGAATGAAGCGCCCCAGAACTCGAGTTCACCCTCGATGCCGACGCGATTGACGGCAGCGACGAAGACGCCGTTGGCGATGGCGTGGCTGCGCTGAATCGTCTCCCAGGCGTTTTGCTGTTTGGGACGGACTTTTTCCGGCTCGCCATGCCACCATCCGATCGCGGTCGGATAGAAGATGATCTGCGCGCCAGCCATCGCGGTGAGCCGGGCCGCTTCGGGGAACCATTGATCCCAGCATACGAGCACGCCGAGCGGGCCGCGCGAGGTGGGGTGCGCGACGAAATCGAGATCGCCGGGGGTGAAGTAGAATTTTTCGTAGTAGCGGGGATCGTCGGGGATATGCATCTTGCGGTAGCGGCCGACGATTTTCCCGGCCTCATCGATGACGGCGGCAGCGTTGTGATAGACGCCCGCCGCGCGACGCTCGAAGATCGACGCGACGATGATGATTTTGCGCGCCTTGGCCACGGCGCCGAGCGCTTCGGTGGTGGGTCCGGGAATCGGTTCGGCGAGATCGAAGAATTTCGGGTCCTCGGTCTGACACGGGTACAGCGCGCCGAAAAGTTCCTGGGTGCAGACGATTTGCGCGCCGCGCCGGGCGGCCTCCTCGATTTTGGCGATTGCCTTGTCGAGATTGAGGCGTGGCTCGGGCGCACAGCTCATCTGGATGAGGCCAACAGCGACCTTGCCGGCGCGCGATCCCATGACAATTGTGATAGCAACAGGGCGCGGCGCACGCCATCACCCTCAGCCCCTTGGGAGGCTCGAAAACTCGCGCCGGTAGCAGCACAATCGAGTTACACCGGGCACGAAAAATTTTTGGCCATCGGCGGTTGCATGGTGGGCGCTGTGATAATCTAATGAGACGCGCAAAAGGAACGCGCGCTGGAGCAATTTATCGGGACTGCCCGCCGTTGATAGCCGGGTCCTGCGCAAGGGAAGGCCGCGAACCCCGCCAGGTCCGGAAGGAAGCAACGGTACCGGCTGACACCCTGTGCCGCAGGGGTGCCTGGCTATCATTCGACGGGCAGTTCCAGTGCGAAAAGATTTCACGATGGCCGAAACCCTAACGACACATCTCGTACTCGCGCGCAAATGGCGGCCGGAGCGTTTCTCGGAGCTGGTGGGCCAGGAGCACGTGACGCGCACGCTCAGCGAAGCGCTGAAGCGGGGCCGAATAGCGCACGCGTTTCTATTCACCGGGATTCGCGGCGTCGGCAAGACCACGGCGGCACGAATTCTCGCGCGATGCCTCAATTGCGAGAAGGGTCCGAGCGCGGAACCGTGCGGCGAATGCGCGGCGTGCGTCGAGATTCGCGGCGGCCGCTCGCTCGACGTCAGTGAGATCGACGGCGCCACCTACCGCAAGATCGAGGACGCGCGCGCGATAATCGAAAACTTGAGCTACCGGCCGGCGCGCGATCGCTTCAAGATTTACATTATCGACGAGGCGCATCAGCTGACCGATTCGGCTTTCAACGCGCTGCTGAAGACGCTCGAGGAGCCGCCGCCGCACGTCAAGTTTATCCTCGCGACAACCGAGCCGCAGAAGATGCCGGAGACGATCCTGTCGCGGCTGCAGCGCTACGACTTTCGGCGCATCCCGTACGCCACGATTCTCGAGCGGCTGAAGGATCTCGCACGGCGCGAAGGGCTCGAGGTCGAGGAGAGCGCGCTGCGGCTGCTCGCGCGCGAGGCCGGCGGCAGCATGCGCGATGCGGAACGGATGCTCGAGACCGCGATGGCAACGGCAACGGCGTCGGGCAAGGTGACGGAGGCCGAGGTGGCATCGTCGCTCGGCGTCGCGAGCCGGACCACGGTTTTGAAACTGGCCGACGCGATTTTGGAGAAGAACGCGGGCGGTGCGCTCGCGCACGTGCGCGAGCTTAAGAGCCGCGGCGCAAACCTTGAATCGCTGGGGCGCGATTTGCTCGAGACGCTCAGAAATCTCGCGGTCGCGAAACTTCCCGCAAGCGACGCGGACAGTCCGCTCGACGACATTCCCGATCACGAAGTAACGGAGCTCAAGCGGTTGGCCGCGGGCGCGAGCTCACGCGACATCATGCGGCTGTTCCGTCTGATGGCGGATTCGCAGGAACAGATTCTTCGCTCACCGTACCCGGACCTGCTGCTCGAAATGGCGGTGGTGCGGATGGCGTCGCTGGCGGCGGTGATCGACGCCGACGAGTTGCTGCGTGCGATCGGCGCGGACAAGACTGCGGCACCGCCGACCTCGGGGACTCCACCCGCGCCGTCCGGCGCCGGCTCGAGCAGCCGGGGCGCGGCGAAGCCGGAAGCCGCATCGAAGGAACAATCCAGCGGTGCGCGGCGGCTGCGCGTCGAGGGCGAAGTCAAGGCCGATGCGCCGCTTCGCCATGAACATCGAGACGACAGCCCGCGCGAACTTCCCGAGCTGCGCGATTTCATCCGGGGACGACGCGCCGCGCTGGCCGGTTTCATGGAGCAGGGCGCGGGACTTGTGCTCGACGGCGACCTGCTGACGGTGACGGCGCGAAACGACATCTACGTCCGTTATCTGAACGACAACAAGACGGTGATTGCGGAGCTTGCGAGCGAGCATCTTGGCCGCGCGATTCGAGTCGAGCTTTCGACCAACGGGGCGGCGAAGCTTGCCGCTGCCGGCCGCGCTACGATCCCGCTCGGCGGGATCGGCCTGACGCGAGGATTGACGTCTGCGGCGGCGGATACAAATAATCCGGCTGCCACGAAGAACGCGCAAAAGGAGACGGCGCCATCGAAGGCTGTTGAATCAACCGGAGAAATCGCGCCGACGCTGCCGGCGATGGATGCTGCGCGGCGCGCAGCGACAGCCGAGGAACGGCAAGCGGTGCTGGCGGATCCCGCGGTGCGAAGAGTGTTCGATACGCTGGACGCGCGGCTGGTGGAACTCAGGATACCGAATCTCGCGCCGGCCCCGGCGAGGGAAGGCGGCGACCCGGAATCAAGGTAGTACGCCGCGCAGGGGAGCACGCGGCAAGGAGCAATCACAGTGGCAGAAATAGATTTGTCGGCATTGATGCAGCAGGCGCAAGCGCTGCAGTTGCGAATGAAGGAGATGCAGGAAACGGCGTCAGCCAGAACCGTTGAGGCTCAATCGGGCGGCGGGATGGTGCGCGTGGTCGTGGACGGCTCGCTGCGCGTGCGCAAAATAGAAATTGACGCCGCGATCGTCGCGGCCAACGACAAGTCGATGCTCGAAGACCTGATCCTGGTCGCCGTCAACGACGGGATGGCTCGCGCGCAGAGGATGCTCGCCGACGAGATGGGCAAGCTCGGTCCGCTCCAGGGTCTGCAGATTCCCGGCTTCGGCACCGAATGACGGAGCGCGGGATGCCGGAAAACCTGAAGCGCCAGGACGGACTGCCGCCCGCGATGACCCGGCTTGTCAAAGAACTGTCGCGGCTGCCCGGGATCGGCGAGAAGACAGCGTCGCGGCTGGTGTTCAACCTGCTCAATCGGCCGCGCGACCAGGTGATCGCGCTGGCCGAAGCGCTGCTCGAAATGAAAGAGCGTGTCGGTCTGTGCTCGGGATGCTTCGGGCTGTCGGACCATCCACGCTGTCAGATTTGCGACGACGAGGGACGCGAACGGGAGGTGATTTGCGTAGTGGAAGGGCCGGCGGACTTAATGGCTATCGAGCGAGCCCGCAGTTTTGGAGGCGTGTATCACGTGCTCAATGGCGCGCTCGCGCCGTTGGACGGCATCGGCCCCGACGACATCAAGATGAAGGAACTGATTGCCCGCGTAAGTCCACCCGCGGTCGTTCGCGAGGTGATAATCGCGACCAATGCGACCGTCGAGGGCGAGGCGACCGCGCTTTACATCGCGCGCGCACTGAAACCGCTCGGCGTGAAGACGACGCGGCTGGCGCGCGGACTGCCAGCTGGCGGCGACCTCGAATACAGCGATTCCGCGACTCTGACCAGTGCGCTTAGCGGCCGCCGCGAATTCTAGTCCCCGTGCAAACCATCTTCGGTCAGCCCATCAGGGTAGGAACCGCGGCGCGGGCGCGACGGCAATCATGGCTCGGCGCGTGCGCGGCGATATTCGCGATAGCAATGTCGGCGTGCGGTCCGTCGAAGCCGTTGACGCCGGCAGAGAGGGGAAAAATCGCGTACGTGACCACCTGCATGGTTTGCCATAACCGCGATCCCAATCTGGCCGGCAGCAAGGGACCGCCGATCGCGGGTTCATCGCGCGAGTTGGTTACCGATCGCATTCTGTATCTCAAGTATCCGCCCGGATACAAACCCAAGCGCACTACGCATAACATGCGTGCGCAGCCTCAGCTTGCGAATAAGATCGACGACTTGGTGGCTTTTCTGGCCGAGGCGGCGAAGACCAACGCGGCAAAGAGCGCCGCAGCAAAGAGCGACACGGCAAACAAGAAGTGAAGTGACCGCGGCTGGCGGAGCGAGGGGAAAAACGCGGAGCCGCCGATGCGCATAAAACGGATCGGCGGCTCCGTCGATTTTGAGCCTGCCGGGTGGCCGATCGGGTCAGCCCAGCGTCAGCATGATGACGACAACCAGAACGGCCCACAGGATGACGCCGCCGGTGATCGTTCCGCCGATAGTGTCGAGCGGCTTCTTGGTCGGGCCCTGGGAGCCGATGAGCGCATTGGCCTCGACGGCAAAAATCACGATCAGCGAAATCACCAGCCAGCCCGCAATGCCACCCGAGGTCGCCTTGTTGAACAGGGCATAGTGACTCGCGGCGCCCATGAAGAACAGCATCGGGATCGAAAAGAGCGTGTTGGTGCGCGATGCCAATGCGGCCCGCCGTCCGGCCGGCGCCGCCGCAGGATTGGCAGGCGCTCCTGCAGCCATGGCAGTCGCGTTGCCGATGACGATCTTTTGCTTCGGCCAGATGACGAACCACACGTTGGCCCACATGATGATTCCGAGCAGGCCGCCGGTAAAGATCGCGACAGTCCACGGCGTCATCATGAAGCTGAGCTCCATCCCCCACCACATCAACAGATAGAGCAGCCCGAAAATCACCGTCCCCATTGCGCCCCATCGAAACCACCATAAGGCGCGCGGAACCAGCTTCTGAATTGCGCCGCTTCTGACGGCGGGCTCGGTTTCGCCGAAGAACGGCGTCTGCACGAGATTGAAATAATAGAGCAGGCCTATCCAGGTGATGCCGAATAGGAAGTGCAGCCACCTGAGAAGCATCAGCACAGCAGCGAACATAGGTGATCCTCCTTCGAGCTTCGAGTTTTTCCTCCCCCCAAAACCGGCTTGGAACTCTCTTTTTCACAGCATCATTGCTTTTGCAACTACCCTGGATTTCGAGCCGGGCGTAGAATTGGTACGGCGCCCTCAATTTTGGAATCTTCACCCCTCAGCCGGGCGGCGGCGTATCGCATTTCGCGTCCGCGCCCGAAAGGATATTTTGCCATGGCTTTTGAACTTCCAAACCTCCCATACAGTTTGGACGCGCTGAAACCCCATATCTCCGCCGAGACGCTGGAGTATCACCACGGGAAGCATCACCGGGCCTACGTCATCAAGCTCAATGAACTGGTGGTGGGCACCAAATTCGCGACCGCTTCGCTCGAAGAGATTGTGAAGACGGTGGAACCGGGGCCGCTCGGCAATAACTCGGGGCAACATTACAACCATTCCTTTTACTGGAAATCCTTGAGTCCGAAGGGCGGCGGCGAACCGAAGGGACCAGTCGCCGACGCGATCAAGAAAGACTTCGGCAGTTTTGATGCGTTCAAGAAAAAATTCAGCGAGGCCGCCGTCGGCCATTTCGGCAGCGGATGGGCATGGCTGGTGCGCGCCAAGGAGGGTTCGTTGCAGGTCATCGCGACCCATGACGCCGGATGCCCGATACGCCAGGGTCAGACGCCTATATTCACCTGCGACGTTTGGGAGCATGCGTACTACATTGACTACCGCAACGAGCGCCCCAAGTACGTCGAGGCGTGGTGGAAGCTGGTCAACTGGGATTTCGCAAACGCGAATTTCAAGTAGCAGGTCAGCGCCGCTCTTCCAGCAGCCGAGCTCGCGCCACATCCAGTTGAGATCGTACGGCGGTGTTCCGTCCCGGTGAGGGCGTTGGCTCTCGCCGTTCTCACGATGACTGCGCTGTCCGCCTACGAGTCCCTATCTCTGGGGACACTCGGTTAACGTCGCCGAAATAGCGCGCGGCTGCGGCGTCATTTGAATCTGCGCGGATCAAGTTTTGTGCGGGGGACAACGTTCTCAAGCCAGAGCGCAATTTATCTTTGCTCGCGTGACAGCATTTTCTGAGTTCGATAAAAGCCGCCAAGCCTGGGCATCTTAGCGATCATGGGCGATCCGGGCGTCGAAGTTCTGCAAGTCGCAAAACGCTGCTAATGTTGCATCGCTGTCTGTGCCAGCGCAGACAGGAATTTCACGCAATGGTAAGGGGATCGGATGTGTCACTTCGTCGGAAAAATTTAGGGATTTCAGCCACCGCGCTGGTGGTCGCCGCGGCAGCCGTGGCCGCCGCCTACTTTTGGCTGTGGCGGCAACCGACCACAAACAACCTGGTGGTCTCCGGCGACATCGAGGCGCACGAAAGCGTGCTCAGCTTCAAGACCGTGCAGTCGCGGATCGTCGAGCTTCCGTTTGACGAGGGCCAGTGGGTAACAGCCGGCACTCTGCTGGCGCGCCTCGAGGACCACGACTACCGGCAGCAGGTTGTGGTGGACGAGGCAGCTCTGTTGGTCCAGCAACGCCAACTCGCTCTTGCCTTGCGCAATCTCGAAGCCGCCAGGCGCACGGTTGCCAGCGATCAGGCCGATCTTTGGGAGAAGACCATAGACTATCAGCGCGCCCAGGAGCTTTGGCAAAAAAACGTTGTTTCGACTCAGACCCGTGACCTTGCTGAAACCGCACTCAAGCAATCGCGCGCGTTGCTTCTGCGCGACCAGGCTCTGCAAGCGGCGGCCGCGGAGAGCGTCAGCGTCGCGCAGGCCAACATCAGGAATGCGCAAGAGAGCCTGACGCTCGCCAGGATCATCCTTGGGTACACAACCTTATACGCCCCCTTCTCGGGCGTCATTTTGGTGCGAAATGCGGAACTGGGCGAAGACATGCAGCCGGGCACGCCGGTGTTCACCCTGGCTGACCTCGGCCACGTGTGGCTGCGCGCCTATGTCAACGAAACCGATATCGGCCGCGTTCGCTTCGGGCAGGCGGCGCTGATCACGACCGACAGCTATCCGGGGCACAAGTACGTCGGCCGCATCTCAATGATCTCGGAAAATGCCGAGTTCACCCCCAAGAGCGTCGAGACCCACGCCGAGCGTGTGACCCTGGTCTACCGAATCAGGATCGACATCGAGAACCAGAGCCACGAGCTCAAGCCGGGAATGCCGGCCGACGCCACCATTGAACTGAGTGCGCCGGGGTCGCCATGAGCGACGAAATCGTACAGGTCGACAGATTGACGAAACGTTTCGGTGAGGTCGTCGCCGTCGACAACCTGAGCTTCAACGCGCGCAAAGGAGAGATCCTTGGATTGGTCGGTCCCGACGGCGCGGGGAAAACGACGGCGCTGCGGATTCTGGCGGGAGTCCTTTGCGCCGATGCCGGCGCCGTCCTTGTCGCCGGGCAGGACGTTCTGCTCCGGCCCGAAACGGTCAAGGGTCGAGTCAGCTACATGCCCCAGCAGTTCGGCCTCTACGAAGACCTCACCGTCGCCGAGAACATCCGCTTTTATGCCGACATCTTCGAAGTCAGCCGGACCGTCAGGCAACAACGAGAAGATCAGCTGCTCGAGGCTTCGGGTATGAGCCGGTTTCGAGACCGTCTGGCCGGCCAGCTCTCCGGAGGTATGAAACGCAAGCTGGGCATTGCCTGCGCCCTGATCCATACGCCGCAACTGCTGCTGCTCGATGAGCCCACGACCGGCGTCGATCCCGTCTCGCGCCGTGAGCTTTGGAGCATCCTTTACGGGCTCGTCTTCGAGGGGGTAACGGTGCTGGTCTCGACCGCCTATCTCGATGAGGCCGAGCGCTGCCACCGGCTGCTGCTGATGCATCAAGGCCGCCGTCTCTTCTTTGGTACCCCCGACGAGCTTAAGAACATGTTACCGGGTGCGGTCTTGTCGGTGAGCTCGCCCGATCCCCAAGCGCTCCAAACGGCCGTCGCCGGTGAGCAGGGTGTTTTGAGCGTAACGGCTATGGGCGACGTGCTCCATGTGGTGGTCGATGATCCTGACCGCCGCCTTGCGCAATTGCGCGCCGGGTTTGAACACTCGGGAGTCCCGTGCGGCGAGCCGCGGCGCATACCGGCGAGCGTCGAGGACGTTTTTGTTTACGTAATCTCCCGGCGGCCAGCGGAAAAGAGCGCGTGAGCCATGAACGATGGCCCGTCAATTGTGGTCGACAAGCTGGTCAAGCGGTTCGCCGCCTTCACCGCCGTCAACCAGGTCAGCTTTGAAATCCGCTCCGGCGAGATCTTCGGTCTGCTGGGGCCTAACGGATCGGGAAAATCCACCATCATACGCATGCTCTGCGGCCTACTGACTCCCAGCTCAGGGTCCGCCACGGTCGTCGGCTTTGACGTCGCCCGCCAGGCTGAAGAGGTACGCCAGCACATCGGGTACATGTCGCAAAAATTTTCTCTCTACAACGATCTGACTGCGATCGAGAACCTTCAATTCTTCGGCGGCCTCTACGGGGTCAAGGGGCGCGCGCTCGACGAGCGCATCGCCTGGGCAATCAAAATGTCCGGCCTCGCCGGCAGCGAGCAATTGCTGACTGGCGAGCTGTCGGGCGGATGGAAACAGCGACTCGCTTTGGGCTGCGCCGTACTGCACCGCCCGCAGGTGCTCTTTCTCGACGAAGCCACCGCCGGAGTCGATCCGCTTTCGCGCCGTCAGTTCTGGGAGCTGATTCACCAGATGTCGCGCCAAGGAGTCACGATCCTGGTCACCACCCACTACATGGACGAGGCGGAATACTGTAACCGGCTGGCGCTGATAAACCAGGGCCTGATCGTTGAGATGGGAACCCCAACCGAGATCAAGCAGACCGCCATAAAAGGCGATTTGTTATTGATCGAATGCAGCCCGCTCGGTAGCGGACTCGCGGCCGTCAAGCAGGCGCCCGGCGTGCTCGAGGCCTCGGTCTTCGGCGCCGCCCTGCATGTGGTAGTCAGCGCCGGGCGGGATCCTATGACAGAACTCCCCGCCTTCATGGCGGCTCACGACGTCCGGGTCGGCCGAATCGAGCCCATCAGCCCATCGCTTGAGGACGCCTTTGTCTCCCTTACTGGAAGCCGGGCTCTAAGCGGTCAACCTTCTCAATGAATCTCCGACGAACCGCGGCGATGAGCCGCAAGGAATTCACCCAGATTCGGCGGGATCCGTATAGCCTCATCATTGTGCTCTTCATGCCCCTGATTCAGATCCTTTTGCTCGGCTATGGGGCTCGCCTCGATGCCAACCACATACCGGTGTATGTCCTGGACCAGGAAGGCAGCCAGGACAGTCAGGCTCTGCTCAAGGCATTTCAAGCATCGCCCTACTTCGACGTGATCAAGGCCGTTGACAACTATCACGCCCTCGTGCGGGCCATCGATGCCGACCAATGCAAGCTCGGTATTGTGATCCCCTGGAACTTCTCCGAGCGTCTTGACGATGCTGGCCGAACCAGTGTCCAAGCTATAGTTGACGGGACCGACGACAACAGCGCCCAACTCGCAGAGGGTTACGCCGAGGCGGTGGTGGCAACCTATGCCAGCAACGTGCAGCTTGACTGGTTTGGACGTCATGGTCTTGCCCAGGATGCAAGCAGCCCTCTCAGCGTCGACTACCGCACGTGGTTCAACGAAGACCTGGAAAGCAAGAATTTCATAATACCCGGGACTGTAGCGCTGGTGATGGCGCTGATGGGCGCTTTGCTCTCATCGCTTACCATCGCGCGCGAGTGGGAACGTGGCACCATGGAGCAGCTGATCGCCAGTCCGGTAACCGCATTGGAGATAATGGTCGGAAAGCTGGTTCCCTACCTGGGTATCGGATTGGTCGACGCTGCACTCTGCGCGGTCTTCGCAGTCGGCTGGTTCGGGGTGCCCTTCCGCGGCGGATTAGGGGCATTCTTTCTCACTACAATCTTATTCCTGATCGTGATTCTAGGCATCGGCTACATGATCTCGGTTGCGACCAAGAGCCAGCTCGGCGCAAGCCAGTACGCGCTGCTGGTCACGCTGCTGCCTACCTCGATGCTGTCGGGCTTCGCCTTTCCGATCGATCAGATGCCGGCGCCCATACGAGCTATCACTTACCTGGTTTATAGCCGCTACTACGTGAGCGCCCTCAAACGTATTTTTCTCGGCGGCGCGGGCATTAACGACCTTGTTCCGCAGATCGTCGCAATGACCATCTACGCGCTGGTCATCGGCTTTTTTGCCACGCGCGCGTTTCACAAAAGCCTGCAGTAGGGGAATGCCATGTTCGACCGCATCTGGTGCATGATCGTCAAGGAGTTCCTCCAGCTAAGGCGCGACAAGTACGCGCGGTTTCGATTGCTGGTTCCGCCGATCGTCCAGATGCTCGTCTATGGCTATGCCGCCACATTTGAGGTGAACCGGGTCCAGATCGCGGTGATGGACTTTGACCATAGCCAGGAAAGCCGTGACCTCTTGAGCCGCTTTACGTTTTCGGGCCGGTTTGAAGTCGCGAAGGTCCTTTCCAATGAGGATGAGTTGAAATCGCTCATCGGCCGTAGCGATATCCCGATGGCGCTCAAGATCGAACCCGGCTTCGCCGAGCTGCTACGCAAGGGACAGACCGCGCATTTGCAGGTCATCGTCGACGGTACGAATTCCAATACCGCCCTCATCGCCGTCGGATACGTCAACCAGATCGCCAATCAGTTTTCCCAGGACTACGCGACCGATCGACTCAAACAGCTGATGCCCGCGCTAGGTGCAGTCGTTCCGCAGATAAGCCTCGAGCAACGGCCGTGGTACAACCCCGACCTCAACAGTCAATGGTTTTTCGTCCCGGGAGTTATCGGCAGCATCACGCTTATGATGGTAGTGACCCTGACCGCGTTTGCGATCGTCCGCGAGCGCGAAATCGGCACGCTCGAACAAATCATGGTTACGCCGATCAGGCCCTTTGAGTTGATCCTCGGAAAGACCATTCCTTTTTTCGTGGTAGGCCTGGCGGATGTCGTGCTGGTCGCGGTCGTCGGAACCCTCTGGTTCCAGGTGCCGTTTCGCGGCAACCCGCTGGTGCTGCTGCTGGGCGTCGTTCTGTTCCTTCTGAGCACCCTGAACGTGGGCCTGCTCATCTCCACACTCTCATCGACCCAGCAGCAAGCCTTCGTCTTGGGGTTCTTCTTCCTCAACCCGGCTTTCACGCTTTCGGGCTTCGCCTTCCCGATCACGAGCATGCCCAAGGCCATGCAGCTGATCACCTACGCCGATCCGCTAAGGTATTTTCTGGTAATCTTACGCGGCACTTTCCTCAAAGGCGTGGGCCTCGGCATCCTATGGCCCCAGATGCTGGCGCTCGCCATCCTGACCTCGGTTCTGATGATGATCAGCGTGGCGCGCTTCCACAAGTCTGTCGATTAAGAAAGCTCGTCGATGGGTTGGCGACTGCTGGCGAGAGGTGAGGCACGCTCACCGAGCCTCGGCTACTGCATGGCTCTCGCCCGCCAGTAGCCCGGCCGCCGGCGTCCGTGAGCGACCGCCAGAATCAGTACGCGTTGACGCTGTGCAATATAAGCGATCGAGAAGGGAAAGCGCTGGAGGACGAAGCGGCGAACTTGCGTCCGCGAGCGCCATCCCGGCCAAACTGGCCACATTCGAGGATTTTCGGCAATGACCTCGAAGGCGCGCGAAACTTCACGCAGGAAGGCTGCACCGAGACTTGGTTGCTCTTCTTCGTACCAGTCTACCGCGTCGTCCAGGTCGCGGATCGCCCCTGTGTGGAGCTCGATTCTCAAGCCCTAACGCGCCCGCAATCGAAGCTCGATTCTTCGGCGCACTTCCGTCCAGCCTTCCAGTTTTGCGGTTCCGCTGACCACCTCGCGCGCGCGGCGGTCAAGCTCTTCCAGCCATGCCGCGGCCGCATCGGGGTCTTCGGACTCATCGAGGCTTTGAACCAGTTCTGTCGCTAGCCGCGCGCGTTCGCGAGCGGGTAGTTTCAAAAGCTCGGGAAGAATTTCGCGACGGTCAGCCATCGGAAAAGATGGTAGCGCAGCTTCTGCCGTGGCGCGATACCTTGGCGCGCGTCGACATCGATGCTGATCCCGATCTGCAATCCGCAACTCAACCTACGGCTCCAGCCGCTCCATCATCCGCGGGAACGGCACCGTCTCGCGGATGTGATGAATCCCGCATAGCCATCCCGTCATGCGCTCGATGCCCATCCCGAAGCCCGCGTGCGGCACCGAGCCGTATCGACGCAGATCGAGGTACCATTCGAACGGCGCAAGCGGCAGCCCATGCGACGTGATCTTGCTGCGCAGCGTTTCATAGTCATCCTCGCGCTGCCCGCCGCCTATTATCTCGCCGTGACCCTCCGGCGCGAGCATATCGACGCATAGCGCGACGTCGGCACGCGCGGGATCCTGCTTCATGTAGAACGCCTTGCACGCGGTGGGGTAGCGATGCACCATCACGGGGCGATCGAATTCCTCGGACAGCGCGGTTTCCTCGTCGCCGCCGAAGTCGTCGCCCCAGTCGACCGCGACGCCTTTCTTCTTCAGCCGCTCGATCGCTTCGTCGTAACTCATGCGCGGATAGGGCAGCTGCGCCGCGGCCTGCAGCTTGGTCGTATCGCGCTCGAGCGTCTTGAGCTCGGCGCCGCGGCGCTCGAGTACGCGGCCGACGATGTAGGACACGAACTGCTCGGCCAGTTCCATGTCGCCGTCGAGGTCGCAGTACGCGACTTCCGGTTCGACCATCCAGAATTCCGTCAGATGACGCCGCGTTTTGGATTTCTCGGCGCGAAACGTCGGGCCGAAGCAATAGACCTTGCCGAATGCGAGCGCGCCCGCTTCCGCGTAGAGCTGTCCGCTCTGCGTCAGGTACGCCTTGCGCTCGCCGAAGTAGTCGAGCTCGAACAGGTTGGTGGTCCCCTCGCATGAAGTTGGAGTCAGGATCGGTGCGTCGAACAGGACGAAGCCGCGCTCGTGGAAAAAATCGCGGCACGCCGATTCCACTTCGCTGCGCACGCGCAGGATGGCGTGCTGGCGCGAGGAGCGGATCCACAGATGGCGGTTGTCGAGCAAAAACGCCACCCCGTGATCCTTGGGCGTGATCGGATAGTCGCTCGCCGGCGACACGATCTCGATTGACTTCAACGTGAGTTCGAATCCGCCCGGCGCGCGCTTGTCTTCGCGAACGATGCCGGTCGCTTCGAGCGAAGTTTCCTGCCCCATGTGATCCGCCGCCGCGAAACGGTCCGCGCCGAGATCCGCGAGCGACGCCACGCATTGGCATACTCCCGTGCCGTCGCGCACCTGGAGAAAATGTATCTTGCCGCTCGACCGCTTGCCCGCAAGCCAGCCCTTGAGCGTGACCCGGCTTCCCGCGTGATGCGACAGTTCTTCGATATAAACTCGCGCCATGCCCCCATTTAAGCATATCGCGCCGCAAGTACAGGAGCGCGGACGCGTCGCGCGCTTTGCGTTCTTCAGCTAGGCTCACTGGCGGGAGCGGAGGCGGATGAACGGGCTGAACGGGTTCGACTACGCTGCGATCGCGCTGTTCGCAGCCGGCGCAATCTACGGACTACAAAGGGGCGCACTCAGGATGGTGACGTCGGTGGTGTCGCTGGCGGCAGGCATCTATTTCGCGTCGCTCTATTACACCAGGGCCGGGTCGTTCGCGGAGACGCAGTTCGGCTGCTCGCACGCAGTCGGCGCGGTGATCGGCTACGTCGCGATCTTCGCTTTGATCTTCACCGCCGTGGAAATTGTCGGCACGTCGGCGATCCGGCTGATGCAGATCGTTCACCTGAGCCCCCTGGATCGCCTGGCCGGCGGCGTGCTCGGCGCGGGAATCGCGGGTGTCTTTGCGGGTCTGGCCGTGATGCTGATGGCAGCCGTGTTGCCGCCCGACGCAGCTATCTTGCGCAACTCGCAACTGGTGCCGATGTTGCTGGCCTACAACGATATGCTGGTGGGATTCATCCCCGCCGACGCGCGACTCGCCTACGAGCGCAATCGCGATGATCTGATGAAATACTGGGTCCAGAATGCGATGAAGGGCGCGAACTCCGCGCCGTCGCCGGCTGCGTCACCCTCGCCCTCCACGAAATGATCGGCGAACAGATGATCTCGCGCGTGAGACGGCGATCGCCGTCCCGGATCGGCTGCCCGATGTTAGCGAGCCTCTCCAGTTCGCTACCATTCCCGCCAAGGGCCCCGACCGCGCGCAGATGCCGGTGGAAATTGTGTTCGACAAAGTGACCGACGAGGTCACGCTCGCCAAATTCAAGCCTCGCGACAGCTAGCGCCGGGTAGTTACTTCCCGCCGCTCTGGATGTATTTACCGGCGTTTGTCAGGTTTCTCATGAAGGTCTGGAGGCCGGCGCTTTGGCGCATGAACTCGGGCACGTCCATCCCCAAAGCCTTGCTCGGGTCGGCCGACACGCTGACATAGCTGATTTCCGTCGATTTGCCATCCTTTGACGGGCTCAAAACGTAATCCGCGCGGAACTTGATCGGCGCCTTGTCTGCGCTCTGGGCCGCGATGGTCTGCTTGCCCGGGTCGAACGTGTATTTAATCACAAACGGTTTCTTGTTCGGGTTGAGATTGGTTGCTCCATGGTACTCGACCACTTTGCCAGTGGCGCTGCTCGACAGGACCTTGACGCTCGTGATCTCTGCAGTGTAGTTGGCGAGCTTGTCGGGATTAGTCAGTGCCTCGTAGACTTTCGCTACAGGTGCGTTCAGGCTGGCGGCCAATTCGAGGCGCAGCGTGCCGTCCTTGTCCATCGAGGCCTTCTGACCCTCGAAGTTCGGTTCTATGGTCTCCGCGTGCGCTCGATCTGCCAAAAACGTCGAGAGCGTCAGACCAAGCATCAAAATCGTCAACCAACAAGTGAACCTCGAAGACATTATGTTTCCTCTTCCGACAAGATCTGATCGGTCATCGGCGGCGTGAATTCTGAAGCATGACCGCCCGCTGGTCAAGGGACCGCTGCCGGAATCTCCTTCACCTCGCTGATGAAGCAGCTGAATTTCGAAAAATGATGGGGAAATTTTGTGTTCGCCGATCGCCCTTATGCGATCGCGCTGTCCACGGCTTGGACCAGCCTGCCCTTGGGCACCGCGCCGATGATCTGTTCCTTGACCTGGCCGCCCTTGATGATCAGCAGGTTGGGGATGCCCCGAACGCCGTAACGTCCCGGCGTCTGCGGATTGTCGTCAACGTTGATCTTCACGACTTTGAGACGCCCGGAGTATTCGCCCGCAAGATCCTCGATCATCGGCGCAATCGAGCGGCATGGCCCGCACCACGGCGCCCAGAAATCGATCAAAACCGGAGTGGATGACTTCAGAACTTCCTCGTCGAAGCTCGCGTCGGTAACATGAACGATTTTCTCGCTGGACATCGGAACTTATCTCCTGCTGCGCTCGTCGCACCTTCAAGATAAGTACGGTGGGGTACCTAGTCAAGGCAGGTATGGCGCGATCGCTCGACAGTGGCCGCGCGCGACAACGGAGCGCGATCTTAACACTGCGCTGCCGTCGCCACGGCCAGGGCTTCCCCCTGCCATCGCGTAGTCGCGAAAAGATGCGCTGCGCAGATTTTCGCGTCTTCTCACTGCGGGTGCAGGGGCCGCAGCCCCTGCCGCCCACCGCGCAGGTGATTTGCGCGATTCACTTTTCACTTTTCACTTGGAATCCGCGTGCCGAATCCATTACCCTTGGAAACGCCATGGCTGCACCGATGATGATCGACGTATTGCCCGACCTGCTCGAGGAGATGGTTTATATGCTCAAGCAGCAGGGCGCCGATCCGCTGGAACCCAAGCTGCGCGCGCTGCGAATCGAGTCGGTCTGCGACTGCGGCGACGAGAATTGTGCGAGCTTCGCGACCGCCGTCGAAGTCAAGGTCGCCAACTATGTCGAGCTGCAATCGATAGAAGGTCAGGTCATCATCGATCTGAACGCCGACGACGAGATCTGCTTCATCGAGGTGCTCGGCCGTCCCGACGTGAAGTACCTGCTCGAAGAATTTTACGACGCGCAGAGCTGACCCGGCGCGCCGCCGCGACTCTAGCCCGCCGCGCGCTTTTGCGGCGCGACTCGAAACCGCTCGACGAATTCGATCACCTCGCCGGCGACGCGCTCTTTCTCGCTGTCCACCGTAATCACGTGATAGCTCTCATCGAGCTCGACCGCGCGCTTCTCGCTGCTGCCAAGGCCTCTCATCACGTAGTCGATATTTTTCCGCATCGGGCACGTGTGATCGCGCCTGGCATGCATCACCAGCGCCGGCTGCGTGATACGCGCCAGCATCGGCTTCACCACCGTGCTTAAATCGAGCAGCTTCAACGGCGCCGACAACGGCATCAGCCGGCAGGTTGGATGGATCGACCGCGCAGCCGCATCGTGGATATCCGACCCGCCCGGATTGAGCAGGTAGATCCTCTCAACCATAGAGCCGAGCACGCCGCGCGCGCCCCGCAGCGCGATGGTCATTGAGGTCGGCAGAAAAAACGCCGGCGCAAGCATCGCGAGTCCCGCGATCGCCTCGCCCTGATCGGCGGCCAGCCGCGCCGCCAGTACAGCTCCCGCCGACTGTCCCACCACCACGTTCGGCTCGCCGAACTGCCGCAGCTCTTCCAGGCCGTTGACGACGCTTTCGTACCAGTTGTCGTAACCCGCCGCCCCCAACTCCTCGGGCGTTCCGGCGTGACCCGCCAGCTTGACGCCTCGCACGCGCACCCCGCGCGCGGCCAGCCGCTCGCCGAGGTAGCGCATCTCGTAGGGAGTTCCGGTCAGACCGTGGATCAACAGCGCGCTCACGCCCGCGCCGATGGCGCCCGCGCCGATGGCGCCCGCGCCGGGAAGGAAAAACTCGTGCGTATCGACGCTCGCTGAATTGCGCGACGCAGCCTCGTCGGAATCGGAGGAATCGGAACTCATCCCTGGCAATGCCGCGCGCCCGGCGCGCTCCTTCACATTGAAGACCCGGTGGATGCGAGCTGATCGGAGTCGATTTGTATCTTGGCCTGTTCTTTGAGTTGATCGAGGAAGCGCGTCCATGCCTGCGCGCGGCGCTGGTCGGTGTATTCCTGCATGAACGATTTCTGCGCGCCCTTCCATTCGTCGTCGGTGGGCTCGGCGCGCGAGACGGCTTCGAACAGGTACGAATTGCCGCCATTCTCCATCGCGCGATCGATCACGCCCGGAATTGTCGGCACGACCGCGGCGGCGTCGGTCACCTCGGGAAACTCGCCGATACCGGGAACTCGATGGTCGGCGCGCGGAAATGGATCAACATTTTTAATCGCCAGATTGTTGGCGGCCGCGGCTTTGTCAAAATCGGCCGGGCTCTTGATCGTGGCAAGTATTTTTTGCGCCTGTTGACTCGCGTCGGCTTCGGCCGTCGAGCGAATCAGCGCCTCACGCACCTGCGATTCGATCTCCTTGAGCGCGGGAATTCGCGACGGTTGCCTCGTCAGCAGCTTGATCACGTATGGCGCGCCCTTCTCCGGCACGAGCGCCACCTTCCCCGCTTCGAGCTTGAATGCCGCCTCCATCAGTTCCCGGTCCCGCTCGGCGCCGCCGGCAGGTTCGCCCTGCGCGAACAGCGGCGTCTGGACCGCGTCGATTCCCCGCTTCTTCGCAAGGTCCTCCAAACTGGCGCCCGCGAGCGCTGCCGCCAGATCCTCCTGCGCCGCCGCGCGCCCGAGCTTCGCTCCGGCCTGCGTGCGCAGCTCGTCAATTATCTTTGGCTTCGCCTCGGCAAGCGTGTCGGTATTCGCGGGCTGAAACTCCTCGAGCTTGACGACATGAAAGCCGAAGCGCGTCTCGATCATCGCGATCTGTCCCGGCTTCATCGCGAACACCGCGTCTTCGAACGGCTTGACCATCTGGCCGCGGCCAAACGTCCCGAGGTCTCCGCCTTGGAGCTTGTTGGACGGATCGTCAGAATTCTTCGCTGCCAGCTTTGCGAAGTCGCCCCCCGATTGCGCCTGCTTGAGCACGTCGAGCGCCTTGGCCTTCGCCGCGGCCTTCTCTTTGTCGGTCGCGCCCGCCGGCACCGCGATCAGGATGTGCCGGGCGTGAACCTGGTCGAGATGCGTGAAGCGGGTCTTGGCGTTGCGATTGTAGTAGGCCTGGATTTCCTTGTCGGCCGGCGTGTACTTGGCGGCCAGCACCAGCGGCTCGTAGTGGACGTAGGTCAGCTTGACGCGCTCGGGCTCGCGGAATTGCTCGGCGTTCCTTTTGTAGTAGTAGGCGATCTGACTTTCGGTAGGCGAGACCTTTGCGATGAAATCGCTGAGCGGTATCTCGACGTAGCGCAATCCGAGCCGTTCGTTGCGAAGATTGTAGGCGTGGCGCGCCTCGTCGTCGCTCACCTGCACGCCGGAGTCGATCATGTTGCGCAGCGTGTCGGCGATCATGCGGTTGCGCTCGGCGGTTTCGAACTCACTGGGCTGCAGATTGTTGTTGCGCAGCAGCTCCTGGTAAGTATCGAAGTCGAACTGGCCATCGCGCTGAAAAACGGGCTCCTCGGAGATTTTGTCCTGCAGGGCCTCGTCGCTGATGCTGATGCCGAGATGGCGCGCCTCCTCGCCCATCAGTTGTTGCTCGATCAACCTGTCCACTGCTTCCTGGCGAACATTGATGCTCTTGAGCACGGCCGGCGCGTTGGCGCCGTACATCTGTTGCACGGCCTGGCGGAATTGCGTGGCTTCGCGATCGACCTGAACGCCAAGTATCTGCCGGCCATTGACGGTCGCAATGGGATGGACGGTGTTGAACATTCCAACGCCGAAACCCCAGAACGCCAGAAAGAGACCGAGGGAGCCGAGAACGACTTTCACTTGCCACGAGTACTGGTAACGGCGGATTGCTTCTAACATTGAGGGATCATCATACTTGACCGCCTTTCGCGCGCGCAATTGCGCCCGGTTGCTTGGTACCGGCCGAATTAGGCCACTGACGAAAGCAATTTAGGCCACGATGCTAGAGGACTGGCTGCCGACCCGCTCAAAAGGCTGATTTTATTTGCGCAGCAAGGCGCTGGGCGGCGCGATGCAACGGGCGCCGACCCCTCCCAATCCGAGGTTAGTTCTGGCTGGCTTCCCCCGCGGATTCGGTTGATTCATTTGCGCTTCTGCCCGGCGCGGGCTTGCCGTGGATGAACCACTGGGTCAGCAGATTCACGATTTCGGCGCGGATTTTCTCGTCGATTGCGCGGCTCGACGCCACCGTCTCGAATTCTACACGTGCATCCGCAAGCTTCGCCTCAAGTTCAGCGAGCGTGCTTTCGCATCGCTCGGACTGCTCCGGAAGCTCCGACTCTCCGCGCAACCCGAGTTCGGCAAGCCGTTTTACAAGCTCCGCTTGCGGCCGCGAGGAACAAACGACGCGAGATGCTTTCTTGTCGGTACCAAAGAAAACCGTTTCGCGGTCGAACATCGAATTGTTGCTCACCAAGCGGGGCGTTCCTTCCACCGGGATTTTCAGATCCACTCGCGGCTCGGGCCAAAGCGCAACCCATCGCGAGAGCGGTTCGGCGTCCTTGTAGTGCACGGCGTCCCACACATCGGACGCAAGCTCCACCACGGTCACGCGAGTATTTTTCGACTTCGAGCGCTGCTCCATCTTTTGAATTTCGACAACTCGGATGCGACGGAAATGCTCGGCGGTCGCGAGGTGAAGACGAACCACAAGCTGATCGCGCTGACTAGCGTCGGTCACTCCAAGAAGTTCGAACACCGCGTCGTCGAGTTCGCGCCGATCGGACTGGCACAACTCTTTGCAGAGCATTAACGGTCCGCTGGCGATGATTTGGGCTCTTTCCGGCGAGTGACAGTCCATCAGTTCTTCTTCAACCAATCGGCCCGACGGACGTTGAGTCAGCCGGTCAAATGCTGCCACGATTCGTCTAGCGATTGCTGGTGATGCGGCGCGTGGGTCGGGCACTTCCAAAAAATTTACGTCCACCACCGCTGTCTTGAGATTTCCTTCGGTCCCGGCGTATTGGCCGTAGAAGGTCTTCCAGAGAGCAACGATCGTGGAGTTGAGCACCGCGACCATGATTCGCTGCTGGATTCGACTCAGCCCATCGCCAGATAGGTCGAAAAGATTACAATTGCATACCAATCTCTCGGGATTCTCGGCGACGACGTGTCGATACTGTTGTAATTTAGGCCAAATGGCCACGCCCGGATCGACTAGCTTAGTGAGATCGTACCAAGGGTCTCGACCCGCGCAAGATGGCCGCTCGGGCACAGGTACTGCCTTCGACTTTGAAGACGCAAAATGAGCCGTTTTGCCGTGGCGGAGGTAGCGAGAAACGTGCGTCCCCTTCAGTTCGTCCTCTTTTTTTCCGACCATCAACACAACTCGGTCGATGTCGCCAGACCTTGCAATCGGCCGGTCAATCGTCATCAGGCCGTGAACTTCGGGCCGTAGGTATTCAGCTTCGATGGGAAATTCGCTCCCATCGCCAGCACGAACGATCTTGACCCTGCCAGCCGAGACGTCGTCTCTATCAGCGCCGAATTCCCTTTTGAAATCACGCGGCTTTATAAATTGCTCTAACGCTTCATTCGAAATGTCTCGTGGCAGAAAGAACGCGTCGCAGCCGGTTTTCAGGCCGAATCTGATTCCGGTAATTTCGCCTAAACAAAATGCGCCCCGTAGTTGCGCATGATCTCGAAGTAGAGGTCAGGCGCGTGGAGGTAGCGGCCCCATTTACCGGCCACATATTGGGAATCACCGCCTAGCTGCCATGCCCCGCCGTCATCCGCCTGGTCGCGATTGTCGGCTGCGGAATCGTCGTCATCGTCATCCGATACCGGTTCGGGAGCGCCGTTCTTTGCGAGCACCGTGCGCGCGCGAACGCCCTCCTCCCACAAGTCTTTTTGCCGCTTCACGATGATGCGCATTCGCGGGTCCTCGAAATCGTCCGCGACGTTCTCGATTAGATCCCGAAGCGAATCAACCGCTGGAAAGCGCGGGTCCGCCTGCTCCGGCGCAGCTCCTATGATTTGTGCCAGAGGGCGCTTGAACTTCACAAACTTTACTGACGTGTTCATGCGCTCATTCGCATCAGAGCATCGTTGCAGAATCGTCGCGCAGGTCTTGACCCGCGCATCCTCGAACCACGGCTCAGCGTCACTTTCCATCACCGCGACGAGTTTGAAATTTTCGAGGATCCATTTCTGGAGCAAGAAACCGTATTCGACATCGAGCCACGAAGATGAAGTGAGAAACCCGAGGTAACCGCCCTCTGCAAGCATCTTCGAGGCAGCCGGCCAGAAATAACAGTGCAGATCGGTGCGCCCGGAGAAACGCAGTCCAGGAAAACGCTGCGAAACAACTTCGATGAGTTTCCGCTTCTCTTTCGGGTCGATCCGCTCGTGCCGAACATAAGGAGGATTGCCAACAACCGCGCTCAGGGGAGGGAGTTCGACTTTTGTGTGGCGGGGCGGGATTTCGCAAAAGGGTTCTTGAGGATCGACGTCGAAAAAGTCACGGCGGGTGATGCGTGGATAGTTGGCTTCCTCGTTTATCTCGCGCGCGGCAAGGTTGAGGGTCGCAAGATGCGCCGGATAGAGGGAAATGTCGCACCCGAACAGTTGACCGAGCACTTCGGCATGAGATTTTCGGGGATCAAGCCAGCGCTTGCGGTAGTAAGCTCTGACCAGAAAGCTACCGCTGCCGCAGGCGGGATCAAGCACCGCAGCGTCTGCGGTACGCACACAGAACGAATTGATCAGATCGACCGGATCGTCGCCGGTGAAGTGCTGCCCCCAGCGGTGGCGCTCTTCCGGACTGACGAGACGCTGGAATACTTTTCCGACAACGTCCGAGGCGATCTCGCTGAAGTCATAAGCCTCGATGCCGTGAAAGGCTACCTGCCACGCCTCGATCGAGCCCTTGCCTTCGAAGAGCAACTTTCCAGCCCAGTCCTGCTCATTTGGCGAAAAAAGCGGTTCGTAGTCGCCGCTCGTATGAACGGCTCTCTCGAACAATCGCCGGAGAGCTGCGTACGCCTGTTCGGAGTTCTTGGCCCCTTTCAACTGAAGGCGGGGCAAGGAAGGAAATCGAGCCCGAAGAGCTTGATAGAAAATCAGACGGTTAGCCAACACGTGTGCGAGAGTTTTCGCCGCGCGGTCCAGAGCCTCAGCCCACCGCTCGCGGTCGTTTGCTGGAACGTACCAATCCTGGTCGAGCATCCATTCCTGCAATCGCCCCTTGAATGGCTTGCTGGAATTTGAGCGTTCGGCCAAATGCGCGCGAGTTACCTCGATCGGGATTGACAGGTGCCTTTCCAGTGACCGCAGGAAAAGGTCGTCAGGAGGCATCGGCCAGTCTTCGTTCTCACCGCGATAGATGCGTGCGAGATCGAGCAAGAGACCCGGCAGGAACTTTGTTTTGATAAAATCAAGGTTCTCGGGCTTTCCGACCTCGTTCGCGTCGCGCAAGAAGTGTAACTTGAGCGGCCATTCGCGAACGCGGCGCTCAAGAAGCGGTTCTCTCCAGCGCGAACGATCCCAGAGCACGAAGACATTGACGTCCCAAGTGAAGAAGAATTGCGCTCCCGCGTCTTCAGCCTTTTGCGACGCGTTCTGAACCAACTCCATGTCGTAGGCCGACCGACCCTTTCCGGGGCCTGGCATTCGAACTTCTCCGCAAATCGCAATTCTGCCGGTGCTGCGATCGAAGAAGCGGAGGTCCTTTCGCTTTAGCTTGCTCGCGCCAGTGCCGAAACCTTCGATACTGGCGGCGCGAAATGGCGAGTCTGTATTCGCGAAAAATATCTCGGCTGCTGTGGCGACTTGCGCGCAGAAGTCCGTCTCGTGGATTCGCGTAAGCTGGTCGGGTGCCATCGCAAGCACGCTACACGTTTGGCGGCATATTTTCGATCCGTGGAAATGAGCCCAAGCGGTGATGACGTTGGCCGTGGGGATAGCCGGGGTAAGGCGTTTTCAATTAACAAGGCGAGAACCCAGGTAGGCCACTGACCAATTCACAATCGGCCAAGCGCGCTCAGATTAGGCCAGCGGCCCGGTTGCTTGCCTGTGCCGCCCGTCCTCTGTTAGCGTGTCGCGCAGCGGTAGTCGGACGGACCCAAACGTCTCCGCCAGAGAATTCTTCAACATTTGGGCCGCGTCTTGGGGTGGTATTCGGGCCGGGGCTTGGTACCGGCATCCAGGCCTGAACCGGGCAGGCAAGGGGCAAAATTCGTGGTCCTGAATTCGATTTTCGGCTGGTTCTCCAACGATCTCGCGATCGATCTTGGCACCGCCAACACGCTCATCTACGTCAAGGGCGAAGGCATCGTTTGCAACGAGCCCTCGGTCGTCGCGGTGCAGAAAGATTCCCGCGGCTCACGGCGCGTGCTGGCTATCGGCTCGGAGGCGAAAAAGATGCTCGGCCGCACGCCGGGCTCGATCGTCGCCATCCGGCCTCTCAAAGACGGCGTGATCGCCGACTTCGAGATCACCGAGAACATGTTGCGCTACTTCATCCAGAAGATTCACTCGGGCAAGACGCTCGTGCGTCCGCGCCCGCGCATTGTCATCTGCGTGCCGTTCGGAATCACCGCGGTCGAGAAACGCGCGGTCCGCGAATCGGCCGAGTCGGCCGGCGCGCGCGAAGTTTATCTGATTGAGGAGCCGATGGCGGCCGCGATTGGCGCCGGCCTTCCCATCACCGAGCCGACCGGCAACATGATCGTCGATATCGGCGGTGGCACCACCGAGGTCGCCGTCATCTCGCTGGCCGGCGTCGTCTTCTCGCGTTCGGTGCGCGTGGCGGGCGACAAGATGGACGAGGCGATCATCCAGCACATCAAGCGCAAGTACAATTTGTTGATCGGCGAGCGCACCGCCGAGCTGATCAAGATAACCATCGGTTCGGCCTACCCCGGCAACGAGATTCAGACCATGGAGATCAAAGGCCGCGACCTGGTCGCCGGGGTGCCCAAGATTATCGAGATCACCGACGAGGAGATCCGCGAGGCGCTGATGGAACCGGTGCGCCAGGTCGTCGAGTCGGTGCGCATCGCGCTCGAGCGCACGCCGCCGGAACTTGCCTCCGACATCGTCGATAAGGGAATTGTGCTCGCCGGCGGAGGCGCTCTGCTGCGCAACCTCGACGTATTGCTGCGCGAGGAGACCGGACTGCCCGTCACGCTGGCCGACGATCCGCTGACCGCGGTCGTGATGGGTGCGGGCAAGGTGTTGGACGAACTGTCGCTGCTGCGCGACGTGACCGTTGACTGATCGACTCGCCGCATTTCTCCTGAGTCTTGAGCCTGCGGGTCGGCCCGGATTGACGTGAGAGGCAGCTTTCTTTGGCGTAACCGAGTGCTGCTGACCAGCGGCGCGCTGCTCATTCTGTCGCTTCATCTGATCTCGACCGGAGTCCGGCCCGGCGATCTCGCGGCGCGTCCGGAGTCCGCATTTCTGGAAATCGTCAGTCCGATCGACGCTGCATTCACCCGTCTCAGTGACGGCGCCTCATCGATCGTCACCGACTACCTCGACCTGCTTCACGTGCGCGAGGAAAACGCCCGTCTGCGCAACGAGCTGGCGCGGGTCAAGAGCGATCGCGCGCGCCTGGCCGAGCTCGAGGTCGAAAATCGGCACCTCGGCGAAATGCTCGAACTCAAGGACGTGCTCGGCGCCAACGCAGTTGCCGCCAACGTGATCGGCAGCGACGCCACCGGCCTTTCACGCACCCTGATTCTCGCCTCGGGTTCCAGCGACGGACTTCGTCCCGGCATGGCCGTGCTCGCCAACCAGGGCGTGGTCGGCAAGATCATCGCCATCAGTCCGCACGCCTCGCGCGTGCTGTTGATCGACGACCACAACTCCGCGCTCGACGGTTTCGATCAACGCTCGCGCGCGCGCGGAATCGTCGCCGGGCTGGTCGATGATGGATTGATACTGAAGTACGCCGATCGCTCGCAGGACATCCGGATCGGCGACACCATCGTGACCTCGGGCCTCGATGGAATTTTCCCGCGTGGTCTGCTGGTCGGAACGATTATAGGCGTGCACCGCGGGGCGCCGGGCTTGTTCCTCGGCGTAAGAATCGAACCAGCGGTCGATTTTCGCCAACTCGAACAAGTGCTGATCGTCACCCAGCCACCGCCCCACCTCGACGACCCGGGCAAGAGCTGACGGATTTGCGCCTCATCCTGCTGTTCGCGGTGTTCGTGGTGCTGGGATTGGCGTTTGAATCCGCGGTCCCTCACCTGGTTTCTTTTCCCGCGCTGATTCCCAACCTCATCATCATACTGGCCGTCGATCTCGGCCTGCGCCATCATGGCGTCCTGCCCGCGATACTGGCGTTCGCGATGGGCTACGCGACCGACGCACTGGCCGGCTCGCATCCGGGCCTCAACGCTTTCATGATGACGATGGTCTTCGTCGTGAGCTATGAGATTTCGACCCGGCTGATGGTGACCAACGCGTTGGTCGGCGCGAGTGTGGTGTTCTTCGGGGTGATCGCGACCGCGCTCTCAACAGTTGCCCTCGGCGATGGCTTCAGCGCACTTTCCCGCACCGGCGCGCTGCTTCCGGGACTGACGCTCCAGGCCGCCATCTCCGCGTTGGTCGCGCCGCTGATCTTTTCGATGCTGGCCGCAAGCAAGCGGATGACGGGATTGCCTGCGCGACCGATGCGCGAATAGATTGTAAGCTCGGAAACGCATCAGTGGCGAAGTTCCACATCCCTAAAAGCAATCGGCCCGTTCCGCTGCTGGAACCGCGAATCGCGGCGTTGACCGCCCTGATGTTTGCGATTTTCGGACTGGTCTCCGTGCGCCTGTACTACCTGCAGGTTCTGCATCATCAGGAAAATGTCGAATCGGCCGATCGCAACCGGATTCGCATCGGGCGCGTGCCCGCGCCGCGCGGTCTGGTTTTCGATCGCAATCACCGTCCGCTGGTCGACACGAAACCGTCGTTCGACGCGCAACTCGTGCCCGAGGATTCCGACAATCTTTCGCTCACGATCGAAAGGCTCGAGCGCTACACCGGCGGAGATCACATCGCTGACAAAATTTCCGATGCCGACGAGGAGGGGCGCCCGCCCTACGAGCCCGTCACCGTCGCCGAGCGTCTTGGATGGCAACAGGTGGTGGCGCTCGAGGCGCATCAGCTCGATCTGCCCGGCGTCAGTCTGCAAATCACGCCCGCGCGGCATTACCTGTACGGCGAGCTTGCCGCGCATCTGCTCGGCTACGTCGGTGAGGTGACCAGGAACGATCTCAGGCAGCGGGCCGACTATCACATGGGCGACGAGATCGGAAAATTCGGCCTCGAGCGCGTGTGGGAGAATTTTCTGCGTGGCGACGCCGGCGGACAGGAGATCGAAGTTGACGCCGTCGGGCGGCGCCTGCGCGTGCTCAAGGAAATTGCCGACACGCCCGGCGAAAGCATCGTCATGACCATCGATCTCAATCTCCAGCAGGCCGCGGAACAGGCGATGGCCGGAAAGAACGGCGCCTTCGTCGCGCTCGATCCGAGAAACGGCGACGTGCTCGCGATGGTTTCGCATCCAGCCTTCGACCCCGACCTCTTTGGTGGCGGCGTGAAAGCGTCGGCGTGGCGCGAACTGACGACCGACCCGAACCATCCCCTGCAAAATCGCGTCATCCAGGGAATTTACCCACCCGGCTCCACCTTCAAAATCGTCGATTCGATCGCGGGACTCCAGGAAGGCACGCTGAATCCTCAAACTGCCTACTACTGCCCCGGCGGGTTGTGGTTCGGCGGACGCGAGTATCATTGCTGGCGCAAACAGGGCCACGGCACCATCGAGCTGCACGACGCGATTGTGCGCTCATGCGACGTTTATTTTTACAACGTCGGAGAAAAGCTTGGCGTCGATCGGATTGCGAAATGGTCCAATCAGCTCGGACTCGGAATCAAGAGCGGCATCGATCTCGATCATGAGAATCCCGGCACCATCCCGTCGTCGGCGTGGAAGCAGAAGCGCTTCCACGAGCGATGGTATCCCGCGGAAACGCTCTCAGTCGCCATCGGCCAGGGTTACGTCGCGACCACGCCGCTCCAGATGGCGCAGGTCGCCGCGCAGGTCGCCAACGGCGGCATCCGCTATCGGCCGCAATTCGTCAAGTACGTAGAGGGACTCTACGGCAATATCGCCAAGTCGTATCCGCCGGTGATCGAGAACCGAATCAAGATCGATCCGGACGCCCTCGAAGTCGTCAAGGACGCGATGGCCGACGTCGTCAACGGCGCCGGCGGTACCGCGCACAAAGCCCATCTCGACGATGTCGTCGTATGCGGCAAAACCGGCACGGCCCAGGTCGTCGGCAGCAATGGTCCGTCCGGCGAGAGCGAGGAGGAGGACAAGACGCCCGAGCAGTTCAAGGACCATGCATGGTTCATCGCGTTCGCGCCAAAAGATCATCCGACCATCGCCGCAGCCTGCATCATCGAACACGGCGGTCATGGCGGCAGCGCGTCGGCGCCGATAATTCACGACGTCTTCCAGCGCTACTTCCAGCTCAATCCGCCGCCGCCCAAACCTGAAATCGCGCGCGTGCTCGAAGACGCCTCGCCATCTCAATGACAGGAGTGCGGCCCTGATGGCGGGCGGCGATCGCAGGTTCATACTTCATTTCGACTGGACGCTGTTCATCCTGGTCCTTGTGTTGGCCGGAATCGGGCTGGTCAGCGTCATCAGCGCGTCGTACGCGGGTGCGCGTCGGACCCTGGACCCGCTGGTGATTCGCCAGTTGATTTGGATCGCAGCCGGGACAGTCGCGATGCTCATCGCGGTCTTGGTCGACTATCGAGCCCTGCAGGCGTACGCCTACCCATTTTATTTGCTAGTGATCGGTCTTCTGATCGCCGTAATGGTCGCCGGCCACGCCACCGGCGGGTCGCGCCGATGGATCAATCTGGGCGCTTTCCATCTCGAACCGTCCGAGCTGGCCAAGCTCGCCGTTGTGCTCGTGATGGTGCGTTATCTGCGTGAAGATCCGCCGAAAGGCGGATGGGGCCTGCGCCATTTGATCATCCCGTTCATCCTGCTCGGCATCCCGGCTGCACTCGTGCTCAAGCAACCCGACCTCGGCACGGGACTGATACTCGTGCTGATCACCATTACGCTGGTTTTCGTGAGCGGGCTGAATTTGCGCACGATGCTGGTGCTGGCGATGGCCGCGATGCTCGCGGCTCCGCTGAGCTGGCACTATCTCAAGCCTTATCAGCGCCAGCGCCTGGTCAGCTTCATCAATCCGCAGGCCGATCCGCTGGGCTCCGGCTACCACATCATCCAGTCTGAAATCGCGATCGGCGCCGGCGGCCCATTCGGCAAGGGATTTCTGAAAGGTACGCAGGCCCGGCTGAATTTTCTGCCCGAGCAGAGCACCGATTTTATTTTCGCGGTTTTTGCCGAGGAGTTCGGTTTGGCAGGCGCGCTACTTTTGTTGACATTGTATGCGAGCGTGATTGCGCGCGGCGCATGGATCGCCAGACACGCGCGCGACCGCTTCGGCGCGTTGCTCGCGGTCGGATTGACGGCGATCGTCTTCTGGCAGGTGGCGGTCAACATCGGGATGGCGACCGGGATGCTGCCGGTGGTGGGAATCACGTTGCCGCTGGTGAGTTACGGCGGTTCGTCGCTGATCGCGATGATGTTGGCAATGGGCATTCTCATCAGCATCAACACCCGCCGTTACCTGTTCTGAGTTTCTTCGATGAGGTAAAGCACGTGGCTCGCAAAAAAAAGTTCACCGATCCGACCGACATCGAAATCATCGAAATTCATGTCCGCTTCGTCGAGGCGATGGAGAATGTCAGGCTCGAAACGATCAGCCCCGAGATGAAGCAGCGCTATTTGGCGGTCATGAAAGCGCTGACGGATAAGCTCGCCACGCCGAGCAAGCCGCTGCATGAAATTCTGGGCGAGATGATGGCCGAGGTCGGCCCGCTAATCTTCCAGGCGATGCAACGCTAGCGAGTGCGCTCACGCTTCGAAGGCGTAGGCAGCCTCTTCGTGCTCGCTGAGGTCGAGTCCGATCTGCTCCGACTCGTTCACCACGCGAAGCCCGACCAGTGCGTCCGTCACTTTCAGCAGAATCATGCTGCCGATGAACGAAAACGCCATGCTCGAGACGACGGCTATCGCCTGTACGAATAGCTGGCGCGGATTTCCATAGAAGAGACCGTCGGCGCCGGCGGCGTTGACCAACACGCTCGCAAACAGCCCGGTCGCAAGCGCGCCCCATATTCCGCCGACTGCGTGCACGCCGACCACATCGAGCGCATCGTCGTAGCCGAACCGCGACTTCATCCGACACGCGCTGTAACAGAGCGCGCCCGCGACCGCGCCGATGATTATCGCGGGGACGGGGCCGACGTACCCTGACGCCGGAGTTATTGCGACCAGGCCGGCCACCGCCCCGCTCGCCGCTCCCAGCACAGTGGGCTTGCCGCCGATCCACCATTCCGCCGCCACCCAGGTCAGCGCTGCGGCCGACGCGCCCAGATGGGTCGCGACAAATGCGGACACCGCCAGGCCGTTGGCCGCCAGCGAACTCCCCGCGTTGAACCCGAACCATCCGACCCACAGCAATCCCGCGCCGGTGACGGTCATCGTCAGGTTATGCGGCTGCATCGGTTCCTGCGGGTAGCCGCGGCGCTTACCCACCATCAGCGCGGCGGCGAGTGCGGCGACGCCCGACGAGATATGAACTACCGTGCCTCCGGCAAAATCGAGCGCGCCCATTTGGTGAATCCATCCGTCGACGCCCCATACCCAGTGCGCCAGCGGATCGTAAATCAGAGTGATCCAGAGGATGCTGAAAACCAGGAACCCCTTGAATGACATTCTCTCCGCGATCGCGCCGGTGATGAGTGCGGGCGTGATCACGGCGAACATGCACTGGTAAATCATGAACGCCTGATGCGGCACGGTCGCCGAATAGGCGGCATACGGCTCGGCCGCGCTGACACCGCTGAGTCCGGCCCACGAAAGTGCGCCGACTAGAGCGCTGCCGGGCGCGAACGCGAGGCTGTAGCCGAACAGCACCCATTGAATCGACACGATCCCGACCAGGATGAAGCTCTGCATCAGCGTCGAGAGCACGTTCTTGCGCCGCACCATTCCGCCGTAAAAGAGCGCGAGTCCCGGAATCGTCATCATCAGAACCAGCGCGGCGCAGAGCAGCAGCCATGCGGTATCGGCGCCGTCGAATTTTGACACGCCGGGAACTGCGGCTGCGGCCGGCGACGCGAACGCGAGACACAATGGCACGGTCAGCACGATAGGATTGCGCGCGAGCGCGCGGATTGATTTCGTAATCATCTTCGACCCCTCCAAGCTTGCGAGTGCCTTGGCGATCAGCTTTCGCAGCTCTCAATTTTGAGTGAACGTGCCTTAATTTCCCGAAAAAAACAACTTTTCATTTTGAAATGCGACTTGAGCGCAAAAAAAGAGCCGGTTCAGACTCGCGGCTCTCGATTGCGGGTGAAGCTGCCTTACTTTCCCGAAAAAAACAACTGGAGTTGATCCGGTTTCGTGGACAGTATTTGCGGGCCGGCGGGAAGTATCGGGTGTGCGCTGTGCCGGGGCTTGGGAATCGCAGCGAAGACCGGCTACAAGTCGCTGGCACGGCATCTCGCAGCACTAAGGCGGGTGGGCGGTTCGATCAGGATGGCCGCCGCTTCGCGAGAATTCGATCGGATGATTCTCAGCCCTTGGGAAGCAGCAGGATGCGCTCGCCGATCATGTTCTTCTGCACCTGCGAGGTGCCGCCCGCGATCGTCACTCCCTCCGACCCCAGAATCCGGCGCATCCAGTCACCCTCGGGCGCGAACGGCGTATGGCGCTCGAGCAGCGCGTACTCGCCGAGCAGCCGGGTGATGAACTTGGTCATCCGCTGGCCCAAGTCGGTCGAGAGCAGCTTGGAAATCGACGCTTCGGGTCCGGGCTGCTGACCCTTGAGGCGCTTGGAGAGGCTGCGCAAGCCGTTGTACTTCTTGGCGGCCGTTTCGATCGCGAACTGCGCGATTTGTTGGCGGATGTCGTTGTCCTCGATGGCGGGCCGGCCATTTATATTCACGGCCTTGGCGATCTGGACGAGTTGATGGACCAACTGTTCGGTGCCGCCCAGCGTCTCGCCGATTCCGAACCGCTCATGCATCAGGGTCGAGACCAGCACCTGCCATCCCATGTTGAGCGGGCCGAGCAGGTTTTCCTTGGGCACGCGCACGTCCTCGAAAAAGATCTCGTTGAACTCGCTGTCGCCGGTGATTTGCTTGAGCGGACGCACACTCACGCCGGGCGCCTTCATATCGACCAGCAACGCGCTCATCCCCTTGTGCTTGGGCACGTCGGGATCGGTGCGCACGAAGAGCTGGACGAAGTCCGAGCGATGCGCGATCGTGGTCCAGACCTTCTGGCCGTTGACGATAAACTCGTCACCCTTGAGCTCGGCGCGGCACTGGATCGACGCGAGGTCCGAGCCCGCGCCCGGCTCCGACATCCCCTCGCACCAAATCTCGTCGCCGGCGAGGATCGGATTCAGGTAGCGCTTCTTTTGCTCGTCGGTCCCCCATTGCATCAGGGCCGGCCCGGTCATGATCACGCCCAGCACGTTGCATCCCATCGGCAAGTTGAGGCGGCCGAGTTCCTGCTGAAAGATGACCTGCTCGATGAAGGTGGCGCCGCGTCCGCCGTATTCCTTGGGCCAGGTCAGACCGGCCCATCCCGCGTGATAAAGTTTCTTGTGCCAGGCCTTGAGGCGCTGCCAGATTGCGTCGTCGCCGCCGACGTCGAGGTCGTCGCCCCTGCCAATAGATTGCGGACGGTTCTCTTCGAGCCATCGCCGCACGTCCATCCGATAAGCGTCCTGTTCAGGGGTCCAGGTAAAATCCATTTGGCTCGAAAATCTCCTTTTTCAGTGGCCGGTGCGTCCAGTATTCGCCACGTCAGACCGGCCTGATACTCTGGTATCTCTTGAGTAGCGCCCATGCAGACCGCGGAGCAAGCCCCGCGCGTGGGGTGATGGTGTTTCGCTACCGCATCATTAGGCTGCTCAGTTGCCACGCTCCGGCACGGAACCCTCGGGCGCGAACTGCACCTTCTGACCTGCAAAGATTGCCTCAAATGACAGTTGAGCCGTCGAGGAACCGGCCGTCACGACGACTGCGTAGGTACCCGGGTGGGGAACAGACATGTTGACGTTGATTGCGACGGGTATCTTCACTGATGATCCTTTGGGGGAATCCAGAGCGAGCTGCCCGGTTTCCACCTGGCCTTTCATTTCCGGGATTATCGGAACTCCAGCCTCGTCGGCAATTACAACGTTCAGCGGGTATTTGATGCCGACTTCATCGGACGAGAAACCAAGGCCCATCGCGATGGCAAGATGAACCGGCGCCGGGAAGTTTGCCGCTCGAAAAAGGTTCCAGCCACCGCCCAGAACAAAGACTTTGCCGCCAACCGCCTGGGCCGCATCGGCAAGCAAAGCATATTCGATCCTCATCTTTCGTACCTCCGCGCGTCGTCATTTGTAGCGTATGTCGCATAGCATACGCGAATTCCGTCGCCGTCAAAAAACGGGAGGCTTGTGCTAATGAGACGCGGCGCGGGTGAGTTCGGATTCGGCGGCGGACTGCGCGTTCAGCACGCGGACGATATTTTGCGCCATGAAGGCGCCGAGCAGTTTCTCGCGCGCGGCGGAATCGAGCTTGCGCGCTTGGCGGCTGACCTCGGCGGCGTGCTCGAGCATCGCGGCCTCCAGCGGCCGGAAATGCTTCCATGCGATCGGCGCCAAGCGCTCAGGCGCGATCGCGACGAGATCCTGAATCTTCTTGAAGCGCCACCATGGCGAGTCGGACGAGGCTCTTTCACCGCCAGCGGCCAGAACGGGCGGCATTGTTCCGGCCACGAACAGTGGAAACGCGATCGCGGTGCATGGCGCGGCGAGCGACGCCCATAGCACGGGGATTGTGTCCGCGCCGGGCGCGGGAAGCTCGGCTACCATGCTCGCAGTCGTGCCGGCGGCTGAGCCGTGCATGCATAGCGTCGGAGAATCGTCGCGCGCGGCGGGGTCGACGGCGGGCGGAGTTTCGCCACGCGCGGCGTGATCGCGGATTATCGCGAGCATCTCGCGGACGGTGCGGCGGCCGTTGCGCGAGACCAGTTCGCGGCTGCGCGCCAGGCGTCCGCGGGCAGTCAGCGGATCGTCCGCGTCCTTGCTGGAATATGCGGCGGCGAAGTTGAACGATGATTCGCCGTCGCACCATCCCCGCGCGCGCGCAAAGCTTTCTACATCGGGCGAGCCAAGGCTGGCCGTGTCGATCGTGAGGCAATTCGAGATGCAGGCGCGATCGGCGACGCGGCGCGCGCTCCATCGGCGGCCGGAACTTTCGAGCACGTAAGCATCGGCATGATCGGCGATGATAAATCCGCCGCTGTAGCGGAAATCAACGTCGTACCAGGCGGAACCGCCCTGCCCGTAGCGTTCGATCAACGCGCCGACAATTTCGGCCGCTTCGCGCGCGGTCTTCGCGCGCTCGAGGCCAAGCCGGACGAGATCCATCCCCAGCAAGCCAGTCGAAGGGAGTATCTCGCGCGTGAGCACGGCTTCGTTGCCGATCGCGACCCCGTACTCGTTGAGGCCGTGTTCGAAACCCCAAAGCCAGAAGGGGCGCGAGCCGATCACGGCGGCGGTCTCGGGGACTTGCGGGATTTCCAGGTACTGGGTTTGGACGGTCGCGCCTTGGTGATGGACGCGGCGCGTCGACTGAAACAGCGGCTGGCATTCGCGCGGCGGGCGATCTGAATTTTTTGCGAGGATGGTGGCGCCGTCGCGGGTATGCGGCGCGAGAACGACGATGGTGTCGCAGGAAGGGATCGGTGATGCGGCGGTCATTGGGCCAGCATCGTAGCAGATGGGCAGCCCCTGCGCCTGAGTAAGGATGAAGAAATAAAAAATGCGGGCGGAGTTTATCCTGAGTACTCGAAGGACCCTGTTAGAAAAGGTAAGAGGTAGGAGGCACCGAAGTATTCACAAGTCAGGTGAATCGTAAGAGCCAATTTTCGTATGTCTGCAATGCGTGCGGGCGATGCTGCCATGACAAGGTAATCACGCTGTCGCCGTATGATGTGCTCCGGCTCGCGCGCGCCGCGGGCGCTACGACGCGCGAGGCGATCGATCGCTACACGATTCGGCGCGGATCGAGCTTAAAGTTCAACGACCGCGGCGCGTGTGCGGCGCTCGAAGGCGCGCGCTGCGGGGTCCATCGCGGGCGCCCGCTCGCATGCCGGCTCTATCCGCTCGGAATTGAACATGATGAAGACCAGGAACGGTTTGTGACGCTCGAGCCCGCGGCAGGCTCACTTGGCGTGTATGGCATCGACGGCGACGTCAATGACTTCGTCGAGGCACAGGGCGTCGGATCGTATCTCGAAGCGAACGCGCGCTACGCGTCGTTGATAGCGGTTTTTCGCGAACGAATCGCGGCGACGGCCGATTTCGATCGAGTAGAGCCACGCGAGTTCTGGCGGCGCGCCGTTGCCGAGGCGCTGGCCGAGTCGGGCTACGACGCAAATCCGCTGATCGACGCGATGTTCGATGCGGACGGAATCGGATGCGCCGCCATCGGTGATGCAGAAACGATCGCGGCGCATCTCGAACGACTTGCGGAGATGATTCGGCGCGAGTCGAATGCAGAGTTGCTCGCGGCGGCAGCGGTGATGCTCGCGGTGAGCATTGGGCAGGAGCCGGCCGCTGCGCGTACTGACGCCGAGATTTAGTTGGAGGTTGGAGGCGCGGGCCTGGCTTGCGCCGGAGGCGCCGTGTTGGCGACGCCCAGGTCGTTCAGGATTTCGATGGCGTGGTTGGACGGATCGACACTCGGATAGACTTTCAGGACCTTGCCGTTCTCGTCGATGACGTAGGTAATTCGCCGATCGAGGCCCAGGATCGGAATGCCGTTTGCGGCGCCGTAGGCGGTCGCAATCTTCTTGCCGGGATCGAGCAGGAGCGGAAAAGGCAGACTGCTTTTGCGGATGAAATCCTTGTGCGCTTCGGCCGAGTCGATGCTGCATCCGAGCACGACCAGGCCGGCGTTGGTGTAGCGCGCGTAGCCGTCGCGGAATGCGCACGCCTCTTTGGTGCATCCCGAGGTTTCATCCTTGGGATAGAAATAGAGGATGACTTTTTTGCCGTGGAAATCGGCGAGCGAAACCGGAGCTTCAGTTTCGCCGGTAACCATCTGGGTGCTAAACGGCGGCGCGATCTGTCCTTCCTTGAGCAAAGCGGCGCGAGCGATCCGCGGGCGTATAGCGACGGCGGCGACGACAACAACGATTGCGATTAGTGCGACGGTGAACATTTTCATGCGCGTCTCCCTATTTGCGGGCTTAACTGCGAGCGCGGCTGGAAAGTTTCCGCGATGCAGATCAGATGTAGAATAGCCAGTCGCGGTAGCGCGGCTCGCGTCCGTGCAAAGCGGCCTGGAACACCTGCTGCACCCGGGCCGTGATCGGGCCGGGCATCCCGGGACCAATCTTGCGGTCGTCGAGCTCGACGACCGGAGTAACTTCGGCGGCGGTGCCGGTCATGAAGGCCTCATCGGCGATGTAGAAGGCGTCGCGGGCAAAATACTCCTCGCGCACCTCGATGCCGGAATCGCGGAGAATTTTAATCACGGCGTCGCGAGTGATTCCCGCCAGCACCGACGTGAGCGGCGGCGTGCGCACGACACCGTCACGAACCACGAAGACGTTCTCGCCGCTGCCCTCGGCCACAAAGCCCTCGGTGTTGAGCAGCAGCGCTTCATCGTAGCCGTTGCGGCGGGCCTCATAGCCGGCGAGGATCGAGTTGACGTAGTGGCCGGTGGCTTTAGCCGCGGGCATCATCGAGTTGTGATGGAATCGCACGAACGATGACGTCTTGAGCCGCACGCCTTTGGCGATACTGTCCTGGCCGAGATAGGCGCCCCATGGCCAGGCGGCGATCGAGACGCGGATTTTGTTGCCGCGCGCCGAAAGTCCCATTTCACCTTCGCCGAAAAACACCAGCGGCCGGATATAGCATTCGACGAACTTGTTGATGCGCACGACGTCGGCGCATGCCTTGAGCAGTTCCTCCTGGCTGTAGGGGACGGCCATCTCGACGATGTGGCCGGAGTCGATGAGCCGGCGGATGTGCTCGCGGGCGCGGAAAATTGCGGAGCGGCCGTCGTCGCTCTTGTAGCATCGCATCCCTTCGAACACCGCCAGGCCGTAGTGCAGGCTGTGGGTGAGGACGTGCACGGTGGCCTCGTCGTACGGGACCATCGCGCCGTCCATCCAGATTCGATCGGAGCGCAGCTTGTTCGCGGGCATAGTGGAGTCAAAAGTAATCGAAGCACAGTAGTTAGTCGATGGGTGCCCGCGCGGTATAGCGGGCGGCGCGGTCGTCACCGTCGCGGGCAGCTAGTCGCGGCGAGTGGAATCCGGCGATGGAGTCGGATTCAGATCGCCGGACGGCGCGGTGCCGCCGTGGCGCGGGCGGCGGCGACGACGCCTGCGGCGGCGGCGTTCGCCGCCGGGCGGATGCGCGGCGCCGGCACCGCCGCGGTCGGGCGAGGCGTGGCCGGGGCTTAGGCTGTCGTCGGGGTCGGCAAGGAATCGGAACATGCGGGTGGGATCGATCGAGTAGGTCGGCGCGGTCATCTCGAAGAACATTCGCGCGTCGGGAAAGTACGGCCGGCGCATCAAGCGCCGCGTGCGGCGAGTGGGCGCCGCGAGATTCTCGAAGGCCTCCAGTATCAGGCGCATCTGCTCGGTGTCGCCGCGTGCGAAGCCGCGCGCGCGAAGCTCGCCGAGCAGATCGACGCGGCGGTCGGCGGCGCGGCGGTGCTCGTCGCGATACAGGTCGAGCATCAGGGCGGCAAGCACGATCGAATGATCGGGGGCAAATCCGCTTGCGATGGCATGTCCAAAAGCGGCCAGGTTGCGGACGATGGGCTGCTCGGCGAGCGTGCCGCCGCGCGATTTCAGATGAGCGGAAAGAATCGGGATTACGTACTCGAGCAACCCCATCTCTTCCATCAGGACGAGGGCGTGAGCGGCCTCGGGCTGGCCGAGCGTCTTGTAAGTTTCCTCCACGAGACGCGGCACGGAGGCCCTGGCGAGATCGGCGCGATGACGCTCGATGGCGACGCGCGTGGCGGGCTCGATTTCGAAGCCGAGCTTGGCGGCGAATCGCACCGCGCGCATCATGCGGACGGGATCCTCGCGCATCCGCAACTCGGGGTCGCCGATAGTGCGGATCAATCGAGCCCTGAGATCGTTAACTCCGCCGGGAAAATCGATCACGTAAAAACTTTGCGGGCTATAGAACAGCGCGTTGACGGTGAAGTCGCGGCGAAACGCGTCTTCCTCGGGCGTGCCGAAAGTATTGTCGAGACGAATCAGTGGATCGTCGGTATCGGCGACCGCCTCGGCCTGGCGGCGGAAGGTGGCGACCTCGACGTTCTGGCGGCCGAAGAAAACGTGGACCAGGCGAAAGCGTCGGCCGATCAGGCGCGAGTTGCGAAACAGCTCGCGGACCTGCTGGGGATGGGCCGAAGTGGCGACGTCGAAGTCCTTGGGCTTGCGCGAGAGCATCAGGTCGCGCACGCCGCCGCCGACCAGGTATGCCCTATATCCTGCGCCGGCGAGGCGATAGAGGACCTTGAGGACGTTGGCGTCGATATCGCGGCGCGAGATGGGATGCTCGGCGCGCTCAAGTATGCGGGGTTCCAATTCCGTTTGCCCGAATTCGCTCCAAAGCTAGCACGATGCCACGCGGGCTTCATCGCCCCAGCGTGCGATGCGCAACGACAGGCGCCGCCCTGCCCAAAAAACGAGAAAAGGGCTACGCTAGGCAACAGCAAAGGAGACTGGCACATGGACAAGTTTCTAAGCGACGTCAAAAAGATTCGCGAAAACGCACGCAAACATATGGAAGAGGGCGCCGTAACGGAGGGCTACAAGGCGGACCGCCCGCAGGTGCTGAGAGTGCTCAACGAGGCGCTGGCGACGGAGATAGTCTGCGTGCTCCGCTACAAGCGGCATTACTACATGGCGCAGGGGATCAACTCCGATTCGGTCAAGGCGGAATTCCTGCAGCACGCCAACGAAGAGCAGCAGCACGCGGATTGGCTTGCGGAGCGAATTACGCAGCTCGGCGGCGAGCCCGACTTCAATCCCAAGGGACTCGCGGACCGCTCCCACGCGGAGTACGTCGAGGGCAAGACGCTGGTCGACATGATCAAGGAAGACCTGGTCGCCGAGCGGATCGCAATCCAGACGTATCAGGAAATCATTCGATGGCTGGGCGATGGCGATCCGACCACCAAGATACTGATCGAGCAGATCAACAAGATGGAAGAAGAGCACGCCAACGACATGTCGGATTTGCTCGCCAAGATGAGCTGACTTATCCGCTTCATGATGTGAACGCGGATGCGATGCGATCGCGTCCGCGTCCCCGATTTCCGGCCGGCGCGAGCTGCGGGCGCCGATTTCGCGGCGCGGGTTGACATAAACGCCGGGCGTGAACTATTGATGTTCGACAGCGCGCGGAGCATTCCGCGTCGCAATCGGGCCACCGGAGAACGCCAGGATGAAGCCCGCACGCACGCTACTCCTCTCCCTTTTCGCCGCGACGGCGGTGGTCGCCTCGTTCAGTCCGGTCGGTGCTCAAGGACCCGGTCCGCTGGCCGATCCCAGGTCCGAAAACCAGGCGGGTTTCCCGGCCGATCTCTATGCGTGGGTGATTCCACCGGACAATCCGCAGACGCCGGCGAAGATTGCGCTCGGCAAGGCGCTGTTTTTTGACGATCGCTTGTCCGCGGATGGCAAGATATCGTGCGACCACTGTCACGCTCCCGCCAAGGGCTTCACCGATCAGCTTCCGACCTCGATGGGTATCCACGCGCAGTTCGGCCAGCGCAACGCGCCGACGATCCTCAACGCGGTGTTCAACGTGACGCAGTTCTGGGACGGTCGCTCGCCAACCCTCGAGGCGCAGGTCCAGGGGCCGGTAACCAATCCGGTCGAGATGGGTATGAAATCGACCGAAGATGCGGTCGCGCAGATCAAGGCGGTTCCCGAGTATCAGAAGCAATTTCGCGATGTGTTCGGGCGCGACGTTACTTTCGCCGATATCGAGCGCGCGATCGCCGCGTACGAGCGCACGCAACTCGCCTTCGACTCGCCGTTCGACAAGTTTATCGGCGGCGACTCGAACGCTATCAGCGATTCGGCCAAGCGAGGATGGGCGACTTTCAACGGCAAGGGCCGCTGCATGTCGTGTCACGGATGGAATCCGACGCAGCCGCTGTTTACCGATCAAAAGTTCCACAACATCGGCGTGTCGGCGCATAACGCCAACTTCGTACCGCTCGCGCGCAAGGCGCTCGACACGCTAGGCCAGAGCGGCGGTGGCGAGCAGGAGATCGACAAGCTGGCCATCGGCACCGACATGAGCGGGCTCGGGCGTTTCCTGGTGACCAAGCAGCCGCATGATATCGGCGCGTTCCGCACCATGAGCTTGCGCAACCTGCTGGTCACGCAGCCGTACTTCCACGACGGCTCGCAGGTCACGCTGTGGGACACGCTCGATCATTACAACAAGGGCGGCGTGCAGAACCCCTACCTCGACGGCGGAATCGTTCCGCTCGGCCTAAGCGAAGAGGAAGAGGACGACCTGGTCGCGTTTCTCGCCAGCCTGACCAGTCCCGAATACGAACAGGCCGCCAGGGAGGAGTACGACCTCCAGTTCAAACGATCGCGCACCAACCGGCCGCAGCGCGATACCGCCGCCGCCAATGGCGACAAAGGGCACGAGCCGGGATTGGCGGGTCCGTTTGGCGATATCGGACCGGCGCAGAATCAAGAGAATCCGGCGCTGCTCGGTGGCGATTAACCCAGATGAAGAAGCTAACCTTATAAGAGATCAGAAGGGCAGGAGCGCGATGGCGGCTCGGCATAAAAGCGTCGAAACGAAATACATGGAAGATCGGGACGCGGTCCTGCGCGGATTGCGCGGTCTCGACCGGCGGACGTTTCTGAAAGTGCTGGCCGCGACGACCGGGGCCGTGATGGCGAAGAGCCTCATGCCGCCGCATTCGTTCCAGCTCGTCGAGGTCGCCAACGCCGCGCCCGACAAGACCGCCAGCGCGGCCGGGATGGCCGGCGCGCCGCCGTTCACCTTCGCCTACATCTCGGACACGCATCTCTATGAACGCACGCTCAACCAGCGCTTCGTGCGCGGGGCGGTCAAAGCGGTCGATGACGTAAACGCGCTCGATCCGCAGCCCGACTTCGTGCTGTTCGGCGGAGACCTGGCTCAGCTCGGACGCCACGAGGAGCTCGACCTGGGCCGGCAGATTCTCGGCGAGGTGAAGGCGCCGGTGAAAATGATGGTCGGCGAGCACGACTGGTTCTACGACATGGGCGACGCGTGGCAGGAGATGTTCGGCCCGCCCAACTACTCGTTTGACTGGAAGGGCGTGCACGTCGTGGTGCTGATGAGCGTGCATGAGAAGGATTTCTGGACGGCGCGCAAAATGACGCCGTTGGAGAGGATGCATACGGTCGCGGGACTCGACAACGGGATTCAGTCGCGCTTCGAAGTCGGCGACGACGAGCGCAAATGGCTGTCCGCCGACCTCGCCAATGTGCCGCACACCACTCCGTTGCTGGTCTTCTCGCATTCCCCGCTCTACAAATACTACCGCAACTGGAATTTCTGGACCGATGATGCCGAGCAGGTGCAGGCGATTCTGAAGCCGTACAGGCACGTGACCGTAATCCACGGCCATACCCATCAGATGCTTTATAACCAGATCGGGAACATCAGTTTTTACGGGATGCTCTCGACAGCGTGGCCGTGGCCGTACGCTCCGACCGGGCTGCCGCCGTTGACTGTTCAAATGAACCGGGCGGATCCGTTCGATCAGTTCGACGGACTGGGCGACGGCCGGATAAATTTGCGCGCCGACGGATTGGCAGACAAGATCTACAGCCTGTGGGATCGCAACCCGGTCACGGTGAAGGCCGACTACCTGGTTTCGCACGGCAAGATCGCGCGCCCGCCCGCGCCACAGTTCGCTAGCTACTGACGGCGGCGGAACAAGCTTCCTCGAGGCGAATATGACCCGACGATCGATCGCATTGGCAACCGCCGCCGGATGTGCCGCGATATTCGCGGCCGTGGCGCACGCGCCGCGGCTTCGCGCGCAACAAGCGCCGCCCCTGCCTGTCCATCAAGTGCCGGATGCGAAAAACGGCGGCACGGTCGTCATGCTCTGCGACGGCAAGACCAGCGTGGAAGTGAAAGGCCTCAAGCCGGGCGAGTCGATGACTCATGCGCAGGCAGTCGAGGTCACGCGCGAGTTGATGGTGCAATGGCAGCGCGAGCATCCCGATGAGAAATGGCAGATGGCGCAGGCAGGCCAGTCGTCCCAGACGGTACCTGCTCCACCTGCCGGACCAAGCGCGAGTCTCGCGGCGGGGGCCATTGTTATAGGAGTGAAGCCGCAACCGAAGGGAACGCAGCAGGGCGACACCTATGCGAGCTTCACCGATCGCGACTACAAAGTTTGGAAGAACGAGACCGACAACTTCGTCGCGGAAGGTAAACGGATCTTCCACGACTCCAAGGAACTGGGCGGTACGATTGGCGTGAGCTGCGACATGTGCCATCCTGACGGGTCGAATACGCATCCCGAGACTTATCCGAAATACCAGGTCCAGCTGCAGCGCGTGGCGCTGCTGCGCGACATGATCGATTGGTGCATCGAGAATCCGGTCAAGGGCAAGGCGCTCGATCCCAACGATCCGAAACTGCGCGCCCTCGAAGCGTATATCCTCGCGCAGCGCAAAGGCGTCCCGCTCGCCTACGGCAAGCACTGACAGGTCGCGCTCGTCGAGCAGCTTTACCAAGCGGCCTGAGGCTGATGGCGCCTGATTAGGTGCTCGATCGAACAGCGATCAGCCATGCTCGACATCACAATGGACGCTCGCGGGGGCCCTGCATGCGACGGGCGACGCAGGTCTTGCGGCCCCGCGCCCGCCCGCAGCACTTATCTGGGTGAAATTGAACCGGGTTATTTATGGGGGCGGTTGATTAAAAAAGCAACCGGCAGGGGTGCTATCAGTGGCTTCTCCGCAGTATGCTCCTGGCACGCTTTGCTTACTTTCACCGCCAGCGCCCTTCTCATCACAGGCTGACTCCAGCGCTTTAGCACACGTGGTCGCCAAAGCAGTATCGGGTTCCAGAGGCGGCACGCCGCAGGCTGCACCTATACTAGTGCCTTGGCAGCAGATTTCGGCACCGCTGCAGGCGCCATCCTTTTGGCATGTTCCGGAAACCAACTTCCCCCCACTCCTCTTACAAAGCGCAAAGCCCGCGGTAAACTGTTGGCAGGTTGGTAAAACTTCGTCGTTGGACGCCGGCATGTCGTAGGTCACACCATACTGACAACATTTATTACTCGCATAAGCGGGCACTGTCCACAAAAGCAGGAGAGGTAGAACCATAGTCAGCTTTCGCATACGAATGTCCTCCTTGCGCGCGAAAATGTGCAGTCTGTTGTGATAAGGGTACGGGAGACTACCCCTTTAATGTTTCGCTGTCAAATTGCGCGTGCCACCCGTCAACTCGGCGCTATCGAAGCCTCCGGTGAATCGACCATCGATCTCAGCGCATGACTCCCTTGGGCGCACACATGATGCGATAGGACACAAAAGATAGCGTTGCTAAAGAGGCACGAAAGCATGGCCCGCAGGCGCTGTGGCCTGGTCCCCAATTTCCCGCCAATCATAAGTAGAGTTAGCTGCGACGCGTATCGAGCCGGAGCAACATCAGCATCAGGATTAGACGATCACTGCGCGGTTTGATCTCGGGTTCTGTTCCCTTTTCGGCCAACATCTCGCGATGCGCCGCTTCGCCGGAGAGCTCGAATCCGGCCCGCGCATCCATCCCAATCGAGAATTCTTGCGATAAAGCCGCATTTGCCGTTAGCGGGTGCGCGACTGAAAATCGTTTCCACGGACTGATCGGAGGATTCCATAGGTGAAGGTCCAGCGAAACGCTAGGTGTAACGCTAATAATCGGCGACGTTTGCGCCCGCTCCAGCAAAGAACTATTGAGCAAGACGCCCGATTGTAAGGCCAACAGGAGCACCGCGGCTGCGAAAAGCGAAACCAATGCGATTATCGCCGCGTGCCAATCCCGCGGGCCGATGCTGTCTGGCAATTTCGCTTGCAGTTTCATCGCGTATCCACCTTGGGATCCAGCAAGAACTGTACCGTAATAAGTTTTGCTTGTGGGGCGATCTGCGGTGGATTAAAAATCTTGACAGATCAGCGCGAGCGGCACCAGAGCCAGCCGCGTTCCCGGATCGTGGCCGCGTAGAACAGTGCGATCGGCGGCGCGGGGCCGCGCTCGACTATGGCAAGCACTAGCCGCTCGCCCTCGTCGCGCAGCTTTACAAAACACCCTGAGGCTGATAGCACCTAATTAGGTGCTATGCGAGGAGAAGTATTAGCCATGCTCGACATCACGAAGGATATCCAATCCCTGACAAATTTTCGACGCAAATCGGGCCAATTTCTCAAGCAGATCAAGAAGTCCAAGCGGCCCGTCGTGTTGACCGTCAACGGCAAGGCCGAAGCTGTCGTGCAGGACGCGGCAGCCTATCAGCGGTTGCTCGATATCGCTGCCCGCGCCGACGTTTACGAGGCGCTGCGGCAAAGCGAGGACGACATCGCTCACGGCCGGACGCGGCCCGCCCGCGAAGTATTCAACGAGATGCGCCGCCGCTATGGCATACCTCGTTGAACTGGCAATCCGCGCCGAGCAAGACCTCAACCAAATATATGAGCTAATCTCGGCGGACGATTCCGCCGCCGCCGCTCGCTGGTTCTATGGGCTTGAGAAAGCGATCTATAGTCTTGAAAAGCTCCCGCGACGCTGCCGGATTATTCCCGAAAGCAAAAGCGCTAAACACCAGTTCCGGCATATGCTCTACGGCTCGAAACCCGACGTGTACCGCGTGATTTACGATATCGACGAACCGCGCAAACTGGTCCGGGTCCGGACGATCAGGCACGCGGCTATGGATGAGTTTATCGAACAACGGCCACCGCGTCAGCGCGAGCGGTAGAAGAGCCAAGCGCGCTCGGAGATCGCCGCGATGTAGAACAGCGCGACGAGCGGCGCGAGGCCGCGGACGATCGCGCCGGCAATCGCCGGCGGCGGCAAAATCGCCAGCTCGATCACGAGCGCATAGTTGACTATCCCGCCCCAATGACCGAGCCGGCTTCGTACCGGACCCGGCGCGCGCGCTGCGAGCACGACCGAATCGATCAGGTACTGGCTGAACGAAAGCGCGATCAGGATCGGGATGTAAAAAGGTATCGCGCCCGCCGCCGCCTCGGAAAAAATCGCCGCCAGCACGAACGTCACGTCGGCAATTGCGTCGAGCCATCGCCCACTGCCGCTCGCGACGCCCAGCCGCCGCGCGATTCGCCCGTCGACGAAATCGCTGCCCGCGGCAACTATCGCGACTATCGCGAATGCCAGCCGTCCCTGATGCCCGTGCGCGGCCAGCTCGATCCAGATTGCGGCCAGCGCGAATCTGAGCGCGCTCAGGCCGTTGGGTATCAGCGCGAGCATCACGGCACTGCGGCCCGGCGGCGATGTTTCACTGTTTCGCTCGCGGGAGCGCAATGCTCTACAATCGTTCCCTTATGCCCGCAAAGACTTCCCGCACGATTCAGGTCGTCAGCCACGGTCCGTCATGCCTCGACGGAGTGATGGCGGCGGCTGCGGTGGCGCGCTTTTACGATGGCCATAAAGTCTTCACGACGCTGGCCGGCAACAACGACGCCGACCACATTATCCAGAACCTGACGCTCAAGTCCGACGACGCCGGAATCGAAAACGAAATCTGGATCACCGATTTGTCCTGGACCTCACCAGCGGCCGGCGCGCATCTGGTGGAGTTGAGTGAACGGGGCGCCCGGGTTTACTGGATCGATCATCACCGCACCGCAGTCTCCCGCGCCGATGCCCCCGAGTTCAAGGTGCCGTTCGCCGGCAAAGTTCTAAGCGAACAATATTCGGCGGCGCGCCTGACCTTCAATTTTCTCAAACGAATGGCGCGCGATCTTCCCGATCGTCAGCGCGCCGAGTTCGAGGCCTTCCTGCCCTTCGTGATGATTGCCGACGATCATGATCGCTGGATTCACAAGATTCCAGAGTCTTCCGAGTGGGCGCTTGCCGTGCAGACGCTCGGTGGAAGTTCGTCGTATCGCGAAATCCTGAAACTGCGCGAGCCACGGATGAGCCGCAAGCTGCGCGCCGCGTTCGAGTCGGGTCAGGATGCGATGCGCCGCAGCGTCGAATTGGCCCATGCGACGATGGTCGATCGCCCGCTCGACAACGGAATCATGGTGCGGACGGCGTGCTGCTTCGGCTACAGCAGCGAAGTCGCGGCGCATCTCTACAAGGGACAGACTCGCACGGTCATTGCGCTGTTCGATCTGCGCAGCCAGGGCGTCAGCCTGCGGCGCAGTTCCGACTGCGACGTCGATTTGTCGATCCTCGCGCAGCACTACGGCGGCGGCGGTCATGCCGCGGCGTCGGGCTTCGCGCTTCCCGATTTGCGCCGTCTCCCGGCCGAGCGGCTGGCCGAAATTCTGGGCGATCAGCTCGAAAATTCGCCGATCTGAGCAGACGCGCAGCGTCCTTCTACCAGCGCCGGCTTGCATTTTCCGCTCGGTATCCCGCTTGCGTCGACTTTGACAATTTGCCTAGACTGACTGTACGTTCATTTAACTGACTGCTCAGTTTTCTCATGACGAAAGAGGAAGTAATCAAGGAATACCGGGTGCGGGAGATCCTCGAAGCCGCACGCCGCGTGATGGCTCGATACGGTATGCAGGGTACCACCGTCGATCGTGTGGCCGAGGAAGCGAAGGTCGCCAAGGGCACCATCTACCTCTACTTTGATACCAAAGACGAGCTGGTCCACACCGCGGTGATCGAGGGTCTGCGCGAAATGGCGGCGGAGGTTCTGGCTTCGGACGATCCGTCGATGGCGCCGCTGGAGCGAATCCGCAGACTCATCCTGGCCCAGTTCCGAATTCAGGCCTCGAACCAGGACTTTTTGAAGACACTTATCATCGGCAATTCGCTGGATATCGAGCTTGAATCGCAGCCGGGCCGCGAATTCATGCGGGTCTATGCCGGCCATCTCGATTTCGTCGCGTCGGTGCTGCAGGACGCAATCGACCACGGCGCCATTCGGCGCATCGATCCGCAATTCGCGGCGTTCATGCTCGGCGAGATGCTGACCGGGTCGCTGCGGCGGCGGCTGCTCAAGCTGGCGTCGAGTCCGCTCGAATCGGATGCCGAAGCGGTCGTGGAACTTTTTCTAAAAGGGATTGCGGCGATTCCATGCGACTGAAGTCTCTCAGGGTTTCGGCTTTCGCCGGACTGGCGGCCGCGCTGGGCGCGCTGGCGCTTTGTGGATGCCATCAACCGGCTGCGGCTGGGGTCGAAAAGGAAGAAAAAGGGCCGGCGCCAATCTCGATCGCGGTCGCCACAGCGCATCAGCAGAGTCTCGATCGCACAGCCGAGGTGCAGGGCGCGCTTTTCCCGCGCGAGCATGCGGTGATGTCGTCGGAAGTCGAGGGTGCGGTCGTCCAGGTAACCGCGGACTTCGGCGACAAGGTTACCGCCGGCCAGGTGATGATGAAAATCAACCCGCGCGAATATGAACTGCGGGTTGAGGCCGCGCAGGCCGCGCTCGATCAGGAGCGCGCCAAGCTTGCCAACTCGACCGCGCGCTACAATCGCACAAAGGCGCTCAGGCAAGAGGGGACCATCTCGCCCGAGCAGTTCGATCAAATGACGTCGCAGCTGGGCGTCGATCAGGCTGACACGGAATCGGCGGAAAAGGCGCTCGCGATGGCGCGCAAGAAACTCGGCGACACCGAAATCAAGGCGCCGTTCAGCGGCTCCGTGCAAAGGCGGATGGTCTCGCTCGGCGAGTACGTCTCACCCGGCAAAGAGCTTTACGAACTGATAGCGACCGATCCGATCAAGCTGCGCTGCCCGATGCCGGAACGGTTCGTGCCGCTGGCGCGAGTTGGGATGCCGGTGAAGCTTACGATCGACGCCAAACCCGGTGCGTGGTACACGGGAAAAATCACGCGCATCGCGCCGGCGCTCGATGAAAGCAGCCGCACGCTGTTGATCGAGGCCGAAGTCGCCAACCCCGACGGCGCGCTGAAGCCGGGATTCTTCGCCCACGTGACCATGGATCTCGGCCGCGATCGCGCGCTGTTCGTACCCAGCCTGGCGGTGCTGCGCTACGCGGGCGTCGCGCGCGTATTCATCATCGATGGGGGAGTCGTTCGCGCCCGCGAGGTGACCACCGGCAGCGTCGTTGGCGACCAGATAGAAATCACCGCAGGGCTGAAGGAGGGCGAACAGGTCGCGGTCAGCGACGTCGATCGCCTGGCCGACGGCACTGCCGTGATCGCGAAGGAGCAGTCGTGATTCTCGCCGACCTGTGCGTGCGCCGGCCGGTCTTCGCCACGATGTTCGTCGGCGCGCTGGTCGTGCTCGGTTGGTTCTCCTACATGCGCCTGGGCGTCGATCTGTTTCCGAAGGTCGATATGCCGACCGTGATGGTCACGACCTTCCTGCCCGGCGCCGCGCCCGAGGAAACCGAGGCGCGCGTCACCAAGCCGATCGAGGAAGCGGTCAACACCGTCAGCGGAATCGACGAGATGCGCTCGAACACGCTCGAAGGCGTCTCCCGCGTCATTCTCGAGTTCAAGCTCGAGCGCAGCCTCGACGCCGCCATGCAGGACGTACGCGACAAGATTTCGACGGTGCTCGATCAGCTGCCCGACGGGACCAAGCCGCCGCTGGTGCAGAAGTTCGACCTCGACGCGGTGCCGGTCGTGACGATCACGGTCACGGGCTACCAGAGCCTGAAAGAACTCACCGAGCTGGCGCGCCGGCGCCTCAAGGAACCGCTCGAATCGGTTGACGGCGTGGGTTCGATCGATATCGTCGGCGGACGCGAGCGCGAAATTCACGTCGACGTCGACGCCGACAAGCTGCACGCGACGGGAGTGACGATTCAGCAGGTCGGCGCCGCTCTGTCACGGCAAAACGTCGAGTACCCCGGCGGCCGCATGAAGCAGGGGATGTCCGAGGAGATGCTGCGTACGCTCGGCCGTATCACCGAGGTTCCCGATTTCGCCAAGGTAATAGTCAGCGAGATCGAGGGCCGGCCGGTGACGGTCGGCGACGTCGCGTCGGTCGAGGATGGGGTCAAGGAACCGCGCTCGCTGTCGCGCTGGGACAACAGGAATGCGGTGTCGCTGGTCGTGCGCAAGCAGTCGGGCGAGAACACGATCGAGGTCGTCGATCACGTCAAGGAACGCTACGACACGATCAAGGGCGCGCTCCCGCCCGGCGTCGACGTGATCTTCACGCGCGACGCGTCGGCGTTCATCCGCGAGGCGGTGCACAGCGTGCAGGAGCATCTCGTGCTCGGCGGAATCTGCGCGGCGATCGTGGTGTTCTTTTTTCTCGGCTCGATTCGCTCGACGCTCATCGCCGCGGTCGCGATTCCCGTTTCGATCGTCTCGACTTACTCATTGATCTTGTGGATGGGTTTCACGCTCAACCGCATGACGCTGCTCGCGCTGACGCTCGCGGTCGGAATAGTAATCGACGACGCCATCGTCGTGCTCGAAAATATTTTCCGCTTCATCGAAGAAAAGAACATGGACCCGATCTCCGCCGCGAAAGCGGCCACCGCCGAGGTTGGGCTGGCCGTCAGTGCGACTACGCTGTCGCTGGTGGTCATCTTCATACCCGTCGCGTTCATCCACGGCGTGATGGGGCGGTTCCTGAATTCGTTCGGCCTGACGATGGCGTTCGCGATCATGGTGTCGCTGCTGGTCTCGTTCACGCTGACCCCGATGCTGTGTTCGCGCTATCTGAAAGGCAAGTCGGCGGGCGGCGCGAAACACAACAGCTCGAAGGACTGGAAAATTTTCCGGTGGATCGAGGACTACTACGCCCTCGCGCTGCGCTGGTCGCTCGATCATCGATGGGTACTGGTCGTCGCGTCCGTCGCGTTGGTCGTCTCGATCCCGTTCCTGACCAAACTGGTCGGCGCGACTTTCATGCCCGACGACGACTCGAGCGAATTCGCGGTCAACATCCGCACGCCGCCGGGATATTCGCTCGCGCATACCGATCAGATAGTCGCGCAGATCGAGGATCGGCTGCGCACCATCCCCGAAGTTCGCGATCTGTTCACCACCGTGGGCGACACCTACGGCGACGATCGCGTGACCGTCGCCGAGGTCGACGCGAAACTCTTCCCGCTCGACCAGCGCCATCGCAGCCAGGAGCTCACAATGGCAAGCGCGCGCAAGTTGATGGACGCGTTTCCGGCGCTGCGCGTGAGCGTCGATCCGGTCAAGCCGTGGGAGCAGGGCGGCTATCACGAAATGGCGGTCGAATATGCTATGCGCGGTCCCGACCTCGAGACGCTGCGGGCGTACGCCGACAACCTGATGGCGCGGCTCACGAAAATACCCGGCATCGTCGATCTCGACTCGAGCTACGAGGGCGGGCTGCCGGAGCTTCAGGTCAACATCGATCGCTCCAAGTCGGCGAACCTGGGCGTGTCGGTGGACGATATCGCGCAGACGATGCGCACGATGGTGCAGGGCGACGTGATCACGCGCTTTCGCGAGGGTCAGGATACCTACGATGTGCGCCTGCAGTTGGCCGAGAAGGATCGCAACAATCCGGTCGTGGTCGCGGGGCTGACGATTCCTTCGGCCAAGGTTGGGCAGGTGCGGCTGGACAACGTGGCGACCCTTACGCACGGGACGGGACCGGTGCAGATCGACCGGCAGGACCGCCAGCGCAACATCTCGATCGTCTTCAACCTCGCGCCCGGATTCGCGATGAACAAGGTGATGGACGCCGTCACGCACGAGGTCAACCAGATTCATCTGCCGCCCGGCTATATCACGGCGTTCGGCGGTGAGAGCAAGTGGTACGGCGAGATGGTCACCGGCTTCGGGATCGCCTTCCTGCTCTCGATCATCTTCATGTACATGGTGCTGGCGGCGCAGTTTGAGAGCTTCGTCCATCCGATCACGATCATGTTGTCGCTGCCGCTGGCCGTCCCATTCGCGCTGATCTCGCTGCTGGTCTTTCGCGAGCATCTGATGCTGTTCTCGACGCTCGGCATTTTGCTGCTGTTCGGCATCGTGAAAAAGAATTCGATCCTTCAGCTCGATCAAACGCTCAACTTGATCCGCGCGGGACTGCCGCGCCGCCAGGCGATCCTGACCGCGAATCGCGATCGGTTGCGGCCGATCCTGATGACCACGGCGGCGCTGGTCGCGGGCATGATTCCCGTCGCGATTGGGCAGGGCGCCGGCGACAGCTCGATTCGCGCAATCGCGCTGGTCGTGATCGGTGGTCAGACTCTGTGCCTTCTGATCACCCTGCTGATTACCCCGGTCGCCTTCTCGCTGTTCGACGATGTGGAGAATTGGTTGCGCAACTTCCGCCAGCCTCCCGCACGGCTCAAGCTGGTCGAGCCTCTGTATGACGACCAGCCCGAACGCCAAGCGATCAACTAGCGGCACGCGTCTCCATCTTCAATCTCGGGCCGGCGTTCTGATACGCTCGCAAAATTATTGAACGCTGGAGACAAACCAATAATGGGCCAAATCGTAATCGTTCTTGCACTCGGGCTTGCGGCGGGCATACTCGGCGGATTCGTCGGCGTCGGCGGAGGCGTCCTGATCGTCCCGGTGCTCGTGCTGGTACTCGGCTTCGATCAACATCTCGCGGTGGGCACCTCTCTCGGCGCGCTGCTGCCTCCGGTCGGAATCCTCGGTGCGTACGAGTACTACAAGCACGGCCATCTCAACGTCACGTATGCGCTGCTGCTGGGCTTGGGCTTGCTGGTCGGTGCTTACATTGGCGCGGTGTACGCCGTCAGAATCTCCGGGACGACGCTTCGCCGCATCTTCGGCGTATTCCTGCTGCTGACCTCGCTTCGGATGCTGTACAAATAGATTTATCTCGCTGATCGCCCGCGGCTCGACTACCTTGCGCTGGCGGATCGACCTTACTAAGTTCGCGATATGGACCCGGCGCTCGAAAAAGCACTCAACCTTTTGCTCGAATCCGAGCGCGCCGGAGTGATTGCTCTCGGCACGCTCATCGCCGACGTCAAGCAGGACGAACTGAAGAAGTTCCTTTCCGGCTCGCGTGCGATGGAACAGCGCAACGCCGAGGAACTCGAGGCTCTGATCCGCGACAACGGCGGCAATCCGTCCAGCGGCATCGGGCCGTTCGCCAGCAAAGTCGCCGCGCTCGAGTCGATTCGCGATCGCCTGAACCTGATGTCACGCGGTCAGGAATGGGCCGCGCGCAAAACCGAAGTCGCGCTCGCACTCGCCCCCGAAGACGGCGCCATACACGACTACCTGACTGCGATGGCGAATCGGCATCGCGCCGAAGTGGAATGGGGCCGCGCGGAAGTTATCCGCCTCATGTCAGCCGCCTAAGGGCGTACACGCTCGAGCTTTAGTCTCTGCCCGGGACATTTCTTACTCACTTGGCGTGGTCGTCCCATCATCCTTCCCCCGTGCGGATCCTTGCCCCACTAACTGTCCTGAGGCAAATAGAATGCCTCAGGGGCAGGCCGATACACGCGGTTCAACCATAGCGGCCGTCTAAGTCGGCCAGGACCGGGCGCAGGCCGCGCCATCTTAAGCCAGCGCCGGTACACCTCGTGCGCGAGGTTCGTATCTACGAAGATATCGCCGTAGCGATCGCCCGGCGCCGGTTTCTCGACGCGCACCTTCAAATGCCAGCAGTGCTGCCCGCTGACGGGATCAGGTTGCGCCGGGAATACCAGGTTTTGATGCACGCCCGCATCTTCCCACCATACCCGCTCCGAGTCGGGATCCGCGCTCTTGAACGCCTTGATGCCGTGAATCTGGCGCATCATCCATTTTCCCGGCGACCTTTGCTTGAGATCGACCAGCGCCGTCGACCATCTCTCACCCCCGGAGTTCTCCTCGAGGCGCCAACGCCCAAGATGATGCGAGCATGCGATCACTCCGGGCCGAATTCCTTCCGTGACCCAGACCTTGTCGATGAAATAGCCAATCTCGGTATGCACTTTGATCAGGTCTCCGGTCTCGACGCCGAATCGTTGTGCGTCTTTCGTGTGTATCCAGACCGGGTTCTTATGAGATATTTCGTATAGCCACTTGGCATTGCCGGATCGAGTATGAATCAAGGTGGGCAGCCGAAACGTCGGCAATAGCAACATCTCGCCGCGGGTTATATCGATATTGTCGCGATGCACATGGCTTCGGATGTAGGTCGGAACTGAGTATTCCGGCCATTTCCAGTCCTTGAGAGTCTTCGAATAGAATTCGAGCTTGCGCGACGGCGTCGGAAAGCCGACGAACTTCTCGCCGTCGATTTCGACTCCGACCGCTTCGCGCTTCTTCTCGATCACGTGCGTGGCCGGATTAGTCGCCGCGCCGTCGAGCTTTGTGCGCTCGACGCCGTCCTCGTGCCTGCGATAGACGTTGTCCTCGACCAGGAACGCTCCGTACTTGCGCATGTACTCGAGCGGCGTCATGTTTTGGGTCTGCGCTGCCGCGGGCAAGCCCGGCACGCTGTTCTCAAAGATCCAGCGGTAGTAGTCATCGAGCGTCAACTTCTCACCAGCGCGATACGGCGATTCGAAGTTCTTCCTGATGCCGAGTGCGCCGTTGGGATCGATTCGCCAGGAAAGCTCGATCCAGAATTCATCTTCTTCCCACACCTCGCCGATTCCCGCCTCGCGATGCGCCTCCCAGGTGGTCGCGAACTTCCGCCCTTTTTTTTCGAGCGCGACCCTGAGCACGGGTTGCCTGAATCCGATCCATCGAGCGCAATGCGTTTCCTGGCTGAGCAAATCGTGCCGTTCCGACGCGTGGCCCATCGGCAGAACGTAGTCCGCGAACCAGGCGGTCTCGCTCCAAATCGGCGTCAGACACGCGTGCCGCTCCACCTTGCTCTCGTCGCTGAGCGCCTCTATCCAACTCATCCCGTCCGGATTCGTCCACACCGGATTGTGCACGCGGGTGAAATACACAGCCAGTTTGCCGCGGCCTTCCCTCAGGAAATGAGGCAGGAGAAAACTCATTTCATAGAACGCGAGCGGAAATTCGCGGGGCCACATCATCTCGTTCCAGGCATTCGGCGGCGCGGGAATCATCGGCGGCATCGGCACAAACTTGTTGGCAGTATTCGGGTTGGTGCCGCCGGGCGTGCCCACGGCGCCCATCAACACGACCAGAAATTCGAGCGCCCGAGCCACCTGCCACCCGCCAAGATTTCCCGCAGCGGCGTTGCGCCACACGTGCGTCGCCAGCGCGGATTTTGCCCGCGCGGCCTCATGCGCGACTTCCACGATCGCGGCGGCAGACGCACCTGACTCCTGCTCCGCGAACTCCGGCGTGTAGGGAGCGTAAAGCTCCTTCAGCGCGGCGATGAAGCTGTCGAATCGAAGCGGTCGCCCAGGATGCTCCTCGCGAAGATACTCTTCCCAGTTGACCCATCGCCGCATGAATTCGGCGTCGTAGAGATCCTCCTGAAGAACCACGTTGCACATCGCGAGCAGCACCGCCGCTTCGGTGCCGGGCCACGTCGATAGCCAGTAGTCCGCCTTGCTGGCGGTGTTTGACAGGCGCGTATCGATCACGCAGATCTTCGCGCCACGCTGCTTGGCTTCGATTATCCGCTGCGCGTGCGGATTGAAGTAATGACCGGCCTCGAGATGCGCGCTCAGCAGCAAAATGAAACGTGCATTGGCGTGATCCGGCGACGGGCGATCGGCGCCGTGCCAGAACGCATATCCCGTACGCGCACCGGCCGAACATACATTAGTATGACTATTGTGTCCGTCGATTCCCCACGAATGTAGTATGCGCTGATTGTATATCAACTCGTGACCGGGCCGGCCGACATGGTAAACGATTTCGTTCCGCCGTTCTTCGACAAGAGCCTTTCTGATTCGCGCCGCCAGATCGTCGAGCACCTCATCCCAGCTCACACGCTGCCATTTTCCTTCGCCGCGCTGGCCGGTGCGCTTGAGCGGATAGAGTATTCGCTCCGGGTCGTTGACCTGGTTGATCGTCGCGGGACCCTTGGCGCAGTTGCGGCCACGGCTGCCGGGATGCTCGGGATTGCCTTCGAATTTGCGAATCTTGAAAGTATCCTTGTCAACGTAGGCGAGCAGGCCGCATCCCGCTTCGCAGTTGAAACATATCGTAGGAATGATCGAATAGCGACGCTCGACCTTCCGCGGCCAATGCGCCGGATCGAACTCGATCCAATCTTCCCATTGCGACGGCGGAGGATAGCTTGCCAGTTCATTCGCCGGCGGATCGAGATCCTTCGCGGCAGGATTCAACGGTTCCGGGTTATTACTCATTGCAATAGTCTGTAGCTAACTCAGCGCAACGGCCTGCCCCGCTTCTATCCATATCGACTCGAATATCCATATGCCTGCAAGTGCGCATACGGCAGCCAACACTGCCGGCTGCGTCAAGACACCCGTGTAAAGCCCCGCGACCAGGATCGCTGACGGCAACACCGAGCCCAGGCCCATCGCGCCCAGCCAGAACTGCCAGCGAAGCTCGCCCCTGATCATCAGGTCGGCCGCCAACTTCGCATCCTCGCTTATGCGTTCGCCAAACAACTCACCCAGCGCGATCGCGAGGCTGACCAATAGAGACAAAACCAGTATTTCATCGAGTGTTCTCGTCGTCCGGGGTTCGCAGCTTTCGACCGCGGCCAGGATGATCAGGACCGACGCACCCGCGACAATCGCCTGTGACAGCAACTGCCACACAAAGAGCCGACTCTGCCACAGGTCGCGCCCCTTGCCTTGCGCGAAGAGGAAAGCGGAATAGCCAGCCGCACCAACTCCGAAAGCAGCGGCAGGATATACTATGAATCCCGACGGTGTTCCGGCGAGAATCGATGTGAATAGCCAGACGAACGAAAGTCCACCGTATGCGAGTAGTATGTACGCGCCGATTACTACCCACGATCGCAGATTCGGCTTGGTGAGAAGGTAATAGAAGCGATCGGGCCGCTTGAGGTCGAAAATCAGAAGCAGCGCGGTCAGGCCGCTGAAGATCATCGCAACGATCGGGCTCGAAATAGCAATCAGCGCGCGCTCGTTTTCAGTACCGAGTGCGAGCAACATTGCCGCGACGATCAGTACGCCGGCGGCGATCGCCTTGGTCCACAGATTAGCCGCAATCTTCCCTCCCCAGGGCGCTGGATGCGCGACATCGTAAACCACTCGCGGCGCACCGGCATCTCGTTTCACTTCCTCAATCGTGGCCAGCGTGTAACCCCTTTGGCCCGGCTGCTGATCCGACCAGAAGTTACTTTCCTGGTGCGCCAGCGCGGTTGGCTGAAGCAGGTCGGCGTCGATTCCGGCGTAAAATAGTTTCGGTTCGGTGTTCTTGTACGGTTTGCGAGCGCTCATGGCCTGCGTCGCGGTGATTCGGCTGACATTGCTTTGCGCGTCGTCGAGGTCGCCCGTGATTATCGCCTGCGTTGGGCATACGATAACGCATGCGGGCTGCAGATTGAGCTCGACGCGATGCGCGCAGTAGTTGCACTTTGCCGCGGTGTTGCTGTTGGGATCGATGTATAGAGCGTCGTATGGACAAGCTTGCATGCACGATTTGCAGCCGATGCATCGCTCGCTGTCGAAGTCGACGATCCCGTCCTTGCGCATATACAGCGACGTGGTGGGACAAATCTCGATGCACGGTGCGGCGTCGCAGTGGTTACATCGCAGCACGCCAAAGTGGCGCGAGGTGTCGGGAAACTCACCCTTCTCGATGTATTTGACCCAGGTGCGGAAAACGCCGATCGGAACGTTATGCTCTTCCTTGCACGCCACCGTGCACGCGTGACATCCGATGCAGCGGTTCTGGTCGATGACAAAGCCATAGCGCATGATCGTGATCCGCATCCCGCCGACGCGCCAGGATGGCGAATCGATGCGCGTCGATCACGCGACACTGTCGAGCCCGGCTGCGTGCGGCGGCTACACCAATATCGCCGCCGTCCCGAGGACGCAAATCGCGCCGCGGCCCGCGGCCATCGCATGATCCTGAACTCTTGCGAGGATGTGCTAGCGGCGCAATAATTCCAGCCTCCGGTGGACGCATAGCTCAGCCTGGTTAGATCGCTTGCCTCACATGCCTTTCCGGGCCATCAACCAAAACAATCCGCGACGAAAACCCAAAAAGAACCGACGGCTTTCTGATCGAGCGGGTGATGGTCGCCAACCCCCTCCAAACGAGCCCACGGCACAGAACCGACACAGTTGGCGGCATCACAGGCGACCCGTGAACATCAGGCGAGTCAGCGTTCAAGGGCTGGCGGATTCCCAACCTTTGTCTCTTTCTCTTGATGCGGAATGTCCTAGCTCAAAAGTTTACCGGGGCTTCCCGACGTTGGCTAAAAGCGTCCCGAGGCGTAGTGTCCATCCATCTGGAAAGTATCGGGATGAATGATCGGTGATTGAGCCCGAAACAGTATCGGCGGTTCCCCTGGCTGCGCCCTTCCGCTTCCCACGCGTTGATCGCTTTGAAGAGTGGCTGCACGCTCCGGCGCAACTGGAGTCGATGCATCCGCGCTTCGACGTCCGGCGGGCGGTGCCGGCGGAATTCGATAGTATCTACGACTTGGTCAACGACGCCTTTGGCTTCAAGCGATCGCGCGCGCGGTATGACTGGATCTACCGGCGCAATCCCTATGGCACAGCGCGCTGTTGGGTAGTATTCGACCGCGCCAGCGGGCGGCTCGTGGGCAGCACGGCTTCCTGGCCATGGCCGATGGCGCGGGGGGCACATTGTGTGGAAGGCGCTCAAGCTGGTGATTTGGTCGTCGCTCCGGGATGGCAGCGGCAAGGGATCGGCCGAGTGCGCTCGGAGGTGAGGCATTCCCATGCATGGCACGACAAGATTATCGCGCTTAGCTGGCCCAACGAGAAATCGCGCGGGGCGGGAATCAAGCGTGGTCGCGCCGCCCGCATCGTGGGGCCGGTGCCCAAGGCCGTGTTGATGTTGAACGCCAAAGCCTTCCTCGCCGAGCATAACTGGCCCGCCCTCGTGAGTGCAGCCGGCGGGGCGGTGGTGGACACTGCTCTGACGGCATGGCGCAAGCTCGTATTTCAAGGCCGGGCCGGCCTCGCGTTCGAAGCGGTTCGACGCTTCGAATCGAGTGTTGATGAGATCACCCAACGGTGCATGATCTGGCCCGGCTTCTGGTCGCCGCACGATGCCGAGTTCCTGAATTGGCGCTACTTCGGCCATCCAACGGCGCGGTACCTCGCTTTCGCGCTGATGGACAACTGCAAGCTGGCGGGCTACTACGTGTTGAAAATTGACGGGCACGCGAGTTGGTTGATGGAATTTGTGACGCCTGTTTCACCGCGCCGCCTCGCCTCGGCGTTGCTACTGCACCTCATCGAGACGGCGCAAGCAGCCGACTGTACCCATCTTACATTTTCGGCGCCGCCAAGGTGGCGGCACTGGAAGCTTTTGCACGCGGCCGGCTTCTTACCGGTGCCCTCCGAGATCTACCTCTGGCTAGGGGGCGAGGAACCGAAGCTCAGACAACTCACCATGTGGCAATGGGTGCCGGGCGACATGGACGACTTGTGACCACGGTTTCAGACGACGGTTCCTCGTCAAATGTCAAGAACATGCGAGAGGGGGCTTGAACCCCGCGCCTTGCGGCACCTGCATTTAGCGGCTCTTTTATTCATCGAATCTCTGGGACATCACACTAGGCCCAATATCTGCCGCACTTTTCGGACCACCAACAGGTAATCCAGATCGCCTCGTAGCATCCCCACGAAATCGGCAAAGCTATCCATGGGCGCCAGGCCCATCCTGGGAATTCTGAACGGGTCGAGGTTGTCGGCGACCACGCTGTGGCGAACAGTTACTGCGCTTTCGTAACCGCACTTCCTTACCCAGTCGACGTTCTGGTCGTTGAATAATCCAAAAGGATAGGCGAAGTGTTTACAGGGTGCGCCGACCTGCTGGGTGATTATTTCCTTTGAACGCATCAGCTCTTCCATGCCGACGTCAGGGCGCAACCCTCTCATGTCCAGGTGGTGGCAGAGATGGGATCCTATATTCATTCTCTCGCTGCTCATTTCTTGCACCTGGGCCCATGTCACTGTTGGCTCGCCCGGGAAGAATCCTGGAATCGTGTAGAAACGCTCCCCGCGGTCCCTATCGAGGCCGGACGTCGTTACATAAAGAATCGCCGGGAAGTCATAACGGCGAAGAATGGGGTAGGCGTGTTCATACACGCCGACGTATCCGTCGTCGAACGTTATTGCGCAAGTGAGCGGTGCAGTGGAATGGCGACATTGGCCGTTCAGCATAGCGTCCAAGCTGATGACCCGGGCATGGGCCTTGAGGTAGCTCATTTGAGCCTCGAAGGCGTCCGTGCTGACACAGTGAACGGAGTTGCCGACCGCGTGATACATGAGAACCACGGAGCGGGTTTTCCGGCGGCGGGCGGCGAGCCGGCTCAGAGCACGCAATGCGCTTGCGGCGGCGCGGCGTTTGCGCGAGACCACCATCTCAGGGGAGTTGAGACCGTAAGATTCTTTCCTTCTTGAGTCCATCAAGCGGCAGCAGGAGATTCGACGGCATTGTCTGCGATGGCCTGGGCCGCGGAAAAACGCAGGCGTCGTTCCCGCGCGGTCTGTGCGCACTGAGCCAACCTCAAGCGACTCAGCCTGCCGGAACCCGGGCGAACATTGAAGGAGGCGGCAAGGGTCCGCGCTATTCGCGTCCCGGCTCGCGTGCGATGGCGCACGGCCGCGATCATCTGGCTGCCATCGGCCGCGAATACCGGCTGGAGTCAACCAGCACGCCGATCAGCGCGCCCCATTTCGCATCCATGCTCTTCTCGCTGAACTCAAGCTCGACCAGACGACGCGCCTGCGTGCCGAGCGCGCGCCGCTCGGCCTCGTTGCCGGCGAGGCGGACAAGCGCGTGCGCGCATTCCTCCGCATCGTCCTGCGAAAACAGGTAGCCGGTGCGAGCCGGGATCACTACCTCGGCGACGCCTCCGACGCGCGGCGCCACCAGAGGCAACCCCGCGGCGGCCGCCTCGATCAGCGACAGCGGCCCCGCTTCCATCCAGCTCGCAAGCACCGCTACGTCGGAAGCGGCAAGCCATTGCGACACTTCGTCGCTGTGCCCGAGCCATAGAATTCTGTCGGCTACTCCCAGTTCGTCAGCCAGCCTCCGCAGTTCTTCCGCGTAGGTGCGATGTCCTGGGTCGTTGCCGCCCGCGCAAATCAGGGCGACGCGGATTCCCCGTCGGGCCGCATGGGCGACAGCACGGATCAGGAGCTGGTGATTCTTCACCGGATCGACCCGCGCTACGCAGGTCGCGACCAGATCAGCCGATGGGACCTGGTGCTGCAAGCGAAAGCGCTGCCGCTCGTCGTTGCTCATCGAACACCGGCAGATCCGCTCGATATCAACGCCATTGTGGACTATGCGGAGCTGCCGGCGCGGGTACCCTAACGCCTCGAGCTCGTCGCGAATAGCTGTGCTGGGGCAGACCGCGATCGCTCCCGACAGACTCAGCAGACGGACGCTGGCGGATCGCTTCAGTCGGCGTGACCACGAATTGACCCCCATAGGAAAGTTGCACATCCACAGCAGGTTCACATTCGTTCCGGCTGTGGCGAGCGCCGCGCGAACCCCCGACGCGTAACCCATTGCGATACAGCCGCACGTGAGCTCAGAAGACAAGAGTTTTCGCAGCGCCCGAAGGTTGCGAACAAGCGAGGGAAGCGTGCGAACCCGAAGCTTCATCTCAAAGTCGAAACTGTCCACGTGGTCAAAGCATTCGCGCAACTCCGCCGGAATCGTCCCTGTTGAGCCGAAGACCAAAGCCAGGTCCACTCGCGCCATCGTTCCGGCCAGCCGTGCGATGTGAGCCAGGACTACCTCGCCGCCACCCATTAGGCGCGGATCCTCGTGAACGAAGAGAAGTCGGGGGCGAGGCGGTTCTTGAGCCGCGAGAAAACAATGCGCGGGCTCAGGTCTGACGCTTTGTACACCAGGCATTTCCACAGACGTCTCTGTCAGCCCCCCATATCCAAAGCTGACGCCGGACTCCGTATAAAACAAAAGTGGAGAGGGATGCCCTTGAGAACCAGCGCATCCAGAACTATACGGTGGAAGCGGACGAGAGTCGATTCAAACGTCCTCATCTGAAGTCGATTCCTGAAGCAGGTCTGCCGCCGGTTTCCGCGGAGCTTGTACGAATAGCGAGTCCGCAAGCCCATCCTATCCAGATTGTAGGAGAGCAAAGGCAAAAGGCTGTGCATACTGAAAACTCCCACAAGCTTGAAAACTCAAGAGATTTCCGGTGAAGTCTGCGGAGAATCTCTGAACGTGAGGACTGCTTGGCGGTGCCATTGGACAACAGTGGCCGGCTTGACCAACACCATCACCTCCAGACAGCGTGGCCACAATCGGTAGAGCAAGACCCAGAGCAAGCGGTCGATCGCGAACAGGCGCGGCCAACCCGGCCGCCGGCGGCGAGGAACGTGCAGCTGATGACGCAGGGCGAGGTTCTCGAGTTCCACCATTGCCCGACTACGGAATCGGCATCCAAGCCGACAGACGATCGATCGCACGAGCTTAAGCATGCCGGCGATATTGCGTCGGTGAATCCAATAACTCCAGACTCTTCGGCGCTTTCGGAGTTGTTAATAGCCACACGTAGTAGGGCTTTCCCGCACTTGCGTCGGTCGGCATGACATCCCCTCCTCGCATCGCGGCAGCACGGACCACCGGTCGCCGCGTGAGAATTGGTTTCACTTTTCCGATATCCAGCAAATGACCTATAGAATCGTGCATTCACCAACGCAAGCGCTGCTCTGCTATGCCTGGCGCGGCAGTGGCGATCGCCGTCGTAGCTCCACTTATCGATCAGCGAACTCCAGGACCGTGGGTTAGGCATGGCGTCGCCAGCCGTTGTATACATTGCGCCAAAGTAGCAGGAGCGTTTTGCCATCACGCCCATAGATTATGGCGATTACGAATTCCATAAAGATGAAGCTCATCGTCAACCAAGCCTACGAGAACATGGGCCTGGCCTCCATCCAGACGCTCGGGCCGATCCTCGGCGGGCTCATGCGCAACACCCCCGATGCTCACCGCTTCATCGAGCTGGCCAAGCGCGAGGGCGTGTCGAGTGCAGTCGCCGCGCGGGACGGCGCCTTCGGCGACTACGGCCAAGCGCCCCGCGAGGAGCAGCCCAACCGGGCAAACGTCATCCGCGTCAAGGATTTCTGACACGTATCGACGCATTCTACCCGCGAATCGAGGAGAGCGCAGGACAACTCTCTGGACTTTTCCCAATTTGCCGAGATCTTCGCGCCGTTCGACTTCGAGGGCATCAACCTCGCGATGCCGACGCGGACGTTCGAGCGCCGTTCGGACCTGCGCGTCGGCAGCAACACCGTCTGTCTCATCGAAGTCGGTCCGGCACACACGCGTGGCGACGTATAAAGTCACTTGGCCGCTACGCTGCGGCATGGATCGGTGGCCGCCGGTCGCTCCAGCGAACCTCGCCCTCGAGTTGCGCCGCAAGACGGAACAGGAGATCTTCGCGGCCCATGGCGGCGATGAACTGAACTCCGATCGGAAGACCTTCGCCGTTCCAATGCATCGGGATGGAGACCGCGGGTTGGCCGGTGATGTTGAACGGTATGCAAAAGGCGAGGATCGCGGCGCTACGCGTAAAGGCGTCGAGCGGTTTGGCCGGGTCGGGCACGAACTCGCCGATCCTCGGTGAAGGACGCGTGATAGTAGGGGTCACAAGGATGTCAAAGCCGTTCGCCCACCATGAGGCAATCGCGCGGCTGAAGTGATTATAGAGTTCGAGCGCCGCCAGATACTGGGTTGCCGAGACTCCTTTTCCTGATTCGGAGACCAGCCAGTTGTCCGAGTCCAGGTCGCCGGGACGTATTTCGCGCCCAACGACCTGTCCGAGCCATTCCACCTCGCGCGCCTGCGATGCGGGGACCACCCTCAGGGCGGACTGCATCGTATTCATCTCCACCAGCGCGGCTGGGTACGATGCTTCAACGTTGTGGCCCAGTCGTTCGAGGAGACGGCCGGCCGCTCGCACCGCTTCGCTGCAATCGGGATGAACCTCCTGGCCGGGATAGCTGTGCATGAGGCCGATGCGCAGCCTGCCCGGCGGTATCCCGACCTCCTCGCGGTAGGGCCGCCGAGGCGGAGGCGCGCCGTACGGGTCACCCGGCATCGGGCCTTGCACGCAATCGAGCAGGGCCGCTGTATCGCGCACCGTGCGCGTCACCGCGAACTCGAAGACCATCCCTGCCCATAACTCGCCGACGTCGGGTCCCAATGAGATTCGCCCGCGGCTGGGCTTCAACCCGATAAGGCCGCATTGGCTGGAAGGGTTGCGGATCGAACCTCCCCCATCGCTGGCATGTGCGAACGGCACGATTCCGGCTGCGGTAGCAGCGGCAGCGCCGCCGCTGGATCCGCCAGAGGAGCGCTCCAGGTTCCAGGGGTTGCGCGTGGGGCCATATGCGGCAGGCTCGGTCGTTGACCATGCGCCAAGCTCGGGGACATTCGTGCGCCCGACTATCACCAAGCCGGCGGCGCGGAACTTGTTCACCAGATGCGAGGTCGTCGTAGCCCGGTAATTGGCTTCTTTGAGAACGCGAGTGCCCCAGTGCATTGGATCACCTGCCAGGTTTCCGCCTCCAAGGTCCTTCAACAAAAACGGTACGCCGCGAAACGGCCCGCCGGGCGGTCCGCTGCGCGCTTGCGCCATCGCGCGCTCAAAGCTGCGATGGATCACCGCGTTGAGCTTGGGGTTGAGGCGTTCGATCCGCTCAATTGCGGCCTGAACCAGATCAAGCGGCGATGCTTCACCGCGACGGACAAGCTCCGCTTGCGCGGTGGCGTCTAATTTCGCGAGCTCATCACTCATGACGTTCCTCCCAAGCGATGGAAACCATCGCGCCGCCGCCTTTGGTTCTCGATCTCTTCCGTTCGAATCGGTCGCAATTTAGCGCATTTCAATTCACGCCGGCAATTTTTGCGGAGGACAGTCAGATTTCGACGCGAACGCCACCCGACTTTTCTTTCACCTCGATCGCCGGGCCATTGGGAGACCGCCGCAGCACGAACGAGAGACGGCCATCGCCGACCTTCAGTCCGTCGATGCTGAGCCAATCCAACCACGATGGAATCAATTGAGTGTCGAAGACCACGCGGCGCTCGAATCCGAGCACGCGCATCCCCAGCATCGCCTGCAGGATCACAAAAACGCTGGCGGCCGACCACGCCTGCGGATAACACGCCACTGGATATGGCACCGGGCCGAGACCCGGCTCGCGCCGGAAGCCGCAGAAAAGCTCGGGCAGACTCGAAGTATTGAGCTGCTTGCATGCATCGAACAGACCTTCGAGCACCTTGACGACGCCAGCGCAGTTGCCCGTGCGCACGAGTCCGAGCGCCGCCATCGCGTTGTCGTGGGGCCACACCGAACCGTTATGATAGCTCATCGGATTGTAACGCTGTTCGTTGCGCGAGAGCGTGCGAATTCCCCATCCGGAATACATATCGTCGGCGAGCAATCGTGTGCACATCGCGGCCGCACGCTCGCCATCGACCAGCCCTGTCGCGAGACAATGAGCGCCATTCGATGTCATCACTCGGCATGGGCGGCCGTCGGCGTCGAGCGCGAGCGCGATCATTCCCTCGCGATCGAGCCAGAAATCGCGCTCGAAAGACCGCTTCAGCGCGGCGGCGCGCGTGAGGAGCCGATCCGCGACGTCTCCATGCCCAAGCAGTGTCGCGACGGATGCCACGCTTACGCACGCCGCGTAAACGTAGCCCTGCACCTCCGCCAGCGCGATCGGCGGGCGCGCAAGCTCGCCGTCGTGATGAAAGATCGCTTCAGCGGAATCCTTCCAGCCCTGGTTGTCCAGGCCGCGAGGGGTTTCGCGCATATATTTGACGTAACCGTCGCCGTCGCGATCGCCCCATCGTTCGATCCACTCGATAGCCCGTACGACGTTGGGCCATAGCTCGCCCGCGAGCCCGAGGTCCCCGGTCGACTCTACGCAGCGCCCGTACAACCACAGAAAAAGCGGCGTCGCATCTACACTGCCGTAGTATCGGCCGAACGGAACTTCGCCCGTCGCCGCCATCTCGCCGCTTCGGATCTCATGCACGATCTTGCCCGGCTGCTCATCGCGCGCCTCGTTGATCGAATCGCCCTGAAACCGCGCGAGCGTGCGCAGCGTTTGCGTCGCGATTTCAGGATGAAACGGCAATATCGACAGAGCGGTGATGATGCTGTCGCGTCCGAAGAGAGTGGCGAACCAGGGAACGCCCGCCATGATGAACGCGCCACCATCGCCGCCGTGGGCGATTAGGGAAGTCAGGTCGACCGCCGCGCGCCGAATCATCGATGCAAACTCACGATCGCTCGCCGATATGCCGGCCCAGCCGTTGCGGATCCCTGATAGTTCGGACTGCCGTTCGTCGAGCGCCGCGCGGAAGTTGCCGGCGCGGTGGACTACGCGGCTGGAGACCGAGGGCCCGCTGGCCGTGATTTGGCACTCCAGCTTCCGGTCTTCGCCCGGCTCGAGGCGCAGCGCGAACACCGCGCGCTGCTCATTGATCTCGTTGGGAGCGCAATCAAAGCGAATCTCGGTCGAACGCTCGGCGTCGTCGAGACCCCGGTAACGAAGCTCGACCCGGCGGCCGTCGACGGAGGAACTCAGCATCTGACCGCGACCCGCGCGGCGAAGGCCGCGTACTTCAAACACATCGGCGAAATCGACGCCGTAGAAAAAATCGACCTCGATTTCCACCGCCGCGCGGGCGTAGTTGCGTAGCGTCAACTGATGGTACAGCGCGGCGCCGTCGAGGACCCATCCGCGATCCACTCTGATCGAGTTGCGTGGCAACCAGCTCGGACTTCGCCGCTGGCCCAGATCAGCGTTGGTCAGTGTGGCGCGGAATTGCGCGCGATCGTCGCTCAGATACGAGTTCAGAAAGTAAGGCTTAGCCCCTGCGATCAGAATCTCGAATCGGCTCAGATGCCGCGTATCGCAGTTGAAAAATCCGAGTGCCTCGAGTGGTGAATCTATGATGTCGCCCGCCGTCTCGAAGACCGCGAAACTTCGCCCGTTCGCGAGCACCTGGTTCGCACGGCGCGTGGCCAGCGACGAGGCCAGCACATAGTAATCGGAGCCGACTTTGACGACGGTCTGCGCTGGCTCCGCGGTAGCCCTGCGTTCTGCCATGATGAGTTGTCGGAAGCGCCACGACTCTCGGGCTGCCTCTCCCATCGGCAGTGTATCATCCGCCGAGACTATCTGCCGACAGCCTGTGCCTGCCGACATCGCGGACATCAAGGTGCTTACGGCTTACTTCGAAGGCCGCGCCTTCTGAGCAGGCTTGATCACGCGGGCTTGGGCCACACGCCGGGAACGCTGGTGGAGAGCCACTCCACGAGCGCGGCGTTCACCTCGCAGGGCTTTTCCGGCGCGACCCAGCGGCCCGCGCGAATCGTCTCTTCATGCAGGTTGCGGCAATAGGTGCGCATCGGCTAGGCACACCGCCGCTAAATTCCGACAAGTGGCTTCGAAGGTCGCCGGCGAATTCGTGTCTCGTGACGCGTCCAGTCTCAGACGCTTTCGAAGACCCGCACCCAGTCGTCCAGCGCGGACTCATGTCCCGGCACGAGTTGAACGACGAATTGATCATAGCCACCTTCGCCGAGCGCGTGGATCCGATCGCGCAGTTCGGACGCGGTCGCAGTAAAAGTAGTTGCCGCGATGAATTCCGGGGAAAGGAATTTCTCTTCTTCCGGCCGCACGCCGAGTAAATGCATAGTGTGCATCTGCAGGTAGCGCGCATCGGCCGGCTGATAGGTAGCGTGCTGCTTGCGATAACTCTCGAGCACCGGCTGAATTTCGGGCGGTAGATTCAGTCCGAGCGTGGCTTCGACCAATCCATGCAGAAAAACCACGGACATCGGACCCGCCTGAGCCTTGGCGCGCGCGCTCGCCGCAGATTCTTTTTCGCCCAGCACGCATCCCAGCGCAAACACCGTTCGGTAGAGACTCCTGGGAGCACGCCCAAGAGCCTCGCACGATTTCGCGAGCTCGCCAGCTTCGCGGATCGCACGCGGTACCGAGGAGGAAAACGTCATCCATCCGTCTGCGATTTCGGCGGTGAGTTTGCGCGCCTTGGGCGCGAAAGCCGAAATATGCAGCGGAATCCTATCGGTAATATTGACCAAACCCTCGGGATTCAGAAAACGGATCTTGCGGCGCGCGCCCTCACACTCCCATTCGACCGTGTTGCCGGACAACAATTCGCGAACGACGCGGATATACTCACGCATCTCTGTAAGCCGCATCGGCCCCAGCCCCATCGTATTGCGCGCAGTGAAGCCGGTACCCACACCGAAAATAATCCGGCCGGGCGCGAGCTTGTTGAGCGACGCGAGTCCATTGGCCGCGACCGGCGCGATGCGGTTGGTTGGCACCATGACTCCCATGCCGAGCTTGATTCGGGAGGTTTTGTCCGCTGCGAGAGCCATTGTGACGAAAATGTCCGGCGACAACATCTGTGTATCGTAGAACCATGCGTGTGAGAGACCCAGCTCCTCGGCGCGCTTGACGGTTTTCCACGAATCGAGCATCGAGGGTAACGCAATTCCAAAATCCATGGTCATTCTCTTGGATCCGGTGACTTGTGACTTATAGCCTGCAACGTAAGCAGATTGCTTCAACTATCATCATTGCCGCCCTAGGAACATCCGCAGCTGGTCAGCTAAGTTCCTCAATCCGCGGTCCACCCCCTTGCTCCACTGCCCCGCTGGGGGCAAATACATCAAACGACTCTACTTCTCACGTGATGGGCATTCGGGAGCAGGCCGCGGTCTATGCGGAGAATCTGAACAGAACTTCGGCTGGCGGCTCGGTCGCCGCGAGCATCGCTGCGCGAATTAGATGTCAGCGCACGCTTAGATCGAAACCGGAAGCGGGCGGCCGATGAGCTGCTCGGCGGTCGGGCAGGAGGCCTTCATGTGGCGCTCAAACTCCCGGCGTTCCATCCGGGGAGCCAAAAAGCGGTCTCGCCCCCAGTTGGTCAGCATGAAGTAGCGCTCGATCGCCTCCTCGCCGCGCGGCACCACCCCCTGATGGAACAGATAGCGCCAAGTGAGCACGTGGCGGGCCTCTTCGGGCTTGACGTTGTGATTCACCTGATCGATGAGCTGGGCGGCCAGCGGATGGCTCCATCGCGCGCAGGCGTCCAGCACGATCGGAAAGGCGCGCTCGAGGGCAAGCGTTTCGACACCGCCGAGGACAGCCATCAGGTCGAGCACCTTCTGCGTGTTGATCGCAGGGTCGGCCACCGGCTCGAGAAAGTCGCCGCCGCTGTTGAGCTGATCCTCGGTGAGCAGCGCCGGGGCTATGCCGCCCATCTCGTAGTAAGCGGCGCCGAAGACCTTGTCGCCGTGGCCGGCTTCTTCCGCTGATTGCTGGTTGAGTGCGACGAAGGCGGCGTCGCGCACCCGGGGCGAGAGGTCGGAAACGATCGCGACGCGGGCCGCCTTGTAGGTCGGCTCCTGACCGGCTTTTTCGGTCACCGAGTATGCGCGCAGCATCAGGTAGAATTGCGCCACGCTCATCGCGTTGCCCTCATAGTCGGTTGCGATAATCGGGCGCGGATCGATTCCTCGATCGCCAAGGCGTGCGGATGCGGCGGGCAGCTCCACGAGCATCTTCTGCCGGATAAGCTCGTTCATCCGCTCGCGTTCGGCGCGGATATTGTCGTTGGCGAATGACGATTCCATCGTGCCGCTCTGTTCTGCCATCGTGCTTTTTCCTCAGATGCCGGCCAGCGCCGGCCTAGCGTCACATTTCCAGACCTGGATGGTACATCTGATACCTCGAGTCAGTCGAACTGCAAGCTCTCGCGAATCTTCGCGCCAGTGCGATTCGCAAAACTATCGTCTGGCGAGGGGTCGAACTTCGAGCGTTCGACAAGTCAACCGCGAGCTGACCTCCAGATGCTGCGATGCGTGCCGTGGCAGGACGCTTACTCGGCGATTCGTTTCGAGTGTCCGATCCAGTAGCGATCCTTGATCAGCCGTTTAAAGAGCTTGCCGGTCGGATGCCGCGGCAGCTCCGCGTCGAAATCAATTGTCCGCGGACACTTGATCGCGGACAGGTGCGCGCGGCAGAAATCGATCAGCTCGGCCGCGAGATCCGGCCCGGCCTGATTGATATCCACCGGCTGCACGACGGCTTTGACTTCTTCGCCAAAATCCTCGTTCGGCACGCCGAACACAGCGACGTCCTGAACCTTTGGATGAGTCGCGAGCAGGTTCTCAGCCTCTTGCGGATAAATGTTCACGCCGCCGCTGATGATCATGTTCGCCTTGCGATCGGTCAGGTACAGATAGCCGTCCTCGTCGAGATAACCGATATCTCCGAGCGTGGACCAACCTTTGTCGTTGCGCGAGCTTTTCGTTTTTTCCGGATCGTTGTGATATTCGAACACCCCGCCACCCTCGAAGAAGATCGTCCCCGCCTCGCCGGTGCCGAGCTCGGCTCCGTCATTGCCAACGATATGCACCTTGCCCATGAGCGGCTTGCCGACCGAGCCCTTATGCTGCAGCCACTGCGAGCTGTCGATCGCGCAAAACCCGTTGCTTTCGGTCCCCGCGTAGTATTCGAAAATCTTCGGTCCCCACCAAGCGATCATCTGTTCCTTGATCGCGATCGGACACGGCGCGGCCGCGTGGATGGCCACCTTCAGTGTTGAATGGTCGTATTTGCGGCGCATCGGCTCGGGCAACTTGAGCATCCGGATAAACATCGTCGGCACCATCTGCGTATGCGTCACCCGGTATTTCTCGAAAAGCGCGAGCGACTGTTCCGGGTCGAAGTGCTCCATGACGACCACCGTGCCGCCAATCCGATGCACCGCCATCGTGAACTGCAGCGGCGCCGAATGATAAAGCGGCGCTGGCGACAGGTAGAGCATCTCGGGAGTCGCCTGGTAGAGCCCAGCCAGCACCATGCCGATCGGATTTGGCGCGCCCAGCGGTTGTTTGCTGAGCGGATGCTTCACGCCCTTGGGTTTGCCGGTAGTGCCCGACGAGTAGAGCATCGCGGCGCCTTCGGTCTCGTCGGCAATCGGAGTCAATGGCTGCGAACCGACGGCATCCTCCCACGATTCATAATTCGCGATTGCGCCGTCCATCATGTAGCGCTTGACGCCGCCCGCAATCATCTTAGCCGCGTCCATCCGGCCTGCGACGTCGGCCATCGCGCGCGTTGTGATGAAAACTTTCGCCTCGCAGTCATTTGCGATGTAGGCGACTTCCTCCGCCGTCAAGCGTGAGCTGATCGCGGTGTAGTAGAGTCCGGAACGCTGCGCCGCCCAGAGAACCTGGTGGTAGCGGTGATGATTCTCGGCGAACAATGCGATTCCGTCGCCCGGCTTGAGCCCAAGCGAGCGCAATAGATTCGCAGCGCGGTTCGATTCATCGTCGAGCTCGCGATAAGTGACAACCTTGCCGGTCGCCGCCATGATGTATGCGGCCTTGTCAGGATTGCTCTTGGCGTGAATTCCGGGATGCATCGGTTCTAACAGACGTTAGCCAAACTTAGCCAAAGCGGCGGCTGCGTGGCAAGCGAGTTGAACGGCGATCAATATTTTCGTACCACGCCTCAATTCGAGACCGGCGACGCGTGTTACTCCTGCCTCATCCAGAGCATCTTCGTGGCCGGGCGGCGGATCGCGCCCGCTGGCGTCGAATACAAGGTGTACAGAGTGGCGTAGCGTGGCGGCTGGTTGGACTCGACCGCCACCTACTTCTGCTGGATTGATTCGATATAATTCACCAGCGCCGAAATCCTGCGAGTGACTTCTTGCTTGGTGCCTGTAGGCAGCTCTCGATCAGGCCGCTGGTATTTGAGGCCCCAGGTCGGCATGTCGCCGACGAAGTGTGCGGGAAAGCGCTTGCGGCCGTCGATCGCGTCATAAACTTCCTGATGGGGAAACAGGCCGCCGTTAGCCTTGCCAAGCTGGGTAAGGTCAACCGAGACATAGCCCTTCACCTCTCTCATCTCCGCGACGCTTCCCTTGCCATCTACCCCATGACAGCGCGCGCAATCGACCATGTAATCGGTTTTGCCCGAGGTCTGCGCGAAAGCGTTTCCGAACGCGGTCAGCCACACCAGCACCGCCATCATAGTCAGCGTATTCCTTTTCATTTTTTTCCCGCGCCCGCCTCATTCGAAGTTGCCAGAATTCGTTGATCGGCAGATTTGATTTCCGTTGGCCCGCTCAATTGCAACGGCAGCGTATCCAGAATACCAATCGACCGCGAGATCCGCGATCTCATCCGACGGATGTGGTAAGAGAACCAACTGTGGGGAGCGCCGCGGATACGTCGCGAATCACTCGACCACCTCAGGGTGTTCAGCGAAGCGCACTTGCGCGACGTGCTTCGTCGAGCCTGCGGCGGAAAGCCTCATGAGCGAGCATCGTCAGCGACATTGCGAGAACTGTGAGAAACGACACGGAAACGACACAGTCGGCCCGTCAAGATGGCTTCGTGGCTCGTCGCAACGCCTCCACCGCGATTGCGGCGAATCGCTCAGGTCCGCAATTCCTCAATGTCGACGCGGGACTTGCCGCCGCGCGGACAGGAAGCGATAATGCATCTTCCCGGTGGACGCATAGCTCAGCCCGGTTAGAGCGCTTGCCTCACATGCAAGAGGTCCCTGGTTCGAGTCCAGGTGCGTCCACCAAATAATTCAAAGGCTTTTTCTCAATTGAGTTTATCGGGGGCTGCTTGCTGGGCCCAATTTTGTTTCCCCTCGACAGAGGATTCTGCCGCATCCGCGACCACAGCCGCTTTTTCCAAGGCCGCAATAGCCTGTGCCTTATTTGGGTCCATATAAGGCACACCAGGTAAAAATCGGAACGCAACATTCTTACCGGGCGAGCTAAGTCTATCGCGCACCGACAGCTAGCGGCCGAGGTCTACTTCCAGGCTTTCGACGCGGACGCCGGCTTGCTCGAAGCGAATCACCAGCTGGCAGCCGCTGGTCTTGAGCGTGAGTGCGTATGCGCCGGGACTCCGCTGCGTTGACGTTATCTGCTCGACCGTTTGGCCTTTGAGCGTTGCTAACGCCTTGTTCAGTTCGGCTAGCGACTGCGCCACTTCGCGGCCGCGCGGCGTTTTCATGAACAGTGCGTTGAGCGATAGCTCGGCGCCCGGACCAAACAGCCGCCTGACGCGGCCGCTGGTGAGCGCGACCTCGACGATCGCGCCCAGACGAAGCTGCAGATCCGCCGGCACTTCGAGCGACTCGATCGCCGACTTGAGCGAGAGATAAACATCGCGTGCCTGCGGATCGCTGGTTGCGTCGAGGAACGCCTGAATTTGCGGAATGAGGACGTCGCGCTGAAGACTGTCGAGCGTTATCGATTCGCCCGCTTCGGGCTGGTCGTCGCTCGCCATCACCGTCGCTACGATTTGTGTCCGCCGTCGTTTTGACCGAGCAACGCCGCCAGCTCGTGCTCGAAGCCGCCCGTCTCGATCGCACAGTGCATCCCGCATTCCTTCGGCGCGCCTGTTTCCCACCACCACCTGCCCGCGCGAGGGTCCTGTCCCCCGCCGACGGCGCGCGTGCACGGCGCGCACCCGATCGACTTGTAGCCCTTGTCGTAGAGCGCGTTGTACGGCACGTCGTTGGCGCGGATGTAATCCCAGACTTCGTCTTCCGTCCAGTCGGCCAAAGGCGCGAGCTTCACGATACCGCCGTGGTCATGATCGATTTCAATTTTGCGAATGTTCGAGCGCGTCGCCCACTGATCGCGGCGCAGTCCGGTCACCCACGCGCCGTAATTCATGAGCGCACGGCGCAGCGGCAGCACCTTGCGCACCTGGCAGCATAGCAGGCGCAGGTTGACGTCGTTGTAGAAAAGATTGTTGCCGTGCCGGGTAACCATCTGCTCCACGACTGCCGTATCGGGCATGAAGACTTCAACCTTGATTCCGTAGCGCTGGCGATACTTGTCGATTAGGTCGTAGGTCTCCTGCGGCGTGCGGCCCGTATCAATCGTAAACACGCGGATGTTGGAATCGATCTTGTGCGCCATGTCGATCAGCGCGCAGCCCTCGGCCTGGAAGCTGCAGCAAATCGCCAGCTCCTTGCCGAACCGATCGATAGCCCACGCCAGGACTTCCTGAGGTTCCTTGTCGTCGAGCTCGACGGCGGCTTCGCCCGCCTCGAGTTCGTCCATGATGAGGCTCAGTTCGGGTTTTTCGATTTGCGCTTGCGGTACTGCGGCCATGACAGAGTCCTCGGGGCTATACCCGGTTCAGGCGGCGGCGATATTGGCGCCGGTTGCGTCTCCACTTGCTATTGAAATCAGATCGGCGTCGGGCGTGCGCACGCAAAAATGCGTGAACGTCTCGTTGGCGTTGCGCCGTTCGAGGTAAGTCCCGAACAGCCGCGACACGTAGTCTTCGACCATCGCGGACGGCACGCGGCGTATAATCGGCTTGCCGATCGCTGCGTCCTTGCCCAGCCCGCCGCGCAATATAATGTCGAAAGCCTCCAGCGGCTCGCCCGCGGGTCCGCGGCCGGTCGTGCCCTGCAACCCGATATCGCCGGTCCAATGCTGCGCGCACGCGTGGGGGCATCCGTCGAGATTCAGCTTGAGACCGCCGACCTGCTCGCCGAACTGATTCACCAGCCGCTCGATGATTGTCGCGAGCTTGGTCTTGGTCGGGGTAACCGCGTAGTTGCAATGCGGATCGCCGATGCATCCGATCGACGACGCGTAGAGGCCGTTCGCATTCAGCGGGAAACCGATCGCGCCGACTTGCGCGATCACGTTGTCGAGCTGCGCGGTCGGAATCCCGGTGACGATGAAATTCTGCCGGCGCGTGAGACGGATGTCGCCGCCGAACGAGGCCGTGAGCGCCGCTATCTCGCGCATCTGCCGCCCGCTCATCAGGCCCAGGTAAACCGGAAAGCCGACATAGTTGAGCCCCGACTGTTTCTGCTCGCGGATGCCCATGTGATCGCTCTCGGTCTCAGGCAGCGGCATCGCGGCGAGATTCTCGAGCGCGAAGCCGAGCCGCGCTTCGACCAGCCGGCGAAATTCCTCCGGCCCGTAATCGTCGATCATGAACTTGAGCCGCGCCTTGACCCGCGAGATCCGGTACTCGGTCGTCCCCTTCCACACGTCGATGATCGCGCGCATCACCGGCATCGCCTGCTCGCGCGTGACGAACACGCCCAGATGCCGCGACAGGCGCGGCGTCGACGACTGTCCGCCGCCCACGCGCACCGCAAAACCCTCGCGCCCGTCCTTCACCGTCCCGACCAGCGCGACGCAGTTGATCTCGGGAGCGTTGCACTGATGCGGGCATGCGGCGATCGATATCTTATGCTTGCGCGGCAGGTCCGAGTACTCGCGATTACCGTAGAAAAATCCCGCGGCTTCGGCGACGAGCCGCGTCACGTCGAAAAGTTCGTCCCGATCCACGCCTGCGACCGGGCATCCCGTGATGTTCCGCACCACGTCACCGCATCCGCCCATCGTCGTCAGCCCGACGCTCTTGAGCTTCTCCAGAATCTCGGGGAACTTGTCGAGCGTGATGTAATGAAGCTGGAAATTCTGGCGCGTGGTAAGCTCGCCCTGGTCGCGCCCATAGCTCTCGGAGATTTCACCGATTACCCGCAGCCCCTCGGCGCTCAGGACGCCGCTGGGGATTTTTATCCGCATCATGAACGTGCCGATCTTCGGCTTGTCATGGTACATGCCGAACCACTGGAGCCGCACGATGTCTTCTTCGGGAAGTTTTTCGTACGAGGTCTGCGCCAGCCGGTCCCATTGATTCGCAAGCTCCGTGGGAAACAGCTCGCGCTTGAGGCGCTCGACGGAATTGCGCTTCAAGACCATTTCCCAAGCCGGCGGTTCTCTCTTCGGCACTGATCAAATCTCCTGCGAACCTAAAAAGTAACTTAGGTTACTGACTTAGTCAATTAAGTAGATGACTAAGATGGTCGCCTATTCCACCGATTGACCCGTTATGCTAAGAATAAACGGGGAAGCTCCGGGAAGAATGAAGTTCGGCGTCGGCGTTGACTACTCCTTGAAGGCCCTTCTGCTACTGGCGGAGCGTTATCCTGCCGCTTTGCCCGTTCGAGTCGAGGAAATAGCCGCGACCCAGGACATCCCAGAAAACTACCTGCGCCGGCTCCTGATCGAGCTCAAACGCGGCGGTCTGGTCGCCAGCCAGAAAGGGCCCAGCGGCGGATACATGCTGGCCAAGCCGCCGACGCGAATCACGATGGCGGACGTGGTGGAAATAATCGAGGGCGACTATACCCCGGTCGAATGCCTCGAGGAAAGTTCGTCGACATGCCCGCTCGATCAGCAGTGCGCGATGCGCGACGTTTGGCGCGAGGTCCGCGATTCGGTCAACGGCGTCCTGCGCCGAGTCACGCTGCAGGCGCTATCGGAAAAGCGCAAGCACGAAATCAACTACAGCATCTAGCCATGCACGCATGCGCCGCGTCCGGGGCCGCATTTCTGATAGCGGTATTGTGGTTTGACCTTATGTTCGACGTGCAGACGCGAAAGCACGTCGGCCAACCGCTTCCAAGCGGGGTGTTGGCGTCGATCTCGGCCTACTACCGGCGCGTCACCATCGAAGCATGGCCGATGAACCGGCTCGTCGCGGTGGTGATGCTTCTGACGTTGCTGACGATCATCGCTGAAATTGTGCGCAACGCGGATCATTGGTGGACTGGATGGGTCTCGCTTGTGGCCGCGGCAAGCGCGATCGGACTGGCCCGGGCGCGCACAATTCCAAACGCAGTGCGGCTAGGACGCGCGGCGGGTTCAGCCGACGAGCAGGTCCGTCTCGCCCGTGCGATCTACCGGGATCATATCTACTGTCTCGCGGCGATGAGCGTAGTGCTCGGACTCCAGCTAAGCGCGCAGCGTTGACTGTCGCGCGCGCGACAACGGAGCGCGGCGTTAACACTGGCCTCCCGTGCCAACGGGTCTTAATACTGGCCAGCCGTGCCAACGGCCAGGGGTCAGCCCTGCTCACCCCTGCCTACACGTGCGCGAGGACCTTCTCGTGTAGCTTGCGCATCAGCTTTTCGTCCTGCCCGACGGCGCCGGTAAAGATAACCTGCGACGTGCCCCATTCCTTCGCGCGCCGCTTGAGCTCGACGATGCATTCCTCGGGCGTTCCGATCAGCGTCATCGGCGAAGCCAGTATCGCTTCGGGAGTCTGACCGAACATCGGCGCCATCATCTCGGCGGTCTTGCGGGTGGCTTCGCGCGAGTCGGTGACAACTGCGGCGAAAATGAAATTGCTGATCCGGACCGCGTCGGGTTTGCGGCCCAGCCGCCTGGCTTCCTCGCGGATGAAGGTCACTTTCTCGCGGAACGAGTCGTCGGTCGTGCGCTTCACAACTTCGAGCGAGATATATCCGCCCTTGCCCGCATCCGGAATGATGTTGACGTAGTCTGCGTATTTGGCCGCCAGGCGCAGCAGACCTTTGCCTCCGCCGCCAACGATTATCGGTGGATGCGGCTGCTGTATGGGCTTGGGCCACAGGATCGCATCCTTGAAATGGTAGAACTCACCGTCGAAAGTCGTGCGCTCGTTCTTCCACAGCGACAGGATGCAGGTCATCGCTTCGTCGAGCATCCGCAGCCGCTCGGTGATCGGCGGGAACGCAATCCCGCTCATCTTGAATTCCGTCTCGGTCCATCCGGTGCCGAGTCCGGCGACGAGCCTGCCGCCGCTCAGCCGGTCCAGCGTCATCAGGCTCTGCGCCGTGATTGCAGGATGACGAAACAAATTGCACAGCACGAGATGGCCGACGCGGATCTTTTTCGTGGCATCGATGACGGCGGCGGCCATCACGATATGGTCATACGCTGGTGACTTCGGGTCGTATTGCCGCTCCGGACCTTCGTTCACCAGATGGTCGGGAAAGACGATCAGGTCGTAGCCAAGCGCCTCCGCGGCTTGCGCATTGGCCCGATACTGGGCCGGCTCCATGTTGCCAAGCTGAACTCCAAACTCCATTTTGTACCTCGCAAAAAACCGGGATTTGAGTCGGCTAGGTTAGCAGACCGGCCAGCCTTCAAGAAATCCAATTCCGCCCGAGCCGTTGAACTCTCTCCGATGCACTACGCGCCGTGTCCGTTGGTGAAAATCGCGGCACCTCCTCTCACGCACGACGAGGCCACGCGTCGGCTCTGCCGGAAATTAGAACAGCGCTTTTGCGAGTTTCGACAGCTTTTTTCGTTATTTCACGGACAGTTGCTGCGTCACTGTGCAAGCCGTTTGGTGCCGTGGGCTGCCGATGCCTATGAAAACATCAAAACTTGCATTAGAAATCATTGCAGAATCAGTTTAAAATTGTTATGTTGCATTACAGGATGATGAACGGGATGACGAGGTTGCGGTTTCGCCCTGCATGCGCCTGCCGATTAAGAGGTTGCCTGCGCGAACTGCCCAACAAAGGAGACCGATGACTCCAGCTAGCGCGCCAACATCTTCGCCAGTTGCACTGCAACCCAGACGCCCCTCGATGCTCAACGCATTGGGCGAGCTCCGAGTTCCGCTCGAGGCCTCCATTTATTGGCTCGGCGCACTCGCCTATCCGTGGCCACACGTAGAGCCGCACGACCGCAAAGTCGTCATGCTCATTCCGGGTTTCTTGGCTGGCGACGTGACGCTTGCGCCGTTGGCGAATTTTTGCCGATGGCTCGGCCATCGCGCGGTCTATGCGGGAATCTGGTCGAACTCCGAGTGCCCGCGAGAAACGATGCGGAAATTGAATTCACGGCTCGCTCTCGCCTACGAGAAATTCGAGCAGCCGATCGTCGTGATCGGCCAGAGTCTCGGCGGCGTTTACGCGCGTGAGATTGCCCGCGAGCAGCCCGAAATGGTCGAGCGGGTGATCTCGCTTGGATCACCCATCAGACAACCGCGCCACGCGGCCAACCTTGCCGTGCAGGTTGTTCTGCGATCGGTCGCCGCGGTTCGCGGCAAGGCCGACGGATGCCTCAGCGAGTCGTGCAAGTGCGGAGTGATGTTGAGCGACGAATCGCCCGCAAACGTTCCGGCCACGCACGTGTACTCGCGCACCGACGGTGTTGTGCACTGGGAGAGTTGCATCGATCTTAGCGGCACGCCGACGGTGGAAAACGTCGAGGTGATGGGCAGTCACGTCGGGATGGGATTGAACGCCGATGTGTACCGCGTGATCGCGGATCGGCTGGCGATGCCGCATAGATCGCGGCTCCATTTGGCGAATTCACAGCCGCAGCCGCGCAGAGTTGAATCCGACGCGCTCTCTAACGCGCGTCCGTAAACCGGCGGTGACCGCGCCCGGCGTCACGCGGCAATCGTTCGAGCACAGATAAGCGATCGCATCCTGCGCGAAGGCGCCGCGCCTTGACTGTTAAGTGTCCTGAAAATCCTCCCAAGTACTTAACGGCTTAAGTATAGCAACGTAGATTCTTGCTCATTTTGGCGCCTCCCACTATGCTGCGGCGCGATGGATGATGCAGTCCGATGCGAACTGCTCTCCGCATCAAATTCCCTGATCATCAGGGAAAATACAGGGAATTTTCGCGATTTCGGCCGACTTGGGCACGAGTTGCAGCCGAAAAAGGCTTGTCCTTTCTCGGGTTTTCGTCGAAATTCCCTACTCGACCGAACAGGGAATTATTTTGGAGGAACCGGGAATTTTTTCAACGGATCAGGGAATTTTCAGGACGTATCAGGGAAACTCAGGCGGCCGGTCCGAAGCGAGGGGCACGTTCGGGTCTGGATGAAGTTTTGAGAGGACGCATCGCTTTTTTCCAACTTGATATTCGTAAAAGCCAAGATGCTGCTCCCGCTAGGATCGGCGACGGCTAGTTTTTCTTGCCGTCGATTTCGTCGAAGACCTCGCGTGCGATACGCAGGCCGTTTACTCCAACCGGCCATCCCGCGTAGTGCGCCTGATGAATCATGATCTCGGTGATCGTTTCGCGGCTGATCCCGAGATTGAGCGCACCGCGCAAATGGGTCTTCAGTTCAGGATCGCGCGCAAGGGCCGTCAGCGTCGCAACCGTGATCATCGAGCGCTCGCGGATCGTCAGGCTTGGTCGCGTCCAGATTTCGCCGAACAGATGCTCGACCGTGATGTTCTGGAAATCGGCCTGCATCATTCCCGGTCGCGGCTCGACGCCGAACAGTTCTTTCATCTTGGCTGCGCCCTTTTGGTAGCGCTCCGATTTAGACATCGCATCGCCTCTCTTTGGGTTTGGGGTTGTTCACGATTGCGCGCGCCTGAGAATTGCACAGGTCAAGCTACGCGCAAAACGAAGGTGTCTTCACGGTCGCGATGGCAACAAGAAACGTGTGACGGTTTGCTAGGCGAGTACGGCATAATCGCGCCGCACGGGATCGCCCACTTGCGCCGGCTGCTAAGCGAGCTACTTGCCGATCCTGAAGGCCGTGGACTGATCGCGCTGTTGGGCGAGAGCTTGGTCGAGATTGCCGGGCGCCTGCGGTTCTTCGATGAACGCATCGGCGCCTACGATGCGCGGATCGGGCGAGTGTTTTCAGGCGACGAGCGTTGTCAGCGACTGGCCAAGGTCGAAGGGGTGGGCCCGCTGGTGGCTACCGCGATGGTGGCGGCGGTGGGCAATGCACGCGAATTCAAGAGCGGTCGCGAACTCTCGGCGTGGCTGGGGTTGGTGCCGCGCCAGCACTCCAGCGGCAATCGTAACGTGCTGCTCGGGATCAGCAAGCGCGGCGATCGCTACTTGCGTACCCTGCTCATTCACGGCGCTCGCTCAGCTTCGTGCAGGGTCGAGCGCAGACGCGACCGGCGCAGCATCTGGACGAGCCGGCTCAAGCTCGCGCGCGGATTCAATGTGGCGGCGGCGGCGCTGCCGAACAAGAACGCGCACATTATCTGGGCACTGCTCACGCGCGGCGATAACTATCGGCCGCCAGTCTCTGCAGACTCGGGCAACCAAGCAGCTTGATCAAACGCCCTTCTTATCGGAGGAACACGTCTCGCCATGGTTGCGGAGGTCGTTTTGTCGGTGATGGGTAACCGGTCGGACCGGCGCTTTCCAAACCTGTCCTGTCGCTGGGCCCTCGAGGCCGCTGACGTGACCAGGAGAAGGCGCGCGGATTTCCATCAGGGCCAAGCCGTCAAAACTTGGTCCGACCTGAATTCCTTCGCAAATCTAGGCGGCCTAACAAATCCTTTGGAACTACCGACGCCGTCGACATCATGGCGGTAAATCTCAAAACTCTCGACTTTTCGCAGCATTCGGAGTTTTCATTAGGGACAGCCGATCGGGTGAACAGCGAGAGATTCAGACTAATGCCGCCCGGCACTTCAAGGGCGCGGAGGAGCAAGCCGATGATTCGGGGAATTCACCACACCGCGATTTCGACAGTAAACCTGAACCGTATGCTGGCCTTCTACCGCGACCTGCTCGGTTTTTCGGTATTGTTCGAGTCCAGCTGGCCCGCTGGGACCGAAATCGCTGACCGTATCACCGGGTTGGCGGAGTCCTCAGCCCGCGTCGTGATGCTGCACACCGGCAACGCCAACATCGAGCTGTTCGAGTACGCCTCGCCGGCACCGCGCCCCGGTGACCCACACCGGCCGGTATGCGATCACGGTATTACCCACATCTGTCTCGACGTGAAGGACCTCGACGCCGAGTACAAGCGGCTGAAGGCGGCCGGCATGACGTTTCACTGCCCGCCGCAAGACCTGGGCATGGACGTACGCACGACCTACGGGCGGGACCCGGACGGCAACGTCATCGAGCTGCAAGAAGTGCTGAACCCTGCCAGTCCCATCGCGCTGCGACTGCCGCAGTAGTCGGTAGTGGCAGGAGGGCTTTGCCCGAGAATGACAATAGGCAGGCAGGAAGCCACGGCGTGAGGGCACGCCGGCTCCAGAAGATCCATCTCTTCTGTAGACGAGCTGCCCTCAGCCCGCTTTTTTCCGGGCAGCGGACAACAGAATCGCCTCATCGGACCAGGGGAGTTCGCGTTGATCTCGTGAGCATCGGACTCGCCTCATTGCTGCTGGCGATCCTTGAATACCGCCAGAGTATCCGAGCCCTCGGAGCGCCATACGCCAGCCGGCGGCGCTCATGCTTTGGCCCCGAGCTCTGGCTGCTGATGTGACCGAAACACGACGCCACAGGGTCGTTGGACTGGCTGTGTGGGGCGAATTACTAATTTCTTCAGAACGAGCAATTCGCCACACACAGGCGATGTGTTCACTTCGATCCGCGCGGACCGCCTGGCGGCGGCGCTTCGCCGGCCGCCTGTGCGAGGTCCTGGATGATCGCCGGTATCTCGTCGCCAAACACATCGCCCAGGCCGAAGGCCTTGCCCAGCCAGTTGAGTTCCTCTGCGCGGTCGGGCAGGGGCGCCGGGGCCTGAAGCATCTTGGCCTCGGTAAGCTCCTCGATTACCTTGCGATCGCGCGGGAACGCTTCTCCAAAAGCGTTGAGGAAAAATCTCTGCTCGAACGGCAAGCGCGGGCGTTGACCGCCTGCGGCGGGATCTTCCGCCGGATAACCTACGGTCTGAAGCGCAATGATCTTCGTGGTCTCGGGGAGCTTGAGCGCCTTGCGCATTTTGCGATCGTTCATGGCGGCGAGCAGGCAGGTGCCAAGTCCCTCCTCGAACGCGACCAGCGTCGCCTGGGCGATGCCCTGGCCACAGTCGATCTCGGTGAATCCGGCGCCTTGAATCCGTTCGCTGGTTGCCTTGAAGAACGGAATCATCGTGCTGTCCAGGTAGGCGTGGCTCTTTGCCTTGTCAATCCCAAGCGCGCCGGCGTCCACCAGTTCATGCAAGCGGTCGCCCTGCACCGCAATCGCCTGCCAGTCCAGACACCATACGATCACGACAGGCGCGGCGCGGAACTGAAAGCCGCCGATCGCGGTTCCGACGGGCAACGATGCGATTACCTCGGGCGGCGCGCTCGAGCGTTCTATAACGACCGCCTTGAGCGCCTGTACGTTGCCCCAGAACGAAGCGAGGCGGGCAGCTTCAAGCATCTTCTGGATCTTGACGCGCTCGACGGGCTTGTAGGGCCGGATAAAACGAATCGAGCGGCGTCTTCCGATTACTTCCTTGAGCTCCATGCAATCCTCCTTGCAGTCCCGCCACTCGAAGCGATGACGCGGCCGGTGTGTTCATGAACGGTTTTTTTTGCCCATCCTTCGCGAAGCGGTGCGATGAAGAAATCGCGCCGTTGCGCATCTCGAAGCGCCATGTGCCTGCGTCGCGCCGGTAGCGATCGAAGTAGCGGCGTGCGCGGCGGTTTCCATCTATCTATTTCCTCGTTTGTGCGCTCTAGTGCTGGTCTGTTGGATGCGTATTCGCGGCCCTTGCCGTAACGCTCAAGCCCCCTTCGGAGCGACTTCGATGAAGCGGGTTTTGTGCGTGCTGCGTTCGAGATGGTTGGGTTCGAGCCAGATGATCGCCGGAGAGAACTTGAGCCGCTCCTTGAGCGCTTTGACGATTTCCTTCTCGAGCTCCGCAACTGCCGATTTCGACGTTTCGACGCCGCGTTCGATCCGAAGTTTCAGCGGCGGGACCACGCGCGATGGCGGTTCGTCGAGCGCGATACGGAACTCCCCCGTAACCCGAGGAATAAAACTCGCGATGACGCTGTCGATCGCCGCCGGATAAACGATCACACCCTTTACTTTTAGCATGTCGTCCGACCGCCCGACGATTCGGTAGCGAAAGCCTGTTGCGCCGCACGGGCACGGGGAGACGGTGACGCGATGAATGTCGCCGAGCGAAAGCCGGGTCCATCCGAAGCCGCCGCCCACGATCGAGGTGAAGACTGCCTCGCCCTCCGCGCCGTCCACCATCGGGATCGGTTCGTGCGTGGCGGGATCGACCAGCTCGTAGACGCAAAGATCGTCGCCGATCCAGTGCATCCCCTGGTATTCGTGCCAATCGCAGGAGACGCCGAGGCCGGCGCCGAGATCGTACAGCTTCCCGCCGTACTCCGATTCGATCCGCGCACGGACCTCCGGGATTCCCGCGCCTGGCTCGCCTCCGCACAGCAGCGTCTTGATGCCCAGCGATGAAATCGGCGCGCCGAGCGCCTCGGGCGCGCGCTCGATCAGATGCTCGGCGAGCGAGGGCGTACAGGTCAGCACGTTGCCGGAGAAGAAACGCGCCATCTTGAGGATGCGCACCGCGCCCGACTCGGCGCCCACCGGAATCGTCATCACGCCCGACTCGGTTCCGCACTGGAGGCTCGCCGCGCCGGCAAGGAACATCGACAGCGCGAACGCGTGGATCACGCGATCTCCGGGGCGCACCCCGGCGCGCCATCGCGCGCGCAGTATGTATTCGCCCCAGAAATCATCAAGATCGCTCTGCGTGAGGGGATAGGGTTGGGGGTCGCCGGTCGTGCCCGAGGTGGCGGCCATGCAGACCAGGTCGCCGGGAGAAACGGGCAGAGTTTCGTCGAGCAGGCGATATACGTCGCCGCCGCGCTCGTCCATCAGCTCGCGATAGCTCGCCTTGGTAAACACCGGGATGGCCCGCGACCAGTCTTCGAGGCTTCGAATGTCGCGCGGTTCGATGCCGCGTGCTTCCATCTGGCGGCGAAAATAGGGAGCGTGCCGGAACAGATCCCCGGCGCGCGCACGAAGCCCTTCGAGCTGAATCTCACGCATCCGCTCGGAGCCGAGAATCGATTCCATCTCCATGTTCCAGTACGTACGTTCATTCGGCATCCCAGGCACCTCGCGGCGGTGAATCGAAGGATTGCGAAACGGAATACTTAGCCTTGTGGTCTCGCGCCGCCCACTTTCCACTTTTTCAGATGTTCAAAGTAATAGCCGGGCCAGAGGTACTCGACGATGCCGGTTCCGGGTGTTCCGTCGATCTTAAAGCGCGCGACGGCCTCGGCGAGGATGCTCTGCTCCGTGGGGATCTCGGTCAGCGCAAAGACAGTTGCCTCGAGGCGGGTCGTCTTGCCTTTCTCGTCAAGGATTGCTGCCGCGATCGTCCGCTGGGTGGCGCCGTCCGGCGCGTAGGCGGTTTCGACATGCGCTCGAACGATGCCGCTGACTTCTCGTCCGTCGTAAAAATAGCCGTTGAAGGCCGTCTCGCCGCGGATCACGGAGCAGGTCAGGTTCACGGCGAGGCCGTCGTCGCTCTGGGCGGAAATCCACTTGTAATGCTGGATCGCAGTCCAATCGCGCGTTCCCCAGGAATGGTCGCGCTGGCCAAAGCCGGACAACGGGAAGGTCTCGCCCTTCAGGCGCAGCATCCCCTCGAAGCGGCCGGCCTGTTCGAATCGGTTCGCCGCCAGCGGACTTGGGCAGCCGACGCGGTTTGAGGCATAGTCGAAGGGGGGATGGATCCCTGTGAAGGTGAATTCGAGGCTGGCGCCGGCGCCGTCGTCAAAGGCGACGGAGCATGTCGAGAGCGGCTGCAGGCCCTTGAAGCGAAAGCCTTGCACGCTCACGTCGTCGAGCTCGAGCCTGGCGGGCATGGGGTCCGACGCGTTGAAGAAGTAGGCGACGTCTCCGAAATTCCGATAAACAAGGATCATCGGGCTGACCGTCTTGGCGTTGGGATCCAGCCGCAGATACACGACCCCGCCGAGAGAGGCGTCGGGCAGGACGAAGCCCCAGTACAGGCTCTCCCGCCAGCGCGGATCGTTGTCGTGCGCGTGTCGGAGTTCGTCCTTCTCAGTCAGCATTGCCATATGTCTCCCGATGTTCTGCGGCATCGCGATCCGCGCAAACGCGCGGGGCGCGTGTTCTTACCAAACGAATTCGCCGACGCGGACCCATTCTCGTTCCCGTTCGAGCTGCTTCTTCATGAAGGCTCGCGCGCCCCGATTCTGCTCCTCGCCGCTCGCAGCGCCGACCAGCTCCGCGAGGAGCTCGCGCAAGCAGGCGTTTCCGTCGCGCAGCGATTCGTAAGGCCGATCGGCGCCATCCTCGACCTCCTCCTTGCGGAGGCGGTCCTGGATTCTGTCGCGGAGGCCGACGGCGTTCTTAGGCAAGCCGGCTTCACCGCTCAGGCGGGCGGCAGCCTCGGCAAGGACCGCGCGCAGCCCGCGGTTCTCCTCGCGGCAAAAGTGCGACGCCTTGTCCCATCGCGCCAGGACGTGATCGAGAGCCAGCATAATGAACGCGGACTGCTCAAGCGCGAAGGGATCGGTCAGGGTTGGAAAGACGACCTCAGCAAGGCTTTTCTTTACGCCGCGGAGAAAGTCACCGATATCTGGTCGCATAGGACTTTTCCTCAGGGAGATCAGAGTCTCAGCTGGTCAACCAGGTCCTCCAGGAGCCTTGGCACCAGGAGACCCATGATGCCGTGAAGCATGTGGGAGGTAGTGCCTTCGCTGAAAGCACGCGCGCCCGTGAGGGCGATGGCCGCCATCTTCGCGTTGCCAAGGACCTCGTAGAAGAACACTCGCTTCTCATCGACGGCTTTCCCGCTTTCATTCTCATAGCGGCGAAGCAGCTCCGCACGGGGCATGAGACCTACAGCGAGCCCGGCGCCGTTCCAGAATTTCATGCTCGCCCAGCCAAGGTCCTCCATCGGATCTCCCAGGTGGGCGGTCTCCCAGTCGAGCATGGCGGTGATGCGTCCCGTCTCGTCGTACAGATAGTTTCCGGAGCGGTAATCGCCGTGTACGAGGGCGATCCGATCCGTGGCAGGCAGGTTTCGCCGGAGCCAGCAGAACGTCTCTTCGAGGATCGGATGGACCTCGAAGCGATTCCGATAGGCCATCTCCCAGAGATCCACCTGTCGTGCGGCGGGCTCTGTCCCCACGCTCGGCGCTCCGAGGAAGGCGAGGTCCAAAGCCTGCCAGTCGGCGCGGTGAAGTTCTGCCAGAATCGTCACGAACCGGGCGCCGATCTTCGCCCGAAGCTCCGGACTTTCGCCGACGGGGAAGGTGGGGCCCGGCGTAGGCTGGCCGCCAACCAGTTCCATGATCAGCGAGGGGCGCTCGAGCCATTTTCCGGCGCTATCGAGCCAGTACGCCTTGGGGGCGGGGACGGGTGTGGACTCGAGCGCCTTGAGAACGCGGAACTCGAGGGAGCGATTCGTCTGGTCCCCCTCCATCACGCTCCCCGTGGGATCCCGTCGGAGAATGCAACTACGGTTGAATTCTTTTCCGTTCTCGCGCCACGCAACCTCGAACGCCCAGCTCTCCCGCGACGCTCCGCCGGGGCGGCGCTGCAAGCCTCGAATCGAGAGATCGGCGGCCGCCGGCATCTGATTCTTAAGAAAGGCGCGCAGCTTCTCTTCCATAGACACACTACTCGCCACGCTTGGCGCAGTTCAGACATCGTAGCGCCGGAAGCCCTCGTGCTGCGCGGGCCATCTTGTGCCGACTTCCTCTCGATGATCGCGAAGTTCTGAGACTCTCTCGCGCTCGTTGTCAGCGGTAATGAATGAATTTCCCCGTCCGAGATCAGATTGGAGGACAGATCAGCGTAATTGCTCAGAGCAATTCCGGTGCCTACTGTCCAGGGAGCAGCCCACGTTCGAATTTCCCCGCCTTTTTTCCCGTCTCTTGTGTTTGAGCAGGCAGCGCGGAATTAGGGCAGAGTTCGGTGAATCCGAACGATGCATCGCCTGCTTCGGACGGAGACAGTCCAAAAGAACTGTTGTGGCTGTCCTTCTCAAAATCTGGTCCGCGTGAACCGAGACGGAATGGGTCACCCAGCCGGCTCGCGGTGTTGCCGTATGATGGTTTGCCGGCTGACAACTCCGAAAGATCCCAGGACATTGCGTTCAGGCCGTTTTTGAGGTTTTCAGTAGGCGCAACCTGATCCCGTGAGATCCGCAGTATGCGCGCGATCTCGTCAACGACGCCGCCGTCGCCCAAGATCATGTCGGTGTTCACCACACCGGGGCAGATCGCGTTGACCGTGATCCCTGGGATTCCGAGCAGGCCCATCTCTGCGGCAACCGTGCGCGTCAAACCGATCACGACGTGCTTCGAGGCGGAATACGCCACGTTCGTCGGGCTGGCTTGTTTGCCGGAGATTGACGCAATGTTGATGATCCGGCCTTCACCCTGCCCCATCATGACCGGCAGAAAACGTTTGACGCAATAGTACGTCCCGAAGAGGTTCACCTCGATGACGCGCCGCCACTCGGCGTCGTCAGTATCGAACGCAAATGCCCGCTTACCGACCACCCCGGCGCAGTTGACGAGCACGTCGACCTTGCCGAACTCAGTGAGAGTCGCCTTCTGCAGCGCCTCCACCTCATCGGGCTTCACCACGTCAAATCGATACGCGAGCGCTTTGCGTTGCCGTCTTTCCACCTCCGCAGCGACGTCTTTCACTTGCGATGTGACATCAGCCGCAACGACTACGTTGGCGCCCTCGTCGGCGAAGGCCAGGCAGATCGCCCGGCCGATACCTCGGCCGCCGCCGGTCACCACGGCGATTTTGTCCTGCAACTTCATCGCGCAGGCCTTGCATCGCGTCGCACGCCGATGCGCCGCGTCGGCTCGATGCCGATCAGCCGGGCGAGGTTCTCACCGAAGATCTTGCGCCGGTCCTCGTCCGTGATCGCCGGGTAGCCGTAGTCGCGTTGCATGTCCTCGGGAATCTGGAAGTCGCGCAGGCCGCGGATCGCGGCCGCGATCTGCACGCCGAAGCCGGCGTAGTCCGTCCCCCAAATGATCCGTTCCGGTCCGACGAAACGCAGTGCCTCTCCAATGATGCGTGCGAATTTTCGCGGCGCCGACAGTGACCATGGGATCAGCAGCGAGAGGCACGGGTAGACGTTCGGGTGGCCGAGCGCCACCATATTGAGGTCGTCACAGTACGGATAGCCCATGTGAAACGCGACGAGCTTCAGCTCCGGGAAATCGCGGGCCACGTCGTCGAGCAGAATGGGCAGCGCGTACTTGCTCTTTCCCGGCGGGACCCAGGAGAAGCCGGTGTGGATATCGAGCACGATCCGCAGCTCTTCCGCCTTGGTGTAAAATGGCCACAGATCGGGATCGTTGATGTACGTATCTTCCGGCGGATAGAACTTGAAGATGCGTGCACCCTTCTCCTTTACCCAATACTCCAGCTCCCAAATCGCGTTCTTCACGCCGCGGAATTTGATCGGTGAGATGTTGGGCTCGTACAGGAATCGATTAGGATGCCTGTCAACCACAGTGGCCATATCACCATTGGTGACCCATCGACTCGAGTAGCCGGTGGTGTCCATCATCGACTCGGGCAGCAGACAAGCGATGTCGACGCCGTAGCGATCCATCGCGGCCAGGAGCGCCTCCGGATCGGCGTTGACCTGCAGATCGGCCGGCGGGATGCCGTCTAGCGCCGTTGGAGGCGTTCCGAGCAGAAGCGGTCGGCGGGTGCTTTCGATCGCCTTCCACCACATGCGGACACCGGGGAAGTGATTGAACGGCTCCATGCGGCCGACCATGTGCGCCTCGGGGTCGATCTTGAAGTAATCGTCTCGTACAAATTCCGCTGCCATGGGTGCTCCTTCCTTTTGTTCCGATGATCGCTGCGCTTCGTGGAGAGTCACTTCATTAGCTTCAGCCGATCATTCGTTCCTTGCCGTCCCAGAACTTTTGTTTGACCTCTTTCTTTGCGATCTTGCCGACGACGGTCTTGGGCAGGTCGGCCCAGAACGAAACCGCCTTGGGGCACTTGTACCCGGCCAGAGTCTTCTTGCAGTGATCAATGATCTCCCGCTCCGTCGCTGATCGTCCGTCTCTTAGCACCACGACCGCGTGCACGATCTCGCCCCATCCTTCGCTGGGTGATGACACCACCGCGCATTCCTTGACCGCCGGATGGGCGTAGATGACGTCCTCCACCTCTTTTGGATACACATTCTCGCCGCCGGAGATAATCATGTTGGCCTTGCGGTCGGTCAGGTAGATGTACCCGTCCCGATCCTGGTACCCCATGTCCCCGGTGTGGTACCAACCGCCCTTGAGCACCTCTGCGGTCAGCTTCGGGTTCTTCCAGTAGCCCTTCATGACGTGCGCGCCGCGAACGCAGATTTCGCCGATCGCGTCCGGACCAGCCGTCTTGTCATGCTCGTCGACGATCTTAACCCGCGCGAACATCGCAGGCCTCCCGGCGCTCGAAAGGTACTTGACCTTGTCGCCTTCGAGACAATGATCGCTCTCGTCCAGCATGGTGATGGCCGCGCCCGCCGTCTCGGTGGCGCCATACCCTTGCGCAAATCGATTGCCGAACTTTCGGATGCACTGCTTCAGAATCTCAACGGGGAACGGACTGCCTGCGTAGGTAAACGACCTCACACTGGATAAGTCGTATTGGTCGACATTCGAATGATTCACCATCCATCCGTAGATGGTTGGAACAAGGTTCAGGTGCGTGCACTTCTCGTCTTGAATGAGCTTGAAGATAGTGTCCAGGTCCGGTCTGCGATTGATGCAGACTTTCCCGCCGACCAGAAGCACCGCCAGTATCGGCCACCACGAAACATGGAAAATGGGCAGCACAAAACAAGTCGAATCTTCTTTGGTGAGCCCGCCGTGAAGTGCCGGCGCAATGCCCGACAGCAGGGCGCTACGGTGGCTCAGCATGACCCCCTTGGGCACCCCGGTGGTGCCCCCGGTATACATGAGTATTGCGAGGTCGTCCTCATCCACGTCATAAACATTCCGATCAGGCTCTTCGTCGGATGCCTGCGCGAGCAGCTCCTCATAGGCGTGAAAGCCCGGGCAAGGGTTATCGAAGGATATGAGCTGTTCGATGGACGAAAGCTTGCCGCTGATCTTCTCTGCGCGCTCTTCGTATCCATCACCGACGATGAAGATCCTCGCCTCGCTCTCGTTCACGATGAAGACGATCTCGTCGTCACCGAGGCGGACATTGAGGGGCGTGACGCTCATGCCGAGCTTGGCGGCGGCGAAGTAGGCCTCGAGATACTTCGCGCAGTTGTCCGCCATGATCGCCACCCGATCGCCTTTGGAACAGCCGAGCCCGAGCAGGGCGTGCGCGCACCGGTTGATGCGGGCGTTGAATTCCGAATAGGTGTACCGCATCCCCTCGAAGACGACTGCGGTCCTGTCCGGGTAGTTCAGCGCGCCGCTCCTGGGAATATCACCGAGCGTGTACATCTCGTGCCCCCCTTGAGTTACGCCCAGGACTTCGGCAGTCCCTGGAACTGCATGAGCATGTTGCGGCTCATCTCATTCGAGATGGGCGAGAACTGTATCTGGTAGGCGTCGCGCAGGAACATGGAGACCGGGTAGTCGTTGCAGATCCCGTATCCTCCGAAGATTTCGGCCCCGAAAGTCCCTGCGTGACGCGCACCCTCAGCAGCGACGAGCTTCGCCATGGTCGCCTCGCGGTGGTACGGCTTGCCGTGATCGCAGAGCCAGGCGGCCTTGTAGGTCAGATTCCGCGCGTTCTCCAAGTTGATGTACATGTCCGCCATATAGTTCTGGAGAATTTGGAAGCGGCTGATCGGCCCACCGAACGCGTTGCGCTCCTGAACATATTTGAAGCACTGCTCGTAGATCGCCGCGATGATGCCCACGCCCATCATGGCCACGCCGATGCGTTCCGGATTCAGGACGGTCATGATCTCGTGAAAGGCATTGCCGCGGGTCCCGATGGTGTTCGCCTTCGGGACTTCCACGTTGTCGTAGAAGACCTCGACGCTCTCGCAGTGGTGGCAGCTGATCTTGTCGATCTTCCGGATCGTGACGCCGGATGTCTCACGCGGCACCATGATGGTTGTCCATGACATGCTCCGCTTCGCCTCGCGCTCTGTCTTGCAGATCGTGAACAAGGAATCAGCAACGTGCGCACCGGTGATGAACACCTTCTGACCGTTGATCAGCCACCTATCTCCCTTGTCTTCGGCAAAGGTGGACAGCGCCCCTAAAATGTCGGTGCCGCCGCCCGGCTCGGTGAGCGCCATGCAGGTCCTGAATTTGCCCTGAGCAATGAGGGGCAAATATGCCTTTTTCTGCTCGCTCGTGCCGAGCTCGTTGAGAAAGCGAACGCCGAAGCCGCTCGTGACGCCAACCGCAAGGGCCACAGACATCGAGGCCTTGCAGAGCTGCTCGTAGGCCACCATGTAGTCGACCAGCCCCAGACCCTGTCCACCGTATTCGACGGGAACCGGTCCGGATAAGGCGCCGATGTCCGTGAGCTTCTGCCAGAGGTCATCGGGCGGGAAGTCGACATGTTCGTCCATCCAGCGGACGTACTTGTAATTAAGCTCCTTGGCGCAAAACTCCTGGAACGTCTGCTGGATGAGCAGCTGATCTCCCGTCAGTGTGAAGTCCATGGAGAGCCTCAGTGCCTTTCGTCGGACGCGACATTGGCCTGCTTCTGCTTGGCGACCAGGTCATCGGGTTGCTTCCGAAACGTGTCCATCATAGCCTGGATGTCGGGCGCATAGGTCAGCCACTGGATGGCATTGCGCTCCAGCGCTAAGGCCGTATCCAAGCTGCCGCACTCAAGTGAGCGGCCCATGACCTCCTTGGCCATGCGCAAGGCAATGATTTTTTTCGAGCTGATGTTCCCGACCACCTCGGTGAACCTGGCCTCGAACTCGTCGTCCTTGAACACGCGGGTGAGAAACCCCATTTCGTACATGTCCCGCGCGGTGTAATCTTTTCGGCCGCTGTAAATGATCTCGCGCGCGCGGTAGATGGGCATGGCACGTGCGATGCGCACGGTCCCACCCCAACCGGGCAAAATCCCCATGTTGATTTCAGTGGTGCCGAACTTGGCCGACTCGCGCGCGTAGACGAGGTCGCACATGAGCGCGAGCTCGAGCCCGCCGGCGAGGCAGTGGCCCGTCACCTTGGCAATGACCACCTTCTCGCACAACTCAATCGCCTTGCCGACGCCGTAGCCCTGATGTGCGAGCCAGTTCATCGATTCCGTTTGCTCGGCAAGCGACGGAAAGATGCTCAGATCTCCGCCGGTGCAGAAGGCCTTGCCGTTGCCCGCAAGAACCACGACTGCTACCGACGCCTCGTCCCGGACGCGATGAAATGCATCGATGAGCTCGGCGGCCAGCTCGCGGTTGATGGCGTTGTACTTGTCCGGCCGGTTCAGCGTGATCGTGCAGACCGGACCTTCGATCTCGTAGAGGATGGTCGTGTAGCGATCCATGGCGCACCTATCTCTTTATGGGCCGGAAATACGGCAGGCGGAAGCCGTCCCGCTCGTGGAAGACCACCTCGACCTTCATGCCGAAGCGGATCTCTTCCGGTTCACACTCCACGATCCGCGTCATCATGCGAATGCCCTCGTCCAGATCGACGTAGGCGATCGTGTACGGCAGCTCGTCCATGAATTTCGGCTCCACCATGCTGTAGGCGGTGGAGAAGGTGTACACGGACGCTTTGCCGCTGGCTTCGATCCAGTCGAGATTGCCGGACCAGCACTTCGGGCAGACCTTACGCGGATAGAAGATCCGCGCGTTGCAGTCCTTGCAGATCTGGACCAGGAGCTTGCCCTGCTTCGTTCCTTCCCAGAACTTTTCGGACCACGGTTGTGCCTCAGGGACTGGTTTTGTCACATCGAAGTCCATCTCAGATCTCCCTCCCCCAGATCGTGGCGATGTTGTTGAATCCCGACCCGCCCATCGTGTTCTGGTAGACGTACCGGCAGTTCTTGATTTGGCGTTCGCCCGCCTTGCCCATCGCCTCTTTGGCCGTGACGCGCAGACCATCGGAGACCTTCTGCAATTCCCGCAGGACGCAGGTGCCCCTGATGTAGCGCGAGGAGTCTCCGAGCTTGTACGCGGCGGGGCGCTTCATCTTCTTGGTTCCGGCGGCCGCTTGCTACATGTGGCCGGTTTCGGACATCTTCACCATCGCCTCGGTGGTGAAGAACGCTCGATCCACCGCACCCATGTTGATGTACCAGCATTCACGCTCGGGCGTCTCCATGCCCGGCAGGTAGCACATCGTCGCCTGGCCGCTCTGCACGTCGGTGGAGCAGGCGCCGACAACGAATTCGCGCTTGAAAGGATAGATGGCGATTTTCGCGTCCGGCACCGGACGATCGCGATACGCAAGCCAGAAGGTGTTGTTGCGAAAGAGCTGACCGCGGCGATCGTAGGTATCGATGTACGGCTCGAACCACATTTCGGAATCCATGTAGATGACCGTCTTGGAATCGAGCGCCTCGGCGTTGTTAACGCTGCGCCGCGGCTCGGCGCTCACGATGTACATGTGGCGCATCTGCCAACGCTCGGGGCATGCGCTGCCGCCGCCGTCGGTGGCGCATCGCATTTCCGGTGAATGCTCTGCGTCAACCGTCCCGAGCATCTCCTTCTCGCCGAGGAACTTATAGTCGTACTGTTCGGTCTTCGGATTGAAACCCGAATAGTGATCGGGGCTGAAGGTCCGCGCGCCGGTCGCGGTCGAATTCATCGCCTCGTTCAGACGGCGCAGGCGCCGCGTGCCGGGCTCCCAGGCCCAGGTGTCGTCGCCATGATTCGGGTCCTCGTAACGATAACGCAGCAGGCTGGTGCCACGATCCACCTGGGGCGCGAGTTGCGGCCCGAGCAGGAACAACCACAGGCGGTTAGTCTTCTTGAAGTCGGGGTCGATGGGCATCGGCTCGACCTCGGTCCTGCCGACGAGGTCATAACCGGCGTAGTGTCCGAGCTGGTCGTAGTTGATCTCAGAAAAGGGCTTGTTGACGCCGGTGTAAACCGTGTCGCAATCGAAATATCGCAGGTCATAGTCGTCATTGCTGATCGGGCGCCACAAGGCGTTCCAGACGATCTTGGTCGCAACGTAGGGATCGTTCGCGTCGATCAGCGGGAAGGGCTGGCCGGCGACATAGCCAACGACGCTTCGATGATCCTTCGAGAGCTGCACCTGCGACGAATATTTCTCGGTCGCGTCCTTGTACGGAGGCGGCCAATCGATGCGTGAGGTCGGGACTATTTTCATCGTCATCCCGCGCTGCACTTTGTAAAACACGCCCGGCGAAACAAGGTCCTTCACCTGCGACGCATTGTCAGGAGTGATGAAGTCACCCGGCTTGACGCCTGCCTCTCCCGGCAAACTCACGGCCGCGAGGGCCAACAATGCAATGCCCCCGACAACGACCGTTTTGCGAAACCCCACTATCCCCAATTGCATTTTCGAACCTCCGTGAAGAGTCCTGAAAAGTTTTCCCCCCTGGCTCGGGTAAAAAATACCGGCCATCTCAGATCTCCCTCCCCCAGATCGTGGCGATGTTGTTGAATCCCGAACCGCCCATCGTGTTCTGGTAGACGTAGCGGCAGTTCTTGACCTGGCGTTCGCCCGCCTTGCCCATGAGCTGTCGCGCGGTTTCGACGTAATGCGCGGCGCTCACACCGGAGCCCGTGTGCCCGCGGCCGGGTGCGTCGCCAATAGTGGACCACGGAATGTCGCCGCCGAACGACATCCGTCCCTGGAGAAAATATTTCCCGCCCTGTCCCGGCGGTGCGACCTCGAGAAGCTCAGCCATCAATGGGTGAAGGAGCGGATAGGCGAGATAGCAATTCCAGATGCTCACCTGCTCCTTGGTGATCCCCGCCTGGACCATCGCCTCTTTGGCCGTGATGCGCAGACCATCGGAGACCTTCTGCAATTCCCGCAGCACGCAGGTGCCGCTGAAGTATCGCGAGGAGTCTCCGAGCTTGTACGCGGCGAGGCGCTTCATCTTCTTGGCATCCTCCGCGGAGACGACGACCATCGCGCTGCCGCCATCGCCGAGGACGTTGCTCTCCCGACGATGTAGCGGCGTATTGATCATTCCGGACGCCAGCACCTTCTCGACCGTGGGGATCTCTTTACCGTAGAACATCGAGTTCGGATCCCTGGCAGCCCAACTCCGCAGCGCGGTCACGACCGAGGCCATCTCCTCCGACGTGTAGCCCGACTCGTGCATGTAGCGGTTCGCGAGCAGGCCCATGATGATGTTGTAGGTGGTGCCGAACGGATACTCCCATTGCAGGTCCACTCCGGCCTTCGCGAAGAAGTTGATCTGGTCCGCGAGCGGAATGGTCGAGTGTACCGTGACGTGCTGCACGAGGACCGCCTTCGCGACGCCGCTGTGGATCCACTGTTCGGCGAGACGCAGGCAGTTCGAGGTGGAGGATCCGCCGGCGTTGCACGAGACGGTGTCCTTGCAGCTATCGAGTCCGAGCTCCTCGGGCAGCTTGCCGAAGGCCAGCTCGGACGTAATCTTCGGCTGCGCCTGGGGCGCGACGCTGATGACGCCCTCGATATCGTTCTTGTGCAGGCCCGCGTCTCGGATTGCTTCGAGGCACGTATCGTAAATGATGTCCCAGTGCGTCCGCTCCGGGCGGTTGGCTGTTGGCACTTCACCGATTCCGATGATCGCAATTCCGGGCTTGCCCATGGTGCCTCCTTTCCCCCGGGGAGCTGCAGTTACGCCAGGGAAGCAATCTGCGGCATGACCAGACGGCCCTTGGCACGCGTCGGGCGCCAGTACTCGGGCATGTACTTTTCCCGGCCGAGGTCACGGTTGTGCAGGCACCGCACAGGCATGCCGAGGGCGGTACGCGTCAGGCATTCGCAGCAGCGGGTGCACTTGCGGAACTTCTCCCCCACCTGCACCTTGTTCGCCCATCCGGGATCGATGAGCAGCTGCCGGCCCAGCGAGATGAGGTCTGTCTTGCCGTCCCGGATCGCTCGGGCCGCCATCGCCGGGTCGTGCACCGACGGCGTCATGACGGGCACGTGGGCGGGCAGCACTGATTTGAAACCGGCGGCCTCGTCGAGCATCGCGCCATCCTTTTCCGGGAAGAAGTACTTGGTCGCCTCGTACGATCCTGACGACAGGTGGACGTAGTTGATGCCCCGCTCGCCAAGCACGCGGACGACCTCCTTCATCTCTTCGTGATGAATGCCGTCGGGCATGTGCTCGTCTCCGGAGAGCCGGATGCCGACCGGAATAGCGGTGCCAATCATCTCGCGCACCTTGTCGTAGATCTCGATGACGAAGCGCATCCGGTTCTCCAGCGACCCACCGTACTCGTCGGTGCGCTTGTTGGTGCGCGGCGAGAGGAACTGATGCTCCAGATAGCCATGCGGCGCGTGCAGCTCGATGCCGTCGAAGCCCGCCATCACGGCAAGGACACACGAGTGGCCGAACTCCGCGATCTCGCTCTTGATCTCTTCGCGCGTCATCTCCCGCGGCATGTGGGCCATGATCATCGTCGGGATCTTCGGGTTCATGAAGAACCCGCTCTTCTCGACGAGCTTGCGCATCTTCGCCGGCAACATCTCGGGATCGGTCTGATACGGAATCCCCGCCGACGGCGCGGGCGGCGCCTCGTGGTCGTGGCTGTGGCCCTGGCGGCCGAAGCCGATCGACAGCTGGATAAAGACCTTGGCGTCAAAAGCGTGGATCGTCTCGACTAGCTCTTCGAGACCGGGCAGATGTGTTCCGTTGAACAAGTGCAGGTTGGACGTGTACGGGAAGCGCGAGGCCAGTCGGGTCCCGAGGACGCACTCGGTGATTATCAGCCCCGTGCCACCTTTCGCGCGCGCGGCGTAGTAGGCCATGATCTGTTCGTTCGGATAGCCCCGGTTGTCCATCGAGAAGACCGTGTTCATCGGCGCCATGGCAATGCGGTTCTTGATCTTGCAATCCCCGATCCGGATCGGCTCAAAAAGTTCGGCGTGCTTCGGCGCGGCCGCGCGGTTGCGGGATGAGTGAGTCTTCGTCGTTTGCATTAGGTATTCCTCCCTCGATAAATAAGACAATAGGCCCAGCCGCGATAGCCGTCCAATACTATTTTTTGATTACCTGATTCCTTTCGGCTATATCTCGGGTGGCGAAGGATTACGCGAATGGACATGCGACAGCTTCGGCAATTCATGGCAGTGGCGGAGCACGGCAACGTGCGGCGCGCTGCCGATCACATCCACCTCTCGCAGCCGGCACTGACGAAGAGCATCCACAATCTCGAGGATGAGCTGGGCGTGCAATTGTTCACGCGCGGGCCGCGCGGCGTGGCACTCACGATCTACGGCGAGATCCTGCTGCGCCACGCGCGGCTGCTGCACAATAAGGGCGAACGGGCAGTCGCTGAGATCAAGGCCGTAAAGGCCGGGCACGTCGGTCATCTGCGACTCGGCGTGGCGAACTTTTCGATCTCCTTCCTGCCGCGGGTGATCGCGCAACTACTCGCGACCACGCCGGGGCTGTCGTTCGACATCGTCGATGGAACCTACGAAGGCCTGACGGCGCTGGTCCGAGAAGGCGTACTGGATGCCGTTGCGAGCGGCTTCCCGATGGTGCATCGGGCGGAGGACCTCGTGCACGAGGAACTCGTAGCGGGAGAGTTTGCGGTGGTGTGTCGCCCGGATCATCCAATCCTGGCGGAGAGACGGAAATCTCCACCGCTCTTAGCAAAGCAGCGCTGGATAGTACCGAACCGCCCGCAGCAGATCGTCGAGTCGTTGGAATACACGTTTCGCACCGCTGGTGCAGAGCCACCAAAGCCGATGATCACCTCCGGGTCCATGAGTTTTCTCAAGGCAGTGCTCTGCGAAGGCGAGTTCCTGACGATTCTTCCGCGCGGCGTGGTCCGGCAGGAACTGGAAAGCGGCACTCTGGTGACCATCCCTTTCAAGGGTTTTCCAGTCCCGACCGCCGAGGGAATGATCTATCGCGCGGATGCCGTGCACCCTCCGGCCTTGTTCGTCTTGATCGAGGCCATCAAGGCGGAGAACGCCGTGAACAACGTAAAGCCAGATTGGCAGCTTGGAGGGCAACCCCACGAAGTTCGGCTGGTCCAAAACGTCACGACACGAACCCGCCGCAACAGCCGCACACGCAAAAGAGGCCGTGGCTCGGAGTGACGTCGCGGAGGACGCCTAAGCATCCCTCTCAGAAACCAGCGGCGCCGGCTTAGGCATACAGCCAGACGAAGGTCAGCCGGTCGGTCTTTCTCAGCCACACTCGAGACCGGGACTTGCGGCTCAGGGCTATCACCTGCTGCCGCAGCACCAGTATTTCAGCCTCGAGTCTCGCCCGTGACTTCAGTCGGGATCGTACGACGAGCAGGAACTTGATCAGAAAATCGACCATCGGACGTTCGATTATCACAGTCCGACTGGCCCGTCACCTCGGACGAGGTTTTCGGTAGTGACAACGGTGGGTTCCGACCCGAGCCGACTGCAAGGCCCCCGGGTCGATGAGCTGTGCCGGCGACCGATTCGAATCAGCACGACCCCTTGTCGGCCCCGACTTCCGCGAAAAGTACTACAACCGAACGGGACTCTACGCGATATTGCTTGGAGGAGACAGAAGGAGCGGTCTGCCAGGGTACGATATCTTCGGGAGCAGCACGCGATGTATCGATCCACTGGCGCCATTGCCGTCCTACGCTGAGTGGTGGCAACTCGAAATCGAGCGGCTCCCAGTAGGCGTTAACTACCACGTACACGTCCTGCCCTTCCTCAGGAAGTTCAGCATAAAGCGCGAGGCTGTGAGAATCATCGCACCAGTCCGGGTTTCCGAGCTTGACGCCGTGCCACGATTGCCTCGCCTGCTGGATCAGCTCATTGAGAGTAGTTCGCGCTCGCTCATGCTCCACGTCCCGCAATACCCTTCGCGCATTAAGCAGGCTTACGAATCTGAGCAAATCCGCGTGCCTTTCAACCAGCGTCCAGTCGAACCAGCTTGTCTCATCATCCTGGCAATAGGGGTTATTATTTCCGCGCTGCGTCCGGCGAACCTCGTCGCCCATCAGTACCATCGGTACACCCAATGAAAGCAGAGTGATGGTCAGGAAGTTTTTGATTTGCCGATTGCGAAGTGACTCGACGGCAATATTGTCGGTCGGCCCCTCGACGCCACAATTCCAGCTCCGATTGTCGTCGGCACCGTCCCGGTTGTATTCTCCGTTCGTCTCATTGTGCTTCTGGTTGTAGGACACGAGATCGTTCAGGGTGAAACCGTCATGGCAGGTGACAAAATTAACGCTCTGTTCAGCCTCGCGCTTTTCGTACCCATAGATGTCCGGGCTGCCGACGAGTCGGTCCGCCACTCGGCGCACCAAACCCAAGTCGCCACGGACGAAACCTCGCACATCATCGCGGAACCGCCCGTTCCATTCTTTCCAGCTATCTCCGATGAAGCTGCCAACCTGATATAAACCCGCCGCATCCCAGGCCTCGGCTATGAGCTTGGAGCCAGCGAGCACGGGGTCCGACTCGATGTCCCACAGAACCGGTGGATTCGGAATCGGGTGGCCCGATTCACCCCGCGCCAGGACAGAGGCAAGGTCGAAACGAAAGCCGTCAACGTGCATCACCTCCACCCAGTAGCGGAGGCTGTCCAGAATCATGCGGCGCACGACCGAGTGGTTAGCGTTAAGGCTGTTTCCGGTACCGGAATAGTCGGCATAACGTGAGCGGTCTGCCTCGAGGATGTAGTAGGCGGCATTATCGAAACCGCGGAAGCAGAACGTCGGGCCGCGATGGTCACCCTCAGCAGTGTGATTGAAGACAACATCGAGGATGACCTCCAGATCCGCACGATGGAGTGCTTTCACCATATCGCGGAACTCATCGATCGCCGCGATTGGATCGCGGCGCGAACTATACGCCTGGTGCGGCGCGAAAAACGACACCGGCGAATATCCCCAATAATTCACTTTGCCCGGTGGACCGTCTTGAGGGTCGAACTGAAAAACTGGAAGTAGCTCTACCGCGGTTATGCCGAGCTGTTGTAGATAGGGAATCTTTTCTATCAGACCCGCGAAGGTCCCTCGCTTGTTGTCCGCGACGCGGGAGCTGGGATGACGGGTAAAGCCGCCGACATGCATCTCATAAATGATCGTCCGCGCTGAGGCATGGCGGAGCGGGGTGTCTCCCTCCCAGTCATACCTGAATGGATCCGCTACTACGCTCTTCATGGCCATTGTGGTGTTTTCACCAGACGACATTGCAGCCCTACGATCATAAGTATCGGGAACCGCGACTGCCCGGCTGTACGGATCGAGGAGTACCTTTGTTCGATCAAATCGCAGACCGTTGGCAGGATTGAAAGGACCGTCCACACGATAACCGTAAAGCTGGCCCGGCCGCACGCCCGGAACAAAGAGATGCCAATAGTGATAGGTGCGGTCGCTGCCGAGATCGAAGCAGATAACCCGCGAGGGCTTCGGATCGTCAGCACGGTCAAAGAACAGCAACTCGACGGCTTTCGCTTGACGAGAGAAAACACTGAAATTAACTCCGTCGTCGAGGACTGTTGCGCCCAACGGGGAGGCGGAGGATTTGAAACCACCTGTCATTCGAACCGGTCCGCTGGAAACATCGACCGCGAGCGCGAAAAGCAATAATCACGAAGGCGCATGACGACTACAGGTTAGGAAGGTCGTGGAACCTGGTCCGAACTATCAACTGTATTACCGAAATAGCGATAGCAGTCGACACGCCGAACATTAGCATCCCATCGGCTGTCTCGAATGGCCCCAACATTTTCCATGACGACGACATGGCCACGTCACCGGTGCCCAGACTGGTGTAGAGCATCGCGGAGGTGTAGAAGGCAGCTGAAAGTTGGCCGAACTGACCGCACAAGACGAACACCACCGCCCAGATGAAGACCACGACCAAATGCGCGGCCCCTGCGAGCACCTGATGGGCGTGCATGTCGGAGAAGAACAGTTTCCCGTCGCGCCATCGCGGCCTTTCGGCAAACGCCAGTCCGTCGATTAAAACTTTCAGCGTTCGCATCGGATTTAACCTACCTCACCACTATCTTCGGATCTGAAATCCAGGCAAGCACAGGTCCGCCGCCTCTAAAATAACGGGCTGGAGCTCCGCAACTCGTCGCGGCACGCTTCGCTAAACGCAAGTAAGGGATCGATCGCGTCGCTGTTCACTACGCCTTGCAAGTCGCGGAACGTCTTGTTCGGCGCCTGGTACGTTTCGATGATGGTCTTGGCAACGGTTTGTGCGGTTTCGACGATCTTCGGCGACGATAGAACCCGCATCCTGCCGATCAGGGCGTACAGTTTAACGAACTTGGCGAGCTCCGCTTCGTTATGTCCTAAAGCATCCGCATACAATCGCGCTGATTCCTCAATAAAGTCCGCGTACAACTCCTCGCGCCTGGTTCTATGGTGCGCCAACTGCTCCGCTCGGGCCTGAGCTTTCTGGCTCAGCCATGACGACGCCAACATCATGAAGCCGCCGACCACTGATCCAGCGAGCGCGGCAAACGCGGAAAAGTATGCTGAGTTCATAGTCGCATCCTCATCCGCCACAGGTCAGGTTTTGAGAAGGCATAGCTTCCAGCATCACCACTATCTTCGGATCTGAAATCTCGGCAAGCACAGGTCCGCCGCCTCTAAAATAACGGGCTGGAGCTCCGCAACTCGTCGCGGCACGCTTGGCTAAACTCACGTAAGGGTTTTACCGCGTCGCTGGTCAACAACCCTTCTATCTCGTCAAACGTTCTTTTCGGCCCGCGGTACGCTTCAATGATGGCGTGACCAATGCCTTGCGCCATTTTGACGATCTTCGGCGACGATAGAAGCTCCATCTTGCCGATCAGGGCATACAGTTCGAGCAACTTGGGGAATTCCGCTTTCTCATGTTCGAGGGCATCTGCATACAATTGCGTCGCTTCGTCTATAAAGTCCGCATATAACTTTTCGCGGCTGCTTTTATGGTGCGCCCGGTCCTCCGCTCTTGCCTGAGCATTCTGGCTCAGCCATGACGACGCCAACGACGTCAACCCGCCGACAACTGCACCAGCGAGCGCAGCAAGCGCGGAAAGGTATTCTGGGTTCATGGTCGCATCCTCATCCGCCACAGGTCGGGTTTTGAGAAGGCACAGCTTCCAGCATCAGAGAAGCCCGCCCCGCGATAAAGCACGGCCTGAGCGAAGCTGACGAAGTGAGTCGACGGTGAGAGTTGCATTATCTTTTTTAAGTTCTCGGGCATGCTCTCAAGCGGCGTCATGCCTCCGGACAGCAGGCTGAGAATGATAAAAACCGGCAGCGCCAGAAGTCCGAACTGCGGCGTCGAGCTGACCTCCGTGGCCATCATGATACTCAGGGAAGTAATCGAAAATAGATATACCGCCGCGCCGCCCGCAAACAGCGCCAACGAACCGGCGATCGAAACACCAAGCACTCCTTTTGCGGCTAATCTTAGATCCGCTGGACTTACGGCCGACCGTTTATTTCGAAGCCGATCTTCAGCGCGGGTCAAATCTAACCGCGCCGCAGTCGCAGATGAGCGACACAGACACAGACTATGCGTCTCCTCGACGGTCAAGAATCTCCTCGACCTCAGACCTCCAATTCTATTTTAACTCCTCGACGTAGAGAGTCACCCGGTCCATACTTTCTGACGGAGACCGGGAACCGAGAAAGTACTCAACCGACACCACGGTGTAGGAATCCCAATGTCCCGGTTCGTCGAGCGGAAGGAAAATGCGCTCACCTATTCGCGGCATAAATCTAATCGAGGCGAGGGGCGCTTTGCCTACTTGCGTCTTTTTGGAAACGTCGAATAACTCCAGGTAGGTCTCGTTGTCAGTTGCCATGTGGCATCCTCCCAAACTGAATTACAACATCTGTCCAAAGTTCCCATTTTAACAATCGACGATAGCGAAATCGGTGAACGGGCACTACGCAAGCTTTCCCAGACATGGCCCGCGAAATTGCGTAAACCTGGCTGGTAGCCTGCCATCTTTAGACGCTCGGTCAGCGCAGCGGCCCTTTATCCGGCTCGCGAAGCAGAACCACCTGCGCGGAAGCCCGCCGCTGGGTTGCCGACGGCTCAAGCGGCTTGCCCTTAGTGCTATGCGACAGCCGCTCGACGATCACAAAGAGCGCCGGAACGAGGAAGATGGCGAAGGCGGTGGAGAAGAACATGCCGGTTATGGTCACCGTCCCGATCAGACGGCGGGCTTGGCCGCCAGCGCCCAAAGCGATCCATAAAGGAGACAGGCCGATGATGAACGCGAAGGAGGTCATCAGGATCGGCCGCAGACGCACGCGGGCGCCCTTGAGCGCCGCCGAGACAATAGACTCGCCCTTCTCGAGCTCGGCTTTGGCAAACTCAACTATCAAGATCGCATTCTTGGCCGACAGACCAATCAGCATTATGAGACCGACCTGGGCATAGACGTCGTTATCGAGATGGCGTGACCATAGGCCAAAGAATGCGCCACATACGGCGACCGGGACGCTGAGCAGCACGCTGAAGGGCAGCGACCAGCTTTCATAGAGAGCGGCCAGGATCAGAAATACCAGCACTAACGACAGCCCGAAGACGCCGGCCCCGCCGCCGGCGACTGACTGCTGGTAAGAGATTCCGTTCCAGGCATAGCCCATGTCGTTGGGGAGTATCGCGTTTGCCACCTGGGTGACCGCATTCATCGCCTCTCCGGTGCTGTAGCCCGGCGCAGGCAGCGCGAATATCTCGATGCCGCGGTACTCGTTGAAGCGCGTGGTGTATTCGGGTCCGAACACATGCTGCATGTCGACGAGCGTCGACAGCGGAACCATCGAGCCCTGCTTGTTTCGGACGTAAAACTGACCAACGTCAGTTGCCTTGGCGCGGTACTGCGGCTCCGCTTCGACGAACACCTTCCACACGCGCCCGAAGCGGTTGAACTGATCGACGTAGTAGCCGCCAAGCAGGGTCTGCAATGCGCTGTACACATCTTCGATCGAAACGCCGAGCTTGAATACCTTGTCCTTGTCGACCGCGGCGAACATCTGCGGAGTCGCCGGGTCGAAGAGGAGGTTCATAGGCCCCAGCTCGGGCCGTTTTTTAGCCGCGGCGAGGAACTTCTGAGTATTCTGCCAAAGGTAATCGACCGTTTTGCCAGCGTGATCTTGAACGAAGAAATCGATGCCGCTGGCCTGGCCGACTCCGGGAATCGCGGGCGGCAAGAATGCAAAGACCTGGGCATCGGGCACCGCCGCCATCTTGCGGTTTACGTCGGCGACGATCATTGCGGCTTGCAGAGCCGCGGTCGTCCGATCGCCATACGGTTGGAGCTGGCAGAAGTAGACTCCGCTCCGGCTGCTGCTGGTCTGCGAGAGGATGCTGTAGCCAGAGATAGCATTGTAGTAGCGGATTGCTGACTCCTGCTTCACGATCGCGTCGACCTGCCTCATCAGAGCATTGGTGCGCTCAAGCGACGCGGCAGGCGGGAGCTCCACGTTCATAAAAAAGTAGCCTTGATCTTCGTCGGGCAGGAATGATTGGGGCAGAATCCTTCCCAGGCCGCCGGCAAGTACCGCAAAGCCCACTAGTACAACGATCGCCACCACAACCTTGCGGATGAGCAGGTCGCAAGTCCACACGTAGCCATTTTGCGCCCGCGCAAAACCCGAGTTGAACAGTGCGAAGAATCGCGCGAGCGGTCCGCGGCCGGCGCCAGCGCCTTTTGGACGCAGCAGAATTGCGCCGAGCGCCGGGCTGAGCGTGAGAGCGTTGAAGCACGAGAGCAGAACGGAAAATGCGATCGTCAGTGCGAATTGCCGGTAAAGCGAGCCGGTTATTCCCGCCATGAATCCGGCCGGGATGAAGACCGCGGACAACACGAGTGCGATCCCGACCAGCGCTCCGCCGACCTCGTCCATCGCTTCCAGCGCCGCGTCTTTCGGCGACCGCCCCTGCTCGATCTTTGCCTCGATCGCTTCAACCACGACGATTGCGTCGTCCACCACCAGGCCTACCGCCAGCACCAGGCCCAGCAGCGCGAGCGTGTTGACCGAGAACCCGACCGCGGGGAAGAACATGAAAGCTCCCACCAGCGAGACGGGAATGGTGAGCATCGGGATCAACGTCGCGCGCCAGCTTTGCAAAAAGATGAAGACCACCAGGATCACGAGGCCGATTGCTTCGAGCAGCGTCTTGACGATCTCGTAGGCGCCCTCGGTCACAGGGACGGTCGTGTCCAAGGTCAGGCCGACTTGCATGTCCGAGGGAAAATGGCCCGCGAGTTCCGCCATTTTGGCCTTCGCCAGCCTGGCGGCCGCGAGCGCATTGGAGCCCGGGTTCTGGTAAAGGCCGACGATCGCGGACGGCGCTCCGTTGGTGTACGCCTGCTGGGTATAGGTCTCCGCGCCGAGCTGAATCCGGGCGACATCCTTCAGCCGTACCAGCGATCCGTCGGGGTTGGCGCGAACAATGATGTCTCCGAACTCGTCCGCGTTGAGCAGGCGGCCCTGTGCGCGCACGGTGTAGGTGAGTTGCTGGCCCGGCGGCGCCGGCGCGCCCCCAATTTGACCCGCGGGATTGACGACGTTCTGGGCCGCGATGGCGTTCTCGAGGTCTGCAACCGTCAACTGAAGCTTGGAAAGAATATCCGGTGCGACCCAAATCCGCATCGCATAGTTGGCCGCTCCGAATACCTTGACCTGGCCGATGCCGGGAATCCGGGCAAGCTCGTCTTCGATATTGATCGCGACGTAGTTGGATAGGAAGGTCTGATCCCACGTCCGGTTCGGCGAACTTATGGTAAACACCAGCAATGGGATGCCGACCGTCTGCTGCGTCGTCAGCCCGTAGTTGCTGACCTGTTCAGGCAGGCTCGAGGTCGCCTGGGCTAGCCGGTTCTGGACCTGGACCTGGTCGAGATCGACATTAGTGCCAACCTCGAAACTGACCTGCAGCGTCATCGTCCCGTCGTTGCCGTTGATCGACTGCATGTAGATCATGTTCTTGGCGCCGTTGACCTGCTCCTCGATCGGAGTGGCGACACTAGCCTCGACGGTGAGCGCATCCGCGCCGGTATAGATCGCGGTGGTCTGGATCTGCGGCGGCACGATGTCGGGGAACTGCGCGACTGGAAGCCGGAAGACCATAACCGCGCCGGCGATGACGAAGAAGATCGCGATAACGACGGCAACAATCGGGTGATTGATGAAAAACTTCGACACTGCGCTAGCTCTGGCTGCCTGAGGTCGGGCCGGGCGAGGGCGCTTGGCCGGCGGGTCCGGGGGTGCGGGCAGGTGCGGGCTGGGCGGCTACGACGTGCGGATTGACTTCCATCCCGTCGTTAACCTTCTGCAATCCCTCGGTGATGACGCGTTCGCCGGGCGAGACTCCCTTCTCGATGATTCGAAGGCCGGCTGCCTGCTTGCCGATCTCAACGGTGCGCATCGTCACTTTATTGTCCGAGCCGACGACGGCGACCTGGTATTGCCCCTGGGTCTCGAGCACAGCGTCCTGCGGCACCAGCAGCGCGTTGTGCCGGACGTCGGTGGCGGCGCGGATTTTCGCGTACAGGCCTGGGCGCAGAAAACTGTCGGGATTCGGAAAGGTTGCTTGAACTTCGATCGTGCCGGTCTGGATGTTGACCTGGCGATTCACGTCATAGAACTGACCCGTGTATTTGTAGGTGCTTCCGTTAGAAAGGATCATCTCGAGCTTTGGGCCGTTCTTTGCGCGGGTCTGCGGGTCCTGGTTGATTTTGTCGGCGAACTGAAGATATGTCTGCTCGCTGATTGGGAATTCGACCTTGATGGGGTCGAGTTGCGAGACGGTCGTAAGCAGCGAAGTGGGTGAAACGAGATCGCCGACCTGCGTCTTTGCGATCCCGGCGACGCCGTTGATCGGTGAATTCACCTTGGTCCATTCCAGGTTGAGCTTCGCGCTCTCGACCGCGGCCTGATTCGCTTGCACCTGCGCCGCACTTGCGCGCGTGGTCTGGGTTAGGTTCTGGAAATCCTGCTTCGAAATCACTGCCTGCTTATAGAGGATCGTGTAGCGGTCGAGATTCTGCTGGTTCTGCTTCAGCTGCGCTTGCGCTTGCGCAAGATTGCCGAGCGCCTGGTCGAGCGCGGCCTGGTACTCGCGAGGATCGATCTGAAACAGCAGTTGTCCGGCATGCACTACGTCGCCGTCCCGGTAGGTCTGGTGAATGAGATAGCCGGATATCTTCGGATAAATTTCAGCGTTGACGAAACCCTGAGTCGTGCCGACCCAATCCGAGTACAATGTTACGTCCTGCTGGATGACATCGGTCACGGCGACTTCGGGGACCGACGGCGCGGCCGTCGTCGCTGGTTTCGTGCAGCCCGACGGAAGAACGGTCATCGCCGCCATGAAAATCCCGGCAGCGATGGATTGGACAGATCCCGGCATCAAAGCACTTCGATTCGCGCTCATTGGGATATGATCATGCCATCCAACGGAAACATGGATCAACGCGAGAGTCGTACTACGATTCAAAAGAGGTGAAGAATTCCTGCCCGAGGCACTCGAATCTGGCCGCCGCTCGATTCATAATTCACACATGTTTCGCGAATCGATCAAAAGGATGACGCCGTATCGGCCCGGCGAGCAGCCGCGCCCGGGCCAACGCTTAATCAAGCTCAACACCAATGAAAACCCGTATCCGCCGTCGCCGCGGGTGCGCCGCGCGGTTGCGAAAGCGATGGCAGGTTCGGCGATCCGCCTGTATCCGGCGCCGCGCGCCGATGAATTCGTGGCGAGCGCCTCGCGAATCTACTCGATACCGCAAAGCATGATCATGGCGGGCAACGGCTCGGACGAACTGCTCGCGATGGTGTTTCGCGCGACGCTCGGAAGCGGCGACACCGTCGCGTATCCGGTTCCGACGTATTCGCTGTACGACACGTTGGCGTTGGTGCAGGAGGCGCGAATCCTTCACTGTCCGGTCGGCGCCGACTTCGAGCTGCCGCTCGACGCGCTGGCGCAGGCGCGCGCCAATCTCACGATCGTGTGCAGTCCCAATTCGCCGTCGGGCATCTCAACTCCCACCCGCAGCCTGGGCGCGCTGGCAAAACGCCTGGACGGCAGATTGCTCGTGATCGACGAAGCGTACGCTGACTTCGCCGACGAGAACGCGCTCGGCCTGGTCCGGCGCCATCGCAACGTGGTAGTTCTGCGCACCCTGTCGAAGTCCTATTCGCTGGCCGGGATGCGGCTGGGCCTGTGTTTTGCGCGTCCGCCGGTGATCGACGCGCTGCTGAAGGTCAAGGATTCGTACAACTTGAGCCGGGTCGCGCTCGCCGCGGGGGCCGAAGCGCTGCGCGACTCCGGTTGGATGCGCCGCAATGTCGCGAAAGTGATTCGGACGCGCGCTCTGACCGAGGCGCGGCTGCGCAAGCTTGGCTTCGTGGTACCGCCGTCGCAGGCCAATTTCGTGCTCGCGCGGATCCCGGGCCGGGACATGGCGCCCGTCACGCGGGGGTTGCGCCGGGCCGGAATCCTGGTCCGGCATTTCGCAGCACCGTTGCTTCATGACGCGCTCAGAATCTCGATTGGCACTCCGGCCGAGATGGCCGCGCTGTTCAAGGCGCTGGCGCCGCTGGTCCGCGCAACTGCATCGAAATCGAAGTGCCGCATTCACACGTGACCCGGTTGAATTTGATGGCGGCGATCAAGCGTCTGTTCGGGAATTTCCGTTCGTCCCGCCAATTCGAAAAGAGGTCCGAATCCGAATCGCGTTCATCGATTCAATGGGTAGCGGCCGGGCTGGGAAATCCGGGCGAAGAATACTCGCGCGCGCGACACAACGCCGGATTCATGACAATCGATCGAATCGCGAGAGCAAAAGGCGCCGGACTGAGCCGGCGCAGATTCAAAGGCGTCACTGCTGAAGTCACGCTGGCCGGGCAGCCGGCGATACTCGTCAAGCCGCAGACTTTTTACAATCTAAGCGGTGAATGTATTTCGGACCTGCTCGGATATTTCAAAATTGCTCCTGAGCACCTGATCGTGGTGCATGACGAACTCGACCTCGAAGCGGGCCGGCTCAGGATCAAACAGGGCGGCGGCGACGCCGGCAACCGGGGCGTTCGCTCGATCGCGGAGTTGCTTGCAACAACGGAGTTCATACGGGTCAGAATCGGAATCGGCCGGCCGCCGGAGAACGAAGAAAACAAGGACTACCTGCTTCGCGCGATGACCGCGGCCGAGAGAGAGGCACTCACGCCGATCCTCGAGCGTGCGGCGAGCGCGGTCGAGGCGATCGCGGAGCACGGACTCGAAGCCGCAATGAATCGCTACAATCAGCGCGGCTAGAATATTTTCAGCGGCCGCTCGGATAACAAATTGTCTGATAGCATAATCATTCTGTTGACACGGCGACTAGTGCCGCGCTAGAGCAATCATAGATTGGAGACCTCGTCGCGTTGGGCGGGTAAATGTCGCGTCCCGTTCGGATGGCTGCGCTATTCGTGCAGACGCGAGAGGAGCCTGGGTTAGCCCCGCCGGCCAGACGCTGCGTGCGGTCCCATAGATTTGCATCCGGGAATAGGGGGCTGCCCATGTTTAATGAAAACAAGACCCGCTTCCGAAGAGCGGAGGAAGCGCTGCGCTTTTATTTCCGCTTGCGCGAACTGCTTCACAGCGGACGGACGAGACGGTTGGTGGCGGACGAATTGCCGGCGGATGCGTGCCCGGTGGCTGCCAACGCAATCGACGACTACCAATGTATCGGATGGTGCATGCGAGGTCTGGACGAGATCGCGCTGTGGCTGCTGAGCGAACTCTACGGGCCGAGCTGCTTCGGCGTGCGTCGGCGCACATTTTCGCACGCCTGCAAGGCAGGCAGGGAGGAATTTCCGGACCGCGAGTTCCGGGTGCGCGAAGTAGGCATTCTCCACGAGCATGCACTCGGCGTGGTGGAACGAGGGTTGCGGAGGCTGGGCATGATCCCTGCCCGTCAACTGCAAAGCGTGCACGACCGTCGCCGCCGCATTCGGACCGTAGGCAAGCGGGCGCACTATCAAGGCAGGCGAGCGGCTAATCGCGGATAATCCGCGCGCGGCGAGTCCGATAGAAGCGGCGGGCGGGCTATTCCGCGCGGTCAATAATCCTGTACGCTTGAGGGCCACTGGAACTCCGGCGAACGGAATTGACGAATCGGAACGTGAACGAAGATCGGGCGAACGAACAGGCTGCCGCACTCGCCAAGGGCAGCACCGAGGTCATTTCTCCGGCCGAGCTGGCGGCCAAACTCGCGCTGGGCCGGCCGCTCAGGATCAAGCTCGGGATGGATCCAACCGCGCCCGATCTGCATCTGGGTCACAGCCTGACGCTCAAGAAGCTGCGCGACTTTCAGGATGCAGGCCACACCGTAATTTTCCTGGTTGGCGACTTCACGGCGATGATCGGCGATCCCACCGGACGCTCCGAGACGCGAAAGGCGCTGACGCGCGATCAGATCGAGAGCAACGCGGAAACCTATCGCGCACAGGCGTTCAAGATTCTCGATCGCGAGCTCACCGATGTCCGCTTCAACAGCGAGTGGATGAATGAAATGGGCGTGCGCCGCCTGATCGAAATTGCAGCGAAGGTCAGCGTGGCCCGCCTATTGGAGCGTGACGATTTCGAGAAGCGGCTCGCGGACCAGGAGCCGCTGTTCCTGCACGAACTGCTCTACCCCGTGATTCAAGGCTACGATTCGGTCGCGCTGGAAGCGGATCTCGAGATTGGCGGCACCGATCAGAAGTTCAACATGCTGGTCGGGCGCGAGCTGCAAAGACACTTCGGACAAGCGCCGCAAGCGGTGATGACGATGCCGCTGCTCGAAGGTCTCGACGGCGTGCGCAAAATGTCCAAGTCATACGGAAACTACGTCGGGCTGACCGACAAGCCCGAGGACATGTACGGCAAGCTGATGTCGGCGCCCGATCAATTGATGGTTCGATACTACGAGTTGCTTACGAAGGCCGCGCCGGAGGAGGTCGCGGCGGTGAAGTCGGGCGGATTGCATCCGATGGAAGCGAAAAAACGCCTCGCCCGCGCGATCGTCACGGAATACCACGGCGCACGCGCCGCGAATCGCGCCGAGCAATACTTCGAGAGCAAGTTCCAGCGCCGGGAAATTCCAGCCAGCGCGCAGGTGTATCGAATCGCCGAGGATCTGTGGATTTGCGAACTGATGAAGCAGTTGCAGTTCACGCCTTCGACCAGCGAGGCGCGGCGCCTGGTGAGCCAGGGAGCGGTGCGGGTTGACGGCCGCACGATAACCGATGTGAATTTTCGCTTCGTGCCGGGCGAGCACAAGGTGCTCGAAGTGGGCAAGCGTCGAGTGGCGCGGATTGAGCCCTGACAGGAGCGCCCGAGCGATCAGTCTCTTTTGCTCTTTTCTGCCAGAGCCACTGCTTCGCGGAGCTTTTCCATGGTGCGGCCGAGAGCCTTGGTGTAGCGCTGCTTGGTCCAGGTCTCCTTGGTCCGCATCTTGAGCCATCCAAGCTTGACGGCGTCGGGTTTGACGCCCATCTCGCCGGTGGAAACCTCGATGATCGCGCGTTCTTCGAGATTGAGCGATTCGAGCACTTCGCGCTTGAGGTTCTGCAGAAATCCGGACTTGAGGTCGATATCGATCTTCATCGAAAATGCACTTCCATCAGCTCAGCCTAAACCATCGCATGCGGCTCCTCAACGGCTTGACATTGGCAGGGGTGACCCCTGCACCCAATGATAAGAAAGAATGAACCGCCTACAACAAGGCGGTCGCGCGCGACCCGATGGCTGCCCGCAGCGAATTCCGCAAGGGAATCGGCGTGCCGCCGGCAAAGGGCAGTCGAAAAGTTGAAAAGCTGAAGCGCGAGCTCGGCTATTCTTCTTCAACCGCCTGGCGAATCGCGTTCAAGATGAACAAGAACTGATTCGGCGCCGACACGCGGCCGAGCATGCTCACCTTCTGCAGAACCTTGAGCTCCCGATCCGTCACCTTGTGACGCACCAGCGTCCCGCGATTTTGCGCAAACTTGCGCCACGCATTTTCCTGCCGTTTGGCGGGCGCAGACCCGTGATCCTTACCGACAATCCACTGCGCCTCCGGATGGGCCAGCAGGAACAGCCGCTGCTTGTCGAGATCGAGCGTTTCCGCCAGCCGCGATAGCAGCGACAGGGAAGGGCGGCGCCTCCCGTTTTCGAGATAGGCGACGTGGCTGGCCTTGACGCCGAGTTTGCGCGCGAGTTCACGCTGAGTGAGGTCATAAGCACCGCGACGCTGTTTGAGGACCTGACCGAGAGTTTCTTTTTTCATAGATCGTATTCCACCAGTAGTGCCCATCGGAGTTTTGCGTAATGGATCATTCCGGTCAGATAATTGAAGCTCTGGCCGGGCGGTAGTGAAGCGCCAAAATCAATTCCACCCAATTTCCACGCGTGCTTGCGAATCTGCGCGAACGCCTGGTCGGGAAGCCTGCCGGCGCGCGCGACCAACCCCAAATCCCAAGGCGTCGCGAAAAGTCTGCGCGCGAGGGGTTCGGGATACGCCGCAAGGCTTACGAGCACGTCGGCGGCGAGTTCCGCCGGTTGGCTGAGATGAGCGCGGTGGCCGGCGTGGAAGAAATAGTGAACTCCTTCGCCGGCGTTTCCAGTAACCTTCGCCGTCAAGTGATGGCCCATCTCATGCATGAAGGTTGCCGAAACCGCGCCCGGATGATGCGCGGTGTTGAGATAAATGAGCGGATGCTTGAGCACTTTGGGGGCTTTGTCCACGTAAAAGCCGCGTAGGGCCATGCCTTCGGGTCCGCGATAGGGGGCGGTCTGAAGATGGATGCGCAGGTCTGACGAAATGGCGGCGAGCTGGTTGAGCGTCTTGGGCCGAAACTGATTGCGATTCAACTGCGGCCATATCTTCCTCGCCTCGCAAATGATGGCGCGCAACGTGCGGTAATCGAGCGTTTGTCGCATGGCGCGCACGTAGTCGAGGCGCACCAATTCCCGCAATTCGCGCTGCGGCTTCCTCCATGCTTGAAGTTCATTGCGGCCGGCTTGGTGCGCCCGTCTCAGGATTTTTTCGACCACGGCATCTACCGCGGAAGCTTGCTCAGACTTGAATGTCACGACCCACAGTCTCCCACGTATGAACACTAAGTGTACGGCGATAGCTTCCCGCGATGCAAGCGCTCAGAAAGGCGCCAGTGAGTTGCACTTGCGTTAACACCTTGACTCTGTTAACGAGACCCTGAGTTAGCAGATGACCGAAAGTTGCACCGTTTGCGTTATATAATGACCATTCCCACCGATCACGGCCTGCGAACCCTGCCAGGACGGGGGGTCTCTGGGACGCCGCCCAGTCCGGTTCGCATCGAAGGCAGCCCCGAAGGGGAGCGAAAAAGAGGGGGACCTCGCCTTTTACCAAGCCATGATCGATTTTCATACCGCGTCTTCAAGCAGTCAGCGACGGGCAAGCCTTTTCGCTTCCGGGTCGTCCCCGCGGTCTCCAGTTCCATTCGGCAACGACGGGAAGAATCAACTCCCCGCTGCAGGAGGTATGAACGCAATGGAACTACGGCAACTCACGACCGAGAGTGAACGACGGATTTTTGGCGAACGGATGGAGGAGGCGCGCGCGAAGCAGGGCGCACGCTACCGGGAGACGCAGCGGTCCAATCTGGCGAAGATTCATCTCGAATACGGGATTCTCTACGGGCTGTTCGAGCACGACGACGATCTCCCAGAGCAAATGATGTCGGGATTTCTGATCCACGATCTCGCCAGCTTCCCGCAAAGTTATCCGCAGCCCGACTTGAGCCATCTGCCGCCGCGGTCGGTGATCGAGGGCGGAAAGCTGTGGTCGTTCGCCAAGGGCGCCGGTCTGCTGGCACAGCGCGGCTCGGTTATTCTGGCGGGTCTGATGCAGGTCCAAGCAGTCCTGGTTTATCCGACCATCAAGCCAGCCGACCAGACGCCCTCCTATGCAGGGGTAAACTTTGTGAAGGCTGGCGATCCTATCCTGTGGCCGTACTGCGAGACGACCGACGGCGGCGAGCTATGGGTGCAGCCGATGGTGCTCGAGGGTGAGCCGCTGGCGAGGCTGCTGCATGCTGTGTTCGCGGCTGGCTTCGCGGTCAGCGATTCGATGCGGCGGATTCGGTTTGACAATCCATTCACGGTCCAACCGACGCTGTCCCGACCTTCAATTCCAGTCGGGCAGCGTCTGGCCGAAGTCGAATCGAGGGTGACGCACGGTCACGAGATGAACGGCGACGCGCAAGCGTAGATGAGCGACGGACCAAAAGAAGCGGCGGCCGATCCGGCGATCGGCCGCCGCGTCATCTCAGTTTCAGGAATTCCGGACTAGCCGGCGGAACCCGGCGACGGAAGCTCCGGCTTGCGGCAGCCACCGCCTCCGAGGCAATTGACGCCAGCGCCGAAATAAATCGTCGCGGCCTTGACCGGAAAGAACAGATAATTGAGCGGCGTCTCGATCGGATCGAACTGCGGTGGCGGCCCCGAGGCCTCGGCGCGAGCCTGCTCCTCGACGTGCTGCTTGGTGTTGGTCTCGACATCCTGGATGCTTGCGACGCGATCGTCGGAACCGAAGATTGCCGCCTTGCCCGGCTCGAGCCATACGTATCGCAACACGCTGGCGCCGGTGTGGCTGGGATCGGCGATGCTATCCTTCAGGTCAGGCTGACCCATCGCATCCACCGCCTGCTCGGGCGTCATGCCGGTGCTTAGCGACCCACCCTTCAAGGCGGAGCATGCGACGGCGAATAGGGCGAGCAGCCCAACCGCCGCGCGCGCGAGAAATGTCCGCTGCGTCATCATCGATATCTCAAGCATCGTATGCAGCTAACATAACGAAGACATCTGGGGCAACCTGAGCTTGTTTCATCGGGGTCCTCGTCACTTTGATGAAGATGAATTCACGACGGCTGGCGCAGGCGCAGCGATGGCGGGGATCGCCGCCGACACTGTGGCCGCCGCCGGCTGCGCGCTGCACGCGCCCGCTTGCGACGCCATCAGCATCACCGGCTGCGCGCCGGCACCCGGCGCCGGGCTCGCGAACGGATGGGTCAAATCGTAAAAGCCGTTGATGAACCGAAGGCCCCATCCACCGCCGTTATCCATGAAGCCGGTCAGTTGATTGTACAGCGTTGGGTCGTTGACCATCAGGCCCGCGGTGCCCCGGCTCGAGTTGATCTTCTGGAGGATGTCTTTCAAGTCATGCGACGACCGGCGCAGGTTCGGCAGCACGTCATCGGAGAAATCCTTGTTCTCCATCAGTTGCGGTAAAATGCCGTTGGCTTTGTCGAAACGCGCGATCAGCATGTCCAGCCGCGCGCTGGTCTGGCGAATCCTGGCCGCAGTATCCGCGAGATTATCCAGGAACTTTTTGCCGTCGGTCTGATCGCTCAGCATCGCGCCGACCACGCCCCGGCCATTGTTGATCCGGTCCATCACCTGGCCGAGCGCGATCGACAGCTTGTCGACGTGATCGAGCGTGAGCTGAATCGATTCGAGCGTCAGCCGATTTTTCAGCGCGGTGGCGTCCTCGCCGCGAACCAGTTGACTGACCAATCCGTGACCCTTTTCGATTGACGCGAGTATCGAGCGCAACGAACCGGAGATCGCCATCACGTTTGCGATCAAATCGTCGGTGCCTTCGCGCTGCAGAATTGTCTCGTAGTCGACCGGATTGACCGAAGCCAGGATGGTATCCGGAGTCGCGGGCGGCGCGGCTGCCGTGCCCGGGGTCAGCGCGACGAATTTGTCGCCGAGCAGGCCCATCGAATGAATCTGCATGATCGAATCGGTTCGCACGCGCTCGGCGGCGGTTTCTTCGATCCAGATTCGCACGACCACGTAGCCGTTCTCGGGTTCGGGCGGAAACTTTATCGATTCGACGGCGCCAATCCGGACTCCCGACAGCGTCACCGGCGCTCCGGTCTGCAAGCCGTTGATTTTCTCGAAATGAGCTTGCAGGATTTCGGTGTGGGTGAAGAATTCCGCGCCATGGCCGATGGTCAGGATCGCGAAGCACAGGACCGCCAGCCCGGCCGCGATCAGTGCTCCGACCCGCACTCGCGAATACGCGGAATCAGCCACGCTCACCTCGCATCGTGATTGTCATAGCGCGATCTCCACGAATTCGCGCATCAATTCGTCATGGGTCGTGCGCACTTCATCGGCGGTGCCGCTGAATCTTATCCGTCCCTGGTCGAGCAGCGCGAAGCGGTCGCCGACCATGAACGCGCTCTTGAGATCGTGCGTCACCACGACCGACGTAAAACCCAACTGGCGCTGCAAGCCCCGAATCAGCAAGTTTATCTTGTGCGTCACCAGAGGGTCCAATCCCGTGGTCGGTTCGTCGTACAGAACCGCCTTGGGCTGGAGCGCGATCGACCGCGCCAGCGCCACCCGCTTTTTCATTCCGCCGGAGAGTTCCGCCGGATAAAGATGCTCGACGCGCGCCATCCCGACCATGTCCAGCAGTTCGGTCACGCGCTGCTCGATGGCAGGCTCGTCCATCTCGCCGTGCTCGCGCAGCGGATAGCTCACATTGTCGAACACGGTGAACGAATCGAACAGCGCGCCGCCCTGGAAGACCATCGCGACCTGCTTGCGAATATCGGCCATCGCGTCCTCGCTGAGATCGTTCAGGCGCCGGCCCTCGACGATCACCTCGCCGCTGTCGGGGCGCTCCAGCCCGTTGAGGTGGCGCAGCATGACGCTCTTGCCCTCGCCGCTGCCGCCGAGCACGACCAGGGTCTCTCCTTCGAAGACCGCGAGATCGACACCCTGCAAAATCGGCTTGCCGGCGAAGCTCTTGCGGAGCTGGCGGACCTCGATGAATCGTTTTCGTCCGTCGTTGGTCATCAGATCGATAGAAAAAACTTGGTCAAAAAGAAATCCGAGATCAGCACCGTGATCGAGGCGGCCACCACTGCCGAGGTCGTCGCGCGGCCGACGCCGTCGGCGCCACCGGTGGCGGACAGGCCCTTCGAACATGCGATTATCGCGATCTCGAAGCCGAAGAATACCGATTTCCCAAGTCCACTCAGGAGGTCATCGAGCCGCACGTTCTGAATCAACGAACTGTAGAAATAGTCGGCGCTCACGCCGAGCTGCGTGACCGAAATAACCATCCCGCCGAGCAAACCGATCGCGTCGGCCAGCACCGTCAGCACCGGCATCATGATGATGGTTGCAAGCACGCGCGGCACCACCAGCTTCTTGACGGGACTGGTGGCGAGAGAGCGCATCGCGTCGATCTGCTCGGTCACCTTCATCGTGCCGAGCTCGGCCGTGATACCGGCGCCGACGCGCGCCGCGACCATCAGCGCGCTCAACACCGGTCCCATCTCGCGCAGGAGCGAAAGTCCCATTATGCGGCTCACGTATATCTTGGCGCCGAACTTCGCCAGGAACTGGCCCATTTGCAGCGCCAGCACCATGCCGGAAAAAATTGCGGTCAGATTGACGACGTTGACCGATTGCACACCGACCGCGTCGAGTTGATCGAGCAAGAGGCGGCCTTCGAACGGGCGGCGCACCACGTAGCGGAAGAAATCGCCGATCAGTACTCCGACTTCGCCAAGTTGGTCGAGGAACAGGTATATTCTTTCCAACATCGCGCTTTGAAGATGCGAGCGTAAGCGAAGGCGACGGGTGCGGCAATACGGACTTGCGGCGGTAACGAATTTGGATAACGGCGACGAACTGCTTTTCGTGTACGGCACCCTGATGAATCCAGCCGAGCGCGTAATCCTTTTGGGCAGGCCGATCGACGCAAGCCCGGGGCGGCTGCCGGGCTACGTTCGAGGTCGAAAGCGCCACTACTTCGTCGCAAAGCAGGCGGACGGCGTCACGGATGGCGCAATCCTCGAAGGTCTAAGCGCGCGCGAGCTGGCGATCCTCGACGAATACGAAGAGGTGCCGGCGCTCTACACGCGCGAGCGAATCGAAGTGCTCGCCGCCGACGGGCGCAAAATCCAATGCTGGATTTACCTGCCGACGAGCTGGGCGAAGAACTAATCTCGATAGAGACCGCTGAGTCTGCCCGTCACTTCACTTCGGCGGGGGGCGGCTTGGGCTGTTCTCCGCGCTTCAGGCCGAACTTGTCGATCCGGTATTGCAGAGTCCGATAGCTCATGGCGAGCATTTTCGCCGCCTTCGCGATTACCCAGTCGTTGCGCTCGAGCGCCTGGAGGATTGCGTCGCGCTCGAACGTTTCGAAGTTGAAGCCCTCGGTCGGGATCTCGTATCGGTCGCCGCGCTGAGCGTCCCTGCTGCGGCCCGGCTTCTTGCGCGAGAGGACTTCGTCGGGCAAATCGCGCGGCATCACCTTGTCCCCCTCGCAGAGCAGGATCGCGCGTTCGAGCGCGGACTCGAGCTGGCGCACGTTGCCCGGCCACGAGTAGTCGAGCAGGACTTCCATCGCCTCGCGGCCGATCTCCTTGACGCGGCCTTCGGCAAGATGTCCAAATTTGGCCAGTGCATGATTGGCGAGCAGCGGAATGTCGCCGCGCCGATCGCGCAGCGGCGGCAAGGTGACGGTCACGACGTTGATGCGATAGTACAAATCCTCGCGGAAGCGGCCTTCGCCGACTTCCTCGGCGATGTTGCGATTGCTCGCGGCGACCAGGCGCACGTCGATGCGAAAGGAATCGTTGCCGCCGACGCGCCGCAGTTCCTTTTCCTGCAGGACGCGCAGAATCTTCGCCTGCATTCCCTGCGGCAGGTCGGCGATCTCGTCGAGAAACAGCGTCGATTTGTCGGCGGTCTCGAACAGCCCTATTTTGCGCTCGTTGGCGCCGGTGAATGCGCCGCGCTCATGGCCGAACAGTTCGTTCTCGATCAGGTTGTCGGGAATCGCCGAGCAATTGATCGCGACGAACTGGCGCGCCGCGCGCGGCGACAGCCGATGGATCGCCTTGGCCACGATTTCCTTGCCGGTCCCGCTCTCACCCTGGATGAGGACCGTCGAATTCGACGGCGCGACTCGCCGCACCAGCCGGATCACTTCCTGGATGGCGGGATCCTGTCCGATGATGCCCTCGATCTCGAAAGTGCCCTCGAGGCGCCGCTTCAGCAGCTGATTTTCCTGCTGGAGGTTTGCGAATTCCGCCGCCTTGGCCACCCTGGTCACGAGTTTCTCGCGATCGGTGGGCTTCTCGAGGTAGTCGAAAGCGCCGGCCTTCATCGCCTGCACGACACTGTCGGTCGAGCCGTGGGCGGTCAGCACCACCACCTGGCTGGCCGGATAGGCGCCGCGCACTTTCGCGAGCAGCTCCTCGCCCGACATCCCCGGCATCATGAGGTCGGTGAGCACCACGTCGAAACGCGACAGCGCCAGCAACTCGATCGCGCGCTTGCCGACGCCAGCCTCTTCGACTGCGAATCCCTCTTCGCGCAACGTGTCCGCGGTGATCTGGCGTTCGAGGTCGTTGTCTTCAACGACCAGCACTGAAGCCTGGGGCATGATTGTGTCCGTGTACCGCGCTAGGCGGGAAGGTGAAAGTTACCGTGGTTCCGGGTCCGTCCGGGTTGGGTCCGATATCGATTGTACCTCCGTGCGTCTCGACAATCGCCCTCGACAGGAACAGCCCGAGGCCAATTCCTTCGCGCTTGGTGGTGAAAAACGGCTCGAAGACGTGGTTCACGACTTCAGCCTCGATACCCGCGCCGGTGTCCGAGAAAGTAATCACCATCGAGCCATCGACGCGCCGAAATGCAATACGCATGGTGCCGCCTTCGGGCATCGCCTGGATCGCGTTGGCGACCACGTTGATAAAGCAGGTGCGGAGTTTCTCGGCGTCCACGTTGAGAATGGGGGACGCCCCGTTGCATTCCTCGACCAGCTCGATCCCCTGGCTTTTCATTTTCGATTCCGACAGCGCCACGACCTGGTCCACCAGTTGACGCACGTCGGTGGGCGCCGGGAATATCTCGATCGGCTTGCCGTAATGCAAAAAGCTTTGCACCAGCTCCGACAACCGCCGCATCTCATCCTTCATGATCACGAGCTGACGGAGAAACGCCTCGCGATCGTTGGGCTGCTGCGGAGCATAGCGCGCGCGGAGCTGATCGAGTGCAAGACTGATGAAGTTCAGCGGGTTCTTGATTTCATGCGCCAGGCCACCGGCCAATTGCCCAAGCGCGGTGAATCGTTCGAGCCGGTTGAGTTCCTGCTCGCGCTCGCGCGCACGCCGGAGCTGGCCAACCATGTCGTTGAAGCTGCGCGTCAGCAAGCCGATCTCATCGCGCCGATGCGCCTCCAGAACCGGTTCCAGGCCGCGCGCCGCGATATTCTGCGCCGCGTTCGCGACCGCATGAATCGGCTTCACGTAGCGATCGGCGAGGATGTAAGCGAAGACCAGGCCGATTGCGAAAATCGCAAACGCGATCATCAGCTCACGAGTCCGGCTCTGCGCCAGCGGCTGCGCGAAGTCGCCAAAATTCGCCACCACCTGCACGTAGCCAAGCAGATGATCTTCGACCTCGACCGGAATCAGATAGACCGTCGTCTCCGGCGCGAGCGGACCGAGCTTGCCGGCCGGAATAGTCACCAGGTCATAGGGATGCTTGAGTTGCTCGGGCGTAAGCCATTCGGCCTGCTTGGGCCGCAGGGCAGCGCCGATCAGATGCGGATTCGAGCTGTTGAGGATCAGATTTTCGCTCGACGCGATGGACACTTCGAGTCCCTTGGTGTGCAGGTCGCCAACGTAGTTGTGCAGCAGATCGCGATCGGTGCCGCCCACCGCGGTCAGCTCCTGCACGCTGATCTGGATCACGCGCGCCAGGTCCTTGACCCGCTCCTGGGTGGTCGCGACGATCGCCGCCTGGGTGCCCAGGCTGACCCACACCTCGGCGCCCAGCGTAAGCCCGAGCAGGGCCACCATCAGCACGATCAGTTTCGCTTTGAGGTTCAGCGCGGGAAAGTATGATTCCATTTTCGATATCGCCGGGCAGGCCGGCACGGCCACGCAATAATAGAGAATTATATACGTGGCTCCCCTGCCGCCAAAGCCGCAGAATAAGGAGCAACCTGAGAGGCCAGAGCGTTAATGGCCCTCTGCGTGGTAGTTGTAGGTGTAGTTTGGCGGCCCGTCGTGGGACCAAATGTCGGGTTCGACTCTCCATCGCGCGCAAAAACCGGTCCTGTGAGTATCACCCCGATAGTCGAGGCAATTGACATATCCGTAGACCCAATAGTTCGTCTTTCCCTGAAGTATGGCATGAAGGTCTTCCCGTCTAAGCCGGCCGGCGAGGTAACGAGAGCGGGTGAATCTTTCATTCGGAGGAACCACGACAACCGGTTTTACTGGAATCGGGCTCCAATAATTCGGCTTTGGATCTGGTGGCAGATCGGGGATCAGTTGGCTGCCAATGAATATCTCGGTGACAAATGCTGGTGTTCGGCCATAATTTCTGAACCCAACGATCACATTCGGCCAATTTGGCGGCGGATCATTTTTAAAAATTGGGCCGATCGGATCGAATCGTTCAAAGAGCAACCGGGGCCATTCGCTGCGGATGAGAGCTTCCGCGCTGGTCTTTGCGGCCTTTGCCGCGACCTCGGTAGCGTCGGCGCTTTTTTTCGCTGCTTCGGCGGTCTCTTGGGTTGCTTCGACGGTCTGTCGCAAGCGACGCGCCTGCCAGCTGCCGACGGCGACCAAGGCGGCAGTAAAGAGAACTAATAATCCATTGAACCAAGTCTGGAAACGGTTCAGTCGATATTGTGCCGCTTGGTATTTGCCCTGCTCTGTATTCCTATCGACATTTTGATTCAGGACTGGGGTTGCCGACGTTACGACGCGGGAAGGCGTGAGAGTGGTCGGTTCATAGTCTGTCGCGGGTCGATCGTCCGCGTTGCGGGCTTGCCTATTTTCTGCGGTTGGCCGCAGATTGCTCGGCGCGGAGTTTGGCGTTGGGCTTGAGCTTGCGGCGCCTAGGAGTAAGGACGACGCTATCAAAATCAGTGGCAATAACCTGCGTAACAATTGCATCAAATTTTTAAAGCGCCTTGTTCCGGGGCTTCTTCTGGCGCCTGGGCGAATGATGAGACGAGCGGCGGCAGTTCCGGCTTTTTCCCGGCCAGCAATTCCTCGATAGTGGCGATCTGGAGCTTGAGGTATTTTCCCTTCAGGCCGGGACTCTCGAAATAGCCTTCTTTCAACGCCTCTTTCCGCATCGGATCGGTCGGCTCCGCAAGTGTTATGAACAGCCCCATCTTGGCTCCCTCGCGCTCGATGACGTGCGCGAGATCGCGGATCATGCTGACGCCTACGCTTTCGCCACCCTTGACCGAAACAATGATTTTCTCCGTGGTCGAACCGACAAGAGCTTCCCCTTTCTTTTTGAAATCCTTGAAATAGATCACGCCGTCGATCCCGGTATCGGCCCCCTTTTTCTTCCCTCCGAACGGCACGGCATTGACCAGCGACACCGCCCACCACTGGAATTGATACTTGTCACGGGCTGCCAGATCGCGGGCGCCCTCTATATCTTTCGGCGTACCGTGAACCTCGTACTTGATGCCGGGGAAGGCGTCGGTCAGGCGCTTTTCGATCAGCGAGATCGCAAGATGGGTAATGTCTATTCCGATCCAGCTGCGACCGAGTTTCTCTGCGGCGTGAACCGCCGTGCCGCAACCGCAAAAAGGATCAAGCACAAGGTCTCCTTCGTTACTTGAAACGGTAATGATGCGCTCAAGCAAAGCCAGCGGCTTCTGCGTCGGATAGCCCAATAGTTCCTTTGAACGGTTGTTGATGACCGGAATGTCGTCCCACAGATTCTGTACGGAAACGCCGGGCATTTCGTCAAGATACCGTTTGTACTGCGGCACTGCACCGGGGCGCGTCTGAATGATGCGGCCTTGCCTGATAAGTTGTTGCATCTTTTCGCGGGAATAGCGCCAATATCTAGAAACCCCCATGACCTCGTAATAGGGATTGCCTTTCTCGGCTCCGCCCGGACCTTGGATATTGTCTAGCCGGTAACGCCGTCCGTCAGTATCGACGCGCCGATAATCGCGCTCGGTGTAAGTTTCGTCGTAGGGCCGGTAGGTCTGATTCCATGTTACGTCCTCGCCTTTGGAATAGAAGAAAATTGTGTCTGTAAGGCGACCATAGTGCTTAGCGCCCTGCTTGGCGTCACTGTGGGCCGAACTGCGCTTCCAAATTATTTCGTTGCGGAAATTTTGAGGCTGGAAAACGCCGTCAAGCAAAATCTTTAAGTAATGGCTCGCCGTGGGGTCGCAATGAAGATAAAGCGATCCAGTCGGTTTCAGAACGCGGTGCAATTCCAAGAGCCGGACAGCCATCATCGCGAGATAAGCCATCATGTCGTTTTCGTGAAGGAAGGACCGCATCGCCCGCAGCAGTTCCGCCACGTCGGTATTGCCGCTGTTCATTACGGCATCGAAGGCACGCTCGGCGGATTCACCCCAATGCCAAGTATCCTCGAACACTTCGATCTGTGCGTGCGACTGTTCGCCAGTCGGGGCTTTGAACAGGACGTTGTAGGTAGCTTGGCTGTTGAACGGCGGGTCCAGATAGATGAGATCGACCGACTCGTCCTTGATCTCTTTCGGGAGTACGTCGAGATTATCGCCGTAGTAAAGCGCGTTAGCCGAGCTGCTTGGGCCACGCGGTTCGCTTCTTGGACTTTCCGCGCTTCGGGGGCTTGAGTCTTTAGCCGAGAGAGTTAACTATATAATTCCCCAATAATTGGACCTATCCGCTCTTGGGCACGGGCTCGCTGGCCTTGCGCAGAATCAGCAACCGGGTCCCATATACTGCGGCGCTCAGGATCGCCACGATCACGATCAGCCGCTCGAAGCCGCCGATGTAACTGACGATCATCTCGATTTGCTTGCCGAAAATGTAGCCCAAGGTTACGACGATCGGCACCGAAATCAGCGCTCCGAGCAGATCATAGAGCAAAAACACCGCCGGGCGCACGCCAAAAGATCCGGCCGACAAATAGACCAAGGCGCGCAGACCGGCCAGGAATCGCGCGTAAAAGATCGCGCGAGCCCCGTGACGCTGCATGAAACGCTCGATGCGCTCGATCTGATGCTGGCGGCCGGGCCACGCCAGCGCGAAGTAGCGCACCAGTCCCGTGCCGAAGCGCCGGCCCATGAAGAACAGCGAGTTGTCGCCCGTGACCACGCCCAGCAGCGAGACCGCCAGCGTGATCGGGTAGCGCGTGATCCCGCGATGCGCCAAATAGCCGCCCGCGAGCAGCGCCACGTCTTCCGGAATCGGCAGCCCAAGTCCGCACAGCATCAGAACAACGAACAATCCAAGATAGGTGAAGTGTTCGATGTACGCGGAGATCAGCCCGACCAAGCTCAGCTCCCGTGGGCGTAACGCGCGCGCAATGCGTCGCGGATTTGTTCGACCGGCGTGCCCTTGCTTGCCATCGACTCAGCATCGTGCGCCTCGCCGACGCAGATCGCACACTTGCTGCCGTGCATATCACGGTAGCAATCGAGCAGGACCTTGTGCCCAAGGGTTTTGTCGCATCCGCAATAGCAATGCAATTGCGCCAGCAGCGTGGGATCGCGCTCGGCGATTTCATATGCCTCGCGCACATTGCCCTGGAAATTCTTCGGGTCGAGCGTTATCCGCAGCCGCGCCGCAGAATCGGAGGCCGCGGCCATCTGGCCCGCCGGCAGCTGCGCCTGAGTCGACACATAGCCGGCGTAAACGATTACCACCACCACAGCCGCGCCGGCCGTCAGTGCGGCAATTCCTTTGACGCCCTTGAACATGAGTCTCTCCGAGCCGGAAATTATAGCATCTCGATGAATCTTAGGCTTTGATTCGCAAAACTGTATAGAGCGGCTGGGCGATGCGGTCCGCGCCGCGTATGCGGCAGCCGTCTGAGCAGGCCCATCGCGAGAATCCGCCGGCGGAAGTTTCGCCGATCGAGCGGGCGGCTCAGGATTAGCGAGTACAGGTCCTCGAATTCGGCGAAGGTGAATTCCCGCGGCAGCAGCGCATGCGCAATATTAGTGTACTCGAGTTTCGACTTCAGCCGCTTGACCGCGTACGCGGCCATCAGCGAGTGATCGTACGCAAGCTGCGGCAGACGCGCGACTTCGTACCATCTGCCGGTCGCGTATTTGTCGCACGGCGCGCCGATGCCATCCGGGTCGGGAATCAGCGCCATGTACGCGACCGATACCACGTGCGCACGCGGGTCGCGCGACGGATCGCCAAAGGTGAACAGCTGCTCGAGATAAGCGCCGCGCAGTCCGGTCGAATCGTAAAGCTCGCGCCGCGCCGCCTCGTCGAGCAGTTCCCCCACGCGCACCAGCCCGCCCGGAAACGCCCACCGCCCGCGACCCGGTCCGCGGCGCAGCTCGACCAGGTAGGTCTGCAGGCGCGCGGCGTTGATCGCGAACAACACGGTGTCCACCGCGACCATCGGCCGCGCCAGCCGTTCGCCGCGCGCCGCGCCCGCCGCGACGGCTTGTGCGTTGGCGCTCAGACGCTCAGCTCGAGCATCCGCTCCAGGGCCCGCTTCGCGCCCGCGCGCACGTCCGCGGAAAGTTCGATTTCGTAGCGCAGATGGCGGAGTGAATCGAGCGTGCCCTCGAGCGTGATCATCTTCATGAACCGGCATAGCTTGCACACCTTGTAGAAGTGCTTGTCGGGAATTTCCATCAGCAGGCGGTCCGAGAGCCCGCATTCCGTCACCACCAGGAATTTGTCGGCGTCGCTGCTGCGCGCGTAACCGATCATCGCGCTGGTGGACAGCACCGCGTCGGCCAGCGCGAGCACGTCGCGCCGGCACTCGGGATGCGCAATCACCTTGATCCCGGGAATCGCGCGCTTGACCTTGCTTATCTCGTCGGGAGTTATCTGGTGATGAACGTAGCAGTTACCGTCCCATGAAATTACCCGCTTGCGCGTCTGCCCCTGCACGTAGTTGGCGAGATTCTGATCGGGCACGAACAGGATATTGTCCGAGTCGATCCGCTCGACGATCTTCGCCGCATTGGATGACGTGCAGCACGCGTCCGACAGCGCTTTGACGTCGGCCGTGCAATTGACGTACGACACCAACTTCAGGTCGGGATAAATCTTCAGCAGTTCTTCCTTGCGCTCCGCCAGCCGCTCGGCCGTCACGCTGTCCGCCAGCGAGCATCCCGCCTTCAGATCCGGCAGCACCACCTTGCGCTCGGGGTTGAAGACCTTGGCCGTCTCGGCCATGAAGTGAACGCCGCAAAAGACGATCACGTCGGCGTCGCGCACGTCGCGCGCGTTGCGCGCCAGCTCCAGCGAGTCGCCGATAAAATCCGCGACCTCGAAAATCTCCGGCCGCTGATAGTTGTGCGCGAGCACCACCGCGCGCCGCGCCTTTTTCAGGTGCTTGATCTCCGCGATCATGTCCGCGTAGCGCTCGCACGTGTCAGCCGTGTAGCTCTCGTTGCCGAGCACCGCGAGCTTGTCGCGCAGCGCGCTCCCGCTAACCGCAGTTTCAACCGATTGGTTCACCGTAAGTCCTCGTTGGCGTTGCCGCCATTACTTTGCGTCAATCTGACACTTACTCCAGCGCGGCTGTCTTTGCAAGCCGTTCTCCCGGTGGCGAAGAGGGGCGCCGCTCTGCTAAATCCAGTTGCAATTGCGCACGCGGACGGCGAAACGCGGCTTTCCCAGGAGTTAATGTGATGGATGAAGTATTGGATCGCGGGATTCCGTGAGCGCCCGATCATGAGCCGTCAAATCGCGCTCGGCCTGATCCGCGACCTGTTCTTCCGCTCGAAGATCGACGCGGTCGCCGCCGCCGTGGGCGCCGACGTTGGCTACGCCTCGACGCTCGACGCCGTTGCCTCGCGATGCGCCGAATTGAAACCCTCGGTCATCTTCACCGATCTCTCCGACGACGCCTTTCCCGCAGTCGAGAGCCTGAAACAAATCCGCGCGGCCGCTCCCGGCGTGCGCGTGATCGGATTCGCCTCGCACGTAGATTTGAAACCCCTGAAAGCCGCCCGCGAAGCAGGCTACGAGCTGACACTCTCACGCAGCGAATTCACCGCCCGCCTCTCCGACCTGCTGCGCCCCTAAGCGTCGGCGGCGCCGATTCTCGTAACCTTGGGTGCAGAGGTCACTCCTGCAAACCCACGGCGGGTTTCACGTTCAAATTAATTTCTGTTGTATCGCGCGCCAGTGATAAAGTGGTTTGCATGCGCTGCGCGCTTGACGACTTCCATCCTGCCGTTCGCACCTGGTTCGAGCGTCGCTTCACCGCGCCCTCGCGCGCGCAAGATCTCGGATGGCCCGTCATCGGCGCCGCCAACGACGCGCCCGGCTTCGACGTGCTGCTATGCGCGCCGACCGGCAGCGGCAAGACGCTGGCCGCCTTCATGTGGGCAATCAACGGTCTCGTCCTCGACGCGGCGCGCGATCGGCTCCGCGATGAAGTCTCGGTGCTGTACGTTTCGCCGCTCAAGGCGCTGGCCAACGACATCCGGCTCAATCTCGTGGAGCCGCTCGACGGCGTGCGCGACGTCGGCGCCGAATCGGGCCTCGATCTTTCGCGCATTCGCGCCGGCCTTCGCACTGGCGATACTTCCGCGAGCGAGCGCAGCGCGATGCTCCGGCGGCCGCCGCACATTCTGGTCACGACGCCCGAGTCGCTGTTCATCCTGCTGACCTCGCCGAAGTTCCGCGAAAAACTCGCCGCCGTCCGCCACGTGATCGTCGATGAACTCCACGCCCTGGCCGGCAACAAGCGCGGCGCGCATCTCGCGCTGACTCTCGAGCGCCTGGAACGCTTCGTGACGAGTCGCGGGCGGCCGCGGCCCATTCGAATCGGCCTGTCGGCGACGTTGAATCCGATCGAAAAGCTGGCCGGGTTTCTGGCCGGCTACGACGTGGCGCGCGACAGCTCGCGCACACCGCGTCCGATAAAAATAGTTCGCGCCGACGGTTCCGTCCGCGCGATGGATCTCCAGGTCATCGCGCCCGGCCCCGAGCTTGGACCGCTGGCCACTCATCCGCATTGGGAAGCGATGTACGACGAAGTCGCGCGCCTGATCGGCGAGCATCGCACGACGCTGGTTTTCACGCTGAGCCGCCGCTTTGCCGAGCGGGTCGCGCTCAATCTGCAGAAGCGGCTCGGCGCGGGAGCCGTGATGGCGCATCATGGCAGCCTCGCGCGAGCCGAGCGCCTGCTCGCCGAGCAACGCCTCAAGCGCGGCGAGCTGAAGGCGATCGTCGCGACCGCGTCGCTCGAACTCGGCATCGACGTCGGCGCCGTCGAGCTCGTATGCCAGCTCGATTCGCCCAAATCCATCTCGGCCGCGATTCAACGCGTCGGCCGCTCGGGGCACAGCCTCGGCGCGACTCCCAAGGGACGCTTCTTTGCGCTGACCACGGACGATTTGCTCGAATGCGGCGCGGCGGTGCGCGCGATTCGCCGCGGGCATCTCGACGAAGTGGAAATCCCGATGGGATGCGCCGATATTGCGGCGCAGCAAATCGTCGCAATCGCCGCCGAGGAAGAGGAAATCTCCGAAGCCGAGCTGCTGCGCGTGCTGCGCAGCGCCTACAACTTCGGCGATCTCGACGCCGGCAAGCTGCGCCATCTGCTCGAACAGTTGTCCGCCGAGCTGCCCGAGCGAATCATGGGCGCGTCGCCAAAGATTTTCTTCGATCGCGTCAACGCCCGCATCCGCCCGCGACGATCCGCGCGCTTGGCGGCGATCACTTCGGGCGGAACGATCCCCGAAGCCGGCAACTACGACGTCGTAATCGAGTCCGAGGGCCGAAAGGTCGGCGATGTCGAAGAGGACTTCGCGCAGGAATCGTCGCGCGGCGACGTGTTCTCGCTCGGCTCGATGCCCTGGCAGATTCAGCGCATCTCGCGCGGGCGCCTGATGGTCGAGCCGGCGCCCGGGATGGCTCCGACGCTGCCTTTCTGGCAGACCGAGGCGGGCGGCCGCTCGCAGGCGCTGTCGGCGGAGATTTGCGATCTTCGCCGCGAGATTTGGCGCCGTCTCGAACGCAACGAATCGGCGGCCGACTGGCTGATGAGCGAATGCGCGATGTCGGAGTGCGCCGCCACGCAAGCCGTCGACTACGTCCGCCGCGGCGTCGAGGCGCTCGGCGCGATCCCGGACGAAAAGACCGTCGTCGTCGAGCGCTTCTTCGACGGCGTGGGCGGCACGCAAATCGTCATTCACACGCCTTTCGGAATCCGCCTCAATCGCGGACTCGGCCTGGCGATTCGAAAGCGCCTGTGCCAGTCGTTCGATTTCGAAATCCAGGCGTCGGCGATCGACGACAGCGTGCTGCTCGCGCTGAATTCGCGGCATAGTTTTCCGCTCGACACTCTGTTCAGCATGCTGAAGGCGCGCAACGCGCGCGACGTACTGATCCAGGCGATCCTGGCCGCGCCGATGTTTGAAGTGCGCTTCCGCCACGTCGCGACGCGCGCGCTGGCGGTGATGCGCTCATCGCGCGGCAAGAAGGTGCCTGCCTGGATTCAACGCCTTCGCTCCCAGGAACTTCTGTCGGCGATTTTTCCCGGCCAGCAGGCCTGCTTCGAGAACCGGCCGGCCACGATTGAACTCCCGGACCATTTTGTGATCGAGGAAACGATTCGCGAATGCCTGGAGGAGTCCACCGACTTGCCGCGCACGGTGCGGATGCTCGAAGGCATCGAGAGCGGCGCGATTCGCACCGTCGCCGTCGATGCGATCGCGCCGTCGGTGTTTGCCCATCGCATTCTGCTCGCGTGGGACTATTCATTTCTCGACGACGGCGAACGCGCCAATCGCCGTTCGCGGACCGTGACGATGAATCGCGGCATGGCCGAGGACGTGTTCCGCAAAGAAGACCTTTCCGATCTGCTCTCGGCGGAAGCGGTCGACAGCGTCGTCGCCGAGGTGACGGGCCGCGCGGCCGGACGCACGCCGCGCTCGCGCGACGAACTGTACGAATTGATTCGGGCGCACGGCTCGCTAACGCAGGCCGAGGTCGAAGAACGCGCCGGCGAGAACGGCCGCGCGATGCTGGCGGAGCTGGACGCGGAGCGTCGAATCGCGCGGGTCAACTTAACCGGCGAATCGCCAGAGCGAATTATCGCGAGCGAAGACAAGGGCATCTTTGCCGCCGCATATCCCACCGCATCGATTGACGGCGGTTCCCAGTCGAGCGGCGAGGGCCGTGATGGCGACGGTGCGCGCGCCGAACTCGTGCGCCGCGCGCTGAAGACTTGCGGACCGACGACTGCCGTTGAAATCGCGGCGCGACTGCATTTCGAAGAATCGGACATCGACCGGATTCTCGCGGCGCTGGAAAGCGATGGCGGAATTTTTCGCGGTCATTTCACGCGCGCCGACGCTATTCAGTGGTGCGACCGCTACAACCTGGAACGGATCCATCGGATGACGCTGGCGCGGGTGCGCGCTGAAATCGAGCCGTGCACGGATCACGAGTACGCGGCGTTTCGGCTGCAATGGATGCGCGTCGGCGGCGCTGAGCTGCCGGCCGATCAGACCGGCGTAGCCGCGGTGCTCGAACAGTTGTCAGGCATCGCGGCGACGCCCGAGATTTGGGAGCACGCGATTATCCCGGCGCGCATCGCCGGCTATCGGCCCGAGATGCTCGACCTGGTCTGCATGAGCGGCCGGATGAAATGGGTCGCCGTTGTCGAAGAAGGTGTCGAAGGCGCGCGTCAAGCGAGCACACCGTCGCGGATCACGTTCATTGCGCGCAAGGCCAGTCTGTTTGTACCGAGCGACGAACCCGCACCGGCGGACGCGAAGGAACAGGCGGTGCTGGAGGCGCTGGGCGCCGCGGGTGCGCAGTACCTGGACGAGGTCGCGGAGCGCGCGAACGTTTCGGAGCGCGACGCATTGTCCGCGCTATGGCGGATGGCGGCGGCGGGGCGCGTGAGCAACGACAACTTTGCGCCGATCCGGGTGTTTGCCGACGATCGCAGCGCCGAGCGCGCGCTCGAGCCGGTCGCACACCGCCCGACGACTCGTCACGACGCGGCGGTTCGCGCGCGGCTGAAGTCGAGCCTGGCGGGCCGATGGTCCCTGATACGCGCGGGCGAGCATCGCGCCGGCGGCCCGGATGACGCGCGGGATCTCGCGCTCAAATTGCTCGAGCGCCATGGAATTCTCGCCCGGGAGATGCTCGGCCTCGAATCGACGCATATCTCGTGGAACGAAATCGCATTTGCGCTGCGGCGGCTGGAATATAGCGGCGCGATTCGGCGCGGGTGGTTCGTGAGATCGATTTCGGGGGAACAATATGCCATGCCGGAGGCGGTCGAGATGCTGCGCGCGGCGCGGAATCTTAATCCAGCGCGAGAGAAACCGGTTGCCTTGAGCGCGATCGATCCCGCCAATCCGTACGGCGCCGTGATTGCCGGATGCGGTATCGCGCGCGACGCGGCCAACGTCGTGGTGATTCGCGCCGGCCGCGTGATTGCGGGATTGCAGGGACGCGCGATGATCACAGCCGGCGAGGGCGGAGCCGACGATGATAGTTTCAGCGCGGCGGTGGCAGCTCTTTTGTCAATGAAGCCGCGTATTACGATCGATTCAATCGACGGCGTGGCGGCGCTCGAATCGTCGCGGGTCGGCATTCTGGCCGCGATGCGATTCCATTCCGACGGACGCTCGCTGGTCTTCGACGGATTGCATGGCCCGGCGCCCGCGCGCGCATCGCGCCGCAGCGCCAGCCCCGGCTAGAACGCCATCGTCTGCCGCAAGTTGGCCAGTTGATTGGGCGCGCTCGCGCGGTATTCTGAACCCATAGCAAATCGAATCGGATTGGGCGGCGCGCCGGATTCGGAACCCGCGTCCGATTCCTCCATTTTGACCATCGCACGAGGAGGGCAAGGCTCGATCAATGGCGACTAACAGTTTCGGTGCTCGTTCGACGCTTTCGATGGAAGGCAACAGCTACACGATCTTCAAGCTCGAAGCGCTCGAGAAGCGCGGATTTTCGCTGGCGCGGATGCCGTATTCGATCAAGGTGATGCTCGAAAACGTGCTGCGGCGCGAAGACGGCGTGATCGTGACGACCGGGCAGATCGAGGCGCTGGCCAAATGGAACGGCAAGGGCGGAGAGCGGGAAATCTCGTTCATGCCGGCGCGCGTGCTGCTGCAGGATTTCACCGGCGTGCCGGTGGTGGCGGACCTGGCGGCGATGCGCGACGCGATCAAAAAGCTCGGCGGCGATCCGGCCAAGGTAAGCCCGCTGCAGCCGGTCGACCTGGTGATCGATCACTCGGTGCAGGTCGATTCCTTCGGCACCGCCGATTCGTTCGCGGCCAACGCGCGGCTGGAATTCGAGCGCAACCGCGAGCGCTATCTTTTTCTGCGCTGGGGGCAGGGCGCATTCGACAACTTCCGGGTCGTTCCGCCCGACACGGGAATCGTTCACCAGGTGAATCTGGAATATCTCGCGCCGGTGGTTTTTTCCTCGAAGAACGGCGAGGCGTATCCCGACACGGTGATCGGCACGGATTCGCACACGACGATGATCAACGGGCTCGGCGTGGTGGGATGGGGTGTGGGCGGAATCGAAGCCGAAGCGGCGATGCTGGGGCGCTCGGTACCGATGCTGATTCCCGAGGTGATCGGGTTTCGGCTGGCGGGCAGCTTGCGTCCGGGGGCGACTGCTACCGACCTGGTGCTGACGGTTACACAGATGCTGCGCAAGAAGGGCGTGGTCGGCAAGTTCGTTGAATACTTCGGGCCGGGGCTCAAGTCGCTGCCGGTCGCGGATCGCGCGACGCTGGGCAACATGTCACCCGAGTACGGCGCGACGATGGGATTTTTCCCGGTCGACGATCAGACGCTTACTTATTTGCGGCTGACGGGGCGGAGCGAAAGCCAGGTCAAGCTGATCGAGGCCTACTGCAAGGCGCAAGGCCTGTTTAATTCCGCCGATGCGCTCGAGCCGAAATTTTCCGATACCCTCGAACTCGATCTCGGCAGCGTCGTGCCGAGCATGGCGGGGCCGCGCCGTCCGCAGGATCGAGTTGCGCTGACGGCGGCGAAGAGCGGATTTAGGAGCGAGCTGGCCAGGGAATTCGAGCAGCATCCGAGCGTTGATCGCCAAGAGCTGGCGAAGTGGGTCGCCGAAGGCGGCAACGGCGCGACGGCGGGCGAAGGGTCAGCGCTCGAAGCGAAGCTCGGCCATATCGCCCATAAGGTCGAAGTGCATTCCGAGGGCGGGCGCTTCGCATTGACGCACGGCTCGATCGTGATAGCCGCGATCACGAGCTGCACGAACACCTCGAATCCGTCGGTGATGCTCGCGGCGGGAATTCTCGCGCAAAAGGCGGTCGCGCGCGGGCTCACGGTCAAGCCGTGGGTGAAGACCAGCCTGGCGCCCGGTTCCAAGGTCGTGACGCAGTACCTAAAGCGCGCGGGACTGACCGAGGCGCTCAACAAGCTGCGCTTCAACCTGGTCGGTTACGGATGCACGACGTGTATCGGCAACAGCGGGCCGATCGCGGAGGCGATAGCCGGCGCCGTGAAGCAGGGCAACCTGGTGGCATGCGCGATACTGAGCGGAAATCGCAATTTCGAGGGACGCATCAATCCCGCGGTGAGGTTCAACTACCTGGCGTCGCCGCCGCTGGTGGTCGCATACGCGATTGCGGGCACGATGGATATCGACGTCGAGCACCAGGCGCTCGGCACCGGTTCCGACGGACGTCCGGTGTATCTGCGCGACATCTGGCCGTCGCAGGAGGAAGTGGCGGCGGCGGTGGCGGGTTCGGTTGACGCCGCGATGTTCAGGAGCGAGTACGGCCAGGTGTTCGACGGCGACGAGCGATGGAAGAGCCTGGCCGTGCCGGAGGGCAACTTGTTCCGCTGGGAGAAGGATTCGCGGTACGTGAAGGCGCCGCCGTTTTTCGACGGCGTGACGGCCAAGGTGGGCGAGTTCTCCGATATCAGCGGAGCGCGGGCGCTGGCGGTGCTCGGCGACAGCGTGACGACGGATCACATTTCGCCGGCCGGGTCGATCGCGGCCGACAGTCCGGCGGGCAAGTATCTGATCGCGCATGGCGTGCAGCCCAAGGATTTCAACTCATACGGAGCGCGGCGCGGAAATCATGAAGTGATGATGCGCGGGACGCTGGCGAATATCCGGCTCAAGAACCTGATGGTGCCGGGGGTGGAAGGCGGCGTCACCGCGCATATTCCGGACGGCGAGCGGATGACGATCTTCGAGGCGTCGGAGCGTTACCGCAAAGCAGGGACTCCGCTGATAGTGATCGCGGGCAAGGAATATGGTACGGGCTCGTCGCGCGATTGGGCCGCCAAGGGTGTGCAACTGCTCGGCGTGCGCGCGGTAATCGCGGAGAGCTTCGAGCGAATCCATCGCAGCAATCTGATTGGGATGGGCGTGCTGGCGCTGGAGTTCAAGGACGGCGACAGCCGCGAGAAGCTCGGACTGACAGGGGACGAAGTATTCTCGATCACGGGATTGAAAGCGGGAATCAAGCCGCGCCACGCGGTGAAGGTGCGCGCGGAATCCGGCGGCAAGACCGTCGAGTTCGAGGCGACGCTGCGGGTCGATACGCCCGAGGAGGTCGAGTACATCCGGCACGGCGGAATCCTGCCCTTCGTGCTGCGCGAACTGATTCGGCCCGTGGGCACGGGTAGCCAGTCTTAAGGCCGCGCTCCGTTGTCGCGCGCGGCCCCTGCCAATGGCTTAATACCGCGCTGCCGTCGCCACGGCCAGGGGCTGCGGCCCCTGCACCCGCATTGAGAAGACACGAAAATCTGCGCAGCGCATCTTTTCACGACTATGCGCTGGCAGGGGTGACCCCTGCACCCAGTGTTAAGGCCGCGCTTCGTTGTCGCGCGCAGTCCCTGCCGCGATGCGGTTTTCGCCGCCCTGCCACCGAGTGCTTGTCGCTGGGGGTTTTCAGCACAATTTAGCGATTGGCGCTTACGGTCGTGGGCTCCAGATCCTGGTCGAGGAACGGCTGGACGGCCCGGAGGATCTGCTCGGACTCGCCGTCGCCCGGGATGACGACATGGTCGTTGCCTTCTATGGGTACCAGCCGGGCTCCCGGAATGAGGGACGCCAAGTCGGTACCCGCAGCGAAGGGCACCACCTCGTCACCGCGGACGTGGATAATGAGCGTGGGTGCCTTGATTTGCGACGCGAGCGCGGTGACGTCGATTTTCGAGCCGGCCGAAAAGAACGCCTCGACATCCTCGGGCGTCTCAGAGATTTGAAACATCTCGTTCATGAACCGCTTCTCAACATCGCTCCCATTGGGCATCAGGAGATTGGTAAACATGTCGCGGTAGGCGGGATTGTTCCATCCGCTAAACACAAGCTCCATGGCTTGCTCGCGCTGTCGCTCGGCTGGCGTATTCGCCTGCTTTGCAAGCTCGGAGTTTGGAAAGGCTCCACCAAACGTGTCGTACAGAATGACGCGCGTGACCCGGTCCGGATGGCGTGCTGCATAGGCGATCGTCGCGCGGGTCCTCCTGCGGAGTACCCCCACAGCGCGAAGCGTCTCAGCTTGAGCGCATCGACCACCGCCTCGAGGTCGCGCACGCGGGGCTCCAGCGAATAGTCACGAAGTCCCCGCTCCGAGAGACCGCATCCGCGTCCGTCGTATTGTACCCAAAGGTGATGCGCGCTCGTCGAATCGCGAAATAGGTTGTTATACGTCGGACTACCGGCGCCGCGGGTCAGATGGGTCGCCCATCCAAGTACGAAGACGACGGGCGGACCACTGCCGATGGTGCCATGGGCAATCCGCACTCCGTCGCTGGTCGTGCAGTAACCGATCTTCTGATGGACCCGGGTGGGGAGCATGCGCGGGACATAGACGAGTAAGGCGGTAGCGATCTCGACGTAGAATGTTGAATAGAGAAGGTACCCAACCAGAGCCGTGCCTACCGAGGCAAGGCTGAACGTGCGCAGCGAGGGAAGCCGTAAGGCCGTGCGGTGCGCGACGCGGGCGAACGCGGACCCTGCTGACTTCTCGCCGCGACCCGACAATGCGGTAGTGGCAAGAATGTAGACGCGAATCGGGCGGCTTACGTTCTTGAGGCTCTTTTCGCCGCGGTAGGTCGCCGCCATCCCGGGTTTGTTGCGAATCTCGTCGAAGACATGCTCGGACACGCAGATTCCGCCGGGCGGAGCCAGCGCGTGGATCCGCGACGCGACATTCACTCCGTCGCCGACCACATTGTTGGCGGAGAACACAACGTCCCCGACGTGAATTTCTATCCTCAGCCGAAGCTCCGAATCATTCACCAGGGCGGCTTGGAGCTCGTGCGCGCAATTGACGGCGTCGGTGGCGCTGTGGAAGCTGGAAAGCGTGCCGTCTCCGATCTCGCCAAGCATCCGGCCGTTAAATTTCGGAAGCAGAGAGCGGAGCAATTCGCGATGCTCTGACAGCGCGCGGATCGCCTTCGCCTCGTCGCGGCCCATGATCAGGGTATAGCCCGCTATGTCGCTGAACATTATCGCGGCCAGTTCGCGCGTCGAATTTGAGTCGGCCGGATTCTCCATTTCGTCCCCGGACCCGGGAGCAGTCCACGCCACTCCCAACGCCGCGAATATACTCTAAACCGGGATTTCCGTTTTGACTCTCCGCCAAGCGAAGGGTAGAGCAACTCCGCCCCGTAGCGCAAGCGGCTAGGGCTTTTGCCTGGTCTTGGCTGAAGCCGGTCCACGAAAGCGGCCGGCTCCATCGTTTCGGCCGCGCTAATAGCTCAAGACAGCGGGGGTTGCGTCCCATAGACGCATCCGGTTCGCGGTGCTAGGGTCCGCCGAAAGGAAGGTCTAACATGAAGAAACATTTCATATCGCTGGTGTTCACTTGTGCGTTCCTTTTCCCGCTTTCCGCGATGGCTCAAGAGCATTACACGGAAGGATCAGTCTCGCGTGTGCTGCTGCTTGCCGTGACCCCTGGCAAGATGAATGCGTTCCTAAGCGATCTGGCGGAGAACCTTAAACCCGTCCTCGATGACGAGAAGCAACAGGGACTGATTTCCAGTTACCAGGTCTCCCTCAACACAACCAAAGAGACCCCCGAGGACTGGGATGTAGCAATCGCGATCCAGTACAAGAACATGGCCGCCCTCGATGGTTTAACCGCGAAGACCGACGCGCTGAGCTTGAAGCATTATGGTTCAAAAGAGGTGAGGCAAAGCGCGACGGATAAGAGGGTCGAGCTGGCTCACCTTGTAGGCAGTCGCTTGACCAGGCAGATCACGTTGAAATAGCGGTTGTGATTGAGAATTTCCGGGATCGCTTTCAAGCGGCAACGCAAATTAGCTCTTGCCGCTAACTTGGCGCTTTACTATAGGGGAATGGTTCTCAAATTCTGCGCCAGGAGGAAATCAAAATGGCGATTACAGTAGGCACGATGCTAAAAGTGCACCCGGGCAAGCAAAACGAGCTTTTTGAAGTGCTGAAGACGGTTAAGAAGGCCGTCGAGCGCGCCGGCGGGACCTATGCGGTCCGCCGTGAGGTCGCAGGCCCGCAACCCAACAATATCATCACGGTTGCTCAGTATCCCGACTGGAGTCATTTGGGAAAAGTCAGGTCCGACCCCGAACTTCAGAAGTTAATGGACAAACTCAGGAGCAGTTCCGATCCGGCTGCGGAGGCGGTGACAACCACGATATTCGAGGACGTTCCGATCTGACCGGCGGTTGCTTCAGCCTCGTTTGATTGGTGACACCGGCCGGTCCGGCGACTGGCGTAGCGCACCGAACTCACTCGTACAAATGTCGAGTCGCGGGTCGGCGATGTCCGTTTCTTTACCGAAGTCCGCCGCGCGCTCGCTGACTTGAGGAAGCTTTACTGATTGGGCGTGCCGAAGTCACGGCCCTGCCCGGGCCTTGGCATAGCTTAATGGGCAATGAATCGGGTACTAACACGAAACTTTCCGCGAACAAGGAGACCATATGGCATCGGGTAAGAAGGTTGGAGAATTTTCACTAAAGTCGATCACTGCTACTCAAATTCCTGGACCAGCAGGTAGCGTTCTCGTCCAAGTGAACTGGGAAGGGACCGCAACCGGTTTTGGGACGGTCTTCGGCACATCGACCTTCTTAGGTGGCAAGAGCGGGACTTTCAGCTGGTGTTCGACATCATACCTGGACAATGGTGACACCGTCACCGGCAATGGTCAGGGGACCTACGAGAGTAACGGGAAAAACAAATGGAGCACGAAGGGCATTGTCGATAACTCCGATGGGCGCAGAATCGCAAGCGAGGGTGAGATAGTCCTGTCCGCGCGGACGTGGAAGGGGACGCTATCCGAAGGGCAGGGCTGACCGCAGGGGTGACCCCTGCACCCAGTATTAAGGCCGCCCGCCGTTGGCGGGCGCGGCCCCTGGCCGTTGGCACGGCTGGCCAGTATTAAGAGACCGCCCTGTTAGAAAGGGTTAAGCGGAGCGGCATTTTTCCGCGATTGTTCCCCTTCCCACCTGGGAAGGGGAACAATCGCGTTGAGCGCCAGTAGCCGCTTATTGCATGTGACTGGCGGAGGCGCCGGAGACAGTCGAGGTGCTCGGGGCGCCGGCCGCGGCTGGGGCGGAAGCCGTCAGCGCGGGGTCGTCGCTCGCGACGCATCTGTAGGAAGACGGCGTCTTCTTCAATTTCAATTGCGCCTTGCAGGCATCTTCGGATTCGAGCGTCTTGAGCTTGCGCCACTGGGACATCGGCGCCGTGCTGTTCGTCTTGTAATTGCCCGACGCGTCCTGCGTCGGCGGAAAAACCGGCGGCGGCAGCATCAGGTACCAGCTAATCAACACCAACGCAGTCGCATAACACTTTCGCATCCCTCAAGTGTTACAGATTTTTTCGGCTGATAGCGATAGGCAGGCAAGCGCCGGGCGGTGATCTAATTTGATCCTTTCAGCCTGTCTTGCCCTTCTCGGCCATGGAGCGACGATTCCACAGGAGTATCTGATAGCCATCCGGATCGCGCAGTTCGGCACCATAGCCCCAGAAGTAGTTACCCGGTGGGTTGATGAACGGGACGCCTTTTGATTGCAGCTCCTTGAATTTCGCGTCCACGGAATCGATCTGAAAGTACAGCGCGCATGTGGCTCCCGCTAACGCCACTTTTGACTCATAGAGGAAAATCGCCATGCCGTCAGAATCTTGGAGCGAAACTGTCTGACGCTCTGGAACTTCAAACTCGACCTTGAAGCCGAAATTCCCGGTGTACCAGTCGCGCGACCTTTTGTAGTCCGTGACGGGGAGATTCATGTGATCGAACTTGATCACGGTGCGCCCTCCTCTCGTATCCAGAAATTGTGTTTTGGCCGGCTTGAATCAGTTCCTCGATCGACCATAGCCGATTCGTTTCAAGTCAGGCCATCAGCAAAAAGTGGGGATTGGTTTCAGTTTGATTTTTGCAGCGATTGAAGCGCCCGGCTGACTTGGGGATCCCGGTGGTGCCGTGCGACACGGATTGCGCTTACGCGGGCTGCGGGGCGGGCGCCTCGAGGCCGACCGCTGCGCCGCTCTTGCGGGTGGCGTAGCGGCTGAGCAGGCGCACGACCGCGGGCGTGACTTCATGGATAGCCTCGCGCCGGAAGCCGACCACCTCCGGACCGCGCGCGCGCATCATCCCGAGCATCGAGAGCCGCAGCAGCGCCGCGACCGCCTGGCAGTAACGGAAGCGCTCGAAGTCGATCGGCGCCATCGCATGGTAGAGCGGCATGTACAACGCCGCGAAGCTGGTGCGAAGCCCGTTGCCGACCACGTTGTCGCGCATCCATCGCGGGTTCTCCAGCGCGGACGAGGACAGAATCACGGCCGTCATCGCAGCGTCGAGATGGCGATCGCCGACATCGGCGTTCACCCAGTCGATGACGCCGGTCACGCGCACCCCCTCCACCATCACGTTGAGCGGATGATAGTCCATGTGCAGGAGCGAATTGGGGCTGTGGCGAAACCTGGCCGCGCGTTCAGCAACCAGATTGAGCGCCTCGCGCAGACCGGGCAGCGGGCCGGTCTCGACGCGATTGGCGATGATCGCAAGCACGCGATCCAGCAGCGGGGAGTCGGCGTCGGCGCCTGCGATGGGCGCATATGCGCGCGGAATCTCGCGCAGGCCGGGGCTGGCGGGATCGAGCCTGTGGAGCCTCGACTGCTGGCGGACGAAAGAAAAAAATGCCATCGAGAAAGTCTTTAGCGAACTCGGAAAGCTGCGGATCGTGAACAGCGTACCGCCCGCCAGCCGCTGCATGATGAGGAACGGCGCGCCCAGGGCGCGATGATCGGCCTCGAAGGCGTAGGGGCGCGGGACGCAATAGCCGGCGGCGAACAGGCGATCGATGGTGGCGTATTCGCGGGCGCCTTTGGCGTCGGCCTCCGAGCCTTGATAGAACCGCAAAACCATCGATTGGCCGGCCCGGATGGCCGTGAACGCCTTCGACGCCGCATCGAGCGTGAACTCGAAGACCGTGGTTTCCCATCCGCTGGCAAGGACACTAAGACGCGAGACCGGTGCGCCAAGATACGCGGACAGGCGTTGCTGAATGTCGTCACGGTCGAGCATCGGATACAGCGCGGGCGGAGAATCCGCCGGAACCGCAGCGTAATACACGCGGGGAAAAGTCGCAACCGAACTGACACGCGTGTCAGGTGCGGTGGATCAGCGCATCGAGCGAGGCATGAAATGTTGCTGGGTGCCGGTGGGCGGCGGCGCTTCGGCCGGCGGCCGGGACCTCGGCGCCATCTTGAGTGTCTCGTTGGGGAGGGTCTGGCCGTCTTTCTGGAAACGCTGCTGCACGATCGACGAGAGCAAGGGTCCGCTGCGATCGGCGAGATCGATCGCAACTTCGACCGACAGCCCCAGCCGCAGCGGTTTGTCGCGGGGCTCCGGTCCGTCGATAACAACCTTGACCGGCACGCGCTGCACGACCTTGACCCAATTGCCGGTCGCGTTCTCGGGCGGCAGCAGCGAGAAGGCCGCGCCGGTGCCCATGCTGATCGAATCGACGTGTCCGCGGTAGGTGTAGTCGGGATAGATGTCGGCGACGATCTCCGCCTTTTGACCGACGCGCACGTCGGTGAGCTGGGTCTCCTTGAAGTTCGCCGTGACGTAGAGCGCGCCCAGCGGGACGACCGCCAGCAGCGGCTCTCCGACTTGGACGCGATTGCCGACGTGGGCGGTCTTGTGAGTCACGATGCCCTGGAACGGCGCGGTCAGTTTGGTGTAGTCGAGATCGAGCTTGGCGGCTTCCAGAGCGGCTTCGGCCTGCTGCACGACCGGGAGTGCGTAGCGCGAACGGCCGTCGTTGCGCGATCCGAGGGCCGCCTGGGCCTGCGTCAATTGATGCTCCGCCAGCGCTTCATCGGCCATCGCGACGCGCAGCGCGGTGTTGGCCTGATCGTATTGCTCGATGGAGACGACGCCCTGTTCCTTCAACGACTTGGCGCGCACGAAATCGATTTGCGCCTGCTTGAGCTCCGACACGGTGAGCGCCACACCCGACCGCGCCGCATCCACCATTGCGTAGAGCTCATCGACGGATTGCCTGGCGCGCTCGAGCTGAGCCTGGGCCTGCTCGACACGGACGTCGAAGTCGCGCGGATCCAGCGTCAACAGCAACTGGCCTTCCTTAACCGTCCAGTTGTCCTCGACATAAACATTGGTGACGGTGCCGGCAACACGCGAGGAAACCAGCGCGACGGTACCGTCAACGTAGGCGTCGTCAGTGCTGACGTGGCTCTCGATGTTGCGATAGTAGCGATAACCGGGAATCGCAGCGGCGGCGGCCACAATGATCGCCACTGCCAACAGGACCCGGCGTACGAGCTGCGAGTTCATAGAATGATTTCAGAGGTGGGAAGGTCTAGGTACGTTTTCGAATGGCTCGCTCACTTCTTACAAAAGCTAACTATGACGAATGCGGGAGGCTGTCAAACGAACCGGGACGATCGCGCGCGGCTTCGACGCATCCGCAGGTATGCGAGCGAGTTGCGCAGCTACCGCGGCGCTGACTCAAGCGGGCGCGCGAGTCATGGCTCGCGAATCGTCGCGTTGGGGCCCTGAACGACGGTTGCCACCACGGCGCCGTCGAGCGTCATGTTGAGAGTGAAAGTAGGGTACTGCCCATTTCCGAAAAAGGTGGCATCCACCTTTCCGTCCGGGCTGTCGAACAGGATCAAGGTTGGCGCGCGTGCGGCGATCACGAATCCAATGGCGATGTCCTCGACCAGCGCGGTGTAACGCTGATTGGCGGGACCGGCGGCGAAAATGCGCAGGTCCGGAGACGCCGGCGCTGCGATCAAGCTCAAGGTACCGCCGGCCTGCACTGACACGGTGCCAAACGGTGCGCTGGTGGACTGAAGTTCGGCCACACTGCCGCCGAGGATTGCTTCGACGCTCAGCAGGTTGCCGTTGCTGGTGGTTTTAGTCGCGATGACTCGCGCCGGCAGGACATTGTTGCAGATTACTACGCTAAGCGGGACGTTGCCCTGAAACGTCCACGACGATTGCGCGTCCGATACGGTCGCGGAAAATGGCGTGCCGACGGTGCCGAGAATTTCGTACGATGCCAGCGCCGGGCCGTTGGGCGTATTACCGACGCTGCCGGAAAATCCGGTCTGGTTGTTGCAGGCCGCGACCGAAAACGCGAGCGCCGCGCCGAGTGTGCTCATCGACAAGGTTCGTACGAAACACCGCATCGCCGGCTGCGCCATCACTGTGGTATCGACTGGATTACGTCGTTGCAGATGCCGGGGCATGAGCCGTCGGGATTCGTGCAGCTGGTCGGGCACTTTACATTTGGTGTCGCAGTCGCGACCGGGGTCGGGGTCGAGGTCGGAGAAGGGCCTCCAGTCGCAGTCGCGGTCGGCGTCGGACTGCGGTATAGCGGAGGCGGCGGAATCGTGACGGTCACCGTATTGGTGTCAAGCACAGCTGTAGGCGCCGCACTCGGCACCGCCGAATAAGCGGGTACTGGCAGTTGGAGCCTTTGTAGCTGATAAGTGTCGGCAGGAACGCAGAAGGCATAACTGTTGCTCGGGCTACCAGTCGTCACATTCTGCACGGGAGTATTTGTTATCTGCACGTTATCTTTCGACAGCACGACCGAGGTGCCGAGGTCCGCGTTCTGGACACCACTTGGACCGCCCGTCACGCTGCCATGGCCGACGCAGTCGATCGATTGGTCGACGGGAAAAGTCGCCGTCGTGGTATCGCACACTCGGGGAAGGGTCGAGCTCGGTGGCGCCGGAGCCGGAACGCCTGCCACCACCGCGGTGGTGTGCCCCTGAAACGGATCGGAGACGCCCTGATAGAGATCGATCGTCGTAGCGAACAGATCAAAGCCCTGGGGAACGGTATCCGTGGTCGGAACATTCAGCGTAAACGAAACGCAACTATATGGCGGAGGTCCCAGGCAGGTGCCGACGTTCGAGTGGGTGACGACCAGCGGCGTCGGGAGCACGCTTTCAATATTGTTGGTTCCATGGTCCTCGGCGAATACCTGGACCAGGATGGTCTGCCCCGGATTTGGCGGTGTTATCGGGATCGTGCCGCTGATGTATCCCGTGTTCAGCGCGAAGTCACACGTGTCAAAAGTGGTGCCGGTGGCGCTGGCGGTGCAAGTGCCGCCGGTTTTGGTCGAGCTCGGAATTGCCTGGACGAGTAAAGAATCGTAACCCGGCGCGCTGATCTCCATCGCATAGCTGCCTTTTTTCGGTGGCACCGGAACGTTGGCGAACTCAGCGGGAATGGTGACCGTCCCCGGCATCGGAAAGTCGCCTGCGTTGTCGGTATTCGCCGTCGCGACAGCGATGCATTGGTCGGGGTTGTCAATACAGAAGGCTGCCGGTGTTAACGGTGCCGGGTTGACGCTATCGGGTGGAATCAGCAACTGCAGGGTCGCACCGACAACTGGCTTTGTCGCGACACAATTATCGCTGATCGCACCCGTGATTTCGGCGAGCGTGTGGTTCCCTTTGGGTTTGAAGTCTTGTGAGATGGACATCGACGGATATAACGGCGGCAATCGCGCTGCCTGGTAGGTTTCTGCTCCGCCGGACAGCACGAGGTCATAGAGTGTTCCAAATCCGTATGGCGCGGTCGGGCCGCCGGCCGCCGGAAGCGCCAGGTTAAACTTCCCGCGTTGGACCGGAGCGGTCGCGATAGGAGTATTGGTTCCGATCGCTTCGGCTGTCACCGCCAACCGGCGGACGGTCGACGACGCCCCAGTCGCCTGGCCCGACACGGACCCTGTGATCGTGCCCACCTGGAGCGGAGTCGTGGGCGGCGAATTCAACGTGATCGTTACGATGTAGGCGCCGCCGGGTGTCGTAGGCACCTGATCGATTGTCATCGCCACTTGAAGGAACAGCTGCGCCAGTTTCCCATTTTCCGGCTCGACCAGCCCGCCGTTGTTCGACACGCTGATGACGCTGGCGGCAGCCAACTGGATGGGGTAGTTGATGCATCCGTCGGCGGTGAAGCCGAGCGGCGGCGCTAGCGGACAGTCGGGGATCAATGTGCCGGGATTGTTCGGATCGAGCAGGACCTCGGCAACTTTGTAGGTGTCGGGCCGCACGTTGGCAGTGTTGAAGATCTGGGGCATGTTCTGCGAAGTGTTGAGATCGATCTGCAAGTCCGCGTTCTGTGGGACGTTTCCGATCCCCGAAGGCACCGGGATGGTTTCCCATGCGGCATTGCCGGGGCCCGCGGCTGTATTGCGATTGATGCGAACCGACTGAACATTGAGCAGAACGTTCTGAAAGTTGACCGGAGCGCCCTGAGAGGTCCTCGGCGTAACGCCCACAAATCCCACCTCGACCTGCGCCGTTTGGCCGGCCCTGGCCGACCCGACGCCGGCCAGCAGCACGCAAATCAGAGTCAAGAAAGGTACTTTCAGCCCGCGAGCAATCCGATACACAAAAAAATCTTTCCCCCGGAATCCATCGAAGAAGAATTGGATCAGCATTTGGGATAACCTAACCGGTGTACGAAGGCAAGAATACAATCGCTCGCGTGAACGTCAAATAGATAGCGGAGCTTGACTGATCGTCCGTCCGATCTGGAGAATCACTGCCAGCGATGAACTCCTCGAATCGAAACGCCTGCTGCGGTCTGTTCGCACTTTTCTTTCTGCTCTGCTTCGGGGTTCGAGTGACCGCAGCGGATGCCAGCTTGAAAATCACATCCGGAAATCCGGGCCTCGAGCACTTCGACACCGACGGCGGCGTGCAGCTCGACTTCGGTTTGACCGATCAGAACGGCAATCCGGTCGGCAACCTTCGTCCCGACAACGTGAAAGTGTTTGAAGACGGCAGGGAAGCCAAGATCCTCGACTTTCGCGGAGTCGGCCAAGGCCGTCCCGTCGATATCGTGTTCGTGTTGGACGTGACGGAATCGATGCAGCCCTACATCGACGCGGTCAAGCAGAACGTGATCGCGTTTGCCCAGGACCTGCAGGCCAACAGCCGCGACTACCGGCTCGGGCTGGTGACGTTCGAGGATTACGTGGTCTCGGCGTACCCCGACTGCAACTGCGCCTACCGCAACTCGTTTACTTCGGACGTCAAGCAGTTCACCGAGTGGGTGGGCGGCCTGCACGCCGGCGGCGGCGGCGACATCCCCGAGGATCAGCTCGACGCGCTTGCCTATGCGGCGAAGTTTCCATTCCGCCCCGAGGCCGAAGGCATCATCATTATCGTCACCGACGCGCCGGCTCATCATGACGGCGACGGCTCGGCCGACACGGCGCACGATCAGGCCTTCTGGGACCATCATACTCGCGGCGTGCAGGTGACCGATCTGACCGGCACCAAAGTCGCCGACATGCTCAAGAAGAACGGAATCACTCTGTATGCGGTGGTTCCGCCGCCGTTCATCGAGCCCGCGTACCAGGAAATCATCGATGCGACGCACGGCCGTTCGTACAATATCATCACCGAAGAAGGCCGCTTCCCGTCGCTGGTGCGCGAAATCGGCCATTCGATCGCGACGGAGTATTCGCTGACCTATCGAACCCCGCGGCCGATTGAGGACGGCACCAATCGCAGCGTCGAACTGAAGGTCGATTACAACGGCGAAGCGGGCGAGGCTGAGACCGCGTACCAGGTGCGGGGACTCGGCGGCGCGGCGATTAACGTGCCGGAGGACGCGGGCACGGTCGGCGGAAACTCGACCGGAACCGGGCTTAAGCAATTCTCGTTCAGCTGGTGGAACGGAACCGTACCGTTGATCGCCATCATCGGGCTGTTCGGGCTGTCGCGAATGAGGTTCGGGGTCTCGGCCGAGGAACTCAAGGCCATTGTCGCGGCACAGGGCGCACCCTCGCTCAGGATGCCGTCGGCGCCGCCGGCCGCGGCGCGCGCGGTCCAGCGCGCGCCCGGCAGACCGCCGCAATCACCGATGACCGCGCCCCGCGGGGCGGGAAATACGCAGGGCGCGCGGCTGGTGGCAGTCGATCGAATCGATCCGGTGCCGGCGGAATACGCGTTGATGAAAGACGAGATATCGATCGGCCGCGGCGAGGACAACGACGTCGTTATTCCCCACGCGAGCGTGTCGCGACAGCACGCGCGCTTGATGCGCCGCGACGGTGGATTCGAACTGATGGATCTGAATTCGACTAACGGCAGCTACGTGGACGATCGCCAGATACATGGCTCGGCGTTCGTGAGCGCCGGCAGCCGGCTGCGCCTGGGCGACATACGCTTCGTCTTGCAGCTGTAGCTCGGTTCTTCCCGATCAGTGGCCGGCTCGTTCCAGCGCCTGCGGCTGCAGAAAGGCGTTGTCCACCATTCCCATATCGATATACCAGCATTCGCGATCGGGCGCGGTCGTTCCGGGCATGTAGACGACCGAACTGTAGCCGGTGTCGAGATCCTCGTCGACCAGACCGAGCTGGAACATCCGCTTGTACGGATAGATGGCGACTCTTGCGTCCGGCACGGGCCGGTCGCGGTATGTGTCGAAGGTCGCGATAGTCTTCCACAGCTTGCCGTCGCGATCGTACTGATCCGACGCCGTGATGAACCATCCTTCTGAATCAATGTAGAAAATTCGCTTCGGGATCGACAGATCGCGGCCCGGCTTCGAGTCCGCTTCGATCACGTACAGATGGCGCATCTCCCAGTTTTCCGGGCAAATGGTTTTGCCGCCGTCGAACGGGCATTGCGGCTCGGGCGAATGCTCGGCGTGCACCGACGCGAGCATCTGCTTCTCGCCCAGGAACCGGTAGTTGAAATCTTCAATTTTCCCCGAGAAACCGAAGTATGAGTCCGGATCGAGCGTGTTAGCGAAAGCACCGGCTCCGCCGCCGCCGCCCGCGCCACTACCGCCGCCCCCGTAGCCGGCGCCTGCGCCGCCTCCGCCGCCGAATCCCGGCAAAGCGCCGATAGCGTCTGAGAGCACCACCGCAGATTCACGGCGCAGCTTGCGCGTCGCGGGACTGAACACCCATACGTTGTCCTCGATCGTGGGATCGATATGCCGCTGCCGCACCATCCCGTAGCCGCGCAGCGACGACGGTTCCATGAACGGATAGAAGCCGAAGCGGTAACGGATGCCGCTGGCTACCCCGTCGGGATCGGTCGGTATCGGTGGCACCTCGATGCGGCCGATATTGTTGTAGAACGCGAAATGCCCCACCGTGTAGTAGCTGAGCGGCGAGCCGGTCGCGGTCTTGTCGAAGGTGGCAACCTCCGGATAGCGCATATCGATGTCGTCGCTGTAGAGCGGCCGGTAGCTGAAATTCCACATCACCTTGGTCGCCACTTGCGGATCGTTCGGATCGACCAGCGGAAACGGCTGCCCGGCAGTGTAACCCTTGAGGGTGCCGTCGGCCCCCAGCTGGACCTGGGGCGAGTACTTCTCGGTCGCGGCTCTGAACGGCGGCGGCCAATCGAGCTTGTCGGTCGGCACGATCCTGAGTTGCATGCCCTCGCGGACCAGCACGTAGTTGCCAGGGCTGAGCAGGTCGGCGACCTTGTCCGCATTGTCCTTGGTGATTACATCGCCGGGTTTGACATCGGCTTGCGCGCGCGGCAACCAGCAGAGCATCGCCGCCAGCAAGGTTCCGACCACAATTCGCAACGGTGACTTTCGCATAAGTACCTCCATCAGCGGCGGCGGGTGAGTCCGTTTCGTTGCATGCGCCAGCGCAGCAGATCGAAGCGGTCCTGCCCGAAAAACGGCTCGTCGTTGAAGACCATCAGCGGGACGCCCCAATGCCCGTCGCGTTTCTGCGCGGCCTCATTTTCGGTGATCACAGCCTCAGAACGATCCGGATCGCGCTCGATTTCCGAATCGAGTCTCGTGAGATCCAGCCCTGCGCGCTGCGCCGCGCCGGCGAGATGGCCGCCGAGATGCCAGTCCCTGACGCCGCCGAAAATGACTGCGCTGACTGCTGCGAGGAACGGCAGTCCCTTTCCCAGAGCGGCGGCAGCGGCGCCCAGCCTTGTCAACCGGTGGATGTACGGTTGCTCGTTGGACACCTCGCCGGTGCCGATGTTCATGACGATCGGATCGGGGCTGGGCCAGGCGAACGGCATGCCCAGCATCTCCGCGATACGCGAGCAATCGCGAAGCAAATAGGGCGGCCACATCGGGTTTACCTGTTTGAAAAAACCGGGAATCCGGATCGCGATCGGATAAACTGGCCGGACGTTGGCCTTCACCTCGTACTCGCGTTCGAATTCAATCAGGCGCGGCGTAACGAGGTAGGAATACGGCGAGCGAAACGACCAGAACAGATCATATTGGAGTGTCATCCAGGTTCTCCGGTGACGGGAAATCCGCGATTTGAGCCGCGCTTACCGCGTGCGCCAATTGTAGCATTGCTTGTCGCCGAAGTTCAGCGCGCCTGCTAATTGACGCTAGAAATATCGATTGTGTCTGATCCCGCCGGCAGTGTCAGCAGCATTCCGTCGTATCCGAGGACGACGCCGCGCGGCCGCACCGCGCCGACCCCCCGCATGAACGCCATCCGCACGAAGGCGTTAGGCGTCGGCGGCCCGATATGGCTCAGCACCAGGAGCCGCACGCCCGCTTCGTTCGCCTCGGCGGCCGCTTCCTCGGGCGTCGTATGGTAACGGAGGATGTCCGACATGATCTTCGCAATCCGCGCGTTCCCCTTCCGGCTGGCCGCCTCTTCGATCAATTTCACCATCGTCGCCGACTGCGCTTCATGGATCAGAACGTCGGCGCCACGCGACTGCGCCACCAGGTTGGCGCATTTGGTCGTGTCGCCGCTGATCACCACCGAGCGCCCCTTGTAGTCGAATCGGTAGCCGTACGCGGGCACGACCGGCGCATGATTGACGGTAAATGCCGTCACTTTGAGCCCGTTCTCCTCGAGGACTGTCGCCGAGCCACCCGCGCACGGCCCCGCGCCCGGCGCGGCATCGATCTTCACCACGTGCGGTTCCATCGCCCAGTTGGCCGGTGGCATAAGTCCGGCGCCGTGATGCGCTACGCGATAGTCCCGGTCCAGCGCGTACGCCTGCGCGAATCCGCCCACCACTTCCTCAACTCCTAGCGGGCCGAAGACGCGCAGCGGGTTCACACGGCCCTGCGCCCACGTCTGCATGTTGATCTCGCCAAGCTCGCCGATATGATCCGAGTGATAATGCGTCAGCATCACCGCCGCCAGCTTGGGCGCCGGCAGATGCCACAGCGCGAGGTTCTTCCATGCGCCCGGGCCGGCGTCCACGAGATACCAATTGCCGCCGGCGAAGACCGCCGTGCACGCACTCGCGCGATTCGGATCGGGAAGCGGATTTCCCGTTCCGCACAGGACCACGCGGAGCGCGTCGTCGCCGAGGAGGTCGTTGCGCGTTGCGCCAAGGGTCCGCTCGACCACCCACGTCAGGATCGCATCCTGCACCGCCGGCACCTGCGCCATCCACCACACGAGTCCGGCGAGCACCACCAATGCGGCGCCGCCAACGGCCAGACGTTTTGCTGATCGCGACATGATCGTTGAGTTCCGCCAGTCTGCGCTCCGAGTTGCCGATTAAACCAGCCGCCCTCCCTTTGCAAGGTTTCACGTTCTCGATCGAAAGTCCTTTGCTTGATCGTTCATTGGCGCGCTCCCTATGATTGAGCAAAGGACGACAGGGTCATTCCCATGAAAAAGGCTGTTCCCAGGATCGGTCTGTTCGCGATCGCGATTTCTGCGCTCGTATTTGATCCCGCCCGAGCCGATGCGCAGATGCACCCGATGATGATTCCGCTTACCACTACGCTCGTCATCGGCAAGCCAGCGCCCGGGGAAATCTACGGTGACAATCAGACGGTCACGATGGGCGTAAACGGGAAAACCTACAAGTTCGTGCTGAAGGACGCCTACGTTGACGATCCCATGGGCAAAGTCCATTGGCCTGACGTCTGGCAGTTGGTCCGCCAGTACAAGCCCAACTTCAACGTGACCGGTCTCGGAGAGGACACCTTCGAGAAAATTCAGCCGGGCCAGACCCTGACGGTGCGCGGCATGTTCTCCGGGAATAATCAGACCTTGGAAGTGATGGGCACGGAACCGGGCGAGGGCCGTTTCGGTCCCGCACAGCATTACTAGTGTATCGAATCGCCGCGAGGATTCCGGTTTTCCAGCACAAGTTGTGCCGACATCCGCCGGTAGTGTAGCTTTGAAGGCTCAAAATTCGGGGAAAGTGGCCAAAAATCGGTAAATGAAAAAACTTACGGGAGCACAAATCGTTATCGAGAGCCTGATCGCCGAGGGCGTCGATGTCATCTTCGGCTATCCCGGCGGCGCCATCCTGCCGACTTACGACGCGCTACTCGACTCAAAGATCAAGCATATTCTCGTCCGCCATGAGCAGGGCGCCGCCCACATGGCGGAGGGCTATGCGCGCGTCAGCGGACGCCCCGGCGTCGTTCTCGTTACCTCGGGCCCCGGTGCGACCAACACCGTCACCGGAATCGCCGACGCGTACATGGATTCCACCCCGATGGTTGTTGTGTCGGGCCAGGTTCCGACCACGATGATCGGCAACGACGCTTTCCAGGAGGCGGACTTCGTCGGCATCACCCGCCCATGCACCAAGCACAATTTCCTGGTCAAGAACGTCAAGGATATCGCGCGCATCATTAAGGAAGCGTTTTATATCGCCGGCAGCGGACGTCCCGGTCCGGTGGTCGTCGATTTGCCCAAGGACGTGCAACAGGCCGAGCACGTTCTTCACCTGCCCGAGAAAATTGAACTGCGCGGCTACAAACCCACAATTCGCGGTAATCCCCGCCAGATCGAGCGCGCGATCGAGGCGATCGAGAAAAGTTCGAAGCCGCTATTCTACGTCGGCGGCGGCGTGCAATGGTCCGGCGCGGCCCCCGAGCTGCGCGAACTGGTTAAGGGACTTGGTATTCCAATTACCGAGACGTTGATGGGATTGGGATCGTATCCCGCCTCCGATCCGCTCCGGCTCGGGATGCTCGGGATGCACGGTTCGTACGGCACCAACACCGCGGTTTGCAACACCGATTGCCTGATCGCTGTCGGTGCGCGCTTCGACGATCGCGTCACCGGCAAGATTTCTGAATTCGCGGCGAAGGCCGAAACGATTATTCACATCGATATCGACCCGTCGTCCATTTCGAAGAACGTCAAGGTCGATATTCCGATCGTCGGCGATATCAAGTCGGTCCTGACCGACATGCTGACCACGATCAAGGGCCGCGAGAGTATCGCCAAGCGCCACGCCGATTGGACCAAATGGCATCAGCAGATCCTCAAGTGGCAGAAGGAGAAACCGCTCTACGAGAACATTCATCGTGGCGACAGCGTCTCTCCGCACGACGTTATCGCCGAGCTGGCCAAGATCACCAAGGGCGACTGCATCATGGTTACTGACGTCGGCCAGCATCAGATGTGGGTGGCTCAGATGTTCCCGTTTGAGCATCCCCGCTCATGGCTGACCTCGGGCGGACTGGGCACCATGGGCTACGGACTGCCGGCCGGAATCGGTGCGACGTTCGCCGCGCCTGACAAGAAGGTTGTAGTGGTGTCGGGCGACGGCTCGATTCAGATGAACATCCAGGAACTGGGTACCGCGGTCCAATACAAAGTCGATGTCAAGGTAGTCATTCTCAACAACTACTTCCTCGGAATGGTTCGCCAATGGCAGGAGAAGTTTTACGCCGAACGGTATTCCTACACCGCGATGTCGGTGCCGAACTTCGTCAAGCTCGCCGACGCCTACGGTGCGCGCGGCTTCCGAATTGAAAAATCGAAAGACCTGGTTGCGACGATGAAGGAAGCATTCGCGACCCCCGGCCCGGTGCTCATCGACGTCGTGATCCCCAAGGAAGAGGCGGTGATGCCCATGATTCCGCCCGGCGGCGCGATGTCCGAGATGCTGTTCGCCTGAACGGGGGCCGCGCTCACAACGTCAGGAACATTTATCCGCAGGAGGCGCACTCATGGCCGCGCGCGTACCGTACCTCAATCGCGAAGATCTTCCCGAAGCCGAACGCGTGATCTTCGACAACCTGGCCGCGGAGGGTGGCGGGACCGTCGGCAATATCTTCCGCGTACTTGCGCATACGCCAAAATTTTTGCGCCGGTTCTGCTCGATGGGTAACAACCTTCGCAACAAGACCGCGCTCGACCCAAAACTCCGCGAACTCGCGATCCTCACTGTCGGACGCCTAACCGACGCGCAATACGAGTTCGTGCATCATTGCGCCATCGCGCGGCGCGTCGGCATCTCGCGCGAGCAGCTCGAAGCGCTCGTCGATTGGGAGAAATCCGCGAAGTTCAGCGACCATGAACGCGCGGTGATTCGTTACGCCGCCGAGGCCACCGGCAACGTGCGCGTGACCGACGCGACCTGGAACGCCCTGAAGACCTTTCTCGACACGGGCCGCATGATGGAACTGGTGCAGAACGTCGCCTACTACAATATGGTCGTGCGTATGCTGGTGCCGTTAGGCGTCGAGCTCGAGCCCGCCTCGACCACGGATTAGCGCCGCGCCGCAACACCCCAACACCGAAACACCGACTCGCCGCCGCCACGCGCATCGCCGCAGCGACGCGCTATGATTGATCGATGACGCGCCTTGCGCATCCCGACTTCTTCGAGGATGGAATTGACCTCTTCAACCAGGGCCGCTTCTTCGAGTGTCATGAAGCATGGGAGGAAATCTGGAAGCGCTCCGACGGCGAGGTGAAACTTTTCTACCAGGGATTGATCCAGGCCGCGGTCGCAATCCTGCACGCGCAGCGCGGAAACCTCGAGGGCGCAAGGTCGGTGTACGAGAAAGCCTCGGCCCGGCTCGATCCGATTCCGCACGAGCACATGGGTCTCGCCATTGGCGAGTTGCGCGTCGAGTTGAGCCGATTTATCGAAATCGCGAGCCGCGCCGACGGCCGCCCGCTTCCCGCCCCCCCGCACCTCCGCCGCCTCCGGAAATCAGGCGCTTAGAACGGAAGCCCCGCTTAGAAGGGGATATCCTCGTCGGCCTTGATCTTCCTACTTCGCTGCTTTCCTGCCCCTTGGCCGGCCTGATCGTCTTGAGACTCTGCGCTGCCGTGTCTTCGCTCCTTTCGACGCGAACCGGTTCAGTGAGGACTGCACCATGTAGGCCGAACGCGTCAAACCTGCCTTGCCTGCTAACTTATCGATGGCTTCGAGCTGGCTTTCGCGCCCCGTGATATTGATACGCGCCGTTTTTTCCGCGGCCGTTTCACGCTGATCAGGACAGGCACGGCGCCCCTCATGTTCGGGTCGTTCCTCAAGGAGTCCAGATTTGACGGGTCTGGCACGACCTCGCCATCTTCAATCATCCCCTCGATATGCAGGGCGAGAGCTTCAGCGCCCATCCGGCGCACTTCCGCAAGGGTTTTTGCCCCCGACACACAGCCCGGAAGGTCCGGAAAGCTGACGCCGAAATCCGAATCCCGGTCCTTACGTAGATAACCAATATAATCCATGTCTCTCCGGCTCGAATGGCTGCGATTCGGGCGAATCCCAAAATCCGCCTCTTGAATTTAAACCCGCATCTCCGAGCGGGCTGAAGTCGCCTCTGTCAGTCGCCGAAAAGACGGCGCCGATCTGCCTCGCCGAACGGTTCATCGGGCCCGCAAAATCCCTGATCGGGTAGCTGCGCGATTCCCTGCGCGATCCGCGGGAGAGCCCGCGCGCGCCGCGCATCCGCCTCCGCTCCGCGATCGATCAGTATCTCGCGGCTGCAGTTATCCGCTTCGCGCAGAATCTTGAAGTATCGGTCACGAGCAAGCGCATAGGTACGGCACGCCTCGCCCCAATCCCGGTTTTCGCGCAAGCAATCCGTCAGCACTCGCGCATCGCGGCACGTGAGGCTCAATCCCTGCCCCCAAATCGGATCGCTCGCGCCGGCCGCGTCGCCGATCAACACCACGCCATCGCCGGATGGATTCTCGACCCAGTGATCGGCGCTGATGAATGACGCGAGCGGACCGGTTGCTCGCGCGCCTTTGAAGTATTCGGGCGGAACTCCGCCGCGCAGCGCTTCCGAAACGAATCGGTCGATCGAGCTTTCGCCCTGAAGACGGAAATCCGCGTCGATTGGATAGACAATGTAAGCGCGCACGCGGCCGCCGCCTTGGGGAAACAGATAGCCGACCTGTCCGATCAGCGGATTGTACGCGCCGACAGCTGTGTCCGGCGGCGCCGGCATTTGTTCGAACAGCAGTCCCGCGATGTAATAGCGATCCGGTTCGCTGATGGTTTCGAACCCGCACCACTTGCGCATCATCGAGCTGCGCCCGTCTGCGCCGACCACCAGCCGCGCTGTCAGTTCCTCCACGCGGCCATTCGATTCGACCGTGACCGCGGTAGGACTGCCGGGCTTTACCTCGCGCACCGTGGCGCCGCGCCGAACCTCCGCGCCCGCCTTCGCGGCCTCGGCGAGTATCAACTCCTGCATCACAGGATGATAAATCGCGATATTAGGCAGCTTGTGTGGCGTGGTGGCGACGCAGTCGCGGCGATCCAGCTTCATACCGCCGAGGTAGATTTGCCAGAATCGATTATCGTTGGCAGCGCTGCGGATCGCGTCGTAGATCCCGAGCCGGCGCGTTTCCGCGACTCCCCATGGCTCCATGAATTCGCCGCGGATGCGATCCTGGAATCGTGTCTCGCGCTCGACGACCAGCACTCGCGCGCCGGTTCTCGCCATCACGGCAGCGACTGCGGCGCCGCCGAGTCCGCCGCCCACAGTGATGATATCGTGCGTTACTTGGCTCATCGCGACTCCTTCCGCGCGCGACAACGGAGCGCGGCCTTAACACTGGCCTCCTGTGCCAACGGGTCTTAATACTGGCCAGCCGTGCCAACGGCCAGGGGTCACCCCTGCCCGCGCGCGGCAACGGAGCGCGGCCTTAACGCTGGCGTCCCGTCTCTCGCTCTCACACCATGAACCTGAGAGCTAAGGCGCGTCCTCGCGCCTTAGCGATTAACAATCGGTGCAGGGGTCACCCCTGCCGCCCACCGCGCAGGTGATTCTTCCTTTATGTCACCGCCAACGGAGTTAGAACGGGATGTCCTCGTCGTCCATCGGCGCGATGTCGTCGCCCGCGCCTGCGCCGCTTGCGGGTGCGTGGCCACGAGCTTCTCCCGCCTCATCGCCCATCGGAGCGCCGCCGCGCGAGCTCAGAAACTGCACGCGCATCGCGACGATTTCCGTGACCTTGCGCTTGCCGCTGCCGTCCTTCGCTTCATACTCGCGGTAGGAAATTCTGCCCTCGATGTAAACCGGGCTTCCTTTCTTCAGATACTGCGCGCAGGCCTCGCCCTGTTTGCCCCACACGATGATGTTGTGCCAGTCGGTGCGGTCCTGCCGCGTCCCGCTCTTGTCGGCGAACGATTCCTTGGTCGCAATCGAAAAGTTCGTGACCGACGTGCCCGAGTTGGTGAAGCGAGTTTCGGGATCGCGTCCCAGATTGCCGATTAGAATTACTTTGTTTACCGACGCCGCCATCTTCGCCACCTCGTGACCCGAAAACTAGCCCCGCCCCGTTCTCAAGGCAAGTCAGAGGCTGGCCCCCGCCTTTCGCCTTCGTTTTCTGACCGATATAATCGCCTCGGTGCGGGAGGCAGGATAGGGCGATGGCGGCAAGCACTTCTACGACCGCTCCGGTCCGAATCGTGGCGCTGGGCGGGTTGGGCGAGATCGGGCTCAACCTGATGTCGATCGAATGCGCCGGGCGCGCGATCGTGATCGATTGCGGTGTGATGTTCCCCGACGAGCCCGCGCTCGGATTGGGTACCTATATACCCGAGATGGCGTGGCTTGAGCACAGCCACGTCGCGGTTGAGGCGGTCGTGCTCACCCACGCCCACGAGGATCACATCGGCGCGCTCCCGCATCTGCTCCGCCGCTTCAACGTTCCCGTTTATGGAACCGATATAACGCTCGCTTTCACCCGCCGGCGCCTCGCTGATGCGGAGTTCGACGGTCCGGTCAATCTGCGGACGATTGCGCCGCGGGTCGCATTCGAGGCCGGGCCGTTCACGGTCGAGCCGATTCGGGTTACGCACTCGACCCCGAACTCGATCGCTCTCGCGGTTCGAACTCCCGCCGGGATCGTCGTTCATAGCGGCGACTTCAAGATCGATGACGCTCCCGTGGACGGCGAGATGTTCGATCGCAAACGCTTCGCCGAGCTTGGCGCGGAAGGCGTGGCTGTCTTGCTCTCGGATTCGACCAACGTCGAGCGCCCCGGCCGTTCGGGCTCGGAAAGCTCGCTCAAGCCCGTCCTGCGCGAGCTCGCATCACGCACGCGCGGCAGGTTTTTCCTGTCGGCTTTTTCGTCGCATCTGCATCGGATTCGCCAGGTGGTCGAGGTCTCGCGCGAGTTCGGCCGCCGCGTCGTTCCGCTCGGACGCGCGATGGCGGAGAGCGTGCGGCTGGGACTCGAGACCGGCCAGCTTCCATTTGCGCAAGCGATGTTTGTCGAGCCGGGCGAGGCCGAGTTCATCGACGGTAACCGGCTGAGCTATCTGGCCAGCGGAAGCCAGGGCGAACCGCTCTCCGCGCTGGCGAAACTCGCCTCCGACGCGCACCCGCGCGTGCGTATCGAGCATGGCGACGTGGTCGTGCTGTCATCGCGCTTCATTCCCGGCAACGAACGCACCATCAACACCCTGGTGAATCGTCTCTACCGGCAGGGTGCCGACGTCGTTTACGACGCGGTCGCTCCGGTTCACGTTTCGGGGCACGCCAGTCAGGACGAGTTGATGGAAATAATCGCGCTCACGCGCCCGCGCCACTTCGTCCCGATTCATGGCGAGTATCGTCATCTGAGCCGTCACGTCGCGCTCGCAATCGCCGCGGGAATACCCGAGCGCAACTGCTTCCTGCTCGAAGACGGCGATTCGCTGACTCTCAGCGGCGGTGGCCAGGCGCGTCGCGGACCCACCGTGGAGGCGGGCCGTGTGATGCTCGAAGGCGCGGAAGGCGGCGATCCCGCCGTGGTCGGCGAGCGCCGGGTGCTCGCGCGCGACGGCACGGTAACGGCGGTGGTGGTCCTCTCGTCGAAAACCGGGCGCATCGTTGCGGGGCCCGATCTCCTGTCGCGGGGGCTGGTGAGCGGCGACGGGACATCGGTGCACATGCGCCGCGCGAAGGAGGAATTAACCCGGCGCCTGAGCGCGCTCGGTGGCGCCCTGCACGCCAATGAGCCGCGCGTGAAGGAAGAAATCGTACGCGCGATTCGGCGCTACTTCAGCGACGAGCTGGGCAAGCGGCCGCTGGTGATTCCGTACGTGACGGAGGTGTGACCCCCATCGCGCGCAAGGAGAAAACGCCCATCGAGCTGCCTTCTCCACCGACTCGCGAGCCGCGCGATGCGGTCGAGGAGGTTTTCGCTTTCGTTGCTCCGGATCCCGGCAGCCGTATCGCTCGCGAGCTATTCGCACTCGCGCTGCTCGCGTTCGCGGCGTTCGGCGCGGTGAGCCTCGTAAGCGTCGATATCGGACGCAGTCCCAACCTCGGCGGTCCGGTCGGCGCGGCCATCGCGGCGACTCTCGGCGGCCTGATCGGATACCAGTCGTACACCGCAATGATATTGATCGCGTGGCTGGCGCAGCGCGTATGGACGGGGGTGGGCATCGTCACGATCGCGCGCGAGATTGGCGGCGGCATCATTTTGATTCTTGCGCTCGCGGCGGCCGGCGCGCTGTGGGATCTGCACGACGCAAAGATGGGCGGCGAAATTGGCGCGGATATTGCCACCCGGCTTAGTGATTCGCTCAACCTGGCCGGGGGCTCGATCGCGGTCGCGCTCGGATTCATCTGCGGGCTTGCGCTGATGCTCAAGCGGGCGCCGACCGAGCTGCTTGCCGGACTTGCCAACAAAATTCGCCCGCGCCGCGAGGAGTTCGAACTTGCCGGCGGCGACAACGACACGCGCATCCCGTTCTCACTCGGCGTGGGCGACGAGATCGGGCCGCACGGGGTGGGCGTTACGCCGGCGCCGCTGAAGGTCAGGCTGCTGGATATTCGCGATGCGACGGCGCGCGAGAAGCGCGACCGGGCGGCGGCTTCCAAGCCGCGCCAGAAGGGTGCTTTCAAACTCCCCCCGCAGTCGCTGCTCGATTTGCCTCCGGCCGAGCATGCGCAGGTTGACGAGAGCCAGCTCGAGCGCAGCGCGCGCGTGCTCGAGCAGAAACTCGCGGACTTCGGCGTCGAGGGGCGGGTGGTCGAAGTACAGCCGGGCCCGGTCGTCACGATGTACAAATTCGAGCCGGGCTCCGGAATCAAGGTAAGCCAGGTTGTCAATCTCGCCGACGATCTCTCGATGGCTCTTAGAGCCGCCGCGGTGCGAATCCAGGCGCCTGTGCCCGGCGAGGCCGTGGTCGGCATCGAAGTGCCTAATCGCAAGCGCGAACGCATTTATCTGCGCGAGATGCTCGAGGCCGACGAATTCCTGGCCGCGCAGAGCCAGCTGACCATTGCGCTCGGCAAGGATATCGCCGGGCGTCCGGTCGCCGCCGATCTGGCCAGGATGCCTCATCTGCTGATCGCCGGAGCGACCGGTACCGGCAAGTCGGTTTCGCTCCACACGATGATCGCGTCGATTCTGTTCAACGCGACCGCGGACGATGTGCGTCTGATTCTCGTCGATCCCAAGATGCTGGAATTGTCGGTGTACGAAAATATCCCGCATCTGCTGGTTCCGGTCGTCGTCGATACGCAGAAGGCCGCGTCCGCGTTGCTGTGGGCGACGCAGGAGATGGAGAGAAGGTACCTGCAGATGCGCGAGCTGGGCGTGCGCAATATCGACGGCTACAACCACGCGCTGGCCTCGGGCGCGTCGATCGCGCAACTCAAGCTGGCGGGGCAGAGCGTACCGGCGTCCGACGATCCCGATCAGCCGGCGGTCGGCGCGATCGAGCATCGCAAGCTGCCGAAGATCGTGATCGTCATCGACGAGCTCGCCGATCTGCTGCTCGGCGAGGGCAAGACGGTCGAGCGCGACATCACGCGGCTGGCGCAAAAGGCGCGCGCCGCCGGAATTCATCTCATCCTGGCCACCCAGCGTCCCTCCGTGGATGTGATCACCGGGCTTATCAAGGCGAACCTGCCGGCACGAATCTCGCTCCAGGTCGCGTCGCGGGTCGATTCGCGCACGATTCTCGATTCTATCGGCGCCGAACGCCTGCTCGGCGCCGGTGATATGCTCTTCATGCCGCCCGGCAGTGTGAGGCTTCGCCGCCTGCACGGGCCGTTCGTCGGCGAGCATGAGATTCGCAGGCTCGCTGATTTCCTGCGTGAGCAGGGCGCGCCCGAATACCGCATGGAAATCCTCGACACCAAGGCTCCGGGTGAGGAAGAGGGTGGCGGATTCGGCGCCGACATCCAGGACGAAATGTATGATGAGGCGGTGCGGATCGTGATGGAGACCAGCCAGGCGTCGATCTCGATGATCCAGCGACGGCTGCGAATCGGCTACAATCGCGCGGCCCGGATGGTCGAGCAGATGGAACGCGAAGGAATCGTGATGCCCGCGGACGGCGCCAAACCGCGCGAAGTCCGCCTGCGCAGCGTGCGATGAGCGCGTGAAGCTTCATCCCGCCGGTTTCGCCTGAACAAAACAACTCGTCTAAACAAAACCACTCAACCTGCCTGATGATGAACAGAATGTGGAAAGCGGTCTTTGCGACAATCGTGATGATCCTCGCCGCCGCACCGGTTCGATCTGAGACCATTGCGCCGGCCGGCGCCCCCGTCAGCAAAGATTTGAAGCATGTGCTGGATCGCCTGCAGCGCCATTACCGCGACACCAATTCATTCTCGGCGAAATTCAGCGAGGAGATCGCGACCGTCGGCGCGCCGAAACGCAAACGTCAGGGCACGGTTTCATTCCGCAAGCCCGGACGCATGTTATGGGAGTTTCAGGACCCTGAAAAACAAACGATCGTCAGCGACGGCGAGACGCTCTACAGCTACGATCCGGATCTCAATCAGGTCGTCGAAACTCCGCTCAAGCAGGCGCTCAAATCGAGCAGCGCGACCTCGTTCCTGCTCGGAATCGGCAATATTAACCGCGACTTCAAGGCCGCATTCGCAACTCCCGCAAAGCCCACCGGTCTCGTCGATTTGATCCTCGACGCCAAGGCGGGCGGTTACAAAATTGAGGTCGGACTCGATCCGAAGACTTACAATCTGATCACCTTGACGCTTACCGACCAGCTTGGCGACACGACCAGAGTCGACTTCAGCGACGTTCATGATAATGTGGAATTGCCGGAGTCGATTTTCGCATTCAAGGCGCCGGCGGGCGCGGACGTTGTGATGGCGCCGGCCTCGCCGTGACGCTCGAGCAAAGCCGAAAACCACAATCGCCGCGATGACGCTCGCAACCGCGATTGCCTCCGGTGCATGCGACAGGTATTTTTAAAAGCCCCGTAAGTTTTCCCGATTCTGTCATGGAAAAAGTTCACTTACTCACGCTTGGATGCCCCAAGAACCTCGCCGACAGCGAGTTGATGCTTGGCGCGCTGACATCGGCGGGATTCGAGATCACACTCGATCCCGAAGAGGCGCAAGTGCTGTTGGTGAATACCTGCGCGTTTATCGAAGCCGCCAAGAAGGAATCGATCGACGCGATCCTCGAAGCGGCCGAGGTCAAGCGGCGCGGCTTTGGCAAGCGGCTGGTGGTTGCGGGATGTTTGTCGCAGCGCTACGCCGCCGAACTCGCCGCCACGATGCCCGAGGTGGATGTGTTCGTCGGCACCGGCAACTTCCTCGATCTGCCCGAGCTGCTGCGGCGCACCGAAGCGCCCGAGATGCGGCCGATTCCGTATGCCGGCGCGGCGCATCTTCTGCCGACGGCGGCAATCCCGCGAATCAAGACCGGCGATTTCTTCACGTCTTACTTGAAGATTTCCGAGGGCTGCAATCACAAGTGCGCCTTCTGCATTATCCCCAGGATTCGCGGCCTGCATGAGAGCCGTCCGCTGGGTGACCTCGTCGCCGAGGCGCGCAACCTGGCCGCCGCCGGGGTTCGCGAGATCAATTTGATCGCGCAGGATTTGACCGCCTACGGCCGCGACCTCGACCAGCCGTCTTCGCTCGCGGCGCTGCTGCGCCAACTCTCGACGATCGACGCGCTCCGCTGGATACGGCTGCTCTACTGCTATCCGAATTTCGTCAGCGCCGAGTTGCTCGACGCAATCGCGGAGCTGCCCAAGGTCGTCAAGTACATTGACATGCCATTGCAGCACGCCGACGATGCGATGCTGCGCGCGATGCGCCGCGAGCGCTCGGGCGCGGCATTGGTCAAACTGCTCGACCGCGTGCGCCAGCGCATCCCGGGCGTCGTGCTGCGAACCTCGTTTATCGTCGGGTTCCCCGGCGAGACCGACGCCGCCTTCGAGCGGCTGGTGAAGTTTGTCCGCGATGAGCAGTTCGATCGCGTAGGAGTGTTTACCTACTCGCGTGAAGAGAATACCGCCGCCTACAACCTGCCGGATCAGGTGCCCGAGCGCGTCAAGCGCGCGCGGCGGGCAAGCTTGATGGCGATGCAGGGGGAAATTTCCCTGGCCAGAAATCGCGGCCTGGTCGGACGCGAAATGGAGGTGCTGGTCGAGGGTCCGATGCCCGGACGCAGCACGCGGCTACGCGGGCGAACGTCGGGTCAAGCGCCGGAAATCGATGGCTCCGTATTCCTGGCGGGCGACGCGGAGGCGGGCGAGTTCGTCCGCGCACGAATCGACAAGGCGCTCAGCTACGACCTCCACGCAACCGTCGCCGGCGCGGCCGCTTAATATACCGGGAGTCGCAATTTCAATGGCGAAGAAACCAGTTGCACCGAACCGAAAGAAGTTCCTTGCCAAAACCCGCGAGCAACTGCTGGAAACGAAAACCAAACTGCTCGGCGAGATCGATTCCGAATTGCGCGCCGAACGCGAAGGCAACAAGGACGAGGGCATGGACACCTACGACCTTGCGTCCGAAGAGCGCGATCGCGAGATCAACTTCATCCTGTCGGATCGCGAACGGGTCAAGCTCAAGCAGATCGACGATGCGCTCGAGCGCCTCGACGAAGGCGCCTATGGCGTCTGCGAGTCATGCGGACTGGAGATCGCCGAGGAACGGCTCGAGGCGATGCCATTTTCGCGCCTGTGCCGGGATTGTCAGCAGGACCAGGAGCGCGAGGCGAAATCGCAGCGGCGAAACGACGACGAGCCCAATACCTACCGCAAAATCGGTTCGACCGACGCTGACGACGAGAGCGCTTAGCCGTTGGCACGGCTGGCCAGTATTAAGCCGTTCGCAGGGGACGCGCGCGACAACGGAGCGCGGCCTTGCTACTGCGCTGCCGTCGCCACGGCCAGGGGTCACTCCTGCCATCGCGTAGTCGCGAAAAGATGCGCTGCGCAGATTTTCGCGTCTTCTCACTGCGGGTGCAGGGGCCGCAGCCCCTGCCGCCCACCGCGCAGGTGATTCTTCCTTCATGCCGCCGCCAACGGCGGGCGGCCTTAATACTGGGTGCAGGAGTCACCCCTGCCGGGCGTTGTTTACCGCGCTGCCCAAACCAGTCATCCTAAGCGCAGCAACTTGCGCGGGAGCCGCAGTTGCCAACGATCGCTACGAGCGCCGCATCAGGATGTCAGCAAACGGCCAATGAGGATATTTTCCGATATTGAAAGCGATGGATTGGTCGGACCATCCGTCGATTTAGCCGAGGCCCGCGAGCGGATTCGCATCAATCTTTCCGGCGTCGGCGCGACGATTGCCCTTGCAAGCCCGCGGGGCGGGGTCGGCAAGAGCATGCTCGCCGTGAATATCGCGGCCGCGTTGGCGATGAAAGGCCGCAAGGTCGCGATTTTTGACGCGGACCTGAACTCGCCCAGTGTCGCGGCGATGCTCGGGATGAGTCCGCAGCGGCGCTACCCGATGAGCGAAGCAATCGAGCTGACTGCGGGGCCGCATGGCCTGCGCGTGGTTTCGAGCGATCAGCTTCCCGGCGGCGAAGCGCCACCGATCAGCTTTGTGGATGATTCCGATCAAATCAACGGCAACAACAACGGCGAGCCGGTTGCGCCTGCCCCGACGCGGCCCGTGGAACTGAGCTATCGCGAAGCGCTGAGGCGAATCCTGGCGCAATCGCAGTTCGGGAGCATCAATTGGTTGATAGTCGATCTGGCGACCGGCCTCGATCGATTGTGCTCGCTGGCTGCCATGGTAGCGCTCGACGGCGTCATCCTGCTCAGTCATCCGTCCGCGCAGGACACCATTGCCGCGCGTCAGGCGATGAAGATTGGCCGCGCGATCGGCGCGCCAATCGTCGGCATCGTGGAGAATATGGCCGGCTTCAACTGCGACGGATGCCGCGCGGTTCGGCCTCTATGGCCGGAGGGCGATCTCCATGGAGTCGCACACGAGGCTGGAGTGCCGATCCTGGCGCGGCTCGCGTTCGAACCGCGCCTTGCGGACAGCAGCGATCGCGGCGTGCTGTTCGTTCGCGAGTACGGGTCCACGCCTACCGGCAAGGCGCTCGCCGATATCGCGGGCCAGGTGGAAGCGATGGTCGCGGCGCGCCCCCGAGTTGCGGATACGCCCGCTTAGCTCCGCGCCTCAATCGGAATCGTTTTCGTTGTTCTCGTCGGCGGCAGTCAGCACCGAGTCGGCGGCGTGGGAATATTCGAACATCCCGGCTCCGCGATGGGTGCCGCTGCGGAAGCTCGCGAACCCGAGCGACGTGTAGATGCGCGAATCCCCCGGCCCGGGGCGCGACAGCGGAATAAAGCATTCGACGCTGCCCTCGACTTCGCATGACGACCCATCCGGGCGCCTCAACGATGCGAAAATACGATGCGGCGGTTCCTCGACCGAAGGCGTATCGATCGTGAGATCGAGCAGCTCGCACGCCGACCAGCCGCCGGCGCCGAGAATCCTGGCGTTGCGGCCTGGCGGCGCATCGCCTGTCGCGACCGAGCGGGCTTCGAGCGCACGCGGCGCCTCTTTATCTTCGAAACACGCCCAAATCATCCGGCGCGCGGTGAATTTACCCGGTCCCAGTCCGGTGAATGACATTCCCGCGCGCGCAAACCCGTTCACCGTCCGTGCGGCGCCGTCGATGCAAACCTGTCCTGCAATTCGCCCGAATGAAGCACTCGACGACGCGCTGTCGTGCGCGGCGCCGGGCCTGGACAGAATCCGATCGAAGTCGAACTCACCGCCGGCATGATCGATTTCGAAGCGCAGGTTAACTTCGGTGTTGCCGTCCAGCCGGCCCGAAGCCAGCGCGCGTTCGATGCTTAGATACGCGGTAGCGTCGGGCACGATCACCGCGGGTCCGCGGAATGCGAGCACGATCGATTCGCCCTCGCGCCTGAGCGAGAGCGGACCGTGAGTGACGGCGCTGCTGGAACGCGTCGGCCGGCCTTCGGCGGTAAACAATGCCGCGCGATGGCGATCGAACAGCATCATGATTCGCGCGCCCATGCCGGCGCCGCCGACGTCGAAGCTCGCCATCGCGCCGATCCGTGCGGCAGGGTCGTAGAATTCGATCCCGACGCGCCCGGGTGCTGCGACCGTGGCAGCCGCGCCGATTTCGGATCTGGCGACTGGCGGGCGCGGCGCGCGATTCACCACCAGAGGTGTGCGCGGGGCGTGCGAGTCCGCGCCGTTTGCCGAGAAGAGCTGGGCGATAGCGTCTTCGCATCGGGCGCGCAACTCGCCGGGCATCCTGATCGAGACCGACAGTTCGAGTTGGGCCGCATCGACGACACCATTCGCCGCAGTTTCGGAAATCGATCTGAGCGGCGCGTTCGAACTTTGGCGATGACGCGCGGTGAATGCCTGCAACAGGTTCTGGAGACCGCCGCCCGGGTACCGCATGCCATAGGTCGGCTTGATTCCATGATGATGCAGGCGGTCGGCGAGTCCGGCGAGAGGGCCGTTGATGAAATCGTCGCTGGCCGAGACGCAAGCGGAACCGGACGGCCGCAGTTCGCCGCCTGAAGTTCGCAGTCCCAGTCCGAAATCGAGGCGCGGCTCGATAATGTTCCATCCGTGGATGAGCAGCACCGTGACGCGGCCATGACGCGCGACGATTGCGCCAATCCGATCCGCGATCATTTCGAGCAGCCACGGCGCGCGGTCGATTATTTGCGAGAGCCGGTTGCAGTCGAGCCGATTGCGATCCATCGCGACGTTGATCAGCGCCGACGCGCCGAGTCGCGCCGCAAGTCCGCGCGTGATGTCAGCGGTATGAAGGTCGTTGACCTTGGGATTGGAGAGCGAGCGCGTGCGTGGCTCGGCGCGGCCGCCGTGCGGCGTAATCAGGAGCACGGGAGAATCGGAGTCGATCACCTCGAGCCATGACTCGGACGCCGCGGTCGCGCGATGAAGAGCGGATTCAGGCATTCCGATCGACGCGGCTGCGGCTGGACTTGAGCGCGGCGCGCGCCTGAAGCGCGAACGACGCAATGAAGTAGTAGGCGATGAAACTCAACCCGCCCCACAACATGATGGGATTCACAGTCGGTATCATCAGAACCGCCGCGACCGTCACAAACGCCCAGATTATTCCAAGCGTGAGCGTGACCGGCCGGAGCGGGACGGTTCGATTTGGATAAATGAACTTGAGCGGCATGAACACCATCACGGCGAGGAGCAGCAGTACGGCGACATTGAAGACGGCGCCGGCGCCGAGACAGAAAAGATAAAACGCGACCAGGTTCCAATAGTTCGGGAAGCCGAGAAAATAATTGTCTTCGGTTTTGGCCTGCGTCCGGCAGAATCCGTAAACGCTTGCGAGCATGATGAAAGACGCCAGCCCCAGGCCCCATCGCGAACCCGGTATGATCCCGGCCTCCAGCATCAAAAACACCGGCGCCACGGTGTAGGTCAGGTAGTCCACGATATTGTCGAGCAGTGCGCCGTCGAAGCTCGGCACGCGAGTCTTGACCATCAGCCAGCGGGCGAGCGGACCGTCGCTGGAGTCGATAATCGTCGCCGCGCCCATCGCGAGGAACGACGCGCGGAAGTCACGCTGCGAAGCGAAGCAGATCGCGAGCAGGCCGAGCGCCGCGCCTAAAGCGGTGTATAGATGCACGCCCCACGCGCAGGCCGTGAGAAATTTCTGCCTCGGGATCGGCCGCGCCAAACTTTCGGCTGCGCGTGATGAAATCAAGTCATTTATCCGGCTTGTAATCGCGCGGCCCGAAGTAGTCCTCGAGGACCGTCATGAAGGGTCCGCATGCGCGCTGTTTCTTCACCAGCATCATCGCCTCTTCGAGTGACATTTGCCGATATGCGCGCAGGAACGCAATCGCAAGCGTGGGTGCGCGATTCATCCCGGCGTTGCAATGAAGATAGACGCGGGAACCGGAACCGACCAGATCGCGAAGATCGTGCAGCGCGGCTTCCAGCCGCTCGGCCATCGCGTCCGCGCTGCCATCCTGGATGGGCGTGCGCACATAGTCGATCCCATGCGCGGTATACTCCGCGCTCAGTCGTCCGTCGTCCAGGCCATTGAGGCGCAGATCGTCGTCGTCCTGGAGATTGTGAACCGCGGTGATCCCGTAGGTATCCTTCAGCCAGCCGATGTCGGCCTGACCGGGATATTCGCCGACCAACAATTCATCCGAGATTACGCTGACCGACGGCCGCCGGTCGCCGCGAGTTGGCCGCCGGCTGCGGTCGTGGCGAATGCTGAACAAGTCAACCATCATTCAAATGTAACCATCCGGCGGGCAAGTATTCCAGCGTCACGTCAAAGCGGCAGGCGCGACGGGGGTGGCGCAGACTGCGGCGCATCCTGCCGCCCACTGCGCCGCCGTGAGAAGCACCTTGCACTCAAAACCAGGCTCGAACTTCGCGTTTGCAAACCGCGTGGTCTTGCTGCCAGCCTGAACCGGGTTTTAGAATTGGAATTCCGGATTAGGACAGATAACGTGGTTCCCAAGCGCCTGCAAGTTGCCCGCAATTTTCCGATGACGCGAGGTGGCCTATGCGGCAAATGAAATCGGCATCAACGGTAATTTTCTGCCAACTGCTCTTTGCCGCCGTGGTCTCAATTGGAGCGAGCGTCGCCGCTGCCGCGACGGCTCACGCTCAGTCGGTGTACTATGGGTGCGAAAACAAGAAGACCGGAACCATCCGGCTGATCCCGACGGACGGCCCGTGCAAGACGTACGAAACCCTGATTAGTTGGAACAGCGCGGGCGCGGGGGGTTCGTCTGACTCGGTACAGACGCAGATCGTGTCTCAAACGCAAATCGTCTGCGCATGCGGATGCGACCCGGCCGCAACAACTCCATGTCCGCTTGCCACCGGATCAGTCCAGGTTGAGGCGCAATGTCCAACCGGCGACGTTGTCCTTGGCGGTGGATTCAATCTGGCTCCGCCACCGGTGGCGTCGCCGACGGCAGTGCCCCTTCCATTACCGACGGCGGGACCGCTGAATCCTGTAGCTCCCGTTCCTGGGCCCCCATTGCAAGTTATTCAGTCCGCTCCAAGCGAAACGGGGAATGTGTGGTACGTAAGCGTGTCGGTGCCGGAAGTAATCGATGTGCCTTGTTTTATTGGAAACTGCACCGACGTAACGGCCTGGGCCATCTGCGCCCCGGGGACCGCGACCTTCCCGTAATTGCGCGGCGATCGCTTAAGCGCGACTTTTATTGCGCGGCCAGTTGGGGGTTTGCGAGTCTGCGCGTTGGACGATTTCCTACGGCTGTAAAGTGACGAGTCAGTCCAGGTGGGCGCCGGAAAAAGGGTTTTCGCTGTCACCTCGCGGTCGGACGAGCTTGAAATAACTCGGGACGCGCGACTCCGCTTAGGCCGAAGCCGAGTATTTCCTCGACCAGCGCGCCAATGTCGGACTCGTCGCTGCGCGAGAGCATCCCGATCACTTCCTTGATTCCGCCCAGGATTGCGTACGAGACCGCGCGCGTATCCGAGTTGCGCACCAGGTTCATCTCGATTCCGAGATCGAGCGACCGCTTGATCAGCGCCGCGATCCGGTCGTAGAAATCCCGGATCTTGTCGTCGAGCTCGTGGTCGAAGCCGGTGGAATGGTGGAGCAGGATGTCGGTGAGTTCGCGCTCGGCCAGCACGTAGCGCAATACCCGGGTCAGGTTCGCGCGCAATTGATCGACGGGGTCGGCCTCTCCGGGTCCCGGCCGGATGCGTTGAATCCTGACCGTCAGCTCGCCCAGCACCTGCTCGAGCAATTCCTCGAAGAGGTCCTTCTTGTTCTCGAAATAGAGATAGAACGTGCCGCGCGCGATGCGGGCGTGGGCAATGATGTCCGCGACATTGGTCCTGTGATATCCCTTGCGGGCAAAGATGCGCTTGGCGTGGCGCAGCACTTGCGCGCGGCGGGCGTGACGTTCCATAGCGCTGCTCCGTGCTGAACTTTCACGCTAGTTGGCGATGCTCACGGTGTCAAACTCGTGCCCGGCCGTGTTAGGAAAAGAGTGCGGAGGTATTTTTTGGGATGAGCGATTCAAAATTTTGGGACAAGGCCCACGCAGCCGCCGCCAAGGCGACCTGGGCATATCTCGCGACCGCCGACGGAAGCCAACCCAAGGTCCGCGTGGTGCATCCCGGCTTCGAGGGCGAGCGGGTGTGGATCGCAACGGGACGCGCGTCGGCGAAAGCCCGCCATATCGCCAAGAACCCCAGGGTTGAACTCTTCTACCAGATCGGCGCCGAGATGGTTCATCTGACGATCACAGGCAAAGCTAAGTTCGTTGAGGATTTGGCTGAAAAAAAGCGAATCTGGAACGGCAAGGTATTCGATTACGATCTCGGGCAGTTCTGGCCCGGGGGTCCCGAGTCGAAAGACTTCGGCCTGATGCTGATAACGCCCGATCGCGTCGAGTTGACCTCGCTGCCCGACATGACGACCGGCCAGAAGCCCGAGGTCTGGCGCGCGCCGCGCAAATAGTCCCGAGCGTACTGCGGCCATTCGGAGCCGAGGGAGCCCGGGTCCGAAATTTTCCTCCTCAATGACTTCTCTTTGTCCGGGGAGTGGGCGATGTTTTTCTCTGTAGCGTAATGAAGCAAATTCTGACATTCGCGCTGCTCGCGTCAGCAGTGATCGCCTTAGTCTTTCATCGCCCTATCGTAGAGCACTTTCGCCAGACGCAATGGGAGGATAAGGACTTCCTCCGACATAACCGTCTGTATATCCATTCGATTCGAGACTGCTTCGAGAGCGATGAGAATTGGCGCGGCCTGTATCGGCCCCTTAGCACGAATCTCTATTTTCACACCGTCGGCCAACTGGGCCTGCCGACGTGCCATGTGCTGAGTGTTGCGCTCTACGGGGCAAACGTCCTGCTCGCGTATTGGGTGTGCCTGAGTTTCTGGACTCCGGGACCGGCGCTGGCAGCCGCGCTGCTCTTCGGCAGCCGATTGGCGAACACCGAAACGATGCTCTATATGTCTCAGATGCAGACGCTCTTGCCGGTGACGTTCTCTCTGCTGGCGCTCAAAGCCTATCTGGAAGGGTTGAAGGGGCGGGTCGGATTACTGGTCGCTTCGACTGGGTTTGTCTTTCTTGGTCTTTTGAGCAAGGAGACCGTGGTCGTCCTGCCCGCCATATGCCTGATGCTCGGCTATGCGCTCGCGCCTCGGTTCAGTCCGCTTATGGGACTGCCGGTGCTGGCGCTGGGGCCGTGGTACTCGATGGCGCATTCGTTTTGGAAGCTGCACTTATATTGGACCTACGACTTCTCGCCAATGGCGATAGCCGGGAACTTCGTTGCCTATCTGTGCTCCTACTCGGATCTGATGGTATGTCCGGTGCGAGTGGTCGATCCTGTTGTGATCCTGAATGCATACCCGGCGATCATGTGGGCGCAACGGAATGAGATGCTTCGTGTCGCCTTCTGGGTGGTGGCGGCCCTAAGCGCCTGGACTATCTGGAAGCGCGGTAGATTGCTCTGGCTCGCGTTGGGATTCGGTATATTTGTAGCGGCGCTTGCGCCGGTGGTTATTGTCAGGGACCAGCTGTTTATGTTCTACGGCTATTTCGGTCATTTCGGGTTGAGCATTGCGATAGTCGGGACGGCCCGATCAGCCTTGACAGCCCATGGTGAAAGTCGGTGAAGATTTCTGGGTACTTCGTGATCTCGGCCCGCGAGTATGCAGAACACCTTGGAAGAGTTAGTAGACGAACTCGGGGCAAAAGGGATCCCGTTAAGCCGCCGAATTGTGTCAGTCTCAATCGTTCCCCCAATGTAGGAGCTTTTCGCGAGGCATGCACCTTCATCCTTGAAAAGGGCGATGCAGCAAAAGCATCGAATATCGCGAGGCGAATGAAGCTGCTATGAGACTTGGAATGGCGTCGCCCAGCAGTGGCCCCGGACGAAATATGAGTGGACACCGCATCCGTCGTAGCCAGTAGCCGCGCCCGTCTGTCATTGTGCGTGTTTTGTGCGGGAACTGCAGCCTGCGTGCTACAAAGCGATCCGGGTCGCGTAAGAAAAAGTCGCTGAAACGGTAGGGCTGTTTGCGTCCGTTTAGGCTAGAACAGGGGGATGCATTCGTTTACGTCTAGCGGGGGTGGCGCGCGCAGGAGGCGTGTTACCGTCTTAGAGGGGATCTGAATCGAGGCCGTTTCACTTAAGCCAAGTGATTGACAATCTCTCGCGCAGCTACCCGCGGACGCGCTCGCGCGCGAAGATCGCGCGCTCCTCGGCGTTCATCTTCTCGCGGATGCGCGATCCCTTCCCGAGATGCCGATACTCTCCGCCTTCCGAGAAATATTCCTCGTACGGCTCGGCCGCAATCGGCTCTGGCCCAGGCGTGTCCGTGATCTTAACCCCCAGCACTTCCTCGACCAGGCTGCTGTCGTACATCCTGACCGCGTCGTAGTCCGTAAGCAGCGCGCATACTTCGACACAGATGTAACATCCGATGCATTCCTGAAAGCGGTTCTGCACCGGCTGCACGCCGCGGCCCGGAACCGAGCCGGGCGCCAGGTACTCGATGCATTGCACCGGGCAGAACTCGGGGCATTTGCCGCACGGGAAGCACAGGTTCACGTCCATGAACGCGACTTCGCGCGGGCGCTTTTTCTTTTGTCCGACCTCGTCGGGAGTCTCGGGGATACGGTCTTCCTTGAGACGGCGCTTGATGATTTCGATGGCGCTCATACCCTTACAGTCACGCTTTTTCAGCGCGCCAGGTCAAGCGCCTCGGGCAAGGAGAAGCACCATGAAAAAGAACGGGCCAGCGCGATTACACGCCAGCCCGACACCGGCTGGAAAAGGGGGGACAAACCCAGCCAGCCCCCTCTCTTACCAAATTTCCGCGTGAGCGTCTACTTCCGCCGAAATCAAGCCACTCGCGTTTTCACGCTCAGACACCCAGCCCCAAACTAAGACAGCACCGGGGAACAACGAAGAGTGAAACAGTGAAAAAGTGAAAGAGTGGAAAACTGTTATCTGACGGCGAAGATGCGCCCGGTCGAGGTCCCGACGTACAGCATCCCCGACGCCGACGATGCGGCCGTCGCGATCTTGCCGAAGCTTCGCGACGTCCAGACGTAGCCTCCATCGCCGGTGAGCACCGCGCCCACGTCGCCGGTCGCCGCGTCGAACACGCTGTCGTAGCCAAGCGCGAACAGTCCGGCCTCGCCCGGTTTCAGCGTCGGATCTTTCCATCGGAGTTGCCCGTCGGCGGAGACAGAGTAGATCGTATCGGAGCCGGCGAAGATTGTTCCCGACGGAGCGACCGCCGGTCCCGTGGTTACCGCATGCGCGGAGTTGACGTGCCAGGCCGGATTGCCGGTCCGCAAATCGATCGCATACACGCCGCCGCCGGCCGAGCCCGCATAGACGACATCGTCGGCATAAGCAACCGATCCCGAAAATCCGCCATCAGGCTCAAATGTCCAGACCACGGCGCCGTCCGACGCAAGCGCAATGACCCCGCCGCGCGAGGTTCCCACCACGACTCCGTCCGGTGTCGTCGCGGCGGTAGTCACCGGTCCGACGCTCACCCGCCAATTGAGAGAGCCGGAGGTGCTGACCGACACGAGGTCGCCGCCCGCCGAGGCGTAAATCGCGCGGTCCGTCGCGGCGAGCGGTCCCGCGCTCTCGCCGATTTCGAGATGCCAGAGCGTGGCGCCGGCGGGACCGATTGCCGCAAGCGCCGACCCGGACGACATCGCGACTACGGTCCCGTCGGGCAACACTGCCGGCGATAGACCGTCGGCATCGCGATGCATGGTTTCCTTGCCGGCGGAATTCAGCCCGTGCAGCACGCCGTCGCGGGTGATGAAATAGATCGAGCCGTCAGCGCCGGTCGCGATTCGCCCGCGCAACTCCGCGCCCGGATCGAAAGTCCACATCAGAACGCCCGCACTCCGCGCCGATGGCGCGGGCGTACTCGAAGCGTCCGGCATTCCCGACTTCGGCGTCGCCGTCGGGAGAGGAGTCGGGCATAGCGGGCAGGTGTTGACGTCCTGGTAAACGCCGATGCCGACGAACTGGCTGCTCACTCCCGAATTGCTCGCGAGAATACAGACGCATCCCGCCGATCCCGTCGTGTAGACGCCGCCCTGAGGCCCGGGTGCAGGCGCTTGCAGGATAGTGTTGTCGGTGGAGGTCCAAAATGTGAGCGGTCCCGCGGTGATGTCCGCGTACTCGGCTTTGAATCCCAAGATGAATGTACCGATTACATTGAATGAGACCGTCCCGCCGGTCGGCACGGCGTTCGGGCCGGAGCTCGACAACGTGGTACTGGTTGCTGCGGGACGCGGCGTCAATGTGGGCGTCACTGGCACTGGCGTGTGTGTCGGCGACCCTACGGGCGTTGGGGTGAACGTGGGAGTCGCCGGGGGACCATTCGCGATCGTCATGGAAGTGAGCGCAAAACCAGGACCGGGGGGTGGCGTAGCCCCGCCTCCACCACCGCCGCAGCTGAGCATAATTGCTCCGAAGACGAACAATACAACCGGCGCGACCACCAGCCATCTGAGCCACCGCGAGAACATCAAGTTATGAGCTATGACGATGCCAGCCCGTGCTGTCAAGTTAAGGCGCGATTTGCGAACGAAGTTTACGAATCGATCTCATCTCGCCCGAGTGATGTATCCGATGTTGCCGGCGATGGAGCTTGCTAAATTAAAAAATGGCGGGCATGTGAAGAGGGGGGGGACTCTCCAATGCCCGCCTGTTCGTAGCGACCCGTCCGCTTATGCTGCGGACGGTTTCCGGTTGCTTGGGAGGAACACTCAACCGGATTGGGTGCCAGAGCCGTTTGCACCCAATTATTGAGACGATTCATTTCAGGGATTATTCAAAGTCGAAAAGCATTGATTTGCACGCGTCAATGGTCGGACTAGACTCGGTCGCGGAGGAGTCGAAAAAGCCATGGAATATCGGCGATTAGGTGGAACCGGGCTTAAAGTTTCGGAACTTTGCCTTGGCGCCATGACGTTCGGGCGCGAAACCGATGAAGCTACGGCGGGAAAAATTCTCGCCAGGTTCATTGAGGTTGGCGGTAATTTCGTCGACACCGCGAACGTCTATGCGGCGGGCGCGTCGGAGGAAATTCTCGGGCGAATTATCGGCGAGCGGCGAAAAGATTTGATTGTCGCGACAAAAGTTCGCTTCAACGCGAATATTTTCATGGGCAAGACGGTGGCACCGAATCAAATTGGACTCTCGCGTGCGCATATCATGTCGGAGGTCGAAGCCAGTCTGCGGCGGCTGAAAATAGATTACATCGATCTTTACCAGGTGCATTCGTGGGACTTCGAAACGCCGATCGAAGAGACAATGCGCGCACTCGACGACCTGGTGCGTCAAGGCAAAGTCAGATATATCGGAGCGTCGAATTTCACGGCGTGGCAACTGATGAAGAGTCTGTGGGTCAGCGATAAACACGACTTCGCGCGCTTTGACTGCTTGCAGCCCCAATACAGCCTGATTTCGCGTGAGATCGAGCGTGAACTCCTGCCGATGTGCCGCTATGAGAGCGTCGGCGTGATTCCGTGGAGTCCCCTCGGCGGTGGATTTCTGACCGGCAAGTATCGTTCGGGGCAGCGCCCGCCCGAGGATAGCCGGCTTGCTAGGATGGATCTCTGGAATCGGCTCGCCGACCAGCGAAACTACTCGACCCTTGAAGCAGTCGAGCACGTCGCGAAGGAACGAGGCCGGAATATCTCGCAGGTCGCTCTGGCGTGGGTGAATCAGCAGCCCGGTGTCAGCTCGGTGATTTACGGCGCGCGAACCGAAGAGCAGAACGACCAGAACCTGGGCGCGATCGGATTTCGGCTCGAGGCTGCGGAGCTCGCGGCGCTCGACAAGGCGAGCGCGTTACCGCTCGAGTATCCCAATGCGATGCAGGCGCGATTGCCCGGCTACCCGCGCACCTGAAAAAAGCAAAAGCCGTAACCTTCGCGGTTCAAAAGACGCAACGAGGCGCGTCCATTCGGACGCGCCTCGCTTTTTCGTGCAACAGGCGCAGGAGCGGGGCAGACCGGTCAACCTTGGAACGACGGGCCCATGAAGCCGCCAGGCGGGATCGCCGACGGCATGTCGGCTCCCCTCGCGTCGACGAACTGGGTGCCGATCGTCAGTCCGCCGTCCACGATCATCGCCTGCCCGGTGACGAATTCCGAATCGTCGCTGGCGAGGTAGAGCGCCATCCCGGCGATATCCTCCGGATGGCCCGCGCGCGGAATCGGCTGGGCCTTCGCCATCCATTGTTCCATCGCCTCTTTCATACCGGGCAGATTGCGATGCAGGATCGGCGTATTGATTATCCCGGGGCAGATGCAATTGACCCGGATTTTATCCTTGGCGAATTCCAACGCTGCCGAACGCGTCAGGTTCACCACGCCGGCCTTCGCCGCGCAGTAGGCGTGCAGTCCGGCGGCGCCCCGGATGCCCGCGATCGACGCAGTCGAGATTATCGAACCGCCGCCCGCTTTTCGCAGTTCGGGCGCCGCATGCTTCATTCCCAGGAACACGCTGCGCACCAGCACAGCCTGACTCTTGTCCCAGTCTTCGACGGAAATTTGTTCGAGCGATCCGACCGCGCCGCCGATCCCGGCGTTGTTGTAGATGATATCGAGTCGGCCGAACTCTTTGATGGCGCGAGCGATGAGCGCCTTGATCTCGGCTTCGGCGGAGACGTCGGTCTTCTGGAAGACCGCGCGCCCGGCGTTCTCCTTGCAATCGCGGACCGCGGCTTCGCCGCCTTCGTCGTTAAGGTCCGCTATCACAACCGCCGCGCCTTCGCCCGCGAACTTGATTGCAGTCGCGCGCCCGATTCCGCTCGCCGCGCCCGTGATAACCGCCACTTTGCCTTCAAGTCTGCCCATTTCAAATTCCCTCTGCTTGGAAGATTACGCTGGCACGCAGCGCGCGTGATACGCATCGAGCTAAGTAGCAGACCGCGGCTTGAAGCGGGTAATGGTCGCCAAGCCGCCGATGCGAAACTTTCGAATCCGAGGCCCTAACTCTCCGGCGCACCCGCCAGCCGAAACAGCGCGCCCAAACAGCGGATACTTGGCGCCTCCATTGATATAATAGCTGCGACGATGGGCCCGGAAGATCGAGACGAAAAGCGCGGAGCAAACGAGCCTCCGCCTGAACCGGCTGGCGGCGAGCCGACCGGCCCGGATTACGGCTCGCTGATCGAGTATCCCAAGGACGCGCCGGCGCAGACCGAGCCGGCCGCCGTCTCCGATTCGCGCGCGGTCCAGGACGAATCGGTCTCCATCGATCAAAAGTTGGAGGCCGCCTCGACCGAGCCGGGCGTCTATCTGCTTCGCGATCGCGCCGGCAAGGTGCTTTACGTCGGCAAGGCCAAATCGCTGCGCTCCCGCGTGCGCGCATACTTCCGCGAGGGCGGCGACGGGCGCTTCCAGGTTCGGTTCCTGATGCGGCGGGTACGCGACTTCGACACGATAGTCACGGCGAGCGAGAAGGAGGCGCTGATTCTCGAAAACAATCTGATCAAGCAGTACCGGCCCAGGTACAATATCCGCCTCAAAGACGACAAATCGTACCTGAGCGCGAAGATCACCAATCACGCGTGGCCGCGAATCACGGTCACGCGCAAGATTGTCAAGGACGGCGGGCGCTACTTCGGCCCGTTCGGTTCGGCCGACGGACTGCGCGAGACGATCGACGTCATCCGCAAAGTCTTTCCGCTGCGCACCTGCACCGACACGGTGTTCCGCAATCGCTCGCGGCCGTGCCTCGAATATCAGATCAAGCGATGCCTCGGGCCGTGCTGTTTGCCGGTCGATCGCGAAGAGTACGGCCGCCATTTGCACGCGGCGCAGATGCTGCTCGAAGGAAAAAATCTCGAGCTGCTCCGCGAGATGCGCGACCTGATGAAGGATCACGCGTCGCGGCTCGAGTTCGAGCAGGCCGCGCGCGTGCGCGACCGCGTGCGCGCGATCGAAAAAACCGTCGAGCGGCAAACCGTCCTGCATCACTGGGGAATCGACGAGGACGTGTTCGGAATCTACCGCGAGGGCGGCTTCATCGAGGCGATCGTTCTAATCGTCCGCGGCGGAAAGCTGACCAGCACCCAGGGATGGAGCTTTCAAGACCTGGAATTTCCGGTTCACGAAATTCTCTCCGATCTGCTGACTCAGTATTACTCGGGCGCGCGCAATATCCCCGACGAAGTGATCGTGCCGGTCGAGCTGGAGGACGCCGCCGTGCGCGCAGAGCTGCTCTCAGAGCGCCGCGGCAAGAAGTGCGAAGTCTTCCAGCCGCAGCGTGGCGAGAAACTGCGTCTGCTCGAAATGGCGATGGACAACGCGCGCCAAAGCTTTGCCTCGCGGCGCGACAGCGAAAAGACCCGCGAGCGGATGCTCGAGGACCTGCGCGCCAAGCTGGGTCTGCGCAACACGCCCAAGCGGATGGAATGCTACGACATCTCGAATCTGCAGGGCTCGATGGTGGTCGGCTCGCAGGTAACTTTCGACGAAGGCGAGCCGCAAAAGAATCTCTACCGCCGTTACCGGATCCGCAGTTTTGAAGGTCAGGATGACTTCGCCAGCATGTACGAAGTCTTGAAGCGCCGGCTCGAACGCGCGGTGCGCGAAAAGGAATACCCGGATTTGTGGGTCATCGACGGCGGCAAAGGACAACTGAACGTCGCGCTCGAAGTGATCCGCGAGTTCAAGCTTGCCGATCAGATCGATTGCGTGTCGCTGGCCAAGCAACATGTTCTCAACGACCGGCGCGAAAAAGAAGTGATGAAGTCCGAGGAGCGCGTCTTCGTTCCCAGGCGCAAGGATCCGATCGTGCTGCCGAAAAATTCGACCGCGCTGTTCCTGCTCGTAAGGATTCGCGACGAGGCGCATCGATTCGCGATCACCTACAACCGCGAACTAAGACGGCGCGCACGGCTGCGCTCGGTCCTCGACGATATCGACGGCGTCGGCCCGGTGCGCCGGCGCGCGATGCTCCGTCATTTTGGCAGTCTCAAACGGATTCGCGACGCGACCACCGACGAGATCGCGGCGGTGAAGGGACTCAATCGCGAACTTGCCGCCGAGATTCGCCGGCATCTCGACGAAATGACGGCGCTGCTCGACGTCGAAGAATCCGCCGACTCCGCCGATCAACCGGCTCTTCCGCTCGCGTTATCCGCCGTTCCCCCGAATACCGCCAGCGCTCGAGTCAACGACACACCCGCCGGCGATTGACACGAAAGTTCTTCAGAGCACACATCGCTGGTCGCGCTACTTGCTTGTGTCGGCGCATAATCTTCAAGTCAAGACCGGCCTCACGCCGCCGCTGATGCGCAAAGGAGTGCGTAGCTATCGCTGCGGGAGCACTTTCCGTAAAACGCGCCGCATTGCGGCCTGTCGGGCTGCATTCGATCAGGCCCCGCGAGATTTTACCTTCGATTCCAGGATTCAGCCTGCTTGAACGGGTTGCGCCGATCTACGCGGTCGCAATCTCCGTAGCCGCGGGAGATGCGCTGGGCAATTTTCACATCGCGATTCCACTGCCGCTTGCGTTGGCGCTCGGCGTATTAGCGCTCGGCGCGTTTCTCGCCGCTCGGCGGACGCTCGGTCTTGCGGCAGCGTACGTTGCTCTCGCACTGACCGCTACAGTGGCCGTTGCGAACGTACTCGATCCGCCGGGCAGGTCACATGGCATCGCCACGATGGTGGACGGTTCACGCGTTACGATCGAAGGACATATGTATCGCGAGATCGAGCGCGAAGCTTATGGCGATCGGCTGTACGTCACGGTCGAGCGGGCCGCCGAGCATGGCGGCGCCATGCTGCCATCCAGCGGCAATGTCCGGATCGCGGTAATCGGTGGCGCAGCCTTCAAGCTGGGCGACGAAATCAGGCTGAGCGCGCGAATTCATTTTCCGCGCAACTATGGGAATCCCGGCGAATTCGACTACGCGGGACTGATGGCGCGCGACGGCATTGACGCGACGATGACCGCGCCGAAAGGATCGCTCGGCTCGGCGGTGTTTCAAATCATCGGGCATCATTCGAGCTTTCCGGGAAGCCGGATTGAATCGATAAGAACTCACATCGGCGAATTCTTCGATCGGAACCTTGCCTATCCTGAAAACGCCGAGATGCGTGCGCTCGTGATAGGCGATCGCGGCGAAATCGGCGAGCCGCTTCGACAAACGTTCGCGCGCACCGGGATGGCGCATTTGCTGGTTATCTCGGGATTGCATTTGAGCATCGTGGCGGCCGCGATGTTCGCCGCGGCGCGGCTTGCGATGATGCTGTTGCCGGGGCTGGCAAACCGCGGCTACGCGAACAAGGTGGCCGCGGTCGCCGCGATGCTGGCGGTATGCGCGTACGCGTCGATCGCGGGGCATCACGTGTCCACGATACGCGCGCTGGTGATGGTGCTCGCGTATATGCTGGCCGTGGCGATCGACCGTTCTCGGGAAGCGATCGCGTCGTTGGCCCTTGCTGCAATCGTGATTTGCGTCGCGCTTCCCGGTTCGACCGCCGACATGGGGTTTCAGCTCTCGTTTGCCTCGGTAGTTGCGATCATACTCGGGATGGGCCGATTCGCCGCCTGGTTCGCGCGCCGCAAACGGATCGGGATGCTTCCCGGCGAGCCCTCGTCGCCACGATGGCGATTTATCGAAGCCCCTTCCGGTTATCTGGCGGTATCGTTCTGGGCGATGGTCGGAACGGCTCCTCTCACCGCGTATCACTTCAACCAGTTTGCGGTTGTCGGCCTGGTCGCGAACGCCGTGGTGGTGCCGATCATGGCATTTGGCGCCACCATCAGCGGACTGGTTGCAGCCGCGTTGAGTTTCTTGTCGGAGCCGGCCGCGCGCCCGATACTGCTATTCGGCGCCCACGCGCTTGCGGCCGGCAACTGGCTGGCGGCCTGGTTCGTCGATTGGCCGTTGGCATGGTTCCGCATCTTCACACCGACAATTCTCGAACTCGCAATCGCTTATGGGATGCTGATGATTTGGTTGCTCGCTCCGCTGGCCGCGGCGATAACCACGAAGCGATTGCGCGACGATCGGACTCGCGAGGACGTTCTGAGCGACCCTGCGGCCAAGCCCGGATTCGGATGGCATGCGCGATGCGCCATTGCGCTGGCGGTCGTGCTGATAGTTGACGCGGGATGCTGGACCTACGACCGCTTCTTTAGTCCCGATCTGCGCGTGACGTTCCTGTCGGTGGGCGAGGGCGACGGCGCGGTGGTGCGATTTCCCGGCTCGCGCGTGATGGTGATCGATGGCGGCAGCTCCTACGGCGGCTTCGACGCGGGCGAGCGGATTGTCGCGGCATATTTATGGTCGCAAAAAATCATGCACGTCGATTACCTTGCGCTGAGTCATCCCGACATCGACCATTTCGGCGGCCTGGATTTTATCGCCATGAACTTCGCCCCACGGGCGTTCTGGACCACGGGAGTTGCGAGCCGCGACGTGAGCTACGCACGCCTGATGGACGACCTCGAGCGCGCCGGAATTCCGATGGTGCAGGTGGGCGACACGGCGCCGGTAGCGGCGATCGGCGGGGTTGCGATTTCGTCGCTCAACGGGAGCGCCGGCGCCGCGCGGACGCATAACAACAGCTCGATGGTGTTGCGATTCAGTTTCGGCAGCGCGTCATTGCTGTTCACCGGCGACCTCGAGTCGGCCGGCGAGCACGCGATGGTGGGCAAAAACGGCGATCTTCACGCGACGATGCTCAAGGTGCCGCATCATGGCAGCGCGAGTTCCTCGACGCCGGCATTCATTGCCGCCGTGCGTCCGGAGGCTGCGGTCATCTCGGACGGATATTTGAATCATTTTCATTTTCCGTCGGCCGCGGTGGTCGAACGTTACGCGGAAGCGGGCGCCATCCTGATGCGCACCGACCTCGACGGCGCCGTGATGGTTGATGCCACACCGGATCGGATGACCGTGCGAACTTTCCGCGCCCGCGGCGGCCCCCGGTTAATCCGCCTCGTCCCGTAGTCGCCCACCGCGCCTAAAGCGGATTGACCATAAGTACCAAAATTGATACTGTACCCCATGAATCTGGGTCTCAAGCGCCTGCCCGCATCCTTCTATCGCTCCGATAGAGGACGCGAACCAGTGCGTGAGTGGCTGAAGGGCCTTGAGCCGGAAGACCGCAAGGCGATCGGCGAGGACATCAAGGACGTTGAGTTTTCATGGCCGATCGGCATGCCGCTCGTTCGCTGGCTTGGCCGCGAATTGTGGGAAGTCCGCAGCCACTTGCCGCGCGGCCGTATTGCGCGTGTTCTCTTCTGCGTGGACCAGGGAAATATGGTGCTGCTCCACGGCTTCATCAAGAAGACTCAAAAGACCCCGCAACGCGACATCGCTCTGGCACTTAAGCGAATAAAGGGAGTAGGCACATGAAAAAGAAACATATCGGATCATCCTTCGATAGCTGGCTCCGCGAGGAGGGCATCTACGAGGAAGTCACCGCGAGCGCCATCAAGCGCGTCCTCGCCCGGCAGATTGAAGGCGCCATGAAGGAGAGACATTTTTCCAAGGCGGAAATGGCGCGCAGGATGCGCACCAGCCGCGCCGCGCTCGACCGCTTGCTCGATCCCGGCTACGACGCGGTGACGTTAAGCACGCTGCGCAAAGCAGCCATGGCCGTGGGCCGTCAACTTCGGCTGGAACTTGTGTAAAGGAGCGCACTCGGTCTACAAGGCTGGTTGAAATCGGAGAGGCAAGACGGAAATTCCAGCTAAGTTCCGCCTTTAGCCTGAAGATGCTGCGCGGAGGAAGACCCCGGTGGCCAATCCTGAACATCTAGCGAAGCTCAAAGAAGGTGTCGCGGCGTGGAACCAGTGGCGGCTTGAGAACCCCTCAATTACGCCAGACCTCGAACACGCCGACCTCCGCCATGCCCACCTCGAACACGCCCTCCTCAGCTGGACCCACTTCGAAAGCGCCATCCTCTTCCAGGCCCATCTCGAACACGCCATCCCCGAATATGCCCACCTCGAACACGCCGACCTCCGCCATGCCCACCTCGAACACGCCGACCTCCGCGAGGCCCACCTCGAACACGCCGACCTCAGCGGGGCCCACCTCGAACACGCCGACCTCGGCGGGGCGGATCTAACCGGCGCAGACGTCACGGGTCTCTCATATCTCGGTCTTGCGCCCTATCGCAGGCGGATGATGAGGGGGCAATACCGGGGCGTCCAAGGACTCTCCTCGTGCTATGGAAACCGCATTTTCGTCCGGGATGCTGC